>FSYA01001454.1_pt1 | contig 10869 bp, 3 predicted proteins | sample 1638301 | NCBI WGS metagenome assembly FSYA01 (sample SAMEA3914788, study PRJEB12502) | metagenome | biome: forest; material: soil | place: Canada | collected 2011-07-03 | depth 0.1 m | reverse complement strand
GTTGGCCGCCAGCCGGCCGTGACAGACTGATCATGCGTCATCCGAACCACAGCCCTGGCGGCTGCCGTCGGCCCGTACGTGCTGCGCCGCGCCCGGGCCTCGCCCGTGTCCGGGTGGGGGGACGGCGGGCCGGACCACGACCTTGGCGCTTTCAACTCCTCGCCCCCGGGACAGCGATCGACGCTGTGCGCCGCCGCGGCGTGTGACGGAAGGACAGCTCCCGCTCATGACGACCGCCACTGTGAACCTCGACGATCTCTGGATCCGCCGGTACGAGTCGGCGGATCCGGACGCGACCCAGCTTGTCTGCCTTCCGCATGCCGGCGGCAGCGCGTCCTTCTTCCTGCCGGTGGCCCGCGGTCTCGCCGGCCGCTGCGAGGTGCTGGCGATCCAGTACCCCGGACGGCAGGACCGGCTCAGGGAACCGCTGCTGGACTCGGTCGACGCCCTGGCCGACGCGCTCTTCCCGGTGCTCCGGCGGCAGGCCCGCGGACCGGTGGTCCTGTTCGGGCACAGCCTGGGTGCGACCGTCGGCTTCGAACTGGCCCGCCGCTTCGAGGCTGCGGGAACGGTACCCATCGCGCTCTTCGTCTCCGCCCGCACCGCACCCACCCGGCAGCGCGACGACACGATCCACCTCAGCACGAACGCCGAGCTGGTCGCTCGGATGCGCCGACTGGGCGGCACGGACGAAATGGTGCTCCAGGACAAGGACTTGCTGCGGATGTCGCTGCCCATCGTCCGCAACGACTACAGGGCCGCCGAGACCTACCGGTACCAGGCCGGTGACCTGCTGAGCTGCCCCGTGCACGCGCTGATGGGTCTGGACGACCCGGTGGTCGACGAGGACGATGCGCGGGCCTGGGGTGAGCACACCACCGGAGCCTTCACCCTGCACGCCTACAGCGGCGGACACTTCTACCTCGCCGACCACCAGCGCGAGGTCCTCGCAGCCATCGCCGGGCAGCTCCCGCAGACCTGACGCGGCACGGCCGGCTCTGCGCAGAGGCCCCCACCGCGCCGCGGTCCGCGGCGCGGTGGGGGCCTCTCTGGCTTCCGCGGGCGACGCCCGGTCAGACCATGGCGCCTTCCCGGGTCCTCCTGCGCAGAGCCGGGCGGCTGGACCGGGACAGGTCGTCCCACATGTTCGACAGGCCGATGATGGTGCGCGCCGCGAACAGCGTGCGGATGGAGACTTCGAGGTTCAACTCCGTCCGGATCAGGCCGACCAGCCTGATCGCCCGCAGCGAGTTGCCGCCGAGGTCGAAGAAGTCCTCGTCGATGCCGACCCGGGCGACCTCGAGCACCTCGGCGAATGCGTCGGCCAGCACCTGCTCGGTGCGGTTGCGCGGGGCCTGGTACTGCCCGTCGCCGAACTCGGGCTCCGGCAGCGACACCCGGTCGACCCTGCCGTCGGCCGTCACCGGCAGACGCTTGAGCACCACGAACACCGGCACCAGGAACTCCGGCAGCCGCCCCGCAGCGAACTGGCGCAGTTCCTCACCGGAGGGACCGGCCCCGGGGCCGCCCGCCGGGACCACGTAGGCGACCACCCGCTGTTGCCCGGAGTCGTCGTTCCTGACGACCACGACCGACCGCGCCAGCCCGGGGTGCTCGGACAGCAGCTCCTCGATCTCGGTCGGCTCGACCCGGACACCGCGCACCTGCGCCTGGACGCCGGCCCGGCCCACGTATTCGAGCAGGCCGTCGGCGCCCCGGCGCACCAGGTCCCCGGTCCGGTACAGGCGCGCGCCGGCGGGGCCGAACGGGCAGGGCACGAACCGCTCCGCGGTCGGCCCGGGTCGCCCGCGCCATCCACGCGCCACCCCGGGACCGGCCACATACAGCTCCCCGGTCACTCCCGCAGGGACCGGTGCCAGGCCCGGCCCGAGGACGTACAGGGCGGTGTGGTCCGCAGGTCCGCCGATCGCCCCCACCCGGTCCTCCGGTCCGCCGGGCACCAGGCGGTGGCATGCGGCGAAGCCGGCCGTCTCCGTCGGGCCGTGGCCGGTGACGACCGTCAGCTCGGGGCAGGCCTGGCGCACCCGGCGCACCGCGGCCGCGGCCACGCGGTCGCCAGTGGTCCACACCTCGTGCAACCCGGCCAGGGACTCGGGGCGTTCGGCCGCGATTGCCGAGAACAGACCCCCGGGCAGCGGCAGCACCGAGCTCTCGTTCGCTGCCCGCAGTTCCGTCAGGGAGTCGATACCCAGCTCTCCCGGAGGAGCGACCACGACCCGTCCGCCGTTCAGGAGCGGCACCCACAGTTCGAGGGCAAGCGTGTCGGCGGTGTGCGGTGAGTGCCACAGCACGGAGCCGCGGCTGCCGTCCTGCCAGTGGCGGTCCAGGACGAACCGCTCCAGGTTCCGGTGCGTCAGGGCCACTCCGGCGGCTGCCCCGGCCCCTCCGGAGCTGTAGAGGACGGCCAGCAGGCTGTCCGGGTGCGACTCGGCCCGGAGTTCCGGCGCGTCGTCGCCGTCGTCGAGTGCGCCGAACACGACCACCGGGACGTCCAGGTCGGCGGGGAGCGCGGCGGCTGTCGCCGCATCGGTGAGCAGCACCTGCGCCGACGCATCGCTCGCCACCGATCCGGTCAGCTGCGCCGGGAGGGCCGGGTCGATCGGCAGGTGGGCCGCGCCCGCCTTCGCCACGCCCAGCAGGGCGGCGGCCAGGTCCGCCGACCGGGGCAGCGCGACCGCCACCACCGCTTCGGCTCCGACGCCCTGGCGTCGCAGCGCACCGGCCAGTCGGCTGGAGCGCCGGTCCAGCTCTGCGTAGGTGACGGTGGAGTCGCCGGACACCACCGCGACCGCGTCGGGGGCCTCTTCCACCTGGCGGGCGAACAGCTGCGGGACCGTCAGCCCCGGCATCGGCAGGCCGGTGCCCTTGGCTGCGTTCAGCACCTGCTCGCGCTCGGAGCCGCTCAGGACGTCCAGTGCCCCGATCGGCAGCTCCGCGTCGCCGGCGGTCACGGAGCGGATGTAGGAGACCAGCTCCGCGCCGATGAAGCGCAGTTCCGCGCTGGAGTACAGGCTCGCGGGGGCGTCGAGCCGCAGGAGCAGGTCGCCGCCGGCGCTCTCGTCGTTGAAGATGCCGATGGCCAGTTCGCCGAAGGCCCCGGTGGTGGCTCCGAGGTAGCGTGCCGGGCTGCCGGCGAACTGCAGGGGCTCGACGAACTCGACGATGTTGATGACGGTGCCGAAGCTGCCGCGATCGGTCAGGACGGTCTCGCTCGCGCGCTGGATCTCCGAGTAGTGGCAGGCGGTGTGGTCGAAGATCTCGTAGGTCTGGTCGGCGACGGCGTCGGCGACCTCGGTGAAGGTCGCGCCGAGGGGAACCCCCACCCGGACCGGGACCACGTTCACCGCCAGTGCGGGCGTGGTGGCGGCCGAGCCGGCCCGGTTGCCCACGGCCAGTGCGAACAGGACGTCCGGCTGGTCGCAGCGGTGCCGGAAGTACACCGCCGCCGCCGCGGTCAGCAGCGAGGACAGCCACAGGCCGTTGGCCTCGGCGGACTCGCTCCACAGGTCGGCCTCGGCACGCGGGACCGTCAGGGTGCGGCTCACCATGCCGATGGCATCGGCCAGTTGCGACCAGCGGTCGGCGCTGCTGGTCCGCTCGGAGAGCTCGGACCGCCTGGCCTCGGACAGGGCGATTCGCGGGACGTGCGCGGGGGCGGGGGCGTCCGCCAGGTACTCGCGCCAGAAATCCGTGTCCTCGGCGAACGCCGGGGAGGTGCCGTACCCGGCTGCCCCGGCCGCGAACGACTCGACGTCCCAGGGCTGCGGAAGCTGCGGCACCTGCGAGCCGCGCGCCAGTGCCGTGTACACCTCGGCCAGGCGCCGCGACAGCAGGCCGCCCGCGCCGTAGCCGTCCGAGATGAGGTGGTTGTAGCACAGGACCACCAGGGAGCGGGCCGGTGCGAGCCTGACCAGCCCCATCCGGAACAGCAGGTCCCGCTCCAGGTCGAACGGCTCGGCGACCACGTCGGCCAGTGCTTCACGCGCTGCCTGCTCGGGGTCGCGCTCGGCGCCGAGGTCCATGAAGAACGGCCGCCAGTCGCCGAGTTCCCGGGGCACCTGCCGCAGTTCGCCGTCCTCCTCGACGAAGTTGACGCGCAGCACCTCCGCCTCGCCCAGGACGTGCCGGAATGCGGACTCCATGACTGCCTGGTCCACCTCGCCGTCCACGTCCCACATGACCAGCGCGTGGTCGAGCGTGTCCGAGGACATGGTCTGCGCGAGCCACAGCCCCTTGTGCGCGGACGACGTGCTGAACGAACGCATATGGATCATCCCTCTCAGTGATCTGGCTCAGGAATCGGAAGTGGATCAGCGGCCGAGGCTGACCATCGAGGTCAGGATGTGGTCGGCGATCAGTCTCGGTGTCGGGTTCCGCGGCACCAGGTTCGCCCTCAGCTTGAGTCCGGTCGTCGCGGCCAGACGCTTGCTCAGCTCCACCGACAGCAATGAGTCGAATCCGAGCTTCTTCAGCTGCTGGTCGGGCTCGATGCCCTCGGCGGTGGGGCGTCCGAGCACCACGGCGACCTTCCCGAGGACGTGGTCCAGCACGAAGGCCTGCGCGTGCTCGTCGGAGAGGGTGGCGAGCCGGTCCGGCAGGGAGACGGACTGCTCGTCGCCGGCGGGCAGCTCCGTCGTGGGCACCTCTGCGGCCGCGCCTTCGTGCGAGGAGTTCAGCCAGTACCGCTGCTGCTGAAAGGCGTAGGTCGGCAGGTCCACCCGTCGGCGCGCCCCGAACAGGGCGCTCCAGTCCACGGTTCCGCCCCGGGTGTGCAGGTGGGCCAGGGAGCCGAGCACGGCCTCCACCTCGCCGCGGTTGCGCCGCGACGAGGACAGGACCACCGCGCCGTCCACCTCCTCGACGATCTCCTGCACCGGGACGGTCAGCACGGGGTGCGGGCTCATCTCGATGAACACCCGGTAGCCGTCGTCGGCCAACCGCCGGACGGAGGACTCGAAGAGGACCTTTTCGCGCAGGTTGTCGTACCAGTAGTCGGCGTTCAGCTCCGCGGTGTCGATCGTCCTGCCGTACAGGGTCGAGTAGAACGGCAGCGTCGAGCTCTTCGGGTCGACGTCGGACAGCGACCCGGTCACCTGGTCGCGGACCCGGGCCACCTGCGCCGAATGGGAGGCGTAGCTGACCGGGATCCTGCGGGCCTGGACGCCTTCGGCCGTCATCTTCTCGACGAACTCGTCGAGTGCGTCCGGTTCCCCGGAGATCACCACGGAGCGCGGTCCGTTGACCACGGCGATGCTCGCCCGGTCGCTCCACGGGGCGAGCTGCTCCGCCACGAGCTCGGCGGACTCCACGACCGATGCCATCCCGCCGTGGCCGACCAGGGGGACCAGGGCCTTGCTGCGCAGCGCCACGGTCTTGGTGGCGTCGCGCAACGACAGCGCTCCGCAGACGTAGGCGGCGGCTATCTCGCCCTGGCTGTGCCCGACCACCGCAGCCGGTTCCACACCCCAGGACCGCCACAGGGCCGCCAGGGACACCATCACCGCGAACAGCGCCGGCTGGACCACGTCCACCGGCTCCAGTGACGGCGCGCCGTCCGCACCGCGCAGCACATCGAGCAGCGACCAGTCGACCCATTCGGCCAGTGCGGCCGCGCAATCGTCGAGGGAGCGGGCGAAGAGCGGGAAGGTGTCGTACAGCTCCCGGCCCATGCCGAGCCACTGCGACCCCTGTCCCGGGAACATGAACACCACGCCGCCGAGGTCGCGGGCGGCACCGCGGACGATTCCGGGCGATTCCGCGCCCTCGGCCAGCAGCCCCAGAGCTGCCGTCAGCTCCTCCTGGCTGCGCCCCAGAACCACCGCGCGGTGCTCGAACGCGGACCGGCTCGACAGCAGCGACCAGCCGATGTCGGCGATGTCCGTGGCCGGGTCGGCGGCGGCGAAGTCGCGCAGTCTGGCCGCCTGCCGCTGCACGGCTGCCGCGTTCTTGCCCGACACAGCCCACGGCACCAGGCCGCCGAGGACCGCCGGGGCCGGAGCGGGCGCGGCGGTCTGCTCCGGCCCCGGCTCCTCCTCCAGGATCACGTGCGCGTTGGTGCCGCTGACCCCGAAGGACGACACGGCGGCCCGACGCGGGCCGTCGGCCCGGGTCCACTCGCGGCCCTCCTCCAGCAGCCGGAGCGCGCCGGAGGACCAGTCCACGTGCCGTGAGGGGGTGTCCACGTGCAGGGTCTTGGGCAGGAAGCCGTGGCGCATGGCCATCACCATCTTGATGACCCCGGCGACCCCGGCGGCGGCCTGGGCGTGGCCCATGTTCGACTTCAACGACCCCAGCCAGAGCGGCCTGCCCTCGGCGCGGTCCTGCCCGTAGGCCGCGAGCAGGGCACCGGCCTCGATGGGATCCCCCAGCACCGTTCCGGTGCCGTGGGCCTCGACCGCGTCCACATCGCGGGCCGCTACCCCGGCGTTGGCCAGGGCCTGTCGGATCACCCGCTCCTGGGCGAGGCCGTTGGGGGCGGTCAGGCCGTTGCTGGCCCCGTCCTGGTTCAGTGCGGAGCCGCGGACCACAGCCAGCACCGGGTGGCCCTTGCGGCGGGCGTCGGACAGCCGCTCCAGCAGCACCACGCCCACGCCCTCGGCCCAGCCGGTGCCATCGGCTCCGTCGGCGAAGGAGCGGCACCGGCCGTCGGGCGACAGACCGCGCTGCCGTGAGAACTCCACGAAGAGCGCGGGTGTGGAGAGGACCGAGGCCCCGCCCGCCAGCGCCAGCGAGCACTCCCCCGAACGCAGCGACTGCATCGCCAGGTGCATGGCCACCAGCGACGCCGAACACGCCGTGTCCACCGTCACCGCCGGCCCGGTCAGCCCCAGCTCGTAGGCGACCCGGCCGGAGGCGACGCTCAGTGCGCTGCCGTGCAGCAGGTAGCCCTCCAGTTCGTTCTTGCGGGCCTCCAGGAAACGCGACCCGTACTCGGACGAGCTCACCCCGGAGAAGACGCCGATGTCGGTGCCGCGCACATCGGCGGGCAGGAGGCCGGCCCGCTCCAGGACCTCCCACGAGGTCTCCAGCAGCAGGCGCTGCTGCGGGTCGACCGCCAGCGCCTCACGCGGACTGATGCCGAAGAAGTCCGCGTCGAAGGCGGCCACATCGGTCAGGACCCCGCCGTTGCGCGTGTACGCGGTGCCGACGGCGTCGGGGTCCGGGTCGTACACATCGCGCCAGCCGCGGTCCTGCGGGAACTCCCCCACGACATCGCGTCCGTTGCCGACCAGGTCCCACAGCTCCTCGGGCGACGCCACGCCTCCGGGGAAGCGGCAGGCCATGGACACCACGGCGATCGGTTCGACCCGGGCGGCCTTGAGGGCGTCGTTCTCCTGCCGGAGGCGGTCGCGTTCCTCCACCAGTACGCGCAGTGCCCGCTCGACCCGGCCCGCGCCCTCTGCGGCAGTGCTCATCGGTTTCCCCTCTCATCGAGCACCAGGTCGACCAGTGCGTCCAAGTCCATGCCCGCCAGTTCGTCCGCGTCGGTGAGCGTGTCCGCCACCTGCCCGCCGGCGTCCGAGCGGGACGGGTCGGCGCAGGCCAGGACCAGGTCCAGCAGTCCGGCGCTGCGCAGTTTGTCGATCGGGATGCTCCGCAGCGCTTCGCGGATCGCCGCGTCCTCGTCCGGGCCCGCGGCGGGGGCCGTGTCCGGTCGCAGCAGGCCGAGCAGGTGCTGGGCCAGCTCGCGCGGCGTCGGGTAGTTGAAGACGAGGGTGGATGACAACCGCAGCCCCGTTGAGGCGGTCAGCAGGTTGCACAGCTCGACCGCGGTCAGCGAGTCGAAGCCCAGCTGGGTGAAGGCCTGGGCCGCGTCGACGACCGCGCCGGAGGGGTGTCCGAGCACGATGGCGACCTGGTCGCGCACCCAGTCCAGGACGACCGTCGCTGCCTCGTCCTGCGCCAGGCCGGCCAGCCGGGCGGCCGGCCCGAGCGGGTCGCTGTTCCTGGTCGTGGCCGCCCGCCTGCGGGCCGGGCGGGCGCTGTCGACCAGGTCGCGCAGGAGCAGCGGCAGTTCGTCGCCGGTCCGGTTCCGCAGCCCGGGGAGGTCCAGGCGGGCGGGGATCATGACCGGGTCGCCGACCGCGCATGCCGTGTCGAACAGGGCCAGTGCTTCGGCGGTCGGCATGGCGGCGACGCCCAGCCGCCGGATCCGCGAGAGATCGGCCTGGTCCAGGTCCTGGGTCATGCCGCTGCTCTGCTCCCACCAGCCCCAGCACAGCGAATTGCCGACCAGGCCGGAGGCCCTGCGCTGCGCGGCCAGGCCGTCCAGGAATCCGTTGGCCGCCGCGTAGTTCGCCTGTCCGCCGGCGCCCAGTGTGCCGGCCAGCGCGGAGAACAGGGTGAAGGCCGACAGGTTGTGTCCCCGGGTCAGCTCGTGCAGGTTGACCGCGCCGCCGACCTTGGCGCGCAGCACGTGGTCCAGGCTCTCCGCGGTCATGGACTCGACCGTGCCGTCCGCCAGCACGCCGGCCGCGTGCACGACCGCGGTCAGCGGGTACGCACCGGGCAGGTCCGCGAGCAGGGCGGCCACGGCGGCCCGGTCCGCGACGTCGCAGGCCACGATGCTGACGGCCGCTCCTGCCTGCTGCAGGTCCGCGAGCAGCCCGGCGGCCCCGTCGGCGGCCGGGCCCCGCCGGCTCGTCAGGAGCAGGCTGCGCACGCCGCGTTCGGTGACCAGGTGCCGTGCGATCAGCGAGCCGACGCCTCCGGTTCCGCCGGTGACCAGGACGGTTCCGCCGCCGAGGTCGTTGCCCAGCTCGAAGACGATCTTTCCGATGTGGCGGCCCTGGCTCATGCGGCGGAAGGTCCGGCGCGCGTCGCGGATGTGCTGGACGGAGATCGGGTTCAACTGCACCCGCCCGTCGGCGAACAGCTCCATGACGGCCCGGAACATCTCGTTGATCGCGTCCGGGCCCTCCTCGAAGAGGTCGAAGGCCTGGTAGTCGACTGCGGGGTGGTCGGCTGCCACCTGGTGCGGGTCGCGGATGTCGGTCTTGCCCATCTCGATGAAGCTCCCGCCCTCGGGAAGCAGCCTCAGGGAGGCGTCGACGTACTCGTGGGCGAGGGAGTTCAGGACGACATCCACGCCGCGGCCGCCGGAGGACTCCAGGAACCTGTCGGCGAATTCCAGGTCGCGTGAGGAGCCCAGGTGGTCGTCGGTGATCCCCAGGGCGCGCAGGGTGGGCCACTTGGCCGGGCTCGCGGTTGCGTAGATCTCGGCTCCGACGTGCTTGGCCAGTTGGACGGCGGCCATTCCGACGCCGCCGGCTGCGGCGTGGATGAGGATCCGCTGCCCCTTCTCGAGCTTCGTGACCCGGAAGAGCGCGTGGTAGGCGGTGAGGAAGGTGGCCGGCACGGATGCCGCCTCGGCGTAGCTCCACCCGTCGGGGACGGGCAGCAGCAGGCGGTGGTTCGCCACGGCCACCCGGCCGAAGGCTCCGGAGAAGATGCCGGTCACCCGGTCGCCGGGCGACAGGCTCGTGACGTCGTCCGCCACCTCGAGGACCGTTCCGGCGCCCTCGCTGCCGAGCCCGGCGTCGATGGCGGTTCTGGACACCAGGCCCAGGGCGATGGTGACGTCGCGGAAGTTGAGGCCGGCGGCGTGCACGGCGACACGTACCTGCCCGCTGGTCAGGGGTGCTTCGACCTCCGGGCAGGGGACCCAGGTCAGGTTCTCCAGGGTGCCCTTGTTCGGGATGCCGAGCCGGTGGGCGCCGTCCGTCGGTGGTTCGATCTGGTTGTTCGCGGTGGGGGCCGGGGCCATCCGCGGGACGAGGTACTCGCCGCCGCGCAGTGCCAGCTGGTCCTCGGCGAGGGCGAGCGCGTCCGGCAGGGACGCCCAGGACGCCTCCTCGTCGTCGATGTCCACCAGCCGGAACCTGCCGGGGTGCTCCGTCTGGGCGGAGCGGATCAGGCCCCACACGGACGCGCCGGGCAGGCTTTCTACGCTCTCCCCGCGGCCGGTGTCCGCGGCCAGGCGGGTGAGGACGACCAGGGTGGATCCGGCGAGCGTCTCCTCGGCGAGGAGCCGCTGGACCCAGCCCAGTACGCGGGTGCCGGCGTCGGCGGCGGCCGCCAGGTCGGCGCCGGGAGCGATGAGGTCGTCCAGGCACAGGACGAGGTGTCCGGGTGCCTCGCCCAGGAGGACGTCGTCGATGGATCCGTGGAGCACGGCGCTCCTGTCACCCGTCGCGGTGAGCCGGGAGGCCAGGCCGTTCTCGGTGCCGAGGACAACCCACTGCCCGCGGTGGGTCTCCCGGGCGCCCTGCTGGACCGGTCGCCAATCCAGCTCGAACAGCGACCGGTCGTGACCGCCGCGCGCGGAGCGCACCTGCTCGGCGTTGGCCGGTCGGAACGTCAGCGCCTGGACGTGGGCGACCTTGCGGCCGTGCTCGTCGGCGATCGCCACCGACACCACGCCGTCGCCGGTCCGGGAGATCCGGACCCTCACGCCGTCGCCGCACGGCCCGAGCAGTTCGGCGCCGGACCAGGAGAAGGGCATCCACCCCTGGCCGCCGTCCACGTCGAGGATGCCGCCCGCCACCACCGAGTGCAGGACGGAGTCGAACAGCGCCGGATGCAGTCCGAATCCGTCACCGGTCGCGCCGTCGGCGGCGGTCGGCAGAGCGGCGAGTGCGAAGAGGTCGTCGCCGGAACGCCAGACCTCCTGCAGCCCGCGGAACGTCGGGCCGTAGGCGAAGCCCGCGTCCTCCAGGGAGTCGTAGAGGCCGTCGATGCCGAGGCGGTCCGCCCCGGCCGGCGGCCAGACCGCGAGGGACTGCGCGTCATCGGCCCATGCGGCTGTGCGCGGCGTGCCGGGTGCGAGGCTCCCGGAGGCGTGGCGGG
>FSYA01000442.1_pt1 | contig 11072 bp, 10 predicted proteins | sample 1638301 | NCBI WGS metagenome assembly FSYA01 (sample SAMEA3914788, study PRJEB12502) | metagenome | biome: forest; material: soil | place: Canada | collected 2011-07-03 | depth 0.1 m | reverse complement strand
TCATCGCCCTCACCTGCGCGCTGAACGGGTCCGGGGCTAAGCCCCCCGAGGCCGCGCCGACGGTCCCGGTCACCAGCAGCGCGGCCGCCCCGTCCGCCAGCCCGGCCGTGAAGCAGCAGGCGGTGGAGGGCCACGGGGCACCGACCCAGGTCTCGACGACGGTCACGTCGCCCACGCCGCCGTCGGCCGCCCAGCAGGCGGCACTGTGCCGCGAGTACCTGGACTGGTGGTCGGGCAACTGGCAGACCTGGAAGAGTGCCGCCGGACAGCTCAGCCCGCTCGCCGGGGGCAGGCGAAAGATCGACGGGTACTGCTTCGACCTGCTCGGGCACCGGGCCGGCTCGTCCGGTTCCGGCGGTCAGCAGGCTTACCAGCCGGGAGCGGCGGGCAACCACGGCGGTTTCGGGAACGGCCCGGGCGGATCCGGGAACGGCCAAGGCGGGCCGGGCGGACCGGACGCGCACTAGATCGCCGGCGGTAACACCGCCGGGGCCTGCTGGCTCAGGTCTGCTCGGGCTCGGTCAGCCCGCTGACGATGGCTCCGCAGGCCTGCTCCAGGGCGCCGCACTGGTCGCCGCTGAGCCGGTCGAAGACGAGTGCGCGCACGGTCGCCACGTGCCGCGGCGCGGCCGCCTTGATGGTGTCGGCGCCGGCCGCGGTCAGCTCGACGAAGGCACCCCGCCCGTCCGCCTCGCAGTCGGTGCGGGAAACCAGCCCGCGCCGTTCCATCCGGGTCAGCTGGTGCGACAACCGGCTCTGCTCCCAGTTCAGCGCCTCGCAGATCTGAAATGGCCGCAGCCGCCGCTGCGGGGCCTCGCTGAGCTGGACGAGGACCTCGTACTCGGGCAGTGACAGCCCGCAGTCCTGTTGCAGCTGCCGGTTGAGCGCGGCCGGCAGCAGCGAGCTCATCCTGAGGTAGCTCCGCCATGCCCGCTGCTCGTCGTCGCTCAGCCACGCCACCGTCATGCGGCCATCATAGCGACGACTATGGATGACAGGTCATTTATTGTCGTCGTCCGGGCGCTGCCGCCCCGACGGCGGCCGCCGCGGCGGGACCGGGTCGGCCGGGAAGTGCCGCGGGCCCGACCACAGCGCCGGAACCGCGTCGACCGCGGCCGCGATCTCGTAGGCGGCGCGCTCGTAGTTGACCCGCCAGCCGACGAAGTCCACCCAGGCGTCGGCCGGGTCACGGCTGGTTGGGAAGTTGACCTCGTGCAGCCGCGCGATGGCGCCGAGGAACTCCTGGTAGGTCAGGGTGATGCCGCCTTCGGGGTCCGCTTCGTCGGGGACGTCGGCCCCCATCGCCCGGGCGATTCTGGTCAGGCAGCTGAACCCGCTGCGGAGGAACAGCCGCGCGGGCACCACCAGCGCCGGGTCCGGCTCCAGGGACAGCACCAGCGCGGCCGAGTCGAGCATCGCCAGCAGCGAGATCACCCAGGACGAGTACGGCTGGGGCGAGCGGAAGCGAACCAGCGGCAGGTAGGTCGTGTGGCTCTCGGCCACGTCCGCCGCCCAGCGTTCCCACTCCCGGTAAAGCTCGGGCAGCGTGTTGAGGGTCGAGACCCCGGAGCCGAGCGCGTAGTGCGTGCGCGCGAGCAGCTCCGGACCCCAGCTGGGGATCCCGGCCCGGGCGTTGAGCAGGGCGACCTCGGTTTCCCGCCGGTTGAAGGCGGCGTACAGCGTTGGCAGGTAGCCGATTTGCAGCGCGACCACCACCATCCCGGTCGCCGCGGCGACGAAGACGACCGCGTCCGGTGTCGTCCCCGGCGGCTCGGCGAAGCCGAGGGTGAAGATGGAAGAGCCCGCCTCGGTCAGGGCCGCGGTGATGCTGCGGCCGTCCGACGGCCACAGCACCAGCGTGTAGCCCGCGAGGAAGATGCCCAGCCAGCCCGCCAGCTGGGTGACCAGGATCGCGGCCGCCTGGGTGGCGAGGATCCGGTCTCGCCGGGGCCAGCTGGCAGACCGGGTCGCGGCCCGGTAGACGGTGAGCACGATGCGGTCGACCACGCGGGTGAGCCACGACCCGACCGGCCTGGGGACGATCAGCGTCCCGATGACCGATTCCCACCCGGTCAGCACCAGCAGGATGCCGCACGCGGCCGCGACCCAGCGCGCGGCGAGCGGAACGACCATGACCGGAAACTAGCAGTCCGAGTGATCGGGCTGGTAGCCGGACGGCTCCGGACCGATCAGGTAGCCGCCGCCTTGCGGGACCAGGTAGAAGTTCAGCGTCCAGTCATTGCAGCCGCTGTGGTCGACGCTCTGCGCTTGCGCCTGACGGCTGGTGAACGTCACCGTCGCCGTCAGCCCCTTGCTCCCGCTGGTGAGGGTGGTCACCGTCATGCCCGAGTCGGTCGTGGTGGAGTAGCCGGAGGTGAACACCGACTGGGTCTGCCTCGCCTTCTCGGCCGGGGTCAGGGTGCTGGCGTACTCGCCGTAGTCGCGGGTGTTGATGCCGTGGAAGTAGTGACTGAGCAGCGACTCGACCTGCGGTGCGGCCGCGTTGCCGGACACGCCGGGGGCCAGGGCGACCAGGCTGAGGGTGGCCGACGGGGTCGCGGAGGGGCTGGCGGCCGGCGAGCCAGCCGGGGCGCTGGCGGACGGGCCGGTGGTCGCGGACGTCCCGGTGCTCGGCTGGGTGGGGGACTGGGCCGCGTGGTGCCCGCCGAGCGTGGTCGCGAGCGCGTAGGCACCGCCGCCCGCGGCCAGCACGACGATGATGGCGAGGGCCGCGAACAGTCCCCGGCGGCTGCGCGGTTCCCGCCCGCCCGCCGGCGGGCTGCCCGGATAGGGGGCGCCAGGGTAGGGGCCGCCCGGGTAGGGGCCGCCGGGGTAGGGGCCGCCGGCCTGCGGGCCAGGCGGGACCGGGCCGGCCGGCGGTGGCTGGTAGCCGCCCCGCCGGGCGGGGGCGGCCTCGACCGTCTGGGTCGGCTGCCAGTTGCCGTCGTCAGACTGGGCGCCCTGCGGCGGGGGCTGGTACCAGGACGCGAACGGGTCGGGCGGGTCGGCCCGGGTGACATCGGCCGGCACGTCCGTCCGGGTCGCGCCTTCGGGCCCGGACGGGACCCCGCTGCTGGCGGTCCCGGGGCCGGCCTTCCGGCCGGCGGTCAGCTCGGCCGGGCTGGCCGCGTCGGCGAATTCCGTCCCGCAGCCCGCGCAGAACCGCGTCGTCCCGTCCCGCTGCCGCCCGCAATTGGCGCAGAAGCTCATTACTGCCCGTCCGTTTCCCGTGGGGCCGCGCCCTCACCCTCAGCCGACCTTACCGGCCCGTCGAGCCAGCCGGGTCGATGCCGAGCAACCTGGCCGCGGCCGCGGGCCACTCCGGTGCGAGCCGTGGCCGGGTGGCCGCCTGGACGTGCAGGAACAGGCAGTACGCGGCGTCGCCGCGCTCCGGGTCGGCCGCGGGCAGCACGGGGAACCGCCCGACGGCTTCGTGCAGCACCCGGCCCAGCTCCGCGCGCTGGACGCCGTCCGTGGTTGCCTCGGGCCCGGTCTCCGGTCCATCGGCCTCCACCAGCAGCCCGGCGGGCGGTGCCCCGGCCGCGGCGGCGATCGCGGTCACGGTGCGCCGGTCTTGCAGGATGGACAGCGCCGCCCCGCGGTAGTCGCACTGCGCGCGGCACCGCTCGCAGGCCGCGAACGGGAGCGTGGCCGACCGCGCGACCGCCGGGGCTGGGCCCGGCGGCAGTGTCGCCGTGATCCCGGCGTGCACCGCCTCGGCCAGCTCGTCGCTGTAGAGCAGGGCCTCACCGTCCCGCAGCCGCGCCGCCAGCGCCTGCTGGGGCTCGTCGAGGCCCGCCGCCTCGCCCAGGCAGCGCCGGTCGTCCCCGGCCGTGAGCCGGTGGATGACCTTCAGGCCGGGGTTGCGGACCGCGTCCCGGACCAGTTCGGCCGGGGACCGTTCGGTGAGGATCATCCCCGCGCCGTTCCCGCGGCTGCCGGTCAGCCCGCGGGCAAGGGCGGCCGCCGCCCGCGAGCCGGACCGCGGGCCGCCGCGCCAGCCCGCGAACAGCCGGCCCGCCTCCTCGACCACGGTGACGTGCGCCAGCCCGGCGGGCGCCGCGGCCGCCGGGCTGTGCCCGGCCACCGCGCTGAGCACCAGCGCCGTCAGCAGCGCCTGCTCTGTCCCGTCCCCAAGCGCGCTGAGGTCGAGGATCACCGGGTGGTCCATGAGCCGCCCGAGGCCGGCCGGCTGGCTGGTCAGCAGGACCGACCCGGCCGGCCCGGTCGCCAGCGGCCGGACGCGGGCGGCGGAGCCGGCGCCGCCGCGCGCCCGGCCCTCGCCCGGGTAGCCGAGGTCGTCGCTCACTTCGTCCAGCGCCGCGCCGAAGTCGGCGATGGTCGGCCACGCCTGGACCGGCCCGGCGGCCCGCTCGGACGGCAGGAAGCCCGCCCGCAGGTAGGTCAGGTTCAGCGCGTCCCGGTAGGCCGGCGTCACCGGTCCCGGCAGGCCCAGGGCGGCCGTGAAGCAAGTGAGCAGGTTCGCGGCGTGCGCGCTGATGAGGACCCCGTCCGGCACCTCGAACGGGTTGAACCGCAGCGGGGTGCCGCCCTCGTCGCCCGCGGTGATGACCTCGAGCGACTCGAACCCGGCGGCTGCGGCCAGCCGCCGGTAGTCGGCCGCGGCCGACGGGGTCGGCGCGATGACCAGGAACGGCACCTGGTGGTCGGCCCACAGCTGGCGGACGATCTCGGCCGCGGTGGTGGTCTTGCCGCTGCCCGGTGACCCGGCGATCAGCATGTGCCTGCTGAGCCAGCGCAGCGGCAGCACGATGTCGCGGTCGGTGGCGGAGACCTTGCCGATCCGGATGACCGGCCCGGCCGCCAGGTCGGCCTCGGCCGTCGCGGGCTGGCCGCGGTGCACCCGGAACCACGGCAGCACCCCGTCGGCGGCGATCGGCAGGCGGAACGCGCAGCAGGCGTCGCGCGCGTCGCCGAGCACGGTGAGCATCGCGAGCTGAGGGTCGGGCGGGTCGTGGCGGCCCCAGATCTCCGGCCGCCCGGCCAGCATCCCGAAGTTGATGACGTTCAGGTTGTACTCGGCCAGCCGCCGCTCGGCGACGCTGGCCGGGCGGCGCACGTCGCCCGCGAACGGTGGTTGCTGCTGGCCGGCCGGGGCCACGGGCCGCAGGGCGGGGGAGACGGCAGCGGCGATCGTCTCGACGATTCCCGGCGGGAGCTGCCGCGGGGCCGACACCTGGATGCGGAGGGCGAAGGCCTTGTGCCCGAGGCGGTGGGCGAACTCATGGAAGTCCTTGCCCGCGCCGACCGTGAACGGGTCGGGGGCCAGCCGCTGCCGGCCGTGGTAGAAGCCGGCCGGCGCCTCGCCTTCCCTGGACAGCCGGCTGTAGAAGCCGGCCAGCGTGCGCAGGGTCTGCGCGAACGACGGCGGGACCAGCAGCGGCAGCACCGCCACCGACAGCACCAGCGGCACCGGGCTCGCCGCGAGGGCCTCGTACACCGTCGACCAGTCGTCATCGGACCAGGTGAACGGGGCCGCCGAGTAGTAGTAGCTGACGCCCGCGTCCGGCCGGGAGGGCACGCCGATGAGCTCGTGGCGGGTGATGACGGCCGAGTCGACTGGCGTTCCGGGGAACGGCTTGAGCAGCCGCTCGACCACCTCCCCGTCTTCCACCGGAGCGGCGGTGACATGCTGCGGCACGGCCGCCAGGATCCGCCCGCGCAGCTCCTCGGCTCGCTTGGCCACCGCGTCGGCGCTGCCGCCCCAGACGCGGCCGAGCAGCGCCACCGACAGTGGCGCGGCGGCCGCCGGGTCAACCGCGACCCGCAGGTCGAGCGCCGCCCCGAGGCCCGGGTCGAGGAAGCCGCCGACAAACTCCCGCTGCTCGGCCTGGGCCCGTGACACCCGCTCGGCCCGGGTCAGGCTGCGGTAGCCCCGGGCCTCGCGCAGGTCGACGGCCGCGTCGACGGTGACGGCGAAGTACGCGTTGGCGACCGGTGCCCGGTCTCCGGCCACCGACAGGGCAGGCGGAGGCGCGCTGGCGATGTGGAGCGAGCCCATGCGGCCACGCTACCGCCCGCGCGCCCGCGCCTCATGCCGGTGCGCTTCATGTCCGGGGTGGCCGCTAGTGCCGGCGCGACCGGGTGACCAGGACGACGATCGCGATGACGACCACCGCCCACACCGCCGGCCCAATGAAGAACATGCTGGCGACGGCGTGCCAGGCGACGTTCGCGCAGATCAGTACCAGCGCGATGAGCAGCAGCGGGCGCAGGATCCCGCCCCGGCCCCGGCGCGGCCGGTAGGGCACGGCCGGCCCGCCCGGCGCCCCGGCGCCGTTGTCGGCCTCCGGCAGGTCGTCGAACAGGCCCGCGAGGTCGCCGCGGGTCTTGGCCGCCATCGTCCGGCCGACCCGCTCGTCGAACTCGGCCTGGTCGAGACGGCCCTCGGCGTAGTGCTGGGTGAGCAGCTCGGCGACCGCGTTACGGTCGGCGTCGGAGACGCGCAGCTGCTGGTCGGAGTAGCGGACGCGGCGCGTCCACTGCTGCTGACTCGATGTGGGTGACATGACGGTGGCTCCCCTCGTACCCGATGCCATCAGAGGTCGTGCTCGACCGAGTGGAGCAGCGAGCCGGCGATCGACTGGTCGCTGCCCTCCTCCGGGATCAGCAGCAGGCAGGCCAGGTAGGCGGGCACGCCCGCGCCGCCGAGGAAGGTGAACACGGCGAAGGCCACGCGGATGAGGGTCACGTCGACCGCGAGGTAATCGGCGATGCCGGCGCACACGCCGGCCAGCAGGCGCCCGTCGACGGCGCGGCGAAGCGGTGGCCGGCTGGTCTGGCCAGTCGGCGTCTGGGTCTGGGTGGTGTCCCCGGAAGTGGTCATGGCTCAAGTCTCGGCTCGCCTCGCGTGCCTGGGTATCGGGAACACCCCTGGCCTGACCCCCGGATGACCCTGAGGCACCCTGAGCCCGGATCAGGGAAAGCCCCGATGGCCACCACCCCCCGTGGCGGGTGATGATGGTGACATGCAGCTCCAGGACCAGCCCGGCCGGTCCCCGGTGACCGACCGGGGGCACTGGCACGGGCCGCACGGGCGCCGGGACAGGCCTCCCGAGTGGGTCACCGGCTTCCGTGACCGGCACCGCGGTGACGGGCAGCCGCTGCGCCGGCCGCCTGACGACCGGCTGGCTGGCGGCGTCGCCGCGGGCCTGGCCGAGTGGCGCAGCTTCAACCCGACCACGGTACGGATCGCGCTCGCGGTTGCCGCGCTGATCAGCACCGGCTGGGCGGTGCCCTTCTACGTCCTTGGCTGGCTGCTGATCCCGGCCAAGGGCGAGGACGCGAGCATCGCCGCCCGCGCCCGGCATGACTCGCCCGGGGTGGTCCTCGCGATCGCCCTGGCTTCCTTGCTGGCGGTGTTCCTGCTGCTGGCGGGCCCGCTGAACGACGGCGCGATCGAGACCTACCTGTGGCCGCAGGTCATCAGCGTCGCCGGGATGACGCTGATCTGGCGCAACGCGCCCGACGCCGAGCGGGCCGGGTTGCAGCGGCTGGTTCAGTTCGAGGGGCGCGCGGCGCGCCGCGCCAGCCGGCTGCGGGTAGCGGGCGCGGTGGTGCTGCTGGCGGGCGGGCTCGGCTGGCTGCTGAGCCAGCACGAAGGGACCCAGCTGCTGGCGCCGCTCGGCGGCTTCCTCCTCGTGGTGGCCGCGTTCGTGCTGCTGCTGGGCCCGTGGTGGCTGCGGATCGCGCGCGACCTGGTGATCGAGCGGCAGGCGCGGGCCCGGGCCGAGGAGCGGGCCGACATCGCGGCCCAGGTGCACGACTCGGTGCTGCAGACGCTCGCGCTCATCCAGCGGCGGTCGGACGACCCGCAGGCGGTGGTGCAGCTGGCCCGGGCGCAGGAGCGCGAGCTGCGTTCCTGGTTGTTCGAGGGGCGGGCACCGGGTGACGCCGACGTGTCGTCGTTCGCCGAGGGGGTCCGCCAGATCCAGCGCGACGTCGAGGCCAGGCACGGCGTCCCGGTCGAGGTGGTGACGGTGGGGGACTGCGCCCTCGACATCCGCCTCAGTGCCCTGCTCGCGGCGGCCCGGGAGGCGACCGTCAACGCGGCCAAGTGGTCGGGAGCAGCCGTGATCTCCGTCTACGCCGAGGTCGAGCCGGATAAGGTCAGTGTCGCCGTGCGCGACCGGGGCCAGGGCTTTGACCCGGCCGCGGTGCCCGGTGACCGCAAGGGGGTCGCGGAGTCTATCCACGGGCGGATGATCCGGCACGGTGGTACCGCGACGGTGCAGTCGGCGCCCGGGGAGGGGACGAAGGTGACGCTGGAGATGGAGCTGCAGCCGCTGCCGCTGGCCGACGGGCCGGGCCGGTGACCGCGCCGGCACCGGAGCGCGCGCCCGGCCGGCCGCGGGTCGTGCTGGTCGATGACCACGGCCTGTTCCGCTCCGGCGTCCGGGCCGAGCTCGGCCCGCGGGTCGAGGTGGTGGGCGAGGCCGACGACGTGACGCCCGCGATCGAGCTGATCGGGCAGCTGCTGCCGGACGTGGTGCTGCTCGACGTGCACCTTCCGGGCGGCGGCGGCCACGCCGTCATCACCGCCGTCAAGCGGGACCACCCCGATGTCAAATTCCTCGCGCTGTCCGCCTCGGACGCCCCCGAGGACGTCATCGCGGTGATCAGGGCGGGGGCGCGCGGCTACGTCACCAAGACGATCTCCACCGCCGAGCTGGCCGACGCGATCGGCCGGGTGGCCGACGGCGACGCGGTGTTCTCGCACCGGCTGGCCGGCTTCGTCCTCGACGCGTTCGCGGCCGCCCCGGCCCAGGACGGGATCAAGCCGTCGTTCGATCCCGAGCTCGACCAGCTGACCGCGCGCGAACGCGAGGTGCTGCGGCTGATCGCGCAGGGCTACACCTACAAGGAGATCGCGCGCGACCTGTTCATCTCGGGCAAGACGGTGGAGAGCCACGTCTCCTCGGTGCTGCGCAAGCTCCAGCTGTCGTCGCGGCACCAGCTGACCCGGTGGGCGGCTGAGCGGCGGCTCTGAGGCGGCCGGCCCGTGACCGCGGGGCCGGGCCTCAGTCGCTGACGCCGGCCGCGGCCGCCGTCTCGCGGCCCCACACCCGGTCCCGGTCGGGGGAGCAGGCCAGCCGGGCCGCGATCAGCTCGCGGTCGGCGTCGTCCCGCGCCCGGATCGCGTCGATCAGCGCGGTGGTGTGCGACCGGACGTGCGCCCGCCACGCCCGGGTCGCGGGGACCGAGGCCGACACCGGCGGCGGCTCGACCGCCAGGACCTGGGCCACCGAGCGCTCGAGGAGCGTGCCGAGCGGGCCCCGGGAACCGCGGACGTGCAGCGCGAGGATCTTCTGGAGGTCGAACAGCCGCTCGGTCTCGGCCGAGGCGACCACCCGCCGGGTCAGCTCCCAGGCGGAGCTGGTCAGCCAGCGCGGGTTGGCCGAGCCGTCCGGGTTGAGCGCGGGCACGATGTAGGCCGCCCGTCCGCCCGGGGAGCGCTGCCAGGCCCGCAGCTCGTCCCGGCGCAGTGAGGCGAAGGCCCGGCTGTCCAGCTGGAGCTGGTGCTTGGCCCACAGGTACTCCTCCAGGAAGCGCGCGTTCTGCGGCCAGCCGAGCTCATCCAGCGCGGTCAGCACGACGGTCCGGATCGGCGGGCCCGGCTGGGCGGCGCGCAGGCCGGCGCTGGCGGTGCGGCGCAGCTCCCCGATCAGGTCCTCGCGCCGCTGGTCGAGCCGGCCGAGCATGTCAGCCTGGGCGACCAGTTCGGCGACCGCGACGTCGCCGTCGCGGGCGTCCCCGGCCAGCTTCCGGGCCAGCCTGATGGTCTCCTCAAGCGCGTCGGCGAGATCACGGCGTACGGCACTCACGCTCACCCTCAGTACTGTACCCCGATCCATGGGAAGTACCCATGGGTCCCATGCGGTTGGCGCATGGATATATGGGTACGGATGAGACAGGGGATTTCTGTCCGCAGCGGGGACCGCGTAGGAGGTGCCGGTCATGTCGGCGACGCCAGTGAGCAAGGGTTCGCTCCGTAGGCTGCGGCAGGCGAGCTTCCGCTGGAGTTTCCCCGAACGGACGCTGCACGTGGTCGACATCGAGAACCTCGCGGGCGCCGCCGTGCCGAGCCTGGCCCTGGTCACCGAGGTGCAGGGCCGCTACCTGGCCCGGCTCGCGCTCGGGGTGGACGACCAGGTGGTGATGGCCGCCAGCCACCGCGGGCTGCTCGACGCCGCCGTGGCCTGGCCGCACGCCCGCTACCGGGTGCGGTCCGGCAAGGACGGGGCCGACCTGGCGCTCATCGACGTGCTCGAGCACGAGAACGTGGCCGCCCGGTTCAGCCACGTGGTGATCGGCTCGGGCGACGGCATCTTCGGTCACCCGGCCGCGAGCCTGGCCGCCCGCGGCGTGCGGATCACCGTGGTCAGCCGGCCCGGCAGCTTGTCATCGGGCCTGGCCCGGATCGCGGGCGACGTGATCTACCTCGACCTGCCGCGGATCGCCGCGGCCGCGTTACCCGCTACGGGCGGACGGCGCCGTCCGCCAGGTCGGCGTACCAGGAGGTGGACTCGGGGATCTTCTCCACCGAGGCGCCGGTGTGCGGCGCGTCGATGATGTAGCCGCCGCCCACGTAGATGGCGGTGTGGCTCTCGCCGTTGTAGTAGATCAGGTCACCCGGCTGCAGCTCGGACAGCGGGATATGGGGCAGCGCGGCCCACTGCTCGTAGGTGGTCCGCGGAATCGACACGCCCGCCGCCGCCCAGGCGGCCTGGGTCAGGCCAGAGCAGTCGTAGGAGCTCGGGCCGGTTGCCCCGTACACGTAGGGCTTGCCCAGCTGCGCGTAGGCGAACGCGACGGCCTTGTCGGCCTGGCTCGACGTCGGGCCGGTGTAGCTGACCGGGGTGGTGGTGACGGTCGGCGAGGAGGTGCTGCCGCCGACCTCATCCGCGGTCACCTCCGCCTCCTGGGTCGCGGTGAGGCTGTGCAGCAGCGACGTCTGGGTGTCGAGCAGCTTGGTGATCGACATTTTCTGGGCCGCGTACTGTGCCGTCAGGTTGGCGACGCCGGTCTCGGTCCGCTGCCGCTGCTCCTTG
>FSYA01000755.1_pt1 | contig 11298 bp, 4 predicted proteins | sample 1638301 | NCBI WGS metagenome assembly FSYA01 (sample SAMEA3914788, study PRJEB12502) | metagenome | biome: forest; material: soil | place: Canada | collected 2011-07-03 | depth 0.1 m | reverse complement strand
TCGGCCGCCATCGATCAGCGCAGCACGAAAAAGGTCAAGACCAGGGAGCCGCTGTCGCCTCGGCTGATACTCGACCTGGTCCGGCAGCCGCTGTGGCTGATCGCCATCGGCGCGAACGTGGTCGGCTTCATCCTCCAGGTGGTGGCGCTGGCCTACGGGAGCCTCGCCCTGGTGCAGCCGCTCCTGGTCTGCGACCTGCTGTTCGCCGTTCTGATCGCCTGGTACCTGAGACAGCGCGCGAGCGAACCGCAGCCCGACATGAAGCCCATCTGGGCCGGGGTCGCCATTACCACGATCGGCCTGGCCGGATTCCTCGCCATCGGCCAGCCGACGCCCGGCCACACGCAGGCCCGGCTGAGCATGCTGGCGCCGCTCGCGATCGGCTACGTCGTGGTGGTGGGAGCGTGCCTGGTCGTCTCGAACCGGAGCGCGAACCTGCGGCCGCTGGCGCTGGCGACGGGCTGCGGCGTCAGCTACGGGATCGCGGCCTTCGTGATCAAGCTCCTGACCTCGGAATTCGGCGGCGGCCTGGCCGGGGTGTTCACCAACTGGCCGATCTACGTCTTCGCCGTCGTCGGCCCGGCCGGCTTCATACTGAACCAGAATGCCCTCCAGGAGGGCACGCTGCTGGCGCCGGTGCAGGCGATCATCAGCGTGGCCGACCCGGTCATCTCCATCGCCCTCGGCATCGCCTGGCTGGACGTACGGCTGCGCAGCAGCCCCGGCGCGATCGCGGGCGAGATAATCTCGTTCCTGCTGCTGACGCTCGGGATCGTCCTGACCTCGCGCATGCACGAGATCACGCCCGCCAAGCAGGGGGCCGCGGCCGGCGTGACCGGCAAACCGCAGTGATCACGGGCTCACGCCCGCTGCAGCGCGGGGGCGAGCAGCCCGACGGCCCGGGCCCGGTCGATGGCCTCCAGACGACGGTGGGCGCCGAGCTTGTCGTACAGGTGCCGGGTGTGCGTCCGGACGGTGTTGACCGACACGTAGAGCTCGCGGGCGATCTCCGGGGCCGAGAGGCTGGTCTGCAGGAACGACAGGACGCGGGCCTCGGCCTGGCTGAGCGGCTCGGGCAGCAGATCCGGCGCGTGCCCCGGCGCGTGCCCGGGCGAGTGCTCCGGCGCGTGCCCCGGCGGGGCGACGGCTGGCGGGGCTGGGCTGCGCCCGCGCAGGACGGTGATGATGTTCCTGGTCAGCGCGAGGTGCGCGGTGCCCTGGCGGGCGTGGCGTTCGAGCAGCTCCGGCAGTGGGTGCAGCTGGAACGGCAGCAGCAGGCCATCGGGCTCGGCCAGATCGAGCCCGCGCTCGAGCGCGCGTCCGGCCGCCTCCGGCTCGCCGAGCGCGTCCCGGGCGCCCGCCTCGACCAGAAAAGCCGATATCAGCCAGACCTGATGGGATGGCACGGCCGGGTGGCCGAGGAGGGGCGCGAGCGCGGCCGTCGCCGCCTGCGGGCTGTCCTGCGCGAGCAGCAGCGCCGCCGCCGCGGTGCGGAGGCCGGGCCGTTCGCGTTCCTCGTCGCTGGTCTCGGCCAGGGCCGCGCTGGCTTGTCCGGTCTCCCCCAGCCGCGCGAGGAGGTGCACCAGGAGCGCGCGTATCTCGGTCGTGAGCGGGTGCGCTCCGGCCAGCGGACGTCCAGGCGGGCGCTCGGCGGCGAGCAGGGCGGACAGCGCCGCCCCGGTTCGGCCGCGGGCAATCTCGAGAAAGCCCAGGACCAGATGGTGCAGCATCCGGGTCAGCGGCTCGACCCCGGACTCGAGCGCCCGTTCCCCCTCCGTGAGCCACCGCTGCGCCGCCTCCAATTCTCCCCGCCAGATCAGCGCGCAGGCCAGCGTCGGATAGGCGATCGCCACCAGCGGCTCGTCGCCCCAGCCGTGTCGCCGCGCCAGCTCGATCGCCTCCGAGCTGCGCTCCGCCGCGAGCCCGGACGAGCGGAAACTCGCGGCCACGCCCCAGTGCGCCAGGCCGCTGACCTCCAGGAACGGGCGTCCGAGCCGCCGCGCCAGGGCGATGCCCTGCTCCAGGTGCGCTTCCGCCTCGCTGATCCGCGATGACCAGAGCTCGGCGATGCCGAGGCTAATTAGCGCGAGCGCGCGCAGTTCGTCGCCCGGCCCGAGCTGCGCCCCGTCGACCGAGTCGGCCGACCGCAGTTGGTCAGCCTCCTCGGCCACGGCCCGGAGATCACCGCGCTGACGGGCGAGGTCAAGCCGCAGAACCGCCAGCGTCACCCGGAAACGGTCGCGGCCGGCCGCGGGGGCCGACGTCGCCTTGGTGGTGGCGAGAGCCAGATATCGGGCGCCCTCCTCCGGCGACCCGAGCGTCAGCTCGGCGGCCGCCGCCACCGCGGTGAGCTCCGGGTCGGCGGTCACGACCCCGGCCGGGAACGAGGTGATGAGCTCGCGGACGATGGCGCCCCGCCCGTTGAGGACGGCGTCGATCCCGTGATCGGCGAGCAGGCGACCGGCCCGTTCCCAGTCCTGCACCGCCTGGGCGTGACGGACGGCCTCGACCGGGAACCCGTGCTCGGCGAACCAGTCGGCCGCCGTCGCGTGCAGGCCGGCTAGCTCGGCCGGCTCGGTCTGCCGTAGCTCCCATTCGAGCAGGTCGGCGAAGAGCCGATGATAGCGGAACCACGACCGCCGCGCGTCCAGCGCGACCACGAAGGCCCCGGCCTGCTCCAGCTCCAGCAGAATCTGCTCGCCGCCCGATCCCCCGGTCAGCCGGTCGGCCAGCGGCCCGCTCACCCGCTCGAGCACCGAGGTCCGCGACAGCAGCCGTCGCACCTCGGCGGTCTGCCGCTCGAGGACCTCGGCCAGCAGGTATTCGGCCACCGTGCGCTCGTCGCCGCAGAACTCGGCCGCGAACCGTTCCGGATCGGGGTGCTCGGTCAGTGACAGTGCCGCCAGCCGCAGCCCGGCTGCCCAGCCCTCCGTCCGCTGGTGCAGCAGGGCCAGAGCTGATTCGGAGATGCGCGCCCCGGCCGCCGCGAGGAGCGCGCGCGCCTCGTCGCGACTGAACCGGAGACTGGCCGCGCGAATCTCGGTCAGCTCGCCGTCCAGCCGAAGCCGGTGCAGGCCCAAGCGCAGATCGCGCCGGCTGGCGAGAACGATTCGCAGTCCGGCGGGCGCCCGCGTGAGCATCAGCTCGAGCTGGTGCAGCGCCTCGGCCGATCCGAGCGCGTGCACGTCGTCGATGACCAGCCAGATCCGGTCCCGCAGGGAGCCCAGGTCCGCCACCAGCCGCTCGACGATCGACCACCCGTCCAGATCGGGCGCCGTCGTCACGGGCTGCACGACCGCCGAGCCGGCCGCCGTGGTGCGGAGCGCCTCCGCCACCGAGATCCAGAACCGCTGCGGATTGCCGCCCCCGTCCTGCGCCGACACCTGGGCGGCCTGGCCGGCCGGCGCGGCCTCATCGATCCATGACCGCAGCAGGACCGATTTGCCGCTCCCGGCCGGGCCCGACACCTCGGCCACGCGCCCGGCCCGGTTGAGGCGTTCGAGCAGCTCAGGACGGACGACGACTCCGGCTGAGGTGTTAGTAGCCACGCACGTCATGGCCACGACTATTCCTCAACCGCGGCGCCGAATCATCGTCACCAGCGTGTATCCGATCCTGCTGGCTGGCGGTAATCAGCGCCTACACGCTAGCGTGGCGGGCCGACCGGGAGCCGGGCGGTCAGCACGGTGCCGGCTCCGGCCGCGCTGTCGAGGCTCATGCTGCCGCCCACGGCCTCCACCCGGTCGCGCAGGCCGGTCAGCCCCGATCCGCGGCCGGCCTCGGCGCCGCCGTCGCCGTCGTCGCTGACCTGGACGGTCAGCGTGCCATCGGCCTCCTCGAGGAGGATGTCGACGGCGGAGGCGTGCGCGTGCTTGGCGGCGTTGGTGAAGGCCTCGGCGGCGACATAGTAGGCGGTCACCGCGCAGGAGCCGGGGAGGCCGCCCGCCACCCGAGCGTGGACCCGGACGGGCAGCGGCGAGCGCCGGGCCAGTGTGCGGACGGCCGCCACCAGCCCGACCTCGAGGAGAACGGCCGGATGCACGCCCTGGCAGAGGTCTCGCAGCTCCTGGCGGGTGGCGGCCAGGTCATCCCGCACCTCGTCCACATCGGCCCGCACATCGGCCGGGACCCGGTCGCGGATACTGGCCAGCAGCAGCGCCTGGGTGACCAGGCGCTGCTGGACGCCATCGTGCAGGTCCCGCTCGATCCGGCGGCGGGTCTCGTCCGCCGCGGCCACGATCCGCGCCCTGGACGCGGTCACCTCGGTCTTGACCTGGGCATTGGCGATAGCGGTGGCGACCAGTTCGGTGAACGCGGTCAACCGGGCCTCGGTCGCGGCCGGCAACGGCTGGTCGGATTTCGAGATCACCATCATCGCCCCCCACAGCCGGCCCTCAACCGAGATGGGCGCGCCCACCACCGAGCCGAACCCTCGTGCGCGGGCGGCGGCCGCGGGCTCGCCGGAGGCGTCGGCGACGTGGTCGAGCCTGGCCGGCCTGCCGGCCTCGGACACCATCGTCAGAACGTTCCGGCCCCCCAGGCGAACGCTGGTGCCGATGGGAAAGGGCCTGTCATCGCCCGCTCGGTTCCATCCGCCGACGGCGGCGGCCGTGCCGTCGGGGTCGTACCGGCTCATCCCGGTGACGTCGGCGCCGAGCAGTCGCCCGGCCTCCTCGGCGACCGCGGCGAACACCCGCCGCGGCGACGCCCCCCGGGCGACCAGCGTCGCCACCCGGCGCAGCGCCGCCTGTTCCTGCGCGACCCAGCGCGATCCGGCGTAGAGCTGGGCATTGTCGAGGGAGACGGCGAGCTGGCCGGCGATGAGCTTGACCGCGTCGAGCCGGCTGGCGGTGAACGCGCCCGCCAGAAGCCGGTTCTCCAGCAGCAGCACCGCCCGCAGCAGGCCGCGGCTGAGGATCGGCACGGCCAGCAGCGAACTGCAGGCAACGCCGGCGAAGTAGGGGTCACGCGCGAACCGGTCGTCGTGGGCGGCGTCGGCCACGACAAGCGGCGCGCGCGTCCGCTGAACGTAGCTCAGCACCGACATCGGCGCTGCCCGGTCCCGGCCCGCCCCGCCGACCGGGATGGCGCCGCCGTCAGCGTCCGGCGCGGGCGGGAACCAGCCGTTCGGGTTCTCGCTCCACAGCAGCAGGCGGACGCTGCTGGCGCCGGTCATGGCGCTGAGCACCTCGGCCACCCGGGTGTGCAGCCGGCCGACGCTGGTCTCCGAGCTCAGGGCCTGCGACGCGGAGACGATTCCGAGCAGGTCGATCGTTCCGGTGCTGATGACAGCGCCTGCGACGGCGAGGTCGGCGGGCCGGCCGTCGTCGCCGTCGATCGCGGTTGCCGGTGTCCGCAGGACCGGGTAGGCCCAGTCGAGCTGGCTTACCTTCGCGGTCGCGCCCCAGGCCAGATACTCCTGGCGCGCCACCGCGAGCAGGTCGTGACCGCCCTGTTCGAGGCCGTGGGCCAGGGAGAAGAGAGCGGCGTGCTCGGCGATCAGGGCCCGGTGCCATGGCCGCTGGCTCCTGGCCGCCTCGCGCCGGGCGGCGTCGAAAGCCGGAGCGGCGGCGCGGAAGTCGCCCGCCGCCCACGCTCGCTCGGCCTCAACCAGCCGCACCAGGTGCAGGAAGTTCCCGGGCGCGTCGGCCGCGCGCTCGGCCAGCCACTGCGTCACCTGGTCCAACTCCGACAGCAGACGACCGCGCTGGCCCGCGTCCACGCTGCGGGCCCGGTCGGCCAGGGCCAGTCCGCGCAGCAGGCGGGCGACGGCGGTCGGGTAGAGCCCGGGGACCAGGGGAACCAGCCGCATCGCGGCCGCGGTGTGCCGCTCCAGGCCGGTCGGGTCGCCGAAGATGGCGGCGGCGTTCGCCTGACTGAGATGGACGAAGAACTGCGTCAGCCGGTTGCCCTCGTACCTGTCGGCCGAGGGCGCCTGGCCGGCCACGGCCGTGCTCTCGCCGAGGAGCACGCCGGCCAGCCAGCGGTAGGTGCCGAGTACCTGATCGGACTGCTCGTTGCCGGTCCGGCCGACAAACGCCTGGGCCGCTTCGACCTCGGTCAGGTAGCTGTTCAGTGATGGCGCGCAGTCCAGCAGGCCGGGCACCGACGCGTAGTACGAGTAGCCGGCGCTGGCCAGGTCGCCCCCCGCGACCAGCCCCTCCCTGGCCTGGTGGCCGGCCTGGACGCCGTCTTCGAGCGGCTCGCCCCAGCAGCCGAGGACCGCGAATATCATCCGCGCGTTGGAGGTGCCGGGCTCGTAGCCGCGGGCTTCGCCGAGCGCCAGGACCCGCCGCGCCGCCCGGTGCGCGGCGGCGTAGTCGCCGCGCAGCACCACGGCGCCGAAGGCGGTAAAGGCAAGCGGCGCGATCAGGGCCGGGGCGAGGCCATGCCGAAGGCAGATTGGCAGAGCCTCCAGGCTCAGCCAGGCGGTCAGGGCGGAGTCGCCGGCCAGATACGCCGCCGGAGCGGTCGCGTTGATCAGGCCGGACGCGGCCAGCAGGGCGGGGTCGGTGAGCTCCGGCCAGGCCAGATCGTCGGCCGGCTCGGTCTGGTCCAGCCACCGGTACCAAGCTCCGAGCTGGTGGTCAAGCTCGGCTGCGGTTTGACGCCCGTCGGGAACGACGATGCCGAGTTCGCGCAGTGACCGCAGGCCGAGCTCGAGCGCCTCGGCCGAACGGTTCCGGTGAGTCAGGCTGCGCACCTGGACCGCCGTCGCGTCCGCGCGGTCAAGCACGGCCGGGCAGAGCCGCTCGATCGCGGCGTAGACCTCGTCCGCCTCCTCCAACCGCCCCAGACAGTAAAGCGCGGCCTGACGGCCGGTCTGCACCTGCGCCACCACCGCCTCGCTCGGTTCAACCAGGCCAAGCGCGACGGTCAGCAGCGTGTTGACCTGTGCGTAGTCCCCGATGAGAGCGGCCTGGTCGGCGGCGCGCCGCAGCAGCCCGGCCGCCTGGCGTCGCTCGTCGGCATCGGTGACCGCGCGGATGGCGGGCAGATACTGCTCCGCGGCGGCCGCGAAAAACCCCGGCTCCGCGGCCAGCCGCCGCGCCATCGCCAGCTGCGCGGAGCGTCGTCGCCGGGGCTCCAGGCGGCCGAGAACCGCCTCTCGCATCCGGTCGTGCCCGAACCGCACGGCCGGATCCGCCCCGGGCTCGGCCACCAGCACTCCCTCGGCCAGGGCGGGTGCCAGCGCCTGGTCGAGCGCGTCGGCCGGCTGGCCGGTGGCCGCCTGCAGCAGGCGTAGCTCGACCCGCCCGCCCAGGCACGCCATCGCCTCGGCCGCGAGCCGGGCGTTCTCTGGCAGGGCGCCGGCGCGCGCCGCCAGCAGTCCGGCTACATCGGACCGGCCCAGGTGCGCGCGCACCGCCGCCTCGCCCCACCGCCACCCGGCGGCCGCGCGGGTCAGCAGGCCGTCGCGGCGCAGCGCGTTGAGCAGCTCAACCGTTTCCTGGGGGTTGCCGCGGGAGTGGGGCTCGATCACCTTGACCAGTCCGGCCGCCGCCGACCGGTCAACGTGCAGCATCTCCGCCACCATGATGCCCAGCTCGGGCGGCGACAGGCTGGGCAGCCGGAGCCGCCGCACCGCGGCCTGGTCGAGCCAGCGGGACAGCGGCGCGGTCACCGGGTGGGCCGCGTCAACGTCGCCCTCCCGGTAAGCCGCGACCAGCAGCAGGCCCTCGATCGGCTCCTCGCTCATGATCAGGTCGACGAAGCCGAGCGGGGTACGCCCCGACCATTGCAGGTCGTCAAGGAAGAGCACGACCGGCCGGTTCCGCGCGGCGACCGCCCGCAAGGCCGACACGGCCGCCCGCTGCAGCCGCAGCTGCGCGGTCAGCGGGTCCCCCGCATTCGGCGGCGTCCCCAGCAGGACCGCGAACTCCGGCAGCACCGCGGTCAGCAGACCGGCGTTCGGCCCCACCGCCGCGACGATCCCCGCCCGCAGCTCCGCCAGCGCATCCTCCGGCTCGGCCAGCAGCAGCCGGCCGAGCGCGCGGAACGCCTGATGCCCGGCGTCGAACTCAAGGTCCCGGCGGTGCTGGTCGAACTTGCCGGCCAGGAACCAGCCATCGCCGCTGGTCACGACCGGCCGTAGCTGGTCGATCAGCGCCGTCTTGCCTACCCCGGGCGCGCCGGTCACCAGCACGCCGCGGCACCGGCCGGTGAGCGCGTCGGCGAACGCCGCCTCCAGCGCCGCCGCTTCGTCATCGCGTCCCACCAGCCGTGACGGCGGCAGCAGGCGGGCCGGGAAATCAAGCTCGCCGGCCCGGAACGCAGCCGCCGGCGGAGGCTGCGCCGGCCCGGAGCGCAACCGCTCTAGGTCATAGATCAGGCCGTCCGCGGTCTGGTAGCGGTTGTCCGGCTCCTTCTCGAGCAGATGCATGATGATCTCCGACAACGACCTCGGCAGGGCCCGGTTCACGGTTGCGGGCGGCGCCGGGACCCGGGCCGCGTGGTCGTGGATGAGCCGCAGCGGATCCCCGGCGCCGAAGGGCGGCTGGCCGGTCGCCAGCTCGTACAGGACCGCGCCGAGGGCGTAGAGGTCCGCCCGCTGATCAGACGGCCGCCCGGTCCGGCCGGTCGCCTCCGGCGCCAGGTACGCCAGCGTCCCGGTGATCTCGCTGTGGTGGGTGAACCGCGGGCGGATCTCGGCCACCGGGCTCGCCAACGCGAAATCCACCAGGCACGGGCGGCCGTCGCCGTTGAGCACGATGTTCGCCGGGGTGATGTCGCGGTGAATGACCCCGCGCCGGTGCATCTCCGCCACCGCCCGGCCCAGCCCGGCCGCCAGCCCGGCCAGCTCGGCGGCCGCCACCGGCTTGACCGCCCCGGCCAGGCTGGCGTGGCCGGCGTCGGCCAGCAGGACCGAGTCCTCGGACTGCGGCGCCCCGGCCAGCTGCGCGATCCCGGTCACACGGCGGAGCCGCTCAAGCATCGCCAGCTCATGCCGGACCCGACGTTCCCGGTCAGGTCCCAGCGGCTCCTTGCGGATGATCGTCCTCCGGGACAGGGCGAGCCGGGTGATCCGCGTGCGCCCGCTCTCGTGCACAATCTCGGCCGGGACGGACTCGCGAGGGCCCGGCAATGCTCTGACCGTCTTCATTGAGCACCTCCTCGGACGCCGAGGCCGCGGCCGGGCCTCGCGAATCCTTCAGGCGCGGCGAAGATAGAAGCCAGCGGTGATGAGATCGCCGCGGCCGCGCTGGCACACTAGGCGCATGCCGCTACAGTGCGTCATCGTTGATGACTATCTGCCATTCCTCAAGGTAGCTCGCGCTCAGCTCGAGCGGCAAGGCATGGCCGTCGTCGGCGTCGCCACCAACGGCGCCGAGGCGTTGCGCCAGGCGCGCGAGCTGAGCCCGGATGTGGCCCTGGTCGACATCTCCCTCGGCGCGGAGAGCGGCTTCGACATCGCGGTGGAGATCAGCCCTTATGTCGGGAGCGTCATCCTGACCTCCTCCGACGAGCGCTATGCGGACCAGGACTACGCCGAGCTCATCGCGGGCAGCCCCGCCGTCGGCTTCGTCAGCAAGGCCGCGTTGTCGGCGGAGGCGATCGGCCGGCTCGTGACCTAGACGCGCAGCGTGATTACATGAATACCGTGAGCGATCTACGCACGCCGGGCCGGCCGGTGCGGGTGGTGCTGGCAGATGACAACGTGCTCCTCCGTGAGGGGATAGCGGGCCTGCTGGAACGGGCCGGATTCGAGATCGCCGGCCAGGCCGGGGACGCCGACGGCCTCATCGCCCTGGTCAGGACGGAGCGTCCGGATCTCGCCGTGATCGACATCCGGATGCCGCCTGATCATTCGACCGAAGGGCTCGGCGCGGCGCTGGCCATCCGCGGGGAGTTCCCCGAGACCGGCATCATGGTGCTGTCGGCCTTTGTCCACACCGAGCACGCGGTCGAGCTCCTCGCCGGCGGGCAGCGGATCGGCTACCTGCTCAAGGACCGAGTCGAAGACGTCACCGAGTTCGTCCAGTCGCTGCAGCGCGTCGCCGACGGCGGCGCGGTGATCGACCCGGCCCTGATTCAGGACCTGGTTCGCGCTCGTCCGGGCGACGATTCGTTCGCGCGGCTGAGCGCCCGCGAGCGGCAGGTCCTCGCGCTGATGGCGGAGGGCCGTTCGAACGCGGGGATCGCCCGGCAGATCTGGGTCGCGGAGTCGACGGTGGAAAAACACGTGCACAGCATCCTCGGCAAGCTCGACCTGCCCGACAGCACCGACGATCACCGCCGGGTACTGGCCGTGCTGGCCTATCTCACCTCGGCCGAGGCCGACGACTAACCCGAGGATCTTCACGAGAGGATCTTCAGGACTGGAAGAACTGCTGCCACAGCAGCAGCACGTTCAGGGCGATGATCACCGCCACGCACGCACCGCCCGCGATGGCGGTGAGGCGCTGATTGACGTGCGGGCCCATCACGCCGCGCCGGCTGGTCAGAATGACCAGCGGCACCAGGGCGAACGGGATGCCGAAGGACAGCACGACCTGGCTCAGCACCAGCGCCCTGGTGGGGTTGACCCCGAGCGCCAGGATCGCCAGCGAGGGGAGCATGGTGATCGCCCGCCGGGCCAGCACCGGGATCCGGAGCCGGACGAAGCCGGCCATGATGACCTCGCCCGCGTAGGTGCCGACACTGGACGACGACACGCCGGAGGCCAGCAGCGCCGTCGCGAACACCAGCGCCGCGCCGCCGCCGGCCAGGCGGCCGAGTTCGGCGTGCGCCTGGCCGATGGTGGTCAGCCCGGCCAGCGCCGGGGTGTGGAAAGCGCGGGCGGCGACGGCCAGCATGGCCATGTTCACCAGTCCGGCCAGGCCCAAAGCGGTCAGCACGTCCAGCCGCTGAAACCGTAGCAGGCGTCGGCAGTCGCGCTCGTCGCGGCCGGGCGCCCGGTCCTTGGTCATGGCGGAATGGAGGTAGATGACATGTGGCATGACCGTGGCGCCGAGGATCCCGACCGCCAGGTACAGCGAGCCTGCCCCGTCCAGACCGGGCACCAGGCCGTGCAGAGAAGCGGGAACGGACGGGCCGAGCCGGAGGGTCTCATACAGGAAGCCGACGATGACAAAGCCGAGAAGGGCGATGATCGCCAGCTCGAAGCGACGCCGACCGCGTGCCCGCAGGCCAAGCACGACGAAGGTGATCAGGCCGGTGATCAGCCCGGCCGGCAGCATCGGCACGCCGAACAGCAGGTTCAGCCCGATCGCCGCCCCGATGAACTCGGCGACGTCCGTGGCCATGGCCACCACCTCGCCCTGGATCCACATCCCCCAGGAAGCCGGGCGCGGAAGC
>FSYA01001460.1_pt1 | contig 11371 bp, 3 predicted proteins | sample 1638301 | NCBI WGS metagenome assembly FSYA01 (sample SAMEA3914788, study PRJEB12502) | metagenome | biome: forest; material: soil | place: Canada | collected 2011-07-03 | depth 0.1 m | reverse complement strand
GGACTACTGGTTGCGCAAGGCCGAGCAGCAGAAGTGGTCGCGCAACGAGCTGCGCAAGGCGGTCCGCGCCAGCCTGGCCGAGCAGAGCCTCAAGGCCGAGGTCCCCCCCAGCAGCGGCAGCGAGGCACAGGAGGTGACCCGGCTCGCCGAGCCCGCGCGCGCCGACAAGCGCCCGCGCAAGGCCACCACGCTCACCATCGAACTGTCCGCCGACCAGATGGACTACTACTCGGAACTCGCCGCCGCGCACGGTCTGCCCGTGGACAAGTGGGTGACCCAGGTGCTCGACGCCAGCGACGCCGCCGCCGGCGACCGGCTCACCGCCTAGAGACGCCGGCCAAGCCCCCTTCCCCCTGGTGCACCGGCGGGCCCTCCGACCGGACACCTGTCACATCGGAGTCAGTTGATGATCCTTCAGGGAAAGCGGGTTGCCCTGCCCCCGGCGCCCGTCGTCCACAAGCAGTTCGAGGCCCACGTGGCGGCCGCTCCGGACGCCGTCGCCGTCTTCCACGCCGGACAGCAGGTGACCTACGCCGAGCTGGACGCGAAGGCGAACCGGTTCGCGCACTTCCTCATCGCACGCGGACACGGCCGGGGCTCGAAGGTCGGACTCTGCCTCGACTACTCGATCGATCTGCTGGCCGCCATCCTCGGCACGCTGAAGGCGGGCGCGGCCTACGTGCCGTTCGACCCGGCCTACCCGGCGGCCAGGATCGAACTGCTGCTGGCCCAGATTCCCGACCTCGCCCTGATCGTGGCCTCCCCGGCCACGGCCGGGCTGGTCGCGTCGGCGACCGTCGACATCATCGACCTCGGCCAGCTGTCCGACCGGCTGGCCGCCCTCCCGGCGACCGGTCCCGACGTCGCGGTCACCGGCGACGACCTGTGCTACGCGGTCTTCACGTCCGGGTCGACCGGCACACCGAAGCTGACCGCGGTGCGCCATGAGGGCTGGTTCAACCTGATGAACTGGCTGATGATCGAGTACCGCCTGCACTCCGGGTCGAACAACCTGGTCGTCAGCGCGTTCGGCTTCGACCTGTCCCAGCGCGCCCTGATGACACCGCTGTTCTGCGGCGCCACCCAGCACCTGATGGCGAGCCGCAACTTCGACGCCGCGATGGCCTACCGCATGCTCCGCGAGCACGAGATACGCACCGTGCACTGCGCCTCGAGCACGCTGTACCTCCTGGTCGACTGGGAGAGCGCACGCAAGGGGGACGCGCTCACCCGGCTCGACTACGTCCTGTTCGGCGGGGAGCCACTGAACGTCGAACGGCTCGCCGACTGGGCCCGGCGCGAGGGGAACACCTGCACCCTGCTGCACCAGTACGGTGTCGCCGAGTGCACCGATGTCGCCTCATCGTTCGACCTCGCCGGGTACCGGCCCGGCGAACACGACGTCGCGCCGGTCGGCAAGGCCGTCTACAACACCGAGATCCACATCCTCGACGAGCAACTGCACGCTGTGGCGGCGGGGGAGAACGGCGAGATCTGCATCTCCGGGGCCAGCGTCGGCGCGGGCTACCTCAACGGCAACGGCCCCGAATCCGAGCGGTTCACCACGGTCGTCGTCGACGGCGCACCGCGCAGGCTGTACCGCACCGGCGACCGCGGCTTCGTGGACCCGGCCGGCGAACTCGTCGTCCTCGGCCGGACGGACACCCAGGTGAAGGTGCGCGGCATGCGCATCGACCCCACCGACGTCGGCCGCGCGCTGGGCAGGCTCGCCGGGGTCAGGGAAGCCGCCGTGGTGGTCAGCTACACCGACGCCGGCGAGGCCGAACTGATCGCGTTCCTCGTCCCGGCCGCGGACGACCTCGCCGAGAACGACCTGCGCAGCGGACTGCTGGAGACACTGCCGCGGAACATGGTCCCGTCCAGGTTCATCAACATCCCGCAGCTCCCGCTGAGCCCGCACGGGAAGGTCGACCGCCAGGCGCTGGTCGACGCATACAAGAACCAGTACGCCGGCAGCGGTGCGGCGGCATAGTCGACGAACCGCACGGCAGACGAGAGGAATCTGAATGACTGCCGACAGGGTGCGCAGTATTTGGTGCCGGGAACTCAAGCTCGACGAGATATCGGTCGACGACGACTTCTTCGCCCTCGGCGGCCAGTCCGTCATCATGGCCGGAATCCAGGGCGCCTACATCGACGAACTGGGCGTCGAGGTCCCCATGGACCAGATGTTCCTCAATCCCACCGTGGCCAGGATCTCCGCCTACATCGAATCCCTGGGCGCCGCGGCCCGATAGCGCCAGCGGTCCCCGGTGCCGTGGTGTCCCGCCGGCGGGACACCACGGCACCGGCATGGTCTCCAGTGCCCGGCCGGGGCCGGAGCGGCACGTGCCGCAGCTGTTCATCCGGCTAGTTCGTACGGCTAACATCGCGTTCGTGCCCAGTGGCGGCCATTCATTCCGCTGCTCAGGAAGCACGCTCGAGCTCCGCTCGAATTCCGGCCTCGGCCGCATTCCGATCAAAAAACCAACTGGTAGGGGAGGCGCCATGTACGACGTGATTGTCATAGGTGCCCGTTGTGCGGGCTCGCCCACGGCCATGTTGTTCGCTCGCCAGGGGTACCGGGTCCTGCTCCTTGAAAAGGCACGGTTCCCGCAGGACACGCTGTCCTCGCACTACATCCACCTGCAGGGCGTGGCCCTGCTCAACCGCTGGGGGCTGCTCGACAGGCTCCGCGACGCGGGCTGCCGCCCCATCAGCCGCCAGAGCTACGAGGGTCCCGCAGTCCGCATCGACGGCTTCTCCCTGCCGATCGACGGCCTGCGCACCACCTACGCGCCCAGGCGCTACGTGCTGGACCCGATCCTCGCGGACGGCGCGGTGGCGGCCGGTGTGGAGTTCCGCGAGTCCTGCGCGGTCAACGACCTGGTCTTTGAAGGCGACCGGGTGGTCGGGGTGCGCTACACCACCCCCGGCGGCGCCGAGGCGACCGACCGCGCCCGCCTGGTCGTCGGCGCCGACGGCATGCGCTCGCTGGTGGCCCGCAAGGCCGGCGCACCCAACGTCATCGAGCACGCGCGGCAGACCTGCACCTACTACAGCTACTGGTCCGGGGTCCCCTCGCACTTCGAGCTGTACGAGCGGCCCGGGCGCTGGATCGGCGTCATCCCCACCAACGACGACCTCACGCTGCTCATGACCTACTTCCCGCAGGACGAGTTCGCCGACGTCCGCAAGGCGGTGGAACCCGCCTACCTCGACACCTTCCGCACCACGGCGCCCGAGCTGTACGAGCGGATGTCGGCGGGGAAGCGCGAGGAGCAGCTGTACGGCACCGGGCACCAGGAGAACTACTTCCGCAAGGCCTTCGGGCCCGGGTGGGTACTGGTCGGTGACGCGGTGAACCACAAGGACTCCATAACCGCCCGCGGCATCACCGAAGCCTTCGTCCAGGCCCAGTCGCTCACCGGGCACATCGCGGAGCACCTGCACGACGACGACGCCCTCGAGGCGGCGCTCACGCGCTACGAGGACGACCTGGGCAACGAGGCGCTCAGCCACTACCAGGGCGCGCTGAACGTCGCCGAGCTCAAGCCCGAGGGGCGGGCCGGGATGCTGCGGAAGCTGGTCGGGCACCAGGAACTGATCGACCGGTACTTCTCGACGCTGTCGGGAGCGTGCTCCATCGACGACTTCTACAACGACGAACTCTTGACCTTGCTCGACCAGAGCTGAGTGACGACCTCCCTGGTTCCGCCGATTTGGAGACACAATGATTCCGTTGTCGTTCGCGCAGCGCCGGCTGTGGTTCGTGGACCGGTTCGAAGGCCCTTCGCCGACCTACAACGGCGCATTCGCCCTGCGGCTGACCGGTGAACTGAGCGCGGCCGCGCTGGAGTCGGCGTTCCACGATGTCATCGACAGGCACGAGGTCCTGCGCACGGTGATCGTCGAGGACGACGGCGGCGTCCCGTACCAGCAGGTGCTGGCGTCCGGCCACAAGCCCTTCGAGCTGCCGGTCGTCGAGGTCGCAACCCGGCAGGAACTGGCGGCGGCGGTCGACGCGGTGGCCAAGGAGACCTTCGACCTGGCCGCCGACGTCCCGATCCGCGCCGCCCTGCTGCGGTCCGGACCGGACGAGCACACCCTGGTGCTGGTGGTCCACCACATCGCCCTGGACGGCGAATCCCTCGGACCACTGCTCCGCGACCTGGCCACGGCGTATGCGGCCCGCAGCGCGGGCAGCGCCCCGGCGTGGGAGCCGCTCCCGGTGCAGTACGCGGACTACACGCTGTGGCAGCGCGAGGTCCTCGGTGACGAGTCCGATCCCGAGAGCCTGGCGGCCAGGCAACTGGACTACTGGAGCGGAGCCCTGGCCGACCTGGTGCAGCCGCTGGCCGTCCCGACCGACCGGCCGCGCCCCAGGGCGATGAGCCCGCGCGGCGGCCTGGTCGAGTTCCCGGTCGGCGCCGACCTGGTCCAGGCCGTGCAGAAGCTGGCCTCGGAACAGGACGCCACGGTCTCGATGATCATGCAGTCGGCGCTGGCGGTGCTCCTGCACCACCTCGGCTGCGGCGACGACGTGCCCCTCGGCGCGCCGATCGCGGGCCGCATCGACGAGGAACTGCGGGACCTGGTCGGGTTCTTCGTGAACACCTGGGTGCTGCGCGTGGACCTCTCCGGCAACCCGACCTTCCTGCAACTGCTCCAGCGGGTGCGCGACCGCGCCCTCGCCGCCTACGACAACCAGGACATACCGTTCGAGCGGCTGGTGGAGCTGCTGAACCCGGACCGGTCCACCGCCTACCACCCCTTCTTCCAGGTGATGCTCGCCTGGCAGGAACCCCTGGGGGAGCTGGACTTCGCAGGCCTGCAGGCCGAGTCCGTGACCCTGGAGACCGGAACCGCCAAGTTCGACCTGTTCTTCAACATCATCCCCGACGGCTCCGGCGGGGCGGGATGCCGTCTGGAGTACGCCACCGACCTGTTCGACAAGGAGACGGTCGAAGCGCTGGCGAACCGGTTCCTGCGGGTGCTCACCCAGCTCGTGGCCGACTCGGCGCGCGAGATCGGCACCATCGACGTGCTCGACGCCGCCGAGCGGGACAGGCTGCTCACCCGGTTCAACGACAGCGCCGCCGAGTCGTCCGAGCTGACCGTCCCCGAGTTGTTCCAAAGCCAGGTGGCCCGCTCGCCGGACGCCCCCGCGATCGTGTGCGACGACCGGACGCTGACCTACCGCGAACTCGACGACCGGGCCAACGGCGTCGCCTGGGAACTGGTCCGGCGCGGTGCCGGGCCCGAGGACCTGGTGGTGCTGGCGCTGCCGCGCACCGAGGACCTGGTGGCCGGACTGCTCGGGATCCTCAAGTCCGGTGCCGCGTACGTGCCGATGGACCCGCAGTACCTCAGCGGCCGGGCCGGGACCGTACTGTCCCAGGCGGCCCCGCGCTTCGCCGTCACCGACACCGCCACCTGGCAGGACCTGCCGCAGAACGACATCGAGACCGTCCACCTCGACCAGCGCTCGCAGTGGGCCCCCTCCCAGGGCGCACCGGACAACACCGGCCGCACCGCACCGCTGGGCCCGGACAACCTGGCGTACGTGATGTTCACCTCCGGCTCCACCGGCAGGCCGAAGGGCGCGGCGATCACCCACCGCAACCTCGTCAACGGCGTGCAGGGGCTGGTGCGCGTCCTGGACGCGCCGCCCGGGTGGCGGATGCTCGCCGGAACCTCGGTCAACTTCGACGTCTCGGTCTTCGAACTGCTGACCACGCTGACCACCGGCGGCACGGCCGAGGTGGTTCCCAACGCCCTGGCGCTGGGCGAGCGCGACAGCTGGGACGGCCAGGTCATCAGCGCGGTCCCCTCGGTGCTCGGCGAGCTCGTCGGCCACCTGCACAAGGCGCCCGACGTGCGCACGGTCGTGTTCGCCGGCGACGTGCTCCCGGCCCGGCTGGTGCACCAGGTCCGCGAGGCCCTGCCCGGGGCGCAGATCCTCAACTCCTACGGGCAGAGCGAGAGCTTCTACGCCACCGCCTTCTCCCTGCCAGCCGCCCAGGAGTGGGCAGAGGGAGACGTCGCGCCCATCGGGACCCCGCTGGGGAACATGCGCGCCTACGTGCTCGGCCCGGGACTCTCCCCGGTGCCGCAGGGCGTGATCGGCGAGCTCTACGTGGTCGGGACCTGTCTTGGCCGCGGCTACCACGGCCGCCCCGGACTGACCGCCGAGCGCTACGTGGCGAACCCGTTCGGCGCCGCGGGCGAGCGCATGTACCGCACCGGCGACCTCGCCCGCTGGAACGCGCGCGGCCAGCTGGACTGCGTCGGCCGCAGCGACGGCCAGGTCAAGGTGCGCGGCTTCCGCATCGAGACCGCCGAGGTCGAAGCCGCGTGCACACAGCACCCCGGGATCAGCGAAGCCGTGGTGATCAGCCGTGAGGTGCCCTCCGGCGGGAAGAGGCTGGTCGCCTACGTGGTGCACACCGGTGACGGCGGCGTCGGCGACGACGGCGCCGGCGGCATCGGCGACGTCGACGTGCAGGCCGGAGCCTCGGCCGCCGAGCTGCGCAAGTTCGTCGCGGCACGGCTGCCCGACTACATGGTGCCGTCGGCCTTCGTCGTCCTGGGCCGGCTGCCGCTCGGACCGACCGGCAAACTGGACCGCTCGGCCCTGCCCGAGCCCGAGTTCCTGGGCGAGGCCTACCGCGAGCCGCGCACCGAGGCTGAGAAGATCATCACCGCGGCGCTGGCGGACGTCCTCGGCGTGGACCGCGTCGGCGTCGACGACGACTTCTTCGCCGTCGGCGGCGACAGCCTGCGCTCGATCCAGGTCGTCGCCCGGGCCCGGGCCCGCGGCCTGACCCTGACCACACGCGAGATCTTCGAGTGCCGTACCGCGGCCCGGCTGGCCGAGGTCGCCTCTGCCCGCCGCGACCAGGTGCCCGCACTGGACGAGGACGAGACCGGCGGCGTCGGCCCGATGCCGCTGCAGCCCGTGGCACGTCACGTGTTCGAACACGGCGGCGGGACCGACCGCTTCGCCATGTCGATGGTGCTGGAACTGCCTGCCGGCATCGACGCGGACGGACTGGCCGCGGCCCTGGACGCCGTGCTCGACCGGCACGACCTGCTGCGTGCCCAACTGGTGCGCGGCGACGAACCCTCCCTGCTGGTGCGTCCGCAGGGCGCCGTGCTGGCGGCGGACCTGATCCGCCGGGTCGACTGCCACGGCCGGTGGGACGACCCGTCCCTGCTGGAGGCGGCGAAGGCGGAACTGGACGCTGCGACTGGGCGGCTCGCCCCGGCAGCCGGAACCATGGCGGACTTCGTCTGGTTCGCGGCGCAGTCCGGCGCGGGCAGGCTGCTCGTGGTGCTGCACCACCTGGTGGTGGACGGCGTCTCCTGGCGCATCCTGATGTCGGACCTCGCCGAGGCCTGGCAGCAGGTCCGCTCCGGCCGCACCCCCGAACTGCCCGCCGTCGGCACCTCGGCCCGCCGCTGGGCGGCCGCCCTGGACAGCGAGGCGTTCTCCCCCGAGCGCGAAGCGGAACTGGAGTACTGGCGGGACTTGCTGGAGGCACCCAACCCCCCGCTGGGCACCCGGGCGTTCGACCCGGACGTCGACCTGATGTCCACGGTCGGGACCGTGCGGGTGCAGCTGTCCGCCGAGGTCACCGAAGCGGTGCTCAGCAAGATCCCCGCAGCGTTCAAGGCCACCGGCACCGACGTACTGCTCGCCGCGCTCGCGCTGGCGGTGAACCGCTGGCGCGGCACCGAACGCTCGACCCTGGTCCGGCTGGAGGGCCACGGCCGCGAGGAGGAACTCGCCCCCGGCGCCGACCTCTCCCGCACCGTCGGCTGGTTCACCAGCATGTACCCGGCCCGGGTCGACGTGCAGGGGGTGGACCTGGACGAGGTACTGGTCGGCGGCCCCGCGGCCGGCCAGGCGGTCAAGCTGGTCAAGGAGCAGCTGCGCGCGGTCCCCGACAAGGGCATGGGCTACGGACTGCTGCGCCACCTGAACCCGGAGACCGCCGCCCAGCTCGCCGAGTACCCGGCGCCGCAGATCGGCTTCAACTACCTGGGCCGGATCTCCGGCGCCGACGTTCCCGAGCACCTGCGCGCGGACGGATGGGGACCGGCGTCCTGGTCCGCCGAGCTGATCCCGGCGCCCGACCCCGACCTGCCCGCGCTCTCCGCGCTGGAGGTCAACTCGGTCGCCACGGACACCGCCGACGGCACCCGGCTGCAGGCGGTCTTCATGTTCCCCACCGGCGTGCTGTCCCGCGAGCGCACCACCGAGCTGGCCGAACTGTGGGTCGAGGTGCTGCACGGCATGGCCGCGCACGCCGCCCACCCCGACCTCGGCGGGCTCACCCCCTCGGACGCCCCGCTGGTGTCGGTCCGTCAGGACGAGATCGAGACCTGGGAGGAGCGCTACGGCCGACTGGCCGAGGTGTGGCCGCAGGCCCCGGGGCAGTCCGGCATCCAGTTCCAGGCGGCGCTGGCCGACGGCTCCTTCGACGTCTACCACATGCAGTTCGTGCTGCACCTGACCGGCCACGTGGAGCCCGCGCGCATGCGCGCGGCCGGACAGGCGCTCCTGGACCGCTACCCGAACCTGCGCTCGGCGTTCCTGGCCGGAGCCAGCGGCGACCCGGTGCAGGTCGTCGCGGAGCACGTCGCCATCCCCTGGCGGCACATCGACCTGACCGGCCGCGGTGAAGCCGAGCAGGACGCGGCACTCGACCGGCTCCTCGCCGAGGACCGGGCCGACCAACTCGACCCCACCCGGCCGCCGCTGCTGCGCCTGGCCCTGATCACCTGCGGGCCGCAGCGGGCGAAGCTCATCATCACCGCGCACCACACCCTCTTCGACGGCTGGTCGTCGCCGGTGGTGATCACGGACCTGATCCGGTTGTACGCCGACACCCGCGACCTCGGGCCGGTCCGCAGCTACGGCGACTACCTGGGCTGGCTGTCCAAGCAGGACCGGGAGGCGTCGGCCGCCCGCTGGAAGGCCGAGCTCGACGGCTTCGACCGGCCGACCCTCATGGCCGCGGACACCCCCGCCAAGGGGGAGGCATCCTCCCTCGGCCGGGTGGAGGTCCCGCTGTCGATCGACAAGGGACGCGAGCTCGCCCGGCGCGCCGCGGAACTCGGGGTCACCCTCAACACGCTGCTGCAGGGCGCGTGGGCGGTCCTGCTCTCCAAGCTGACCGGACAGCAGGACGTGGTGTTCGGCGCCGCCGTCAACGGCCGCCCGGCGGACCTCACCGGTTCCGACGAGATGGTCGGCCTGTTCATCAACACCCTGCCGACCAGGGTGTTCTGCCGGCCCGACCACAGCATGGGCGAGGTCATCACCGAACTGCAGGACCGTCAGATCTCGCTGCTCGACCACCACTACTACGGGCTGGCCGACATCCAGCGCGGCGTCGGACTGCCCACCCTGTTCGACACGATCGTCGTGTTCGAGAACTACCCGATCGACCGCGAGGGCATCGTCGACGCGAACGCGTCGGCGGGCATCACCATCGACGCCATCCGGCCGTTCGCGGGCTCGCACTACCCGCTCACCCTCAACTCCTCCGACCCCTACCTGCGGCTCTCCCTGGACTACCAGACCAACCTCTACGACCGCGACGCGGCCGAGGTCGTCGCCGCCCAGCTGGTGCGGGTACTGGACCAGGTACTCGAGGACCCGGCGACGCCGGTCGGCGCCGTGGAAGTGCTGTCGGCGCAGGAGCGGGACTGGCTGGTGCGCGGCATCAACGACACCGCGCACCCGGTGGCTGCAGACACCCTGCCGGGTGCCTTCGAGGCCCAGGTGCGGCGCGACCCCGACCGGGTGGCGCTGATCAGCGAGCAGGGGAGGCTGACCTACGGGCAGTTCAACCGGCGCGCCAACCAGTTGGCGCACTGGCTGCTGGAGCAGGGGGCGGGCCCCGAGCAGCTGGTCGCGGTGCGCATCCCGCGCTCCGCCGACCTGATGGCGGCGATCTACGCGGTGGTCAAGGCCGGAGCGGCCTACCTGCCGATCGACCCCGAGTTGCCCGAGGACCGGGTGCGGCACGTGCTGGACAGCGGGAAGCCGCTGCTGGTGCTCGACCAGGCGCTCCCGGACGTGTCCGGATACCCGGACACCGATCCGCAGCGCGCCCTGTCGCCGGACAACGCCGCGTACGTCATCTTCACCTCCGGCTCCACCGGCGGCCCCAAGGGCGTGCTGGTGGCCCACCGGTCGATCATGAACCGGCTGACGTGGGGACTGGCGCACTTCGACGTCGCCACCGAGGACCGGGTACTGCTGAGCACGACCGCGAGCTTCGACGTGTCGGTGCCCGAGCTGTTCGCACCGCTGCAGGCCGGTGCCGCCGTCGTCATCGCCCGCCCCGACGGGCGCCGCGACCCGGCCTACCTCGCCGAGCTGATCCGGAGCGAACGGGTCACCGGAGCCGACTTCGTGCCCTCCCTGCTGGAGGTGTTCGCCGCCGAGCCGTCGGCCAAGGAGTGCACCAGCCTGCGCTGGATCGAGGTCGCCGGCGAGGCGTTCCCGGCCGCGCTGGCGAACAAGGTCGTCGACCTGCTGCCCGGCTGCGGGGTGCACAACCTCTACGGCCCCACCGAGGCGTCGGTGGAGGTCACCGCCTGGCAGCACCGGCCGGGCGCGGAGCGGGTGCCGATCGGAGCACCGATCTGGAACACCCAGGTGTACGTGCTGGACGCGGCGCTGCGTCCGGTGCCGCCCGGGGTCGCCGGCGAGCTGTACCTGGCCGGTACCGGGCTCGCCCGGGGCTACCTCGGACAGGCCGCGCTGACCGCGGGCCGGTTCGTCGCCTGCCCCCACGGCGCGCCGGGGACCCGGATGTACCGCACCGGCGACGTCGTGCGCTGGAACGCGGACGGCCAGGTCGAGTACATCGGGCGCTCCGACTTCCAGGTCAAGGTCCGCGGGTTCCGCATCGAACTCGGCGAGGTGGCCTCGGCGCTGACCGCGCATCCGGAGGTCGACCACGCGGTGGTCGTGGTGCGCGAGGACACCCCCGGCGACCAGCGGCTGGTCGCCTACGTGGTGCCGGCCGCGACCACGGGCCCGGCCGGGCTGGACATCGAGGCCGTGACGGCGCTGGCCCGGGACCACCTGCCGCAGTACATGGTCCCCTCGGCGGTCGTGCCGCTGAGCGTGTTCCCCACGACACCGAGCGGAAAGCTCGACCGCGGGGCACTGCCCGCACCTGGGCACACCGAGGCCGCGACCGGACGCGGACCGCGCAACGCCAGCGAGGAAGTCCTCTGCCGGCTGTTCGCCGACCTGCTCGCCGTGCAGGAGGTCGGCATCGACGTCGACTTCTTCAAGCACGGCGGGCACTCACTGCTGGCCACCCGGCTGATCGGCCGCATC
>FSYA01000295.1_pt1 | contig 11400 bp, 14 predicted proteins | sample 1638301 | NCBI WGS metagenome assembly FSYA01 (sample SAMEA3914788, study PRJEB12502) | metagenome | biome: forest; material: soil | place: Canada | collected 2011-07-03 | depth 0.1 m | reverse complement strand
GTCTGACCGGAGCCGAGGGCGTCCGCCTGCTCGGCACCCGGGTCCTCCCGCTGCTTCGCGGATAACAGTAAGAAGCGCGACCCAGCGGGGCTGATCGCCGGCCCTCACCGCGTTCCACTGTGATAACAGCAAGAGGCGCTGGCGTGCGGCGGCCGCCCGGCCCTCGCGCCGGCGGGGCTGATGCCGCTGCCGCCGGGTCGGTTACCGGGGCGCGGCGCGGCGGATGGGAGCGAACGTCTCGACCGGGTCCCTGGTCAGGAACTCGGTGATGAGCATGTTGCACGGTCCCGGTTTCTCGGCCAGCAGGCCGTGCGAGGTGCCGGGGATGACGGCCAGCTCGGCCTCGGGCAAGGTCCGGTACAGGTCGACGGCATGCTCCAGGCGGACCTCGTCGTCATCGGCGATCATGACGAGCGTGCGGCAGCTGACGCGGGCGACGTCCGCGCGGGTGAGGGCGGGCTCGCGCGCGTGCATCGCCTTCAGCTTGGCGACGACCACGTCGTAGTGGGCGGCACCGTCGGGCGAGAGCTCGGCGTAGCTGTGCCGGAGGAAGTCCGGCGGCTCGCCGTCGAGCACCCCGTCCGCCCAGCCGTCGCGGTGGAACACCCCGGCCGCGAAGACCAGGCGGCGGACCAAGTCGGGGCGGCGCAGCGTGACGGTGAGCGCTAGTGTGGCGCCGTCGCTGTAGCCGAGCAGGTACACGGGCTGGCCGATGACCGTGTCGATGAAGCTGATGGTGTCTTGCGCCATCAGCTCGAAGGTGAGCGGCCCGTCGGCGTCGGGCGTGTGCCCGTGGGCGCGCTGTTCGGGTGCGTAGACGCGGAAGTGCTCCGCCAGGGCGGCCAGGTTGGGGGCCAGGGCACGTGAATCGACCCCGGCCCCGCCTGGGTGCAGTGCGACCAGCGGGTCACCGCCTCCGCGCTCGTCGTACCACGTCGGCCACCGGGTTTGCTGGGCTGTCGGCATACCGTGGTGACCGGCCGCGGCCGTCAAAATCATCTAGCCTCCGGTCATCACGGTGAAGGTGAATCCGGAGCTGACCGGACGGCGAAGCGGGATGTCGCACTTGATCCGGCGCAGGGTGTGAGGACATGACCTCTCGAGACCTGACACAAGGCCGATTACGCGCGGCCTAGACGCTGGAGATCCGGGCGCAGCCCGGCAGAGCCGGCGGACGCCGGCGTAAGGGGAGGAGGAGGTGTCAGGTCTAACGAGCAGGCGGGGTCACGCGGATTTGTCCTCTGTTCGCCTGGTGAGCGGTTGCGCGCAACGTAAGGGACTGCGGGCGGGGATGCCCAAGCGGTTTTCTGCCCTTCGAGATAACAGCAAGAAGCGGGAGGCAACCACAACTCAGGTCAACCCCACACAACAAGACCAGCGCCAACGCGCCGGCGTGTCATTTCTTACTGTTATCAGCTGTGGAGAGTAGGCTGGGTGGCATGCCTGACCTCGGCGCGAGCACCCCGGCGCGTACCGCCATTGACGCGTTCGTCCAGCATCTGGCCGACCGCGGGCTGTCGGCGACGACCCGGCGCATCCGCAAGACGTACCTGAATGAGTACTTGCGCCATGCCCAGCGGGCGGCGGCGGGCGAGGACGACGAGGACGCCGCCAGTGAGGACGCCGGGACGCCGGCCGAGGCGATCCCGCTGGTGCCGCTGACCGTCGGGGAGCTGATGGACCCGGAGCGGGCGCACGCCTGGCTGGCGGACGCGGCGGCGGGCAAGACCAGGACCAGGAACACCAGCCGGGGGCCCGAGGCGGCCGCCTACCCGAACTCGATGCGGGTTCGGATCGACTCGGTCAACGCCCTGGCGGAGTTCATCGGCGTGCCCGCGCGGCTTGAGCGGCAGGCGCCCGCCCGCGGCTTCGCATTGACCCCGGGAGACACCGAGGCACTGCTGCACGAGCTGACCGTCAAGCGGCCGATCAACGCCAACGCGATGACCGCGCTGCGCACCGCCGCGGTCGCGGCGATGGTGGCCGACAGCGGGCGCGGCGTGCCCGAGCTGGCCGACCTCAACCTGCGGGCGCTGCACCTGGACGGCGGGGAGCCGTACGCCGAGGTGGAGGGCGAGCGGGTGCCGCTGACCCGGTCGACGGTGCATGTGCTGACCCGCTGGCTGGCTGCCCGGGCGTCGATCGTGGCCGACCTGGAAGGCAGCGACCCCGGGCACCTGTGGATCCCGACCAAGCCCGGCCGGGCTCGTGGCGGTGTCCCCTCAGCCAAGCCCGGCATCAGCCCGGCCGCTGTCCGCACCCTCCACGCGTCACACCGCTCGCTGGTCAGCCAGTTGCTGGGCACGCCGCTGCGGCCGGGGGCGCTGCGCGCCGCGGCCGAACCCCACGCGCACGCCGTCACCGTCTCCGACCAGCCGGAGGGTTAGGCCGGGCGGGGCCGCCGGGCCCGGCGCGGGGCTGGTTGCCGCCCCCGCCGTGCGGCACCTTGACGGCCTGTTCCCGGGACCGCGGCGGGCGGCAGGTGCGGGTTCAGGCGGTGGGGCCGAGCAGGTCCCAGCGGTTGCCGGCGATGTCGAGGAACACCGCGACCTGCCCGTAGGGCTCGGTGCGGGGCGCGGTGACGAACTCGACCCCGGCCGCGGTCATCCGCGCGTAGGCGGCGCCGAAGTCGTCGGCGTGCAGGAAGAACCCGACCCGTCCGGCCACCTGGTGGCCGACCACGGCCGCCTGCCGGGGGCCGTCGGCCCGGGCCAGCAGCAGCCCGGTCCCGCCGCCGGGCGGCCGGACGACCACCCAGCGCTTGGGGCGGCCGTCGTTGGTGAGCGACGGGGAGTCTTCGGCCAGTTCGAAGCCGAGCGGCCCGGTGAAGAACGCGATGGCCCCGTCGTAGTCGTCGACCACCACCGTGACCAGGTCGATCCGGGTCACGCGGCCCCCTCGGCCGGCCCGCGCCGCAGCAGCAGGTGGCCACGGCGGAACCGCTCGTCCGTCCCCGGCTCCCGTGACATCCGGCCGGCCTCGGCGAACCCGGCCGCGGCGGCGAGCGCGGCCAGCTCGCCGGCGGGCCAGCGGTAGGCCGTCGTCACCTTGTGGTCAAAGGCCGTGACGGGCCCGGGGTCGGCCTCGAAGAAGGCGGCCAGCAGGTACCCGCCGGGCCGCAGCACCCGGGCGAACTCGGCGAAGTAGCCCGGCAGGTCGCCCGGCGCCGCGTGGATCAGCGAGTGCCAGGCGACGATGCCGGCCAAGGCGCCGTCGGGCAGCGGCAGGGCGTGCATCGAGGCGGCCGCGAAGCGCAGCCGCGGGTAGGCGTCGCGGCCGATCGCGAGCAGGGCGGGCGACAGGTCGGCCCCGATCACGTCCAGCCCGAGCCCGGCCAGGTGGGCGCCGATCCGGCCCTGCCCGCAGCCGAGGTCGGCGGTCAGGCCGCCGGCGGCCCGCACGTGCTCGGCGAACGCGGCCAGCACGGCCCGGTCCAGCGGGAGCTCGTGGAGTTCGCCCGCGACGAAGGCGGCGTAGCGGGCGGCGGCCGCGTCGTAGGCGGCGGCGGTCGCCGCCAGCCGCTCGCTGATGTCCGTCACGGCTGCCGATCCTAGCGGGCGGCGGCCCGGGTCAGTCCTGTCCGGCCGCACCCGGCGGGGTGTCTTTTCCGCCGGCCCGCTCGTGAATGAGACCGTAGCCGATCGCCTCGGCGACGGTCAGCACGCGGCCGCGGCGCGCGTCCTCGCGGACCTCGTCGGCTTCGCGGCCGGCCGCCTCGGCGATCCGGTAGAACAGCGAGTCGGTCATCCGCTGGGCCTGCTGCTCACGGGCGCTGACCGCGGTGACGGTGCCGTCGAAGTGCAGCCGCGGCTCGGACAGGGTGAAGCTGGCGTTGGGGTAGGCGAGCCGGCGCGGGCAGGAGGCGAGCACGCCGAGGGCCGGGCCGCCGGTCTCGCCGCTGGCGAGCGCGTGGACCGGCACCCGCATCACGTCGAGCGCCCCCATCACGGTCAGCGCGGCCGGCAGTTCCGCCCGCAGGTTCTGCAGCTGCAGGCGGACCGGGTCGTCGCCCTCGGCGTCAAGGGTGAGCAGCTGGGCGCACAGCCGGGTCGCGGCCGCCTCGTCGAGGATGCCCGCGGCGAGCACGATGCGCCGCTCCAGCAGCCGCTCGAACAGCTTGTCCTGGTAGGCGTCGTGCGGGTTGAGCCAGACCCGGGCCGGCGGGACCGGCCCTGGACCGGGCGCCCCCGGCTGACCGGGCTGACCGGGCTGACCGGGCGGGCCGGGGATCTCCGGCCCGCGCCAGGGGAACCCGGGGTCGCTCCCGCCGGCGGGAAAGATGGCGGCGGGGCGGGCGGCCGCGTTGTGGTTATCCATGCAGGCTCCAGTTGATCTCGCCGCCGACGGCGGCCGCGTAGCGCTCGAGGGTGGAGGCGCGGGTGTCGGTCGCGCCCGATTCCAGCCGGGCGACGGCTGACTGCGAGGTGCCCATGCGGGCGGCCACCTCGGTCTGTGACAGGCCCGCGGCCTGGCGCTGCTCCACCAGCCCGCGGACCAGGCCCGCCCGTCGTTCCGCCATCCGCCGCAGGGCCATGGTGCGGAATCCGGGCAGCACCGGGAGCTCGTCCATACCGGTCAGGGTATCTCGAATGTGAGATAGGCCGGCTCGGCCGGCGGACCGCCGCCGCGTGAATCGCGGGTGCGGTGAGGTCGCGCCCGCGATAATCGCGGTATGGACATCAGCGCCAAGCTGCAGCTCAAGCCGGGGCATAGCATCGCCGTGATCGGGCACCCGGGCGAGCTCCCGCCGCTGGCCGACGCGGCCGTCAACCCGGCCGCCGACCCCGGCGACGCGGACGCGGTGATCGCGTTCATCCGGCTGGCGCGGGAGCTGGACCCGGTGGCCGGCCCGGCCGTCGCGGCGGCCCGGCGCGACCGGCTGGCGTGGATCGCCTACCCCAAGGCGGGTCAGCTCGGGACCGACCTCAACCGGGACACCCTGGCCGGGCTGGCGGCGGCCCGGGAGGTTCAGCCGGTGCGGCAGGTGGCGATCGACGCCACCTGGTCGGCGCTGCGCTTCCGCCCGGCCTGCGGCCGGTCAGCCGGGCACGGCCCCGGCGAGCACCGCGTCGACCGTGCGGGTGACCGCGGCTGCGTCCGGGGCGGCCCCGTCGGCGTCGGTGAACAGCAGGTGGGCGGCGCCGATGAGGGTCGGCGCGAGGGTGCCGATGTCGGCCCCGGCCGCGATCCGCCTCCGGTCCTGCTCGGCCGCCAGGTAGCCGGCCACCAGCGCGGTCGCCTCCGACAGCAGCGGCAGCCGGCTCCCGGTGGCCGCCCGCAGCCGCTGGCGCAGCTCATCACGCGCGATGACGAGCCGGATCAGGGCCAGGGCGGCCGGGCTGAACAGCGCCGGGAGGGTGCCGGCGAGGTTGCCCGCGACGGTCCCGGTGCCCGCCGCGGCGCGCAGTGAGTCGGCCTCGTCGCCGATGCGGGCGATGCGGTCGAGCGCGAGCTCGGCCAGGAACGCGTCGAAGTCGGCGAAGTGCCGGTGCAGGACGCCCTTGGCCACCCCGGCCTCGGCGGTGACCGCCCGGCTGGTGAGCGCGGCCGGGCCGTCGCGCAGCAGCACCCGCTCGGCCGCGTCGAACAGCTGCCCGCGGGGGTCGCGGATGGCCACTCCGGTGGGCATGCTGGCCGTCCTTCCCGGTCACGGGCGCGGCGTCCCTTCGCCCTGGGTGAACCGCGCTTCCAAGTGGGCGCTCGCCCACTTAAAGTGGGCGCATGACCACTCTACCGTCCCCACCAGCCGGAACCCCGTCCGAGCGCCCCGGCGGCTACGACCCGGCGACCGCCGCGCACCGGCAGCGGGAGGTCGCCGAGGGGTTCGGCGGCGACGCCGGCCGCTACGACCGGGCCCGGCCGGGTTACCCGGCCGGGCTGATCGCCCGCATCGTGGGCGGCCGCCGCGGCCTTGACGTGCTCGACGTCGGGTGCGGCACCGGCATCGCCTCCCGGCTGCTGGCGGGGGCCGGGTGCCGGGTCCTGGGGGTGGACCCCGACCCGCGGATGGCCGAGCTGGCCCGGGCGGGCGGGACCGCGGCCGAGGTGGCCCGGTTCGAGGACTGGGACCCGGCCGGGCGCACCTTCGACGTTCTCACCGCGGCCCAGTCGTGGCACTGGGTCGACCCGGTCGCGGGCGCGGCCAAGGCGGCCGCGGTGCTGCGCCCGGGCGGGCGGCTGGCCGCGTTCTGGAATGCCTTCGAGCCGCCGCCGGAGCTGCGGCGGGCGTTCGGCCAGGTCTTCCGCCAGGTGCTGCCGGAGTCAGCCGGCGCCGGCTGGTGGGACCGGCCCGCGGTCGACGCCTACCGGGCCGGCTGCGCGCGGGTCGCGGCGGCGCTGCGCGGCACCGGCGCGTTCGGCGAGCCGGAGGAGTGGCTGTCGGCCTGGGAGCGCCCCTACACCCGGGACGAGTGGCTCGACCTGGTGCCGACCACCGGCGGCTTCACCCGTCACCCGGAGCCGGTGCAGCGGGAGCTGCTGGACGGCCTCGGCGCCGCCGTCGACGCGGCCGGCGGGTCGTTCACCATGTCGTACACCACGATCGCGGCCACCGCCGCCCGCCTGGTGTCCTGACCGGGGCGCGCGGTAGGGTCCGGGCACATGACCTTCACCCCGCAGGAAATCGCCTACATCGGCTCGCAGCCGATCGCCCGGCTCGCCACCGTCGCCCCGGACGGGCAGCCTGACGTGGTGCCGGTCGGGTTCGAGTTCGACGGCACCAGCTTCTACATCGGCGGCATGAACCCCGACCGGACCCGCCGGACGCTCAACATCCAGGGCGGCAACGACAAGGTCGCGCTGGTCATCGATGACGTGACGACGGAGGCCGGCTGGGCGCCGCGGTTCCTGCGCGTCTACGGCACGGCCGAGGTGGTCGAGCGGGACACGCCGCAGGGCGCGCAGCTGCACCTGAAGCTCACCCCGTCGCTCTCGTGGAGCTGGAACCTCGACGGGCGCCCGATGGCGGAGGCGGGCAGCCTCGCCACGCGCCGGACGGTCCACTAGCGGAGGCTCCGCTACCCGGCGCCCGCCCCGGCCAGCGCGCCGAGCAGGGCGGCCAGGGCCGGGGAGTCGCTCATCGACGCGCGGTGCAGGGCGAGGATCTCCCGGCTCGGCACCGGGTCGGCGACCGGGACCGCGGTCAGCGCGTCGCCCAGCGGCGCCCGGCCGAGGCGGGGCACCAGGGCGATGCCGAGGCCCGCCCGGGCCAGCTCGATGTGCGTCTCGAACTCCATCGAGACGTGCGCGATCACGGGCCGGCGGCCGGTGCCGTCGTACATCCGGTTCAGCCACTGGCGGCAGATCGTCCCCTCGGCGGTGGCGATCCAGCTCTCGCCGGCCAGGTCGCGCGGGGTGAGGACGGCCCGGGCGGCCAGCGGGTGGTCGCGGCGGACGATGACCTCGGCCACGTCGCGGGCGAGGGGGGTGCGGGCCAGGTGGCCGGGGATCGGCAGCGGGATGTCGCCGTAGGCGTGCACCACCGCGAGGTCGGCCTGCCCGGCCGCGACGGCGGTGATCGCGTCCCACGGCTCGCGCTCGGCCAGGGTCACCCGCAGGTCCGGGTGGGCGGCGAGCACCGCCGGCAGGGCGGGGGCGACCAGCCCGCGCACGGCGGTCGAGAAGGCGGTCAGGCGCACGTGCCCGGCGACCGTCCCGGACTGCTGGTGCAGGCCCGACTGGAGTTCCTCGAGCCCGGTCAGCAGGCGGCCGCCCTGCTCGACCAGGTGGCGGCCGTGCCGGGTGAGCAGCACCCCGCGGCCGACCCGCTCCAGCAGCGGCACCCCGGTCTGCTTCTCCAGCCGCTTGATCTGCTGGGAGACGGCGCTCGGGGTGAAGCCGAGCGCCTCGGCCGCCGCGACGACCGAGCCGTGCGCGTCGACCGCCCGCAGCGCGTCCAGCGACACCAGGTCAATCATGAAGCAATGCTACATGCTGAGGGGTGCGAGTATTCGCTGGTGCTTCATGGTGGGACCAGCGAAACTGATCCGGTGAACCGCCGCGACATGCTGCTGGCCGCCTTCGTGGCGGCCCTGTGGGGCTTCAACTTCGTCGTCATCGACTGGGGCATGGGGACGGTGCCGCCGCTGCTGTTCGCGGCCATCCGGTTCACCGTGGTGGCCGTGCCCGCCTGCTTCCTGGTGCCCCGCCCGGCGCTGCCGTGGCGGACCGTCGCCGCGGTCGGCGGGTTCATGAGCCTGGGCCAGTTCGGGCTGCTGTACCTGTCGATGCACCTGGGGATGCCGCCGGGGCTGGCCGCGCTGGTGCTGCAGGCGCAGGTGGTGTTCACCATCGTGATCGCGGCGGTGGCGCTGCGCGAGCGGCCGTCGCGGGCGCAGGTCGGCGGGACCGTGCTCGGGGTGGCCGGGCTGGCGGTGGTCGCGGCCGGCACCGGCGGGCGGGTGCCGCTCCTGGCGCTGGCGCTGTGCCTGCTGGCGGGGCTGTCGTGGGGCATCGGCAACGTGGTCTCGCGGGCTGCCCGCGCCCCCGGCGGGCTGTCCCTGGTGGTCTGGTCGGCCCTGGTCGTGCCGCTGCCGCTGGCCGCCCTCAGCCTGCTGGTCGACGGCCCGGCGGCGGTCGCCCGCGGGCTGACCGCGTTCGGCTGGCACGCTGGCCTGTCCACCGCCTACACCGCCGGGCTGTGCTCGCTGGTGGGCTACGCGGTCTTCAACCGGCTGCTCGCCCGCTACCCGTCCGGCCACGTCGTCCCGTGGGTGCTGCTCGCCCCGGTGGTGGCGATGGGCAGCGCCTGGGCGCTGCTGGGCGAGGTCCCCGGCGCGGCCGAGCTGGCCGGGGCGGCCCTGCTGGTGGCGGGCGTGCTGACCGCCCAGGGCATCGCGGGCAGGCTCCGCCGCCCAGCCCGGGCGCGGCGTGCGCCCGGGCTGGGCGGCCCGGGCACGTTGCCGGCTCAGCCCGCCGCGCCGGCGAAGGCGGCGATCGCGGCCAGGCCCGGCCGGTAGCCGTCGGTCGTGTCGACCTGCAGCGCGGGGACGCCCAGGGCGGGGCGGGTGAAGGCAGCGAGCCGGGCCAGGACCGCGTCCCGCTCGGCCGGCCCCGGGTCGGGGTGCGCCCGCCGGGCGCTCCCGCCCGCCTGCCGGGTCATGATCCGGTCGAAGGCGACGGCCGGGTCGGTCACCGCGTGCACCACCCGCAGCCGCGCCAGCGGCAGCAGCGGCGCCAGCTGCGGGCGCCAGACGTGATCCTGGAACGCCGCCTCCGCGACCGTCGTCACCCCCGCCCGGGCCAGCAGCCCGAGCACCCCGAAGAAGGCCGCCAGGGTCCGCATGGTGACCTCGTCGCCCTCGGCCGGGAGGTAGGAGGGGACGGCGTGCGCCATCCCCTCCTTGATCTCGTCGCGGCAGACGGCCGGGCAGCCGACCGCGCGGGCGAGCTCGTGGGCGAGGGTGGTCTTGCCCGACCCGGGCGGGCCGCTGACCACGATCAGCGCCGGGAGCGGGGTCAGGAGAAGTGGGTGCGCGGCCGGTCTTGCCGTTCCCCGTCCAGGTAGATGTCGACCTTCTCGTTGTAGAAGCAGGCCAGGCCGGTGATCTTCTGGCTTTCCGCCAGCGGGGCCCGGTAGGCCCACACGAGGTCCGCCCGGGCGCCCTGGCCGGCGTCGACCGACCAGTACGTCGCGGTGCCCTTGTAGGGGCAGTGGGTCTGGGTCGCGGTCGGGGTCAGCAGCTCGGTCCGGATGTCGCTCAGCGGCAGGTAGTAGCGCGGCGGCAGGCCGGTCTCGAACAAGATCGTGGGGCGGGCCGAGTCGGCCACGGTGACCCCGTCGACCTCGACGCGCACGTGGCGGGAGCTGGCCAGGACGTCGACCCGGTGGTAGGGGTCGCGGGGGTGGGTGTAGACGGGCTCGTCTTCCTCCAGCCACTCGTCCATCGCGTCCCACTCAAGCCGGACCAGGTCGCGGATCGCCTCCAGCGGGGAGTCCGGGTAGCGCCGGGCGGCGCCCGGGGCGACCGTGCCGTCCACCGTGACGTCGTAGAGCACGGCGTCGCCGCGGCTGGGCGAGTGCTCGGTGGCGCCGGTCGCGGCCAGCTCCGCCCGCACGTCGGCCAGCGGCACGTAGTACGCCGGGTAGTACGGGACCTCCCACACCAGCACCGGCTGGCGGGTGTCGGCCACCAGCCGCCCGCCGAGGTAGGCGCGGACCCGCTTGGCGCTCGGCTCGGTGCGGACCGTCCCGCGCGACTTTGTGTCCATGCGGCAACGCTACTCCGGCCCGCACCCGGGGCGAAAGCACCCGGGCGCCCGCCCGGGCTCGACAGGTATCTTTCGAGAGATATCTCTTGAGAGATGTCTCTCGATAGGTTACGGTCGAGACATGACGAGCGATGACCCCACCCGGCCGGACCTCCCCCCGCAGCGCCGGGTCGCGTCCCAGCCGCACCAGACCCGGCAGCTGACCGACGCGCGGACGCTGCGCGCGCTGACCCACCCGGTGCGCATCGCGCTGCTGGAGGCCCTGCTGCACGGCGGCCCGCAGACCGCCACCGAGGCGGGCGAGCGGATCGGCGAGACCCCCACCACCTGCTCGTTCCACCTGCGCCAGCTGGCCAAGTACGGCTTCGTGGAGGAAGCGGGCGGCGGGACCGGCCGGGCCCGGCCGTGGCGGCTGACCCAGGTTGGCATGTCATTCGACTCAGACAACGGCGACCAGCAGGCCGAGATCGCGTCCGAGGCGGCGATCCGCCTGTTCCGCGAGCGGCAGCTGGCCCGGTACCAGGCCTGGCGGTCAACCCGGCGGTCCTATCCCCAGCAGTGGCGGGACGCGGCGGCCGACAGCCAGTACATGTTCTACCTGACCCCGGCCGAGCTGAAGCAGATGAACGCCGAGGTGCACGCGGTCCTGACGCGGTGGTTCGCGCTGGAGGACCGGGTCGAGAACCCCTCCCGGCGGCCGGCCGACGCTGCCCCGGTCGAGGCGCTGCTGTTCGACTACCCGATCAGCCTGCCCCCCGGCGGTGACCCCGGGGCGGCCCGGTGAGGGCCGGGCCGCGGGCGCTGGCCCCGCTCCGCCACCGCCGCTACCGCCTGCTGGTGAGCGGGCAGGTCACCTCGGGGGTGGGTGACGGCGCCTACGCGGTCGCGCTGCCCTGGTTCATCCTCGCCACCCACGGCGGCACGGTGCTGCTCGGCACCGTGCTGGCCGCCTACGGCATCCCCCGGACGGCGCTGATCCTGGCGGGCGGCTGGGCCAGCGACCGCTGGCGGCCGCAGGCGGTGATGCTGGCAACCGACGCCGCCCGCGCCGTCGCGGTCACCGTGCTGGCGGTCATGGCGGCGGCCGGGCCCGCCCGGGCGGCCCTGCTGATCCCGGTCGCGGCGGTGCTCGGGGCGGGGGAGGGACTGTTCCTGCCCGCCTCATTCCCGGTCGTCCCGTCGCTCCTGCCC
>FSYA01000560.1_pt1 | contig 11611 bp, 9 predicted proteins | sample 1638301 | NCBI WGS metagenome assembly FSYA01 (sample SAMEA3914788, study PRJEB12502) | metagenome | biome: forest; material: soil | place: Canada | collected 2011-07-03 | depth 0.1 m | reverse complement strand
GGAGAACCGGGGGAGAAGGAACTACGCCTCGGGACCGAAGCGCAGGTAGCGGGCCCAGATCAGGGCCTTGAGGTAGGGGCCGTCGCCCGCGCAGTCGTACTGCGACTCGTCGAAGCGCACCCAGTAGGCCAACTCCCCCTCGTGGGCCTGCGGGTGGTCGACCGGGGCGGGGGCGATCAGGTCGTCCACGGTGCCCAGGAACTCGTCCTGCCAGGGCCCGTCCCACTCGGTGTCGTGGACGACCCGTACCCTGCTGCCGGCCGGCGCCGCGCCGGTCGGCCACTCCTGCGGTACGGGGTGTCCGAGGATCTGTTCGAGGGCGCTGCGGTCCCTCGCGCTGGTCGGGTCGGAGGCGGAGCCGGTCGACGTCGTCATGGACCCATCATGCCGATGTGCCCCGGCTTCGGTGGATTCGGGGCCCCTGTCCGGGTCCTCGGTCGGCGCCCGAACCCGGTCGACCTGGTCCGATGGGTGGCAGGTACGGGCCGCTTGGCCGAACGTAGAGGCTGTGACCGGGGCCACACCCGGACGCGCGCAGCCCAGCACCGGAACAGCGGACCAGTCGAGGAGTGGGACATGAGTGTCAGTGCCGGGTCGGGGGGCCGACCGAGGAATCTCGTGCTCGCTGCGATGATCTTCGCGGTCGCGATGACGTTCATCGACCAGACCATCGTGTCCATCGCGGTGCCGCAGATCCAGCGGGAGCTGGGGCTGAGCGCGACCGGGGTGCAGTGGGCGGTGAACGCCTACCTGATGTCGCTGGCGGCGCTGTTCGCCTTCGGCGGGCGGCTGGCCGACACCGTCGGGCACCGGAAGATGGTGGTGCTCGGGGTGGTGGTCTTCGCGGCGGCGTCGGCCATGTGCGGGCTGACCCCGAAGGGGAGCCTGGCCGAGGCCTGGATTGTGCTGTTCCGGGTGGTTCAGGGGGCGGGCGGGGCGATCATGTTCCCGGCCGCGCTGGGGATCGTGGTGCAGACCTTCGCGCTGCGCGAGCGCGGCCGGGCGCTGGCGGTGTTCTTCGGCATCGCCGGGGGCCTGACCGCGGTCGGCCCGATCCTCGGCGGCTACCTCACCGAATGGACCTGGCGGGCCATCTTCTGGGTGAACATCCCGGTGGCGGTGATCGCGCTGGTGCTGATCGGGCTGTCCAAGCCGGTGACCGAGCACCGGCCCGCGCCGATGGACTACCGGGGGCTGGCCCTGATCGCCTCCGGCGTGGGGCTGAGCGTGTTCGGCTTCCAGCAGTCGCAGATCTGGGGCTGGCACAACCCCGGCATCGGGCTGTGCATCGCCGGTGGGCTGGTGCTGCTGGTGGTCTTCGTGCTGGTCGAGCGGCGCACCGCGTCGCCGCTGATCAAGGTGGACATCTTCCGGATCCGGGCGTTCGCGGTGGAGAACCTGGTGCTGGGCATCGCCATGCTGGTGTTCATCCCGGTGTTCTTCTTCGCCAGCGAGTACGCCCAGATCGCGCTCGGGAAGTCGGCCTCGCAGGCCGGTCTCTACCTGCTCTACTTCTTCCTCGGCTTCGTGATCGCCTCGCAGCTCGGCGGGCGGATGCTGGACCGGGGCGGCGCCAAGCGCCCGGTGACGCTGGGCTGCGCGCTGTGCGCCGTCGGCTTCGCCCTGTGGGCGGGCAAGGTCACCCAGCTGAACTTCAGCACCCAGATCTGGTACGTGGTGCTGGCCGGGGCGGGGATGGGCTTCATGCTCAGCCCGGCCAGCACGGACGCGGTGAACCGGGCGTCCCGGCTGTCGTACGGCGAGGCGACCGGGATCACCCAGACCGTGCGGAACTACGCGGCGAGCCTGGGCCTGGCGATCCTCGGGACGGTGCTGGTGTCGCAGTTCCACTCCCGGGTGACCAGCTCGCTGATCGCCCGGGGCACGCCGGCCGCGCAGGCGTCGGCGGAGGCCAACGCCATCTCGCAGTCGCAGGGCGGCACCGGCAGCGCCGCCGGCATCCCGGACTTCATCCGGCTCGACTTCGCCTACGCCACCCGCACCGTCTTCTACGCGATGGCCGGGATCATGGCGGTGGCGGCGCTGGTGGCCCTGTTCGGCCTTGAGGCCGGGCGGCAGGAGGAGCCCGCCGAGGTCACGTCGCCGGTCCCGGTCGGCGGTCCGCAGCGGACCGGCGAGCAGCGGCCGCTGCCGGGGGAGCGGCCGCCGGGGGAGGAGGACGCCCGCTGAGGCGGCTGGGCGCGGTGGCGGTTGCGGTTGCGATGGGAGAGGACCGGGTTGCGGTGGGAGGGGATCGGTAGGACGCTTTTGGTGTCTGTTGTCCGCATTCGGGCGCCGGCCCCTGGACCGGCTCCAGACCGAACCCGCTGCGGCGGAAGGGTGCGTCATGACGCGACCGACATGGGTGCCCGCCGGGACCGACCCCGACACGCCGAACGCCGCCCGGGTCTACGACTACTACCTCGGCGGTTCGCACAACTTCGAGGCGGACCGGCAGATGGCCCGCAAGGCCATGGAGCTGTGGCCGGAACTGCCGCTGATCATGCGGGCCAACCGGGCCTTCCTGCGCCGCGCCGTCCAGTACGTCGCCGAGCGGGGCGTCACCCGGTTCCTGGACATCGGCTCCGGCATCCCGACCTTCGGCGCGGTGCACGAGATCGCCCGCGAGGTCGAGCCGCAGGCCCAGGTGGTCTACGTGGACCGGGATCCGGTGGCGGTGGCGCACAGCAGGCTGCTGCTGGCCGACGACCCGCTGAGCCAGGTGGTCGAGGCGGACCTGCGCGACCCGGCGGCGCTGCTGGCCCAGCCCGCGGTGGAGGAGCTGCTGCGGCCGGGTGAGCCGGTCGCGGTGCTGCTGGTGGCGGTGCTGCACTTCATCACCGACGACGACGAGCCGGAGCGCCTGGTCGGTCAGCTGCGGGACGCGCTGCCGCCGGGCAGCTGCCTGGTGCTCTCACACGCCTCGCTGGAGGGCCGGCCGGACCAGGCCGGTCCGCACCAGGACCTCTACCGGCGCACACCGACCCCGCTGACCATGCGCAACCGCGAGCGGATCACCGCCTTCTTCGACGGCTTCGAGCTGGTCGAGCCCGGGGTGGTCTACCTCTCCGAGTGGCATCCGGAGACCCCCGGCTCGGTCGGGCCGCATCCGGAGCGGATGACCGGCATGGCAGGGGTGGGGCGCCGGACGTGAACGCCTCACCGCCGGTCGGCGGCAGGCGGGAGGGCGCGCGGGAGGAGGATCCGGCGGCCCGGTTCCGCGACGCCTGGGGCGAGCTGCTGCACTCGGGGCACGGCGGCACGCTGACCCCGGGCACCCGGCGGCGGCTGGTCAGCCGCACCACGTCGCTGCTGCACCGGGCCCGGACCGAGGAGCCGTTCGACGCCGCCCCGGCGGCGGAGGCCGGGGGGATGCTGGTACACGCCCACTACACCGACCCGGCGCTGCTGGCCCGGGTGGTGGAACTGCTCCAGGAGCAGCCGCTGAGCGACGACCGGGGACCGGCGCTGGCCGGGGCCTTCGCGGCGGGCTGGGCGGTGGCGCTGCGTGAGCGGACGCTGCGCGAGCAGGAGTCGATCCGGCTGGCGGCGGACACCGCCCGCCGGGACGCCGAGCGCAAGTTGCAGGCGTCCGAGGCGCGGTTCCGGGCGCTGTTCGAGAGCGCGGCGATCGGCATCGGCATCGGCGACGTCGAGGGCACCATCCTGGAGGTGAACCCGGCCCTGATGGAGCTGTTCGGCGCGCGCTCGGAGGACCTGGAGGGGCAGCGGGTGGACGACCTGGTCCACCCGGAGGACACGCCGGGGGTGTGGGACGCCTACGGGGAGCTGATCAGCGGCAAGCGGGACTACTTCCAGTTCGACAAGCCGTACTACCGCCGCGACGGCGAGGTGGTCTGGACGCACCTGACGGTGTCGCTGATCAGGGACGCCGACGGCACCCCGCAGTACCAGGTGGCCATGCTGGAGGACATCACCGACCGCTACCGGCTGCAGGAGCGGCTGCGGCACCAGGCCACGCACGACCCGCTGACCGGCCTGCCGAACCGGGCGGCGTTCTTCGAGCGGCTGGAGGAGGTCTTCGCCGCGCCGGAGCCGGACGCCAGGTTCGCGCTCTGCTACGTCGACCTGGACGGGTTCAAGGTCATCAACGACAGCCTGGGCCACGAGACCGGGGACCAGCTGCTGACCGCCGTGGCCGGGCGGCTGGCGGCCGCGCTCACCCCGATGGGCCATCTGGTGGCCCGGCTCGGCGGGGACGAGTTCGTGGTGCTGGTGGCCGACACCAGCGGCGAGCAGGAGGCGGTGGCGGTCGCCAAGACGGTGCTCGGCGCCCTCGCCCGGCCGGTGACCGTCGGCGACCACCGGCTGTCGGTGGGGGCCAGCGTCGGCGTGCTGGAGCGGACGGTGGCCACTACCACCCCGATGGCGGCGGTCCGGGCGGCGGACCTCACGCTGTACCGGGCGAAGGAGCAGGGGCGCGGCCGGTGGACCCTCTACGACCCCAGGCACAACGCCCGCGCGGTCAGCCGCTACGCCGTGTCGGTGCGGATGCCGGTGGCCCTGGACCGGGGCGAGTTCTTCGTCGACTACCAGCCGCTGTGCGCGCTGGCCGACGGCTCGCTGGTCGCGGTGGAGGCCCTGGTCCGCTGGCGGCACCCGCAGTTGGGGGTGCTCGGTCCGGACGAGTTCGTGGCCACCGCCGAGGAGACCGGGCTGATCATGCCGCTCGGCCGCTGGGTGCTGGAGCAGGCCTGCGGTCAGGCGGCGGAGTGGGCCCGCCGCTTCGGCCGGTTCGCGCCGCAGGTGAACGTCAACCTGGCGGTGCGGCAGACCCGCAACGCCGGCCTGGTGTCGGACGTCGAACGGATCCTGCGGTCCACCGGTCTCGACCCGGGCCTGCTCCAGCTGGAGATCACCGAGAGCGCGGTGGTGGGCCGCGACGACGAGTCGCTCCAGGTCCTGCACGGGCTGGTGGACATGGGCGTCTCGCTGGCCGTGGACGACTTCGGCACCGGCTGGTCCAACCTGTCCTACCTGCGGGACCTGCCGGTGTCCGGGCTGAAGATCGCCGGCTCCTTCGTCGCGGACCTGCACGACCCGACCCGGGACGAGTCACTCGGCTGGCGGATCGTCGGCGCGGTGGTCTCGCTGGCGCACACCCTAGGGCTCACCGTGACCGCCGAGGAGGTGGAGAAGCCGGAGCACGCGGAGCGGCTGCGGCAGATGGGGTGCGACTGGGCGCAGGGGTGGCACTTCGGCCGCCCGGCCCGGCCCGGGGAGATCTCCCGGCGGATCGCCGAGGCGGCGGGCGAACGCGACTGACAGTGACCTCCGGTCGCTCATACCGGGCAATTCATCACTTATCCGAGAAATACCGCCGGATTGTCTTGACTGTGGGTGACATTCCCGGCGATGATGGGGCCCTGGCATCGCATTGGTCACTAATGCGGAAGTACATTCGCCAGTTGAGTTGAGTCGACGCTTCGGCGTCCGAGATCGGCCGACGCCCTCGGCGTTGTGCGGGCACACTTATCGCGGGTCACTGCCTGCGGCTGATCATTCTTCCCCGACGAGGGGAACAGTCCGCGCCACGGCTCGCCGTGCGCCGGTCGCCCGACGACCGCGCGCCCACGACGACCCGTCGCCGCCGGTCCGGGCTGCCCCGGTCCCGCGCAGTCGCGCTGCCGCACCCCCCGTTTCGCCTGGCCGCGCCCGGAGCACGGGCGCCACCGTCCCAGGAGAGGCAGTACCCCATGGGCGCCACTCTGCCCGAAACCGACACCCCCCGGCTCGCCCGGGGCGCCCGCGACGGCAGGCCCGGCCGCCGCGCCACCGACCGGCCGCCGGGACCGGGCCCCGGCCCGATGCGCCGGATCCAGGACCGGGCCGCCACCCGACAGACCGTCAGCCTGGTCGTCCCGGCCCGCGACGAGGCCCGCAACATCCCGTGGGTGTTCGAACAGATCCCGCGCTGCGTGGACGAGGTGATCCTGGTCGACGGCGACTCCCGCGACGCCACCCTGCGGATGGCGTCCCAGTGCCTGCCCGGGGTCCGCAGCGTCCGCCAGCGCGGCCCCGGCAAGGGCAACGCGCTGCGCACCGGCTTCCGCGCGGCCACCGGCACGTACATCGTGATGATGGACGCCGACGGCAGCATGTCGCCCGGCGAGATCCCGCACTTCCTGCACTTCCTCGACCACGGCTACGACTTCGTCAAGGGCTCGCGGTTCGTGGCGGGCGGCGGCTCGCAGGACCTCACACTGATCCGGTCGCTCGGCAACCGGGCGCTGCTCGGCGTCGTCAACCAGCTCTACGGAGCCCGGCTGACCGACCTCTGCTACGGCTACTGCGCGTTCCGCCGCAGCTTCCTGGACGAACTGGACCTGCGCTCCACCGGCTTCGAGATCGAAGCCGAGATGATCGCCCACGCGCTGCGCTCGGGGCTGCGGATCGCCGAGGTGCCGAGCCTGGAACTGCCGCGCCGCAACGGGCGTTCGCACCTGCGCGCGGTCGCCGACGGCCGCCGGGTGCTGCGCACCCTGCTGGCCGAGCGCCCCGGCGCGCGGCCCTCCGAACCGCCCGGGACGGAGCAGCGATGAACGTCCAGGACCAGCGAGCCGACCCGGCCTGCCCCTGTCTCGTCGCCCGCGACTCGCCCTACACCCCCGTTCGGATCGTCGAACTGGACCTGGACGCCCCCGGCGAGCCGCGCTCGCCCGGACGCCCGCGCCCGCTCGGCCCGGACGGACGCGTGCTGGCGTTGGTGCGACTGCACGGACACCCGCTCGGCCTGGTCACCGCCACCGGCGCGCCCGGCGACCCCGCCGGACTGCGCCGGGCGCTCACCGACTCCGCCCGGCGGGAGCTCGCCGGACCGCTCGCGCGGCACCGCGCCGCCGACGCCGCCGCCGGTGCCCCCGCCGACGCCGTCACCGGACCACCGGCCGTACCCGGCGTCCGCCCGTGCCTGGCCCGCCGGGCCCGGGTGCTCGCCGACCCGCCGCCGATCAGCGTGGTGGTGGCCACCCACAACCGGGTCGGGCTGCTCCGGCGCTGCCTGGACTCGCTGCTGCGGACCGGCTACCCCCGGCTTGAGGTGCTGGTGGTCGACAACGCGCCGGCCAACGACGATGCCCAGGCGCTGATCCGCAGACAGTACCTCGGACGGGTGCGCTACCTGCGGGAGCCGGTCGCCGGGCTGGCCAGGGCGCACAACCGGGCGCTGGCGGCGGTCCGGGGCCGGATCACCGCCTTCACCGACGACGACACCCTGGTCGACCGCGACTGGCCGGCCGCGCTGGCCGAGGCCTTCGCGGCCTCGGCCCGGATCGGCTGCGTCACCGGACTGATCCTGCCCGCCGAACTGGAGACCAGGACCCAGGCCGACCTGCAGCGGCACGGCGGCTACGACAAGGGCTTCACCGCCCGCGACTGGTCGCTGGCCGAGCCGCCCGCCGACCCGCTGTTCCCGTTCACCGCAGGGCAGTTCGGCTCCGGCGCGAACATGGCCTACCGGACCGACCTGCTGCGCCGCCTCGGCGGCTTCGACCCGGCCACCGGCACCGGCACCCCCGCCCGCGGCGGCGACGACCTGCTGGGCTTCCTGCGGGTGCTGACCGCCGGGGCGGTGCTGGCCTACCGCCCGGACGCGGTCGTCTGGCACCACGACAGCCGTACCCCGGAGGCGCTGCCCGCTCAGGCGTTCGGCTACGGGACCGGCTTCGGCGCGTTCCTGGCCGCCGCCGTCGCGGGCCAGCCGGAGCTGCTGCCCGCGCTCGCCCGCAGGCTGCCCGGCGGCGTGCACTACGCCGCCGGCCGCCGCCGCGGGGCGACCGCCGGTCCGGACACGGGCTGGTCCCGCCGACTGGCGCTGCTGGAGGTCCGGGGCATGCTCTACGGCCCGCTGGGCTACCTGCGCAGCCGCCGGCAGGAGCACCGGCACCAGGAGCAGCAGCAGCGGCGCGGCGCGGAGCAGGGCACGTCATGACCACCCCGGTACGGACCCCGTCCCCGCGCGCCGAGCCCGGCGCGCGGGAGCGGGCCCGGCCGCTGCCGCCCGCCGGGCGGCTGCTGCACAACGGCCACGTGCTGACCCTCAGCGCCCTGGTCACCTCCGGCCTCGGGCTCGGCTACTGGGTGCTCGCGACCTCCGTCTACAGCACCGCGGCGGTCGGCCGCAGCTATGCCGCGCTGTCGGCGGCCACCCTGCTCGCCGGGATCGGCCAGCTCAACCTCGCCGACGTACTGGTGCGCTTCGTCCCCGCCGCCGGACGCCACACCCGGCGGCTGGCGCTGGGCTGCTACGCCGCCGCCGCGCTGTTCAGCACCGCCGTGGCGGTGGTCTTCCTGGCGGTGCTCCCGGCCGTCTCACCGGGACTGGACTACCTGCGCACCCCGGTGGCGGCGACCGCCTTCGTGGTCGCCACCGGCGGCTACTCGATCTTCGTACTGCAGGACGGGCTGCTCACCGGGCTGCGGCGGCCGAACTGGGTGCTGGGGGAGAACGCCGTCTTCGCCTCGGTCAAGGTGCTGCTGCTGCTCGGCTGCGGGCTGCTGGCGATCAGCTCCGGCATCCTGCTCTCCTGGGCCGGCGCCCTGGCCGTGGCCCTGGTGATCACCAACACCTACCTCTTCCGCCACGCGGTACCGGCCCAGGTGCGGGCCGGACGCGACGCGGCGATGCCGCCGCGACTGCTGCGCTACGTCTCCGCGGACTACCTCGGCTCGATGTGCCGACTGGTGGCCTACACCGTGGTCCCGCTGATGGTGCTGAACCGGCTCGGCGGCACCGAGAACGCCTACTTCTCACTGGCCTGGGTGATCGCCTACACGCTCTTCCTCGCCTCCTACAACATGGGCAGCTCGCTGGTGGTCGAGGCCGCCCACGCCCCGGAGCGGCTGGTCGCCGACGCCCGGCGGGTGCTGCGGCACAGCGGCGCGCTGCTCGCCGCCGCGGTGCTGCTGCTGGTCGCGGTCGCGCCCTGGCTGCTGCGGCTGTTCGGCCCCGGCTACGCCGCGCACGGCACCGGGCTGCTGCGGCTGCTGGCCCTGGCCGCGCTGCCCAACCTGCTGCTGGACGTCGCGGTCGACGTCGCCCGCGCCCGGCGCCGCCTGGCCTGGGCGGTCGGCCTGCAGGCCGCCCTGTGCGTACTGGTGCTCGGCCTGTCCGCCTGGCTGCTGCCGGTGCTGGGCATCGCCGGGGTCGGCGTCGCCTGGATGACCGCCGAATGCCTGATCGGCCTGCCCCTGCTGCTGACCATGCCGCGCTGGCTGCGCCGCACCGACCCGCCCCCGAGGAGGACGCCGTGAACGCGACAGAGGCCGACCCGCCGGAGACCCTGTCCGTGGTCATCTGCGCCTACACCGTGGACCGTTGGCACGACCTGACTGCTGCCATCCGCTCCGTCCAGGCCCAACACCGGCCGGTGGACCAGCTGTTGCTGGTGGTCGACCACAGCCCGGAACTCGCCGAACGCGCCCGGGCCGCCGACTTCGAGAATCTACTGATCGTCAGAAACCAGGAGCGGCAAGGGCTTTCCGGTGCCCGCAACAGCGGCGTCGCCGCCGCGAACGGATCGGTGGTGGCCTTCCTGGACGACGACGCCGCCGCCGACCCGGACTGGAGCGGCCGACTGCTCGACGGCTACCGCGACCCGGCGGTGGTCGGCGTCGGCGGCCTGGTGCGGCCCGCCTGGGAGACCGGCCGACCCGCCTGGTTCCCCAGGGAGTTCGACTGGGTGGTCGGCTGCTGCTACCAGGGCATGCCCGAACAGCGCTCCCCGGTAAGGAACTTCATCGGCGCCAACATGTCCTTCCGGCGGTCGGTGGTCCTCGCCGCCGGCGGCTTCCGGACCGACCTGGGACGCGTCGGCAGCCGCCCGCTGGGCTGCGAGGAGACCGAGCTCTGCCTGCGGATCGCCGCCCGCGACCCCGGCTGCGTGCTGCTGTACGAACCGGCCGCGGCGGTCCGCCACCACGTCCCCGGACGGCGCGGCAGTTGGTCCTACTTCCGCTCCCGCTGCTTCGCCGAGGGCCTGTCCAAGGCGGCCGTGGCCCGGCACGCCGGCCGCGGCCCGGCGCTCGCCAGCGAACGCGCCTACCTGCGCTCGGCCCTGCCCCGGGCGGTCCGGCGCGGGCTGCGCCCCGGCTCCGGCACGGCCCCGGCCACCGTGGCCGCGGTCGCCGCCGGGGTCGGCGCGACCGCGCTCGGCTACGGCCTCGGCCGGGTGCGCGGGGCCGCGCCGCGACCGGGCGGAGGCGTGCCGTGAACCCGGTCCCGGTGTTCCTCTGGCACTCGGTGGCGGCCGACCCGCCGTCGTGGATCGCGCCGTTCACGGTCACCCCGCGCACCTTCGCCGAGCAGCTCGACCGGATCGCCGACAGCGGCCTGACCGTGGTCCCGCTGCGCCGCCTGGTCGCCGCGCTGCGCGGCGGACCCCCGCTGCCGCCCCGCAGCGCGGTGCTGACCTTCGACGACGGCTTCGCGGACTTCTACTGGACGGTGGTCCCGCTGCTGACCGCGCGTGAGCTGCCGGCCACCCTGTACGTCACCACCGGCGCGGTGCACCCGCCCGGCGGCCGGGCCAGCGGCAGCCTGCTGCCGCCCGCGGCGATGCTGAACTGGCGTCAGCTGACCACCCTGGACGCCTACGGCATCGACATCGGCGGCCACACCCGCACCCACCCGCAGCTGGACACGCTGTCCGGACGGCGGCTCTGCGAGGAGGTGGCCGGCTGCAAGCGGGACCTGGAGCAGGTGCTCGCCCATCCGGTGACCGCCTTCGCCTACCCGCACGGCTACTCCAGCCCGGCGGTGCGGCGCAAGGTGCGACAAGTCGGATGGTCCTCGGCCACCGCCGTCGGCCCGGCCTTCAGCTCACCGGCGGACGATCCGCTGCGGATCTCCCGGCTGATCGTCCGCGCCGACACCCCGCCGGAGCTGTTCCAGGCCTGGACCCGGGACGAGGGCGCGCCGGTCGCGCCCTACCGCGAGCAGCTGCGGACCAAGGGCTGGCGGGCCTACCGGCGGTTGCGCAGCCGCGTCGGCAGCCCGGTGGGCGGCCCGCCCGCCGCCTGAGGCCTCCGCCCGCCCGTCCTCGGTGGAGGCGTCAGTGCTGCCAGACCCGGACCCAGGCGACCTGCATCACCGCCGAGTCGACCGAGGCCGGGGGAGCGGACGGGAAGCCCACGGCCAGGTTCAGCAGCAGCTCCATCGCCACGTCGGGGACGTGGTCGGTGGTCTGGAAGCGGTTGACGCCGTCGACGTACCAGGTCAGCGAGTCGGACTCCCAGTCCAGTGCGAACACGTGGAAACCGGCGGGGAAGTCGACCGGGCCGAAGCGCTGCTGGTGGTGCTGGTCGGCACCGTTCGGCCCGGCCCAGTGCACGGTCATCTGCACCTGCTGGGTGTTGCCGGAGAACTCGGCCACGTCGAGTTCCGGCGGGGTGGTCCGGGTCTGCGCGGGCATCAGCCAGAACGCCGGGAACATCCCGCCCGCGGCCGGGATTCTGATGGCGGCCGCGAAGTAGCCGCGGGTGAAGGTGTGCCGGGGCATGGCGTAGTAGGAGTCCCGGCCGGTGCTGACCATCCCGGAGGTCCACGGGAAGACCTGGCCGTTCAGGCCGGTGGTGGGGTGGCGCAGCGCGG
>FSYA01001668.1_pt1 | contig 11730 bp, 9 predicted proteins | sample 1638301 | NCBI WGS metagenome assembly FSYA01 (sample SAMEA3914788, study PRJEB12502) | metagenome | biome: forest; material: soil | place: Canada | collected 2011-07-03 | depth 0.1 m | reverse complement strand
CGGCGGCAAGTCCGCCAACCTGATCTTCGAGGACGCCGATCTCACCACCGCCTGCACGCACGGAACCTTCATGTCCGTAGCAACACTGAGCGGCCAGGGATGCGCCCTGCCGACCCGCATGCTCGTCCAGCGCACGGTCCACGACGAGGTGATCGCCCGGGTCGCCGAGATCGCCAAGTACATCACCGTCGGGGACCCCTTCGACCCCGCCACCGTGTCCGGGCCCGTCGTCAACCAGGCCGCGCTCGACCGCATCCTGGCCACGGTCGACCAGGCGAAGCGCGACGGCGCCCGCCTGATCACCGGCGGAGCCAGGATCGGCGGCCCCCTGGCGGACGGCTACCTCCTCGAACCGACCGTTTTCGCCGACGTCGACCCGCGCTCCGACCTCGCCCAGCACGAGGTCTTCGGCCCGGTTCTGGCGATCACGCCGTTCGACACCGAGGAGGAGGCGATCGCGATCGCGAACAACACCCGATACGGCCTGTCGGCCTACGTGCAGACCAACGACCTGCGCCGCGCCCACCGCCTCGCCGAGGCCCTGGTCTGTGGCGAAGTGCTGGTCAACGGCGCGGCGAACCTCGCCGTCCACCGCCCCTTCGGCGGCCTGGGCATCAGCGGATTCGGCAAGGAGGGCGGCCGGCACGGCATCGAGGAATTCCTGCGCGTCAAGAGCGTCGGCATCGCCTGATCCCACCCCACCAGAAGGAGAACCATGGACACCACCATCGACTGGTCCCTGACCGGCAAGGTCGCCATCGTCACCGGCACCGCGCCCGGCGGCATCGGCGAGACCTACGCCCGCACGCTCGCCGCAGCCGGAGCATCCGTCGTCTGCGCCGACATCTCCGAAGGCGGCGCCAAGGCGGTCGCCGAATCCCTCGTCGGCGACGGCCACCGGGCCTTGGCCGCCACCGTCGACATCACCGACCCCGCATCCGTGGAAGCCATGACGGACGCGGCCGTCGCCGAGTTCGGCGGCATAGACATCCTGGTCAACAACGCGGCCCTGATGGCGCAGCTGTCACACGCGCCGATTCTGGACTACGAACTCGCCGAGTGGCACCGCGCCATGGACGTCAACCTGAACGGCGCCTACCTGTGCTGCCGCAGTGTCGTCCCGCACATGCGCGCACGAGGAGGCGGCCGCATCGTCAACCAGGCCTCGGGAGGCGCCTTCCCGCCGTCCACGGTGTACGGGATCACCAAAATCGCCCTGGTCGGCCTGACCGTTGCCCTGGCCCGGGAACTGGGCCCCGACCAGATCACCGTCAACGCCCTCGCCCCCGGCCTCAGCGACAGCAGCGCCGGCAAGTCCCTGGTCCCCGAGGGCTCCCCGTTCCGGGAGATGATGAAGCAGGCCGTCGCCATGCGCGCCTTCGGTGTCCCGGCGGACCTCGCAGGTCCGCTCCTGCTCCTGTCCTCCCCCGCGGGATCGTGGATCACCGGCCAGGTCATCCACGTCGACGGCGGCTGGGTCCTGCGGCCCTGATCAGCAACGCCCTTCCCCTGCAAACGCCGTGGTCCGGCCCGGTCGCCCCAGCCCTACGGCAGGAGGTGATCGGGCCGGAACCACTGACGCGTGCGGTTCATCTGGAGGGAAGGGCCGAGCTGGGATGCGAGACCCTGGAGTGCACATGACTTCTTCGACAGGCGAGAGGACGGGACATGACCGAGGCGTTGGTGCTGGGCGGCGGAGGTGTCGCCGGAGTGGCGTGGACGACCGGGCTGCTGGCAGGTCTGGCAGACGCGGGTCATGACGTCAGCGGGGCCGACGTGATCGTCGGGACGTCGGCGGGCTCGACCGTCGCGGCGCAGCTCGGGAGCGGGTTGGGCCTGGAGGAGCTGTACGCCCGGCAGGTCGAACCCGCGTTGCAAGCCGCCGAGATCATGGTCGAGGTAGACCTGGCGAGCTTCAGTCAGCGGATTGCCGAGGTGTTGCAGAATGCCACTACCGCGCTGGAGATTCGGCGCGCCGTGGGCAGGTTCGCGCTCGACGCCGCCACCGTGCCGGAGCTGGAGCGGCGCGCGGCCGTCGAGTCGCGGCTGCCCTCGTACGAGTGGCCCGAGCGCGCGTTGAAGATCGTCGCGGTGGATGCCGGGAGCGGAGAGCCGCGGGTGTTCGACAATACGTCGGGCGTGGGCTTGGTCGACGCCGTCACGGCGAGCTGCGCCGTGCCCGGCGTGTGGCCGCCCGTGACGATCGACGGCCGCCGGTACGTCGATGGCGGCGTGCGCTCCAACGAGAACGCCGACTACGCGGCCGGCGCGTCACAGGTCCTGGTGATCGCGCCCATGGGGACGGCCCAGCTGCTGCCGAGTGAGAAGCCGTTGACGCAGGCAGTCGAGGAGTTGCGGGCGGGGGGCGCAAAGGTGGCGGTGGTCGAGCCGGATGAAGCATCACGCGCGGCGATCGGCGTGAACCCGCTGGACCCGTCCACGCGCAGGCCGGCCGCCGAGGCAGGCCGCGCCCAAGGGCGTGGCCTGAAGATCGAGTGGACGACACCCTGACCTCGCTCCTGCGCCGGGCCGAATCGCCGAGCCGGTGTCATCCTCGGCCAGCAGGGCGGCGTGGAACGCCGGCTGGATCGCGCCGACGGCGACGTGCCTGCCGTCGGCACAGCGGTAGACGTCCGCCGGAGCGGGAGACCGGTCTGCGATCGCGAGGGGTCAGCCGCGCGGGCCGTCCCCGACCGGATCGGGCTGGAGTGCCTCAGGGACAGGCCCACCTGTACCCAAGCAAAGTCGATATCAATGTCCTCTGGGAGCCTCAGAACAGGAGGACCGGCTTGATCACGAGACCGGACACCGAGTCGGCGACCGCTTGATTGATCTCCGTGAACGGGTAGAAGGTGATCAGCTCCTCGAAAGGAAGCAGCCCCTGAGCACGCAGTTCCAGTAGCTGTGGCAGGAACTGGTGCGGCACGGCGTCGCCCTCGATGCAGCCGCGCAGGGTCTTGCCGTTGGCGATGAGGTCGGTGATGTCAACAGTGACCTCCGATGCTCCCAGGCCCACTGCCACCAGAGCGCCCCTGGCGGCGAGGGCCTTGACACCCTGGGCGATGACGGTCGGGACCGCCGTGGTGTCCAGAGCGTGCGTGGCTCCGCCGCCGGTGTGTGCGCGGACAGCCTCGACGACGTCGCCGACGGCCGGGTCCACGACTGCGGTGGCACCGAACTTGAGGGCCAACTCGCGGCGGCTGGGCACCGGGTCGACGGCAACGATGGCCGCCGCGCCACTCGCCTTTGCGGCCATCAGTGCGGCGAGGCCCACACCGCCGGCCCCGTAGATCACCACCCGTGCTGTCTCCTGGGGACGCAGGACGTTCAGCACGGCGCCCGCGCCGGTCTGGATGCCGCAGCCCAGCGGGGCCGCACTGCGCAGGTCAGTGTCCTGGGGCACGACGACTGCATTGTCCGGTGTGGCGATCACGTGGGTGGCGAAGCTGGACTGGCCGAAGAAGGAGCCCAGTACCGGCTGCCCGGCCCGAGACAGCGTGGTCGAACCGTCGGCCGGCCTGGTGCCGCTGGAGTTGAAAGCCCGGAACTGCTCGCAATAGGTGGGATGTCCGGACCTGCAGTGCCCGCAGGCCCTGCAGGAGCGGTAGCTCAACAGCACTTTGTCGCCAGGGCGGATGCCGGTGACGTCCGGGCCCACCTCCTCGACCACGCCCGCGCCCTCGTGGCCGAGGACGAACGGTACGCCCGGAGGCAGCAATTGCTTGGTGACCAGGTCGGTGTGGCAGACCCCGCTCGCCACCAGCCGAACCAGGATCTCTGCGGCACGTGGTGCTTCGATGTCCAGTTCCTCGACGGTGAAGGGGTCCTGGGGTGCGCGCGTCAGTGCGGCGCTGATCTTCATGGGGACTCCAGAGGTAGAAGGGGTGCGGTGCTCAGGCCGGGACGAAGACGGACTTGGTACGCAGGTATGCCGCGAGACCCTCGGGTCCGTACTCCTTACCGGTGCCGCTGGCCTTCCAGCCACCGAAGGGCGAACTCGGCTCCAGTGTCCACATGTTCACGCCGATGCTGCCGGTTTCGATGCGCCGGGCGATGGACACCGCGTGCTCGGTGTCGGTGCTCCATACGCTGCCCGCGAGGCCGTAGTCGGAGTCGTTGGCGATCGCGACCGCCTCGTCCTCGGTGTCGTAGGGGAGCACACAGACGACCGGGCCGAAGATCTCCTCGCGGGCCACGGTCATGGAGCTGTCCACGTCGGCGAAGACAGTCGGCTCCACGAACCACCCACGGCCAAGGCCCTTGGGGCGGCCTCCGCCGGTGACCAGCCGGGCTCCCTCGTTGCAGCCGACCGCGATGTAGGACTCGACCCGCTCGCGCTGACGCGCACTGACCAGCGGTCCCAAGTGGGTATCCGGGTCGAGCGGGTTGCCGAGCCGGAAGGAGCGGGCGATCTGGGCAAGGCCGTCAACGATCTCGTCATAGCGCTCGCGCGGAGCCAGAACCCGGGAGTTGAGGAAGCAGGACTGGCCGCTGTTGATGAACGACAGAAAGCTCAGGCCCTGGAGCACCTGGCCGAAGTCCGCGTCGCGCAGGACCACGGCTGCGGACTTCCCGCCGAGTTCCAGGGTGACCGGTTTGAACGCCTCGCCGCAGATCCCACCGATGGTACGGCCTGCAGCCGTCGAGCCGGTGAAGGAGACCTTGTCCACCCCGGGATGGCGGACCAGGGCGTCACCGGTCTCGCGACCGCCGGTGACAAGGTTGATCACGCCTCGGGGCAGCCCTGCCTCTGCGACGGCCTCCATCAGCAGCAGGGTGTCGAGCGAGGTCTCGGGGGCGGGCTTGAGAACGACGGTGCAGCCAGCTGCGAGAGCGGGGGCCAGCTTCACTCCGGCCAGACCCAGTGGGTAGTTCCAGGGGACTATGACGGCGACCACGCCGACCGGCTCCCGCTGGATCCGCGTCTTGCCCTGGAAGCCCAGGGCTGTGCGGGTCTCGTCGGCGAAGCCCGCGCGCGCCAAGCCCGCGTAGTAGCGCAGCGCCCCGGCCAGCCCTTGGACGTTGGCACGCGCGGACATCTGCAGCGGGGTGCCATTCTGGCGGGAGATCGTCTCCGCAATCTGCGTACCGCGCTGCTCGACGGCCCCGGCGAGTCGCTCCATCAGGTCGGCCCGCTCCTCGGGGGCGGTGGCTGCCCAGGAACGGTGGGCGCGCCGCGCGGCGCTGACGGCACGGGCGACGTCCTCTGCTGCGGCGTCGGCGACGGTGCCGAGCGGCTCCTCCGTGGCTGCCTCGATGACCGGTATGAAGCCGGTCGACGACGGGGAGGCCCACTGTCCGTCGATGAAGAGGGAACTGTGCTTCTCTGACATGATGCTGCTCCAATTGTGCTGTCCACCGGTCGCGCGGTCCGGCGATGGGGATGCGGGGGCTGCTCGGTTGGTGCCTCGGGCTCAGACGCTGCCGGACGGCCGTGCCGCGAGCCGGAAGACTGGGACGGCCTCTCCGCCCTCGGGACACACGAAGTCAACGGCCACACGTTGCCCGGTGGCTATCGCCTCGGGCTCCGCTCCGGTGATCCGGACGTGCAGCCAGGGGACTTCGTCGAGTTCGACGATGGCCGCGACCGCCTGCGGCGCCGGCTCGCCGTCACGTGGGCGGCCGTGCAGCACTGTCCAGCTCGCGATGGTGCCGGTGCCCTGGGCCGGGGTCCAGCGCAGGTCGTCGCTGCCGCAGCTGGCACAGCTGAGGCTCTGCGGCGCGTCGTAGTGGGCGCAGGCGGCGCAGCGGCGGACCAGTAGTTCACCGCGGGCGGTTCCGTCGAAGAACTCCGCGCTCGCGGCGTCCCGTTGGATGGTGGCGACCGGCATTGCGGTCCTCCTCAGTGGCGTCGTCAGTGTTGCGGGTGGCGGGACAGGACGAGCGTGGAGTGGTGGTCGAGGATGCCGCCGTTGCCGCTGACCAGGACCGTGTCGTGGCTGGCCGCCTGGCGGTCGCCGCCCTGTCCACGGGCCTGGATGACGGCCTCAGAGAGTGGGGTCATCCCCCACATGTAGTAGGAGGACAACTGGCCACCGCCGGTGTTCAGCGCGAACGACCCCTGGGGGCCGAGCACACCGCTGGAGACGAACGCACCGCCCTCGCCTTTGGCGCAGAAGCCGTAGTCCTCCAGGGTGATCAGGACGGTGAAGGTGTAGCAGTCGTACAGCTCCACCACGTCCACGTCGGCCGGAGTGAGCCCGGCCATTTTCAGCGCCGCCGGTCCGGAGGTGGCAGCGCCGCTGACCAGGCCGAAGTCGCTGCCGCGGCCCATCTCGTAGCCAGGGTGTGCCTGCCCCCAGCCGAGGACGTGCACGGCTGGTTGCCGCAGGTCGGCGGCCCGGTCGGCGCTGGTGACGATGACCGCGATGCCGCCGTTGCTGACCAGGCAGCAGTCCAGCAGGTGGAAGGGATCGGCAATCATTCGCGAGGCCTGATGGTCGGCGACGGTGATCGGGTCTCGCATCTGCGCCAGCGGGTTCATTGCCGCCCAGGCCCTCTGGGCCACGGCGATGTGGGCGAATTGCTCGCTGGTGGTGCCGTAGGTGTCCATGTGGCGGCGGGCGGCCAGGGCGTACAGGGGGTTGGCGCCGGTCAGCCCGGACGCCGCGGTCAGGCCCCGCCAGCCGGACAGGCGTGGCGTCGCCGCGTAGGCGGCTCCGGCGGAGGTCTTCTCACGCAGTGGCGCGTCGGCGAAAACACAGGCGACCGTGTCGGCCATGCCGGACTGCACCGCCATCGAGGCGTACTGCACCATCGCCCCGGCGGTGGAACCGTATGCCTGGACTTCCGACAGCAGCCGCAAGTCGTGCAGCCCGAGGTCGCGCTGCAGGCTCAGGCCGACACCTCCGCTGACGCCGCTGCTGGTCAGCAGGCCGTCTATGTCGGACAACCGCAACCCTGCGTCCTCGGCGGCGCGGCGTACGGCGTCGGCGGCGAACTGTGCCGGGCTGCGTCCGTAGACCTTACCCATCTCGGTGATCCCGAGCCCGGCGATCACGGGCTGACGCGATCCGCCCAGTTGCTTCCCGTCCATCTGCGCTCCCTCTCCTTGCTGGTCCACGTGGTGTTGCGGGTCCCGAGCCGTGTCAGCGGGCCTGCCATACAGGGGCGCGCCTCTCGGCGAAGGCCCGCGGTCCTTCCTTGGCGTCCTGCGAGGCCATCAGCGCGCCGATCTCGGCGTTGCTGATCTGCCATGCGGCCTCCTCCGAAGGGATTCGGCCGTCCTGGATCCCGCACGCTATGCGCTTGCTCGCCTGGACCGCGAGGGGGGCGTTGACACAGATCCGCTCGGCCAAGGCCAGTGCCGCGTCCAGCACCTCCTCCTGCGGAACGACGTTGTTGATCAGGCCGAGCAGTTGAGCAGTGGTGGCGTCGAGCGGATCGCCGGTGAGCAGCAGCTCCATGGCGATCTTCGGTGGGAGTTGGGCGGCCAGGCGAAAGGCCCCACCTGCGGCGGCGATGATGCCGCGCTTGACCTCGGGGAGTCCGAACCGGGCGGTGTCGGCGGCCACCACGAGGTCGCTGGCGAGTGCGATCTCGGTTCCGCCACCCAGCGCGAAGCCGTTGACGGCGGCAATAGTAGGTTTGTTGATGGGGTGACAGACGTAGCCGGCGAAGCCCCAGTGCTCGCGGCCTGCGGGGATGAGTCGCTCACCGCGGGCCACGGCCTTGAGGTCGGCGCCGGCGCAGAACGCCCTGTCGCCGGCTCCCGTCACCACCAGGGCCCGTACGTCCGGGTCGTGGTCGGCCTCCTCCAGTGCGTCTCCGATCAGGCGGGCAGAGTCCTGGTTCACTGCGTTGCGGGCCTCTGGCCGGTTGAGCGTGATAACCATGATGTGGTTGCGGCGCTCCACCAGGACTGCCGGGGTGCTGCTCGTGCTCACGCCTTGTGCTCCGCTTCTTCCAGCACACCGGCGGCCACCAGTGCGTCGATCTCCGTTTCCTCCATGCCCAGCCACTCCCGGCACAGTTCCCTGGTGTGCTGTGCCTGGAGCGGGGCCGGGCGCAGCGGCGGGTCGGCGAGTCCTCGGGTGATCGCGGGGCGCGCCTCGGTGGGGAGGGTTTCGTTCAGGCTCGGTTGCCTCAGTTCGGCGAAGAATCCGCGTGCGGCCAGTTGCGGGTCGTCGAGGAGGTCAACGACGCGGAGCATGGCGCCAGCCGGCACGCCCGCGTGCTGGAGCAGCTCCATGGCCTTGCTCGGGTCGTGGCCGCCTGCCCAGCCCGTGATTGCGGCTTCTACTTCCTCGCGGTGCGCGAGCCGCCCTCGGGCGTCGGCAAGTCGCGGATCAGCGGCCAGGGCCGGGCGGTCGATCGCGGTGCACAGTCGCTGCCAGTCGGCGTCATCCCGTACCTGGACGGCGCACCACTCGTCGTCGCCCGCACAGCGGAAGACCCCTTGCGGGGCGTCGGTCGAGCGGCTGCCGCCGGGTGCGACCAGCGTCCCGGGGTGCAGCGATTCCGCGAGGTACAGGTCAGCCAGCGCGCTGAGGATGATCTCGGCTTGCGAGATGCTGACGGTGCCGCCTTGCCCCGTGTGCCTCAGCCGGATGAGCTGGGCGACGACGACGGCGGCGCCCACCCGGCCCACGACATGGTCCGGGTAGATCGTGCTCGCGTCGCTGAAGCCGGCCTCGGTGTCCGGGTAGCGCCACAGGGACGTGAGTCCGGCCGAGGCGCGCACCAGTGGCCCGTAGCCCATGCGTTCGCTCCATGGGCCCCAGGTGCCGAGCGCGCTGCTGTCGGCCATGATGATGCGCGGGTTGATCTTGCGCAGTTCCTCGAAGCCGAGTCCGAGGGATTCCAGGGTGCCTGGCTTGAAGTTCGACAGGACGATATCGGTTCTGGCGACCAGCCGCTTGAATAGTTTGATGCCCTGCGGGGTGCGGAGGTTGAGGCCCAGGCTGCGCTTGTTGCGGTGGCCCCATGCGGTGGAGGCGGTTATGGGTTCGCCGGTGCGTGACTGGCGGCCACCGTCCGGGAAGGCCCGGTTCTCCACCTTGACGACGTCGGCGCCGTGGTCGCCCAGGAGTCGGCCCAGCTCGGCTCCGGCCACGATCACTCCGAAGTCCAGGACCCGCAGACCGTGCAGCGGGTGCCGTGGGGCGGTGCCACCGGCGGCCGTGGTCGTGACAGAAGGTGCGGGCGCCCCCGCGCGAGCCAGCTCCGCGAAGACCTCCGTGTTGTGCTCGCCGACCTGTGGTGCGCGTCGGCGGAACCCTGCGCGTGCACCGTCCAGTTCCAGGAATCCGTTGGGCATCCTGCCGATCACGCCGGGTGCTACTTCGAGGTCCGCCAGAGCGCCGCGTTCCAGGAAGTGGTCCGCCTTCAGTACTTCACCTGGGCTGAGCACACCGGCGATCGGCACGCCGAGGCTTTGGCCCCGCTCGACGAGTTCGGCGCGGGTCCGTTCCTTGAACAGCTGCCCGATCAGAGCGTAGATCCGGCGGGCGGCAGCGAAGCGGACACCCAACTGCTCGTACTCGGGGTCGGCGAACTCCTCGGGCTCGCCGAGCCAGGCCCGCATGCCGCGCCACTGACGCGAGCTGAGTAGGCAGATCCGGACGAATCCGTCGGCGCACGGGAAAATCGGGTACAGGTACCCGCCGTCAGGACGGCCCCGGGGAAGGTCGGTGGCGCGGATCCCGCCGGTCGCCGAGCCGCCGATGCCGAAGCCCGGATCGAACACCTGCGTCACAGCCTCGTGCAGAGAGAAGTCGATGTGCTCCCCGCAGCCGGTGTCCAACCGGTTCAGGTATGCCAGCAACGCGACCCAGGCAGCCTGCAGCGCGGCGGACTCCAAGGCGATGGAACCAGGCGGGATCAGGGGCGGCAGGCCGGGCAGGCCCGACCGGGACAGGACACCGCTGAGCGCCAGGTGCACGCCGTCGGTTGCCTGGTAGTCGCGGTAGGGGCCGGTCTGTCCGAAATCGGTGATCGACAGGGTCACCAGCCGTGGGTTGCGGGCGGCTATCTCGTCGACGTCCAGACCCAGTTCTCGCAGGGCACCCGGGCGGCCCGATTCGATCCAGATGTCGGCGGCGCCTAGCAGGGCCAGCAGTCGCTCCCGGTCGGGGGCTTCGGATGGGTCCAGGGCCACTCCGCGCTTGTTGGCGTTGTGGGTGGCGAAGTACAGGCTGCTGCCCTCGTGCAGAGGTGCTAGTCCGCGTGAGCGGGCTCCCGAGCGCGGCTCGACGAGGATGACATCGGCTCCGAGGTCGGCCAGGAAGCGGCCTGCCGTCTCGCCCCGGCCGTCGGTCATGTCGACCACCCGGACACCTGAAAGCGGTCCGGGGCCAATGTCTCGGGTTCCTGCCATCGTCACAGCAATCCTTCCCGTGGGCCAGGCTGCCCGTGCGGAAATCCATAGGTTTCGGGCATGCCGGAGCAGCCCGGGACATCCGTGGGCAGGACGTGGCGAAGAGTTCAGTGGGCGCGGTCCGGGGGCGGGTGCATACCGCCGACCCCCTGCACCGCGACGTGTTACCGCCGCGTAAGCGGCTTGTTCCCAGCTCATGCTGGCATGCTCTGGGTGCCTTGCCCATGGCCGATATCCGCATGTGCACGTGCCAGCTCCTGCAACGTACGCGGCATCACCCACCAGAGGTGGCCTGCCCACGGCACGGCAGGGTGGTCTACTTGCCGGGTGGACATCCAGCAGATCCGGTACTTCGTCGCAGTAGCCGACGAACTCCACTTCGGACGGGCGGCGGAGCGCCTGCACGTCACTCCGTCGTCATTCAGCCGACGCATCAGGGAACTGGAGCACGAACTCGGATCCGACCTGTTCGTCCGTGAGTACCACAACGTCAAACTGACCCGCTTCGGTCAGGACTTCCTGGAGCCCGCGCGTGATGTGGTCGGGCGCTTCGACGGCCTCAGGCGACTGTCGCGCGATCCCGAGGGCCTCGCCCTGCGACGGTGCCGGATCGGCGCGACCCCTCTCGCCGCTCCCCACGTCCTGGACGTGGTGCTGGACGTGTTCCAGAAAACGGAGCCGGACGTCGAACTACCCATCAGCTTGGCCCCCACCGCCGAGCTGGTGGACATGCTGGCGAGTGATGAAGTCGACCTGGCCGTCGTCCACCTGCCGGTTGACACAAGGGGACTGGAGAGCCTGCCGCTGGCACGCGGAGGGTACTCGGTAGCGATGCGCGACGACGACGCCCTGGCTCACCGCACGTCACTCACCCTTCGCGACCTGGCGAACCGTCAGGTGCTGGCGACGTCCGGGAAGGTCCACCCCTCGTTCATGGGGGCGGTACGCGACCGTCTGATCGCGGCAGGGGTCGCCCGAATCGTCGAACTTCCGCATAACGACGCCGTGCAGGTTGCCGCCCATATCCAACGTACCGGGATGCCGGCTCTCACCCTTGGCAGTCGTCATCACCCCGCCGCCCGGATCTACGACGCGCCCGGGTTCACCCTCGTCCCGCTGGTCGAACCCGACCTGGTCGCGCTCGTCGGCGTGGTCTGGCACCCCGAAACCCAGAGGCGGCTCCCATCCCTGACCAGGGTTCTGGCCGCGCTGCGCGAACGCTACGGTGAAGAGAACTTGAACCTCTGATGCCACTCCGACTGCCGAAGCACCCTCGTTGGGAACTTCCAGTCTCCACTACCCGGCGTCATGTCGACAGGGCCTGGACGTCGCGGCGACCTCATCCCAGGCCCAGGGCGGGTCCGTCGCCGTAGAGGGCGGCGAGGTCGATCAGGAGCAGGTCGGTACGGCGG
>FSYA01001160.1_pt1 | contig 11799 bp, 14 predicted proteins | sample 1638301 | NCBI WGS metagenome assembly FSYA01 (sample SAMEA3914788, study PRJEB12502) | metagenome | biome: forest; material: soil | place: Canada | collected 2011-07-03 | depth 0.1 m | reverse complement strand
GACTTCCTCAGCCTGCTCGACCGGCTGGGCTTGCGCGATCATGCCGGCCAGATCGCCGACCGGGTCATCGCGCATTTCGCCGACCGGCGTCATTCAGCCGACGACATGATGAAGCAAGACGGGCTGCTTCCGCTGCTGGCGACCATGAACCGGCTGCGGCTCTACAGCCAGGCTGACCGGTTCTCCGCGCTGCTCGGCTATACCAGCTACCGCCACCTGCGCCGGAACTCCCCGGTCGGCGGCCGGTTCTCCTGACGCGGCCGGCCTGACGGCGGGCCGCTAGCGGATCTCGTAGGTTCCGTCCAGCCGGGCGCGGCCGATGACGTGCCCGGCGATGGCGCTGAGCGCCTCGTTCAGGGAAAACCCGGCCGGCAAGCCGGCCGCCCGGTCAAGCGCGAACAGCTGGAACACGTACGCGTGCGGCCCGTGCGACTTGATCGGCAGCGGCCCGGCGTAACCACGGCGGCCAAGCGGGCCCTTCCCGTGCCGCAGGCCGGCGACCGGGCTGGGGTTGACGAGGGCGTTTTCCGGAAGGCGGGACAGCGACGGGTCGATGCCGAGGGTGAGTGCGTGCACGGCTGGCCTCCCGAACGGGACGTCCGGATCCTGCACGACGAGCACCAGCTCCTCGGTCCCGGCCGGCGGCGCCGTCCAGCTGAGCGCAGGGGAGATGTTCGCGCCGAACAGCCGCCCCCGGTGCCTGTCCGGGATCGGGGCTCCGTGGCCGAAGGCGGGGCTGGTCAGGGTGAAGTTCTCCGGAGCCTGCAGGTCGGGGTGGGCCCAGGCGAGGGTGTGCTGGCCGGCCCGGCGGTTGCGCAGGGCGACGCCAAGGGGATTCGCAGGCATGATGGCGGCTTCTCCTAACGGGGAATCGGGCGTTCGCGGTCGAGTGCGCCGATGATCTCGGCGCTGGTGGCGGTCTCGCCCAGCCGGGGGAAGACGCGCTCGAGGCAGTGCCGGTGGCAGTCCGGGTCGGGGTCGGCCATCGCGTCGGTGGCGAGCACGACGTCGTAGCCGTGGTCGTAGGCGGACCGCGCGGTTGACTCGACGCCGGAGCTGGTGGACACGCCAGCCAGGATGACCTGGGTGACGCCGAGGTCGTGGAGCAGGGTGGCGAGGCCGGTGTCGTGGAAGGCGCTGCGGCGCCGCTTGGTGATCCGGTGGTCGGCCGGCCGCGGCTCGAGCTCGTCGATGATGTCGGCCCAGCCGGCCGGCTGCGGGCCGGCGCGGCTGGGGCCGCGGCTCGCCTCGGTGCGGCCAGGGGCACGGCCGACGACGTTGACCAGCACGACCGGCAGGTCCCGGGCGCGGAACGCGGTCGCCAGGGCGGCCGCTGGCGGCACGGCCGGCGTGACCGGGCCGGAGACGATCCCCTTCTGGAGGTCAATCACGATGAGGGCGGGGGCGGGGTTGAGCGTGGTCAGCGGCATTGGCTCGGCTCCCTGCGGGCCGGCGGGACAGGGACACCGCCCGCTGGCGGTTCCGCGTCACCTCGCGCCGTCCCGCTGTTTAGGTATACGAAATATATCTTTTGGTATACTAATGAACTATGCAGCAGGACGCAACCGACGACCAGGGCGCCGCGGCGGACGAGGCCGACCTCGGCCGGCAGCTGCGCTCCGCCATCGGGCGCCTCTACCGTCGCTTCCGCAGCGAGCGGCCCGCGGGCGGGCTTGGAGACGCGGCCCTCGACGTGCTCACCTGGCTGCACAAGCACGGGCCGCAGACACTGACCGAGCTGAGCGAGCACGACCGGGTCTCGCCCGCCTCGATGAGCCAGACCGTAAACCGCCTCACCTCGGCGGGCTACGCCGTCCGCACCCGCGACCCCGGCGACGGCCGCAAGGTGCTCTTCAGCGCCACCGCGGCCGGCAACGAGCTGGCCAGCGCCACCCGGGCGCAGCGCATGGCCTGGCTTGACGAGCGGCTGGCTGCCCTCAGCGCCGGCGACCGTGCCGTCCTCGCCCGGGCCACCGCCCTGCTCGGTGCCATCGCCGACGCCTGACCGCGCCTGGGGCCAGCGCGGGGGCCCGGCAGCGGTCAAGGGCGCGGGCTGGCCGGCTCCCGGGCCGGGAGGCCGCGGAGCAGGGCGTCGAGGAAGAGGTCGAACCGCGGGGCGCCGGGGCCCAGGTGGAGCGGGTTCTCCTGGAACGCGAGCCAGCTGACGACCGAGGTCATGAAGATGTAATAGCTTTGCTCGGCCAGGCCGGGGCCGGCCCCGGCGTCGCCGAAGGCGGCCACGATCGCGTCGTGCAGCCGGCCGGCTGTGTGGGCGTTGTGCGGATGCGGCCGCGACAGGTGGGTCGCGTAGCCGGGCACCGCGAGGTACTGGTCGTGCATCCGCCAGGCGATGCGCGCCAGCTGCAGGCTCCAGTCCGGGCTGGCCGCCTCGCCGGGCGGCAGGATCCGGTCGAGGAGGGCTTCCCCGATGAGGTCGAAGAGGTCGTCGCGGTTCTTGACCCACCGGTAGAGCGCCCCGTGCTGGACGCCGAGCCGGGCGGCGATCTCCCGCATGGTGAGGGTGTCGACGTTCCCGGCTGAGGCGACCGCCTCGACGATCCGGTCCCGGCTGAGCTGTGCCGGCCGGCCGGGTGGCCGGCGTCCGCCGGCTTCGGAAGCCATGCCCCGGATCGTATGACGCGCTCGCCCGGGCCACGCCGCCAGGGGTTAGTGTCCAATGGTCACTAACTATGCTAACGTGCTCTCGTCCGGCCCACTGAGGCATCGACGGCGCGGAGGAGTACCGATGACGGAGCAGGACGTACAGGGCACGGTTGCGGCCGGGTTCGAGCCGGTGCGGGAGGCGTTCGCGGCCATCCTGGCGGCCGAGGGAGCCGACCTGAGCGCGCAGGTGGCGGTCTACCATCACGGCGAGCCGGTGGTCGACCTGTGGGCCGGGACGCAGTCCGCGCCCGGCTCGCTGCTCGGCATCTACTCCGCCAGCAAGGGGGTGGCGCACCTGGTCGTCGCCCGGCTGGTGCAAGACGGCGTGCTCGACCTGGACCAGAAGGTCACCCACTACTGGCCCGAGTTCGGTGTCAAGGGCAAGGGCGGGCTGCTGCTGCGCGAGCTGCTGTCGCACCAGGCCGGGCTGGCCGGGGCGGACACCGGGTTCACCATGGCCGAGCTGGCCGACGACCAGCTGGTGGCCGAACGGCTCGCGGCGCAGCGCCCGTTCTGGCGGCCGGGGACCGCCTCCGGCTACCACGCCCTGGTCATGGGGGCGCTCAGCGGCGAGGTCGTCCGGCGTGCCACCGGGCAGACCGTGCAGCGCCTGTACGGCAGCCTGCTGCGCGACCGCTACCGGCTGGACCTGCACTTCGGGCTGGCGGCCACCGACGACCACCGTTTCCTCCCGGCCCAGCCGATGACCGCGACCCCGGAACGCGTGCGTGAGCTGGCCGCCGCCGCGACCGCCCCCGACAGCCTGAGCGGCATCGCCTTCAACCGCCACCACCCGGGCAACCGCGAGGTGTGGGAGCTGCCGAACCTCCCGGTGATCCGGTCAGCCGGCCCGGCCTCGTTCGGCGCCGTCGGCACCGCCCGCGCCCTGGCCAAGCTCTACGCGGCCGTCATCGGCCCGGTTGACGGGGCCGAGCCGCTGCTGACGGCGGACACGGCGGCCGCGTTCGCCCAGATCCAGTGCGCCGGCTGGGACCTCGTGCTGCGGCAGCACAAGGCGTGGGCGGTCGGCTTCCACCCGTCCGCCGAGCTCTATCCCAGCCTGGGCGAGGGCGCCTTCGGTCACAGTGGCGCCGGCGGCCAGCAGGCGCTGGCTGACCCTCGCCACGGGCTGTCCTACGCGTTCCTGCGGCGCCGCTTCCTCTACCCGCCGCAGGCCGACGCCGATCACGGCCGGCTGCTGCGGGCGTTGCGCGGCTGCCTTGACTCTTAGATATCTAACTCTTAGCCTTCTAATGTTCGGCCATCCGGGCCGCGCACGAAGACGGGAGATGCGGATATGGACCAGCAGGGCAGCGTCGCGGCCGGGCGCCGGTTCCGGTTCGGCGCGGTGGCCGGCTTCGGCCGGACCGGGCCGGAGTGGGCGGCGACCGCCCGCCGGATCGAGCAGCTCGGGTACTCAACCCTGCTGTGCCCCGACGGCACCGGCACGTTCGCACCGTTCCAGGCGCTGAGTGCCGCCGCCGCGGTCACCACCACCCTGCGGGTGGGCAGCTACGTCCTGGCGGCCCCGTTGCGCACCCCGGGCGAGGTCGCGTGGGAGACGGTCAGCCTCGACGTACTCAGCGGCGGCCGGTTCGAGCTCGGGCTCGGCGCGGGCCGGCCGGGGAGCGAGCGCGACGCGAGCCGCCTCGGGCTGCCCTTTGGGGCGGCCGCTGAGCGCGTTACCAGGATCGGGCACGTCCTCCAGGCCGTGCGGGACCGCTATGCCGGGACGGATGAGGCCTCCCGCTACGACGCCGCCCGCGGCGTGCAGCAGCCGCGGCCGCCGGTGCTGCTGGCCGGGACCGGGCCGCGAATGCTGGGGCTGGCCGCCCGCGAGGCGGACACCCTCGCGCTCAGCCTCCCGCCCCGCAGCACCGAGGACGACCTCGCGGCCGCGGCCGGCCAGGTCCGCGCGATCGCGGGCAACCGGTTCGGCCAGCTGGAGATCAACCTCAACATCGCGCTTGTCGGCGAGGACATCCCGCCCCAGGCGGCTGCCTGGCTCGGCGCCGACCCGGCCGAACTCATCCGCGGCGGCTCGGTCACCGTGCTGACCGGATCCGCCCGCCAGATGGCGGACACGCTGCTGCGGCGGCGCGACCGCGCCGCGGTGAGTTACCTCTCGGTCAATGCCCTGTTCGCGGAGCAGTTCGCCCCGGTGATCGAGCTGCTGGCGGACGCCTGACGGCCCCGCGGGAAGAGACCGCGACTTGACGGGCGGGGGGCGTATCGGCTCAGCTGGTAACGGTAAGCGATCGACCGCGTACCGAGGAGGCCAGATGTCGCACTTGCAGGCGCGGCGTGTCTACGAACCGCCGCAGGACTCAGACGGCCGTCGCGTCCTGGTCGACCGGCTGTGGCCGCGCGGCGTGGCCAAGGCGGCCGCGCACCTCGACGAATGGCTCAAGGCGATCGCGCCCTCGGATGAGCTGCGGCGCTGGTACGGCCATGACCCGGCCAAGTTCAGCGAGTTCCGCCGCCGGTACACCGCCGAACTAGACGACCCGGACCGGGCCCGGGCGTTCCTGCACCTGCGCGAGATGGCCACCGCCAGGACGGTCACCCTGCTGACCGCGACCAAGGACCTGGAGCACAGTCACGCGCTGGACCTGGTCGACCGGCTGCGCGCGCTGGCCCCGGCCGCCGCCGAGCAGGACGGCGGCGGGGACCCCGCCTGCTGACTGCCCGGGTCTGCCCGCAGTGCACGCCTAGGTCTACTCCCTGCGCTCGCGCGGCCTGCCCAACGGCCTCGCCTTGGGCGTCAACGGCGTGGGGTCATCAGGCGACGCGGCGGATCTGGCCGGCCGACCCGGGGCCGGCGACCTGCGGGTGCAGGATGGCGGCGAGCGCCTCGACGCCGTCGACCAGGCGCGGCCCGGGGCGGACGACGAGCCCGTCGGCGTCGATGGCCCACACCGGGAGACCGGGCAGCTGCCGGGCGGCCGCCGTCGCCTGGGCAGCGGCATCGTCGAGGTGGAACCCGCACGGCGCGATCACCACGAGCTCGGGCTCCGCCGCCGCGATGCGCTCCCAGGACGTCGGGGCGGAGCGGCCCCCGGGCGAGGCGGCCACGGGCAGGCCCCCGGCCGCGGTGACGAGGTCCGGGACCCAGTGCCCGGCGGTGAAGGGCGGGTCGGTCCACTCGACGACGGCGACGGTCGGCCGACGCCGCCCGGCGACCCGCCCGGTCACCGCCGCGAGGCGGGCCCGCAGCCCGGTGACCAGCCGCTCGGCAGCAGGCCGGGCACCGGCCCGCTCTCCGACGGTCACGATCGTGGCCAGCACGTCGTCAAGCCGGCGCGGGTCGAGCGAGACCACGTCGGCGGTGCAGCCGAGGTAGTCGAGGGCCTCTTCGACGTGCCCGCTGGGCAGGGCGCAGACGCGGCACAGGTCCTGGGTCAGGATCAGCTCCGGGCGCAGCGCCGCCAGGGCCCCGGAGTGCAGCGTGTAGAGGTCCTCGCCGGCCGCGAGACGCCCGCGGACGTAGGCGTCGATCGCGCCCGGGCTCATTCCCGTGGTGTCCCGCCCGCCGACGACGACCGTCTTGTCCCGGCGGGCGGCGGCGGGCTCGTCGCATTCGAACGTCACCCCGACGAGCTGGTCAGCCAGGCCGAGGGCGTACACGATCTCCGTCGCCGACGGCAGCATGGACACGATCCGCACAGCTGCCAGTGTAGGAACCCCGGTCAGCCGGCCGGGGTGCCGGTGCCTAGCGTCGCCGGCGGGGCTCAGACCTCGTCGTCCAGGAGCGAGAAGAGCGCCTGGTCGTGCAGCCCGTCGTCCTCCAGGCCGGCCCGCCGCAGCGTCCCCTCGCGCCGGAAGCCCGCCTTCTCCGCCACCCGGACCGACGCCACGTTGTCGGTGTTGGCCGTCAGCCAGGCGCGCTGCACGCCGCCGTCGGTCAGCACCCACCGGGCGACCGCGCCGAGAGCCTCGGTCGCGTACCCCTGGCGGCGCACGCCGGCGCCGACGCCGTAGCCGATCTCGGCCGAGCGGACCTCCCAGTCGGCGTGGAACAGCCCGATCGACCCGACGATGACGCCGCTCGCCCGGTCCAGCATCATCAGGTGGACACCGGACCCGTCGAGCTGCAGCCGGTTCACTCCGTCGGCGAGCCAGCCGTCCACGTCGGCCGGGTCGGACGGGACACCCGGCGGGAGCGCCTCGGGCTGGCCGGCCGCCAGCGCCGCCTGAACCAGCCCGGCATCGCCGGGCCCGTAAGCCCGCAGGTCCAGCCGGGCCGAGTGGATGTCGGGAGACGGGAAAGGGCTCATGGCTGCCCACCGTACCGGCGGCGGCAACCGGTTTTCCGGCCCGGCCGCTAGCGGGTGAGGAACAGCCAGGCGTTGGTCACCCCGCCCAGCAGCGCCAGCGTGCTCGCCCCGGCCACCCAGTCCAGGCCCTCGTCGCCCGCCAGCACCAGGCCGCCCGCCACCAGGACGGCCAGCACCACGACGAGGTTGGGGCTGACCCGGTCGACCAGCCGGGCCAGCCGGTCGGCGTCGGGATCGCCGCCCAGCGTGCCGCTCCGCCCGATCAGCGTGAGCACCGCCCCCGCGACCACGCCGAGGGCGATCAGCCAGGCGCCGAGGGCCGTCCGCGACAGGCCCGGGACGGTGATCAGGATCGACACCAGCAGCGGCATCGCGAACAGCACCAGCGTCTGCCCGGCCTGCGACCGCAGCCCCCGGTGGCCGGCGATGCGCTCCCGGTTGAGCGAGACTGCCACGAACAGCAGCCCGGTCAGCGCGCCGGCGGCACCCCCGGTGATGACCGCGAAGTTATCCCACTCCTGTGCCATCGTCCGACTGTAGACCAGCCCCGGCGGGCGTAAGTTGGCGCTCATGGTGGCACGGGCAGGCGACGGCAGCGCCGGCGACGCGGACTACGGCTCGATCGGCTTGTCCTACGCGCGTTACCGGCGCCCCGACCCGCGGATCGCGGCCCGGATCAGCGCGGCGCTCGGCCCGGCGCGGACGGTGCTCAACGTCGGGGCCGGGGCCGGCTCGTACGAGCCCGCCGACCGCGCCGTCACCCCGGTCGAGCCGTCGGCCTCGATGCGGGCGCAGCGGCCGCCCGGGCTGGCCCCGGCGATCGACGCCACCGCCGAGAACCTGCCCTTCGGCGACGACACGTTCGACGCGGCGATGACCACGTTCAGCGTGCACCAGTGGAGTGACCTGCGCGCGGGGCTGCGCGAGCTGCGGCGGGTGACCCGCGGCCCGGTGGTGATCATCACCGGCGACCCGCACCGGCTGCGGCGGTTCTGGCTCAACGACTACGCGCCCGAGGTCATCGAGACCGAGGCGCGCCGCTACCCGTCGGTCGAGACGCTGTCGGCCGCCCTCGGCGGCAGCACCCGGGTGACCCCGGTCCTGGTCCCGCTCGACTGCACCGACGGGTTCAACGAGGCTTACTACGGCCGGCCCGAGGCGCTCCTGGAGCCGGCCGCCCGGCTCGCCTGCTCGGCCTGGAGCTTCGTCGGCCCCGCGGTGCACGACCGGTTCACCCGGGAGCTGGGCCGTGACCTGGCCGACGGGAGCTGGGACGGGCGCTACGGCTACCTGCGCACCCAGCCGTCCTTCGACGGGTCCCTCATCTTGCTGACCGCCGCTCCCTGACCGCATTCCGCGCCGGGTGACCCTGTACCGGCTGCCGCGGCTGATTTATCGTCGGTTACATGGTGACTGAAGACGAGCGCGTTACGCGGCTGCTTGACGCCCAGGCCAGCGCGGTGGCGCTGTTCGATGAGGTGGTCGCGCGCGGCCTGGTCGCCGCCGGCCAGGGCGAGCAGGCGGTCAGCAACCAGATCAGGGACCTCGCCAACGAGATGTTCGGCACGACCAAGCACTGGCACAAGCGGATCGTGCGGTCGGGTCCGCACACCCTGCAGCCGTACAAGGAGAACCCGCCGGACCGCGTGATCGAGGCCGACGACATCGTCTTCGCCGACTTCGGGCCCATCTTCGAGGAGTTCGAGGCCGACCTGGGGCGCACCTACGTGCTCGGCGGCGATCCGGGCAAGGCCAAGCTGGCGGCCGACCTGCCGGTGATCTTCCAAGCGGGACGGCGTTACTTCGCCTCCCATCCGGACATCACCGGGGCCCAGCTCTACGCCGAGGTGGCCCGGCTGGCGGACGAGGCCGGCTGGTCGCCCGGCGGCTGGCACGCGGGTCACCTGGTGGGCGAGTTCCCGCACGAGACGATCGACGGGGCCGACGTCGAGTCCTACATCGCCCCGGCCAACGAGACCCCGATGCGGCGGCACGACAAGTCCGGGCGGGTGTGCCACTGGATCCTCGAGATCCACCTCACCGATCCCGCCCATGAGTTCGGCGGCTTCTACGAGCAGCTCCTCGACCTCGGCTGAGGTCCGGGCAGGCCCGGTCAGCCGAAGGTGAAGGAGTACGCCTGCAGCCCCGCTGACAACCCGATGGTGATGGTGCCGTCGCGGGCGCTGGCGGCGCTGGCGACGGTGTAGATGTCGGGGGCGCCCGAGACCCGGATGACCTTGCTCGTCCCGTCGCCGGTGACGGTGAGCGTGCCGGTGCCGCCGACGTCCAGGTACACCTGCGAGGCGTGGTAGCTGAGGCGGATCGCGGCCGCCTTCCCCGCGGTGATCGACTCCTGGCCGATGGTCCAGCCACCGCCCAGCCCGTAGGTGCTGCCCGGCTGCGACCCGGGCAGCGTGAACTGGCCCGTCGCGTAGGCGGCGGCGCCCTGGTAACCCTGCTGGCGCTCGGACCCGAGGTAGGTCTCGGGGGTCTGGCTGGCGTCGTCGGGAGTGGTGTCCGGCAGGTCGGTCGCCTTGGGCAAGCTGACCCCCGGCCGGGCGGCGGTCAGCAGCTGCCGGATGAGCTGCTCCTCGCCTCCGTAGTCGCCTTCCCCGATGGAGACGTGCCGGATCTGCCCGGTCGCGTCGATGAGGTACGACGCGGGCCAGGACTGGTTGTCGTAGGCGTTCCAGGTGTCGTAGGAGTTGTCCAGCGCGACCGGGAAGGTGAGGCCGAGGCGGCTGACCCCGGCGGCCACGTTCGACGGCACGTGCTCGAACGCGTACTCGGGGGTGTGCACCCCGACGACCGTGAGCCCGTCGGCCGCGTAATCCTTCGCCCACGCCTCCACGTGCGGCAGCTCCCGCTGGCAGTTGATGCAGGAGTAGGCCCAGAAGTCGACCAGCACGACCTTGCCCCGGAGCGCGGCCAGGCTGACCGGCATGTCCCCGGGCGTGTTGAGCCACTGCTGGATGCCGGTGAACGCGGGCGCGGCCCCGCACTGCTCGAGGCCGGAGCCGCCGTACAGGGCGGCCTCCTGGCAGTCCTGGAGCGACACGGCGCCGGCGGCGGACGGGCCGGACGAGCCGGAGGAACCCGACGCGCTGCTGGCCGCCCCCTTCTCCAGTGAGTTGCCGAGGGCCTCGGTGTAATTGGGGACGTCGCGCTGGATGACGTCGGCCAGGTTGAACGTCAGCGCGACCGCCAGCCCGATCATCACCACGCCGCCCACCGCCCGGAAGGCGCCCTGGCGGCGCCGGAACGCGCCCAGCCGCCGGGTCAGCCCGCGCCCGGCGAGCGCGAACGCGAGCAACGGGATCGCGGTGCCGACGGCGAACCCGGCCGTCAGGCCGACCGTGCGCAGCCCGATGTGGTCGGTCGCGCCGGCCACCGTGATGGCGGCCAGGACCGGCCCGGCGCAGGGGACGAAGACGGCGCCCAGGGCCACCCCGAGCAGGAAGCCGTTGCCGCCGGTGCCGCTGATCCGCTGCGGGAAGCGGTAGAAGGGCCGTTCGAGCAGGTGCCCGAGCGGCGGCACCAGCAGGCCCAGCCCGACCAGCACCAGCAGGGCCAGGCCGATCCAGCGGATGGCGTCGTCGGGCAGGTGCAGGGCGGACAGGATGATGCTGCCGAACAGGGTGAAGACCGCGAAGCTGAGCGTCAGCCCGAGGACGACGAGATAGGGCCGCCGCCGGACCGCCGCCGCCGTCCTGGCATCAACCGGGCCGGCCCCGGCCGCGGCAGCGTCCCGCGTGCCGCCCGAAGCGGCGCCAGGCTCAGCCGCGGTGCCGCCGCCGAAGAAGACGACCGGGAGCACCGGAAGCACGCACGGGGACAGTCCCGTGATGATCCCGCCTACCAGGCCGATCAACACCAGCGTCAGCACCGTGAACCTCCTGTTGACGAGGCCTGGCCGGCCGTCCCTCGCGGACTACAACTTAGCCCGCCCGCGCATACCTGGCCGGGCCGTACGGCTGTGAGTAAGCTCTGAAAAATGCCCTCCGACAGTTTGGGAACGGTGGCGACGCTGCGCCGTTATCCGGTCAAGTCGATGCTGGGGGAGAGCCTGGCCGCGAGTGAGGTGACCGGCCGCGGACTGCCGGGCGACCGGCTCATGGGCCTGGTCCACCGGGAGACGGGCAAGGTCGCCAGCGCCAAGAACCCGCGCCTGTGGCGGGAGCTGCTCAAGCTCAAGGCGACGCTGTCGGGCTCGGCGGTGACGATCACCTTCCCCGACGGCACCGCGGTCGACAACGCCGATCCGGGCGTCGATGCGGCCCTGTCGCGGTTCCTGGGCCAGCCGGTCACGCTGGCTGCGACCCCGCCCCGCGGGGCCCGGCTCGACCGGGCCGTCCCCGAGGAGGTGCTCCGCGACGGCATCCAGGCCGAGGTACTGGTGGAGACCGGCGAGATCGGCGGCGCCGCCCCCGACGGCACCTTCTTCGACTTCGCCCCGCTGCACCTGCTGACCACCTCGACCCTGGACGCGATCGGGGCGCTCAGCCCCCGCGGCGTGGTCGAACTGGAGCGGTACCGGCCCAACATCGTCATCGGCGGGGCCGCCCCCGGGTTCACCGAGAACGACTGGCTCGGCCGCGACCTGCGCATCGGCCCGGAGCTGACGATCCGGGTGATTGCCCGCTCCCCGCGCTGCGCCATCCCGACGCTGGAGCACGGTGACCTCCCGCGGGACACCGATGCGCTGCGGGTGCCGGCCGGGCACAACCGGGTCAGCCCGGCCGACGGCTGGCCAGCCGCCCAGCCGTGCGCCGGCGTCTACGCCACCGTCCTCCGCCCGGGACGGATCGCGCCGGGCGACTCCGCGCGGCTGGCCTGAGCGAACGGCGCCGGGCGGGGG
>FSYA01000178.1_pt1 | contig 12234 bp, 9 predicted proteins | sample 1638301 | NCBI WGS metagenome assembly FSYA01 (sample SAMEA3914788, study PRJEB12502) | metagenome | biome: forest; material: soil | place: Canada | collected 2011-07-03 | depth 0.1 m | reverse complement strand
CTCGCCCTCAAAAAACAACCCCGCCCCAACCCCGCCACCACACCCGAAGCCACCGACATCATCACCGAAATCGCAACAGAGACAGCAACAGAGACAGCAGCAGAAGCAGGGGCCACCGAACCCGCCCCATCCGTCAACTGACCACGTGTCAGAGATGAGACTCAGGCCAGTGCCTTCGCGGACTGGCTGAGGAGTGGACTGCGAGGAGGACGACTGCCCGGCCGTGCACGCGGTGGCCCAGGAGTCCTCCCCGCTTGCCCGACCACTATCGTCACGACCGACATCCGCACGACACTCGATCTCTGGAAGGAGTCCCATGGAGCAGCAGGTGGACACGGCGTCGCTGGGCGCCTTCCTGCGCGCCCGACGTGAGGCGCTGCAACCCGAAGACGTGGGACTTCGCCGAGGATCGCGTCGGCGCGCGCACGGGCTACGCCGTGAGGAGGTCGCCGAACTGTGCGGCATGTCGGCCGACTACCTCGCCCGTCTCGAACGCGGCAACGGAACGCAGCCCTCGCAGCGGATGGCCGCGGCCATCGCCCGCGGGCTGCGGCTGACCCCGGAAGAGCGCGATCACCTGTCCATGCTGTGCGGGCACCGCGAACCGCACCGGGAGCTGCGCAGCGAGCACGTCAACCCCGGACTGATGCGCATCATGGACCGGTTGCAGGACACCCCCGCCCAGGTCATGGGCCCGCTCGGCGAGACACTGCTGCAGACCCCGTCGGCTGTCGCGCTGCTCGGGGAGCAGACCCACTACACCGGAGACGCCCGCAGCGCCCCCTACCGCTGGTTCACCGACCCGGCGGCCCGCGAGCGGTACCTCTACGACGACTACGAGGTCAACTGCCGGGTGAACATCGCGCTGCTGCGAGCGGCGTGCACGAGGGAGGGGCCCGGGTCGCGGGCCGCCCGCATGGTGGCGGTGCTGCTGCGGGACAGCGCCGAGTTCGCGTACCTGTGGGATCGGCAGGAGGTCGGGCTGAACTGGAGTGACGTCAAGCGGTTCGACCACCCGCTGGTGGGACGCATCGACCTGTTCTGCCAGAGCCTGCAGGACCTCGACCACGCGCAGTCCCTGCTCGTCTTCACCGCGACGCCGGGCAGTGAGAGCGAGAACAAACTGACACTGCTGAACGTCATTGGCACTGACAGTTTCCCCGCCGACTGAGGATCACCCGGGGTCGGCCCCGGCCTTCCCTACCTACCGCCAAGTTCGTAGCGCCCGCGGCGCGAATGCCGTTGTGGCTGTCTGCTCCGACTGCTTCAATGAATGCGTGACCAGAACCCCAGCACTGACCCGGAGGCTCCACGTGGACCTTCAGCGTGTCGGTGCGGGCCTGTGTCCGTGCTCCTGAGCCTGCTCTGAGGCCTCAGCACATCCTGCTGCTCCACGACCGTTCGCCCGGTATCCGCTGACACCGCCGGCCTGGTCATCCTCATCAGCCGGTGGCGGACCGCGCATTCGTGCCCCGGTGCCGACCGAAGCCCCGCTCCGCCCGTCGATGCCCGCTGACCGGCCATCCCCCACAGGGAGACACCCATGCCCGACACCGACCCCGGAACCTACCCGCAGCGCTGGCAGGAGGCCCTGCCGCACCTGTCCCGTCGCGGCCTGCTCGCCGCCGGGGCGGGCGGCGCGCTCACCGCTCTGCTCGCCGCCTGCAGCGCCGGGAGCGCCTCGGTGGGTGGCGCTCCCGCCGCGAAGACCGGTGCGGTGCGGATCAGACCCGGCGGCACGCTGCGCGCCGGGAGCCCGCCGCCGCCCACCGCGGTCGATCCGGTGACCACGTACGACGGCACCGGGATCGCCCTGATCCAGCTGGTCACCGAGTACCTGATCTGGCTGGACCAGGACTTCAACCTGGTGCCGAAGCTCGCCACCTCCTGGAAGTCCGACGCCAAGGCCGTCACCTGGACCTTCACCCTGCGCCAGGGGGTGAAGTTCTCCGACGGCACGCTGCTGGACTCAGCCGCGGTGAAGGCCAGTTTCGACCGGTTGCTGGCCCCGGCCAACGACTCCTCCGCGCTGCCGGCCTTCGCGGGCATCCTGGCGCAGGGCGGGGTCAGCGCCCCGGACGCGTCGACCGTGGTGTTCACCCTGCAGCGGCCGTTCTCCGACTTTCCGTACCTGGTCTCGGCCGGCAACTACAACGCGGTGATCCTCAAGCAGGACTACGCCGGCGACTTCACCAAGAAGGCCATCGGCACCGGTCCTTTCCTGCTGACCTCCTACAACCTGTCCACCGGCGCCACCTTCACCCGCAACCCCGGCTACTGGGACGCCCCCAAGCCGTACCTCGACGGTGTGGACGTGACTTTCTACTCCGACGACCAGGCGGATCTGGTGGCGCTGCAGAGCGGCGACATCGACGTGCAGATCCTCAGCCAGGCCGACCTGGTCGAGCCGTTGGCCTCGGCGGGCGGGGACATCACCGTCGACCGGGTGAAGAGCACCGGCGTCACCGTGTTCACGCTCCGGGTCGACCAGGCCCCCTTCGACCGCAAGGAGGTCCGCCAGGCCGTCGCGTACGCGCTGAACCGCCCGGCGGTGAAGACCGGCGTCGGCGCGGGCATCGGCGATCTGGGCAACGACCACCTGTTCGCGCCGCTGTTCCCGGCCGCCCCGACCGACATTCCGCAGCGCGCCCAGGACCAGGCGAAGGTCGACCAGTTACTGGCCGCCGCCGGGGTGACCGACCTCAGCTTCGACCTGGCCTTCGATCCGCCCAGTCAGGACTACGCGGTCGCGATCCAGAGCCAGCTCAAGCAGTTGGGCATCACGGTGAACCTCGACCAGCAGTCGTCCGCGGCCTTCTACGGCGGTGACCAGAGCAAGGACACGCCCTGGCTGTTCACCAAGGCCAATCTGGTGGTCTGGGCCGGCCGCCCGGTGCCGAGCCAGTTCATCACGCCGATGGTCAAGACCGGCGCGGTGTGGAACGGCTCCAAGTACTCCAACAAGGCCCTGGACGCCGCCGCCGACGCCTATGACGCGGCGGTCACCGAGGCCGGGCGCAAGGAGCAGGCGGAGATCATCGCCAAGGCCCTGAACGAGGACGTGCCGATCATCATCACGCTGTGGAGCGGCGAGGTGCGGGCCTATAACGGCAAGAAGTTCACCGGTATCCAGGCGCATCCCAGCGGCTACGTGGACTTCAGCTCGGTCTCCCAGGTCTGAGCGGCGGCGGACCACGATGAGGAACTTCCTGATCCGGCGGCTCGCGGCCGTCCCGTTGATCCTGCTGGTGCTCTCCTTCCTGGTGTTCGCCGCGACCCAGGTGCTGCCCGGGGACGTCGGCCGGGTGATCCTGGGACGGCAGGCCAGTGACGCGTCGGTGCGTCAACTCGACCTCCAACTCGGCCTGAACCGGCCGCTGGTGGTCCAGTACGCGACCTGGCTCGGCCACTTCCTGTCCGGTGACTGGGGCAGCTCGTACACGCTGAACACCCCCGTCCGGGGACTGCTGCTCGACCGGCTCGGCCAATCACTGGCGCTCGCGCTGACCGCCTTCGCGGTGCTGGTGCCGGTCTCCCTGGGCCTGGGGGTGCTGGCCGGGCTGCGGCACGGCCGGCCGCTGGACCGGGTGATCAGCACCGTGGGCCTGGCGCTGGGGGCGACGCCGGAGTTCGTCACCGGGATCATCCTGCTGCTGGTGTTCTCGGTGCAGCTGCACTGGCTGCCGGCCTCGGCGCAGACCGACCCGGGCCAGGGCGGGCCGTGGCAGACGTTGCAGCACTTCGCGCTGCCGGTGGCGTCGCTGGTGCTGCTCTGCCTGGGCTACGTCTCGCGGCACGTCCGGGCCGGGACCATCGCGGTGCTGAACAGCCCGCATGTGCGGGCGGCCCGGCTGCGCGGGTTCAGCAGTACCCGGATCGTGCTGCGGCATGTGCTGCGCAACGCGGTGGTCCCGGCGACCAGCGCGCTCGGGGTGCAGTTGCAGTACCTGCTGGGCGGGATCGTGGTGGTCGAGCTGCTGTTCAACTACCCCGGTGTCGGCGCGCTGCTGCTGCAGGCCGCGACCGACAAGGACGTGCCCACGCTGCAGGCGACCGCGATGGTGCTGGGGGCGCTCTACATGCTGGTGGTGCTGCTGGCCGACATCGCCTACCGGCTGCTGGACCCCCGGGTGCGACTGGGGGAGGCGGCGTGAGCGTGCTCGACGCGTCGGCCACGAGCCAGGCGCCGGTCCCGGCCCCGGTCCCGATCCGCCGGACCGGCCGTCGTCGGCCGCCGGTGGCGATGATCCTGGGGGCCTCGGTGGTGCTGCTGTGGGCGTTGGTCGCGCTGCTGTGGCCGCACCTGGTGCCCTACCAGCCTGGCGTCCAGGTACCGCAGGACCAGTTCCGGCCGCCCAGCGGCGCACACTGGCTGGGCACCGACGAGTTCGGCCGGGACGTGTTCTCCCGGATGCTGGCCGGATCGCGCCCGGTGATGGAGGTGGCCCCGGCCGCCACCGCGATCGCCGTCACCCTCGGGACCAGCGTCGGACTGCTGGCCGGGGCCCGGGGCGGCTGGCTGGACGAGGTGCTGATGCGGCTGCTGGACGCGGTGGTGGTGTTCCCGGCGATCATCGCGGCGGTCCTGTTCGTGGCGCTGCTCGGACATTCGACGACGGTGCTGCTGCTGGTGCTGGCCGCCGCGTTCGTTCCGCTGGTGGCCCGCAGCATCCGGGCCGCGACGCTGGTCGAGCGGGAGAAGCCGTATGTCGCCGCCGCCCGGCTGCGGGGTGAGCCCGGCTGGTCGCTGCTGCTGCGCGAGCTGCTGCCGAACGTGCGCGGCACCGTGCTGGTGGAGGCCACCTCCAGGCTCGGCGACGCCGTGTTCGCCGCCGCCACCTTGTCGTTCCTCGGTCTCGGCCAGCCGCCCGGGTCGCCGGAGTGGGGCGCGTCGATCTCCGAGAACCGGCTCTGGCTGGAGAACGCGCCCTGGACCGTGCTCGCCCCGGCGCTGGCCATCACCTCGCTGGTGGTGGGCGTGGCGCTGGTCGCCGACACCCTCAGGAACCGGACCGTCAGGCCCAGAAAGGACAGCGCGGCATGAAGCTGCCCTGGAGCAAGGAGCGCCCGGCGAGCGGACCTGCGGCGAGCGGACCTGCCGCGAGCGGGTCGCCGATGGACGGGTTGCACGCGGGTGGACTGGAGGTACGCGGGCTGAGTGTCGGCTACGAGAGCCCCGACGGCCCGGACGGGGTCGCGCAGGTGCTGCACGACGTGAGTTTCTCGGTCGCGCCCGGGGAGATCTTCGGCCTGGTGGGGGAGTCCGGCTGCGGAAAGTCGACACTGGCCTACGCGCTGGCCCATCACCTGGCCCCCGGCGGCCGGGTGCTCGGCGGCACGCTGCGGGTCGACGGGACGGACGTACTGGCCCTGGGGGAGCGGGAGTTGCGGCGGTGGCGGGCCGACCGGCTGGCCTTCGTGCACCAGGACGCGGCCGGTTCCCTCGATCCGACGATGCGGGTCGGCGCGCAGCTCGGCGAGATCCTGCGCGGACGCGGTCTGAGCCGCGCCGAGGCCTCGGCCCGTACCGTCGAACTCCTGCGCCAGGTGCGGCTGCCGGACCCGGAGACGCTGGCCCGCCGCTACCCGCACCAGCTGTCCGGGGGCCAGCAGCAGCGGGTCGGGATCGCGGCCGCGCTCGCCGTCGAGCCGCGCCTGCTGGTGCTGGACGAGCCGACCACCGGGTTGGACGCCTCGGTGGAGCACGACGTCCTCTCGCTCCTGGTCGAGCTGCGCGGGCAGTTGAGCGCGGCGGTGGTCTTCGTCAGCCATGACCTCACCCTGGTCGGGCGGCTGTGCGACCGGGTGGGTGTGCTGTACGCGGGGCGGCTGGTCGAGGCGGGCGGGGTGGGACCGGTGCTGGACGCCCCGGCGCACCCGTACACCGCCGCGCTGCTGGAGACCGTGCCCCGGCTGGGCGTCAACCGCGCCGAACGGCGGCTGCGGCCGATCCCCGGCCGGCTGCCGAGGCTCGGCGCGGCCGAACCCGGCTGCTCCTTCGCACCGCGTTGCCCACGGGCGCGGGACGACTGCCGGGCGGCCGAGCCGGGGCTCGTACCGTACGGCGAGTCGGCGGAGTCGGCGGAGCGGCTGGTGCGGTGCCTGCACCCGGGGCCGTCGGCGGACGGCGGCCCGGCCGACGTCCCCGGGCGGCCGGCCGAGGGCCGGGGCGACGGTGAGGCCGCGGTCGCGGAGCGGCCGGTGCTGCTGGAGGTGCGCGGACTGGTCCGCGGCTACGGGCGCACTATCGCGGTGGACCACGTCGATCTGACCATCCGTCAGGGTGAAGTCCTGGGCCTGGTCGGCGAGTCGGGCAGCGGCAAGACCACGCTGGCGCGGGCGGTGGCCGGGCTTGGACCCGGCGGGGCCGGGGAACTGCGGCTGCGGGAGCAGAAGTTGCCCGCGCTGCTGGCCAGGCGCAGTGCCGCGCAGCGGCGGCGGGTGCAGATGGTGTTCCAGAACCCGGACGCCACGCTGAACCCGAGCCACACGGTGCGGACCGTGCTGACCCGGGCGCTGGCCACGCTGGCCGGTCCCGACGGTCCCGCGCCCCTTGAGCGGCTGACCGAACGCACCCGGGTGGACCCGGAGTTGCTGGACCGGCTGCCGGCCCAGCTGTCCGGCGGCCAGAAGCAGCGGGTCGCCATCGCCCGCAGCTTCGCGGGTGAGCCGGACCTGGTGGTCTGCGACGAGCCGGTGTCCTCGCTGGACGCGAGCGTGCAGGCGTCAGTTGTGGAGTTGCTCGCCGAGCAGCGCGACCGGGCGGGTACCTCGTACCTGTTCATCTCGCACGACCTCGCCGTCGTGGGCTACCTGGCCGACCGGATCGCGGTGATGTACCGGGGGAGCGTGGTCGAGAGCGGCCCGGCGGCCGAGGTGCTGCGCGGGCCCTCGCACCCGTACACCTCGGTCCTGGTGGCCGCGGCCTCCCGGCTCCCCGGGCCGGCCGACACCGCCGCCCGACCGGTACCCCAACCGGTACTCCAACCGGTGGCCGGGCCGGCCTCGTCCGCGGGCGGCTGCCGGTTCGCCGACCGCTGCCCGTACCGCATCGACGGGCTCTGCGCGCAGACGACGCCCCCGGACCGCACGGTCGCACCCGGCCACACCGTCCGCTGCCACCTCGATGTCCCCGCGCTCCCGGTGTGGAGCGCGGCACCGGTCGGGGTCGGCGCGTCCGATCACCGAGGCGGTTGATGCCCGCGCCGCGCCGCGCATCCGCACCCACCCGAACCCGTACCCTTTCCGGTAAAGGAGCCAGCTGTGACGCATCCTCAAACCGACCTGGCGGCAGCCGAGTTCGCCGAGCTGCGGGCGGAGCTCGCGGACGGCGTCGAGCTGCCGCCGATCCAACGCCGCTGGCTGAGCACGCCCACGGGCGGCGGCCATGTCAGCGGGGTGTTCTGGCACGAGGGCCTTCCGCGGGTGCTGCTGCTGCACGACGCCGGTTTCAGCGCCCGGGACTGGGACGGGGTGCTGCTCGCGCTCGGACGGCCCGCGGTGGCGGTGGACCTGCCCGGGCACGGGCGGTCCAACCGGCGCGGGCGGGGCGACTACCGGCCACGGCGGTTGGCCGGGACCCTGGTCGAGACCGCGCACTCGTTCGCACCGGCCGGCGTCCTGGTCGTCGGCCATGGCCTGGGCGCACTGGTCGCGATCGCCGCCAATGCCAAGAAGCCCGGGCAGCTGGGACGGCTGGTGCTGGTCGACACGCTGCCGGGCTCGCTGGCGGCGCTCGGCAACCCCTGGCCGACGACCAGCCCGGACTTCGCCGACCAGGACGCGGCGCACGACTGGCTGGCCGCCCGCACCGGCGACGCCGGAGGCCGCGCAACGCAGGACCGTGCCACCGAGGACCGTGCCACCGAGGACCGTGCCGCCCGGACCGCGCGGCTGGAGACGACCGCCGGGACCGACGGCCGCTGGACCTGGCGGCACCACCTCGGGTCACTGCCGGACGGCGTCCCCACGGTGCTGGACGACGACACCCTGTGGACCCAACTCGCCTCGGCGGAGCGCCCGCTGCTGGTCCGTACGGTCGGCGGCCCGCTGGACGGCAAGGCCGTCGAACGCTTCGCCGCCGACGTCCCCGGCGGGCAGACCGCCACCGTCGAACCGGGACCGGCCGCCCTGGCCGCGCTGCTGGCCGCGCTGCTGCCCTGACCGGATTCGCGCCATCGACCCCCACGCCTCCGCATACCCGCACGCCTCCGTACAAAGGCCCACCGGAGAACCAGGAGAACACCATGACCGTCCAGATACCCGTGGTCGACCTCGACCTGGCGCTCAGCGCCGACGCCCCCGAGGAACTGCTGGCCACCGTCCGCGCCGCCGCCGAGCAGGTCGGCATCATCCAGGTCGTCAACCACGGCGCGCCGCAGCAGGTGATCGACGCGTTCCACCGGAGCGTGGGGCGGGTCCTCTCGCTGCCGCGCGAGGAGAAGGAGAAGCTGGCCAGCCCCACCGGGCACCCGTACCGGGGCTGGCGGCAGTGGCCGGACGACTTCGGCCGGCTGGAGCTGGAGCGGATCAACATCGGCCAGTACGACACCGCCGAGGACGCCCGCGCCGCCGGTCTCAGCGAGCAGCACGCCGACCTGTTCACCCACGTCAACGTCTGGCCGCCGCAGGAGCCGGACCTGCGCGAGACCGCGTTCCGCTACCGGGACGCCCTCGTCGCGGTAGGCCGGCGGGTGCTCGCCCTGTACGCCAAGGCGCTGGACGTCCCGGCCGGGACCTTCGAGGTGGGCGACGACGGCTACTCCACCTTCGTGGTCAACGACTACCCGACCTGGACGCACACCGGCTCCGCCGCCGACGAGGAGAAGCTGCTGCTGCTGGAGCACGCGGACGGCTCGGTGGTGACGGTGCTGCACCAGGAGGGTGACTACACCGGGCTCCAGGGCCAGCGTCCGGACGGGACCTGGCAGTCGGTTCCGCTCCTGCCCGGGGCGCTCCAGGTGTTCAGCGGCCAGCTGCTGGCCAACTGGACCGAGGGGCGGCTGCGCCCGGGGCGGCACCGGGTGGTCTCCGGCGGCACGGTCACCCGCCGGTCCTCGGCGGTGTTCCTGTACCCGAGCCTGGAGACCGTGGTCGAACCGCTGCCGCTGTTCGCCGCGCCCGACCCCGAGGACTCCGACTTTGAGCCGGTCTCGGTCTGGGAGCAGGCCTCCGGCCATGTCGAGGACTACCTGCAGGTCTTCGGCCGCCCCGAGCAGGTCGCGGCCTGGCGCGAGGGCCGTCCGTACGTCGCCGAGCTGGCCCAGTGACCGCCGCGCCCGAGACGCCCGTGGTGGCCCGCCGCCACCCGGTCCCCGACGACACCCTCACCTGGGAGCCCGGCGAACGGCACGTCCGCGGGGTCAGGGGCGGCGTCACCGTGGTCGACAGCAGGCGGCCGATCTACGTCTGGGAGCCGGGCGCGGCCGTGCCGCGCTACGCCTTCCCCCGTGCGGACGTCCGCACCGACCTGCTGCGCCCGGCGGCGGCCCCGGAAGCCGGGTCGCCGTCCGGTGCGCGGGAGTTCTACGACCTGGTGGTGGACGGCGAGACGGTACCGGGCGTCGCCTGGTCGTACGGGCCGGAGGAGCTGGCGGACTACCTCGCCTTCAGCTGGTTCCGGCAGGCGGAGCGCAGCCTGGACCACTGGTACGAGGAGGACGAGGAGATCTTCGTCCATCCCCGCGACCCCTACAAGCGGGTGGACGCCCTGCCCAGCACCCGCCATGTGCGGGTCGAGATCGACGGGCTGCTGGTCGCCGAGACCCGCCGGCCGGTGACCTTGTTCGAGACCCGCCTGCCGATCCGCTACTACCTCCCGCGTGAGGACGTCCGGCTGGACCTGTTCACCGCGACCGAGCACCACTCGGCCTGTCCCTACAAGGGCACCGCCGAGTACTGGTCGCTCACCGACGCGGGCCCGGACCTACCGCCCAACCTGCTGTGGAGCTACCCGGACCCGCTCCCCGCGGTGGGGAACATCCGCGGCCTGGTCGCCTTCTACAACGAGGTCGTGGACATCACCGTGGACGGCGAGCCCTTGGAGCGCCCGGTCACCCTTTTCACCGATCAGTTCAAGCCCGACACCTGACCGGGTTCAGGCCTGGCTGGGTGCTTCGGCGGGTGCGGCGTCCTGGGCCTGTGGTTCCGGGCTGGGGCGGCCCGGCAGCAGCAGGCACAGCGGAACGGCGGCGGCGGTGAACGCGGCGGACCACCAGAAGGCTTCACCGAATCCGGAGGACAGGGCGGCGGGGGAGTGGGCGCCGGCTGAGGCCCGCTGCAGGATCATGACCAGGACCGCGACGCCCACGGAGCCGCCGACCTGCTGGGCGACCCGGCTGATGCTGGAGGCGGCCGGGATCTCCTCGCGCTCCAGTCCGACGAAGGCGGCGCCCATGATCGCGATCATGGCTCCGCCCAGTCCGACGCCGCGCACGAACAGCACGGCCATCAGCGTGATGTTGCTGGTGGAGGCGGTGATCAGGCCGAACGGCACGGTGGCCGCGAAGGTGACGGCGAAGGCGGCGATGGCGACGGGACGCGAGCCGAAGCGGTCCATGTACCGGCCGGCCAGCGCGCGGGACAGCAGGGCGCCCACGCCGGTCGGGATGAGCAGCAGCGCGGCGCCGAGGGCGGATTCGCCGCGTACCTGCTGCCAGTACAGCGGCAGCAGGAGCATGGTCCCGTACAGGGCGGCGCCGGTCAGGAACACCAGCGCCGAGGACGAGGCCAGGGCGCGGTGGCGGAACAGCCGGACGTCGAGCAGGGCGTCCGGTCCGCGCCGCAGCGCCCACAGGACGTAGCCGACGAGCAGGGCCAGCCCCACGGGCAGCGGGAGTGCCACCTTGAGGCTGGCCAGGCCGCCGGAGCCGGAGAGCTGGGTCAGGCCGTAGATGACGGCGGCGATGCCGGGGGACAGCAGGAGCATGCCGATGGCGTCCAGGCGGGGGCGGGTGCCGGTGCGGGGCTCGTCCTGGGGCAGGTCGCGCCGGGCGAGGTAGCCGCCGACGAGGCAGAAGGGCACGTTGAACAGGAAGATCCAGCGCCAGTCGCCCAGGTGCAGGATGGCGCCGCCGATGACCGGGCCGATGATCGGACCCAGGGCGGTGGGCACGGTGATCAGGGACATCACCTTGCCGATGTTGCGGCCCTTGGCCGCCTGCATGATCAGGGTGAACATCAGCACCATCAGCGTGCCGCCGCCGATGCCCTGGACCACCCGGAAGGCGATCAGGGCCTGGACGTTCCACGCCGCGGCGCACAGCAGCGACCCGAGGAGGAACATGCCCAGGCCGGCGATCCACAGGCGTCTGCCGCCCAGGACCGACTGGGCCCAGCCGACGGCCGGCATCGTGGCGGACAGGGCCAGCAGGTAGGCGGTGGTCACCCACTGGGTGGTGCCGAGTGAGGTGTGCAGCTGTCCGGCGAGGCTGTTGATGGCGACGCTCATGATCGTGGTGTCGAAGATGACCGCGAGCGCGCCGATGATCAGGGTGAGGGTCATCCGCCGCAGGGCCGGGTCGACGCGGTCGGCGGCTGCGGCGGCGGGCGGTGGCTTGGCGTCGGTGGCATCCATGAACGCCTCCTTAGGATACGAAGCTCTATCTTACGAGTGCCAGGCTAGCCCGCTAGGATTAGATAGGCAAATCTATCCAGAGTATCCAGGGAGTGCGCATGGCCGAGCGACGCCGCGGAGCGGCACTGGAGCAGGCGCTGCTCGACGCGGCCTGGGAGGAACTCACCGAGCACGGCTACGCCAGGTTCACCATGGACGCCGTCGTCAAGCGCGCGGGCACCAGCCCTCCGGTGCTGTACCGCCGCTGGTCCGACCGCGACGAACTAGTCCGGGCGGCCATCGCCCACGTCCTGCGCGAGCACGTCCTGGAGGTTCCCGACACCGGGAGCCTGCGGGAGGACGTCCTCACCCTCATGCGGGAGATCAACGCCACCCGCCTCCAGCTCGTCACCGTCATGAGCGTGAACCTGGCCAGCTACTACCAGGAGACCGGAACCAGCCCCGGCGACCTGTTCGACCCCACCACCACGGGCCGCAAGGAAGCCGTCGACGTGCTCTTCGACCGCGCCCTGGCCCGCGCCGAGGTCAAACCGGACCGCCTCACCGAACGCGTCAAGTCCCTCCCCTTCGACCTGCTGCGCCACGAATTCCTCACGACCTTCGCCCCCGTGCCCGACCACGTGCTCGAAGAGATCGTCGACACGATCTTTCTCCCCCTG
>FSYA01000302.1_pt1 | contig 12238 bp, 5 predicted proteins | sample 1638301 | NCBI WGS metagenome assembly FSYA01 (sample SAMEA3914788, study PRJEB12502) | metagenome | biome: forest; material: soil | place: Canada | collected 2011-07-03 | depth 0.1 m | reverse complement strand
GCCCTGGCCGACCTCGCCACCATGATCGGCCGGTTCGGTCAGGTGGCGAATTTGCGGGTGCTGTACGCGGGCGAGGGCAACAACACCGCGGCCGCCCTCGCCCTGGCGCTGAGCAGGTTCCGCGGCGTCGAGCTTTGCCTGGCGACCCCGCCGGGCTACGGTCTCGACCTCGAGATCCTGGCCGAGGCGCAGCGCCAGGCCAAGGAGCATCGCGCCGTGGTCGTCGAGTGTCACGACCTGTCGCGCGCGATGCTCTCGGCCGACGTGGTCTATGCGACCCGGTGGCAGACGACGGGCACGGCCAAGCCCGATCCCGACTGGCGTCGCGTGTTCGAGCCGTTCCAGGTCAACCAGGCGCTGATGGACCTGCACCCGGATGCCGTCTTCATGCATGACCTGCCGGCCCACCGCTCGCAGGACGTGACCGCTGAGGTGCTCGACGGTCCGGCGAGCGTGGCCTTCGACCAGGCGGAGAACAAGCTGCACAGCGCGAAAGCGGTACTCGAATGGTCGCTGCTCGGACGGCTCGGGTGAGCGCGAGCAGTGGACGGGATGGAGGCCCGGCCTTATGGCACAGGAACACGACATTGCGATCATTGGCCTGGCCTGCCGGTTCCCCGGTGCGCTCGACGCCGGCCAGTACTGGGCTAACCTCCGCGACGGCGTCGAGTCGATCGCGTTTCCCGAGGACGGCGAGCTGATCGCCGCCGGGGTGCCCCGGGAGGCGCTGAGCAGGCCGGGGTACGTCAAGGCGTGCGCGGTGGCGCCGCAGGTGGAGAACTTCGACGCCAGCTTCTTCGGCTTCACGCCGCGCGAGGCGGCCAGCATGGACCCGCAGATCCGGATGTTCCTCGAATGCGCGCACGCCGCGCTCGAGAATGCTGGCTATGACCCGTACGGCTTGCCCGGCAGCGTCGGCGTCTACGCGTCCGGCGGCACCAACCGCTACATCGACCTGCACCTGCGCTACCGCGGCGACGCGTCGGCCACCAGCAGTTTCGCCCTCAGCAGCCTGAACTACCTGGACTACGTCGCGAGCACGGTGTCCTACAAGCTGAACCTGCGCGGGCCGGCCATCACGCTCGCGACGGCCTGCTCGAGTTCGCTGGTCGGCGTGCACCTGGCCAGCCAGGCCCTGCGCCTGGGCGAATGCGACGTGGCGCTCGCGGGCGGTACCGAGGTCGAGTTTCCCGTCGGGCACGGCTATCAGTGGGACGAGGGCGGTCCCATGTCAAGGGACGGCCACGTGCGGCCGTTCGATGTGAAGGCGAGCGGCACGGTGTTCAGCACCGGCGCCGGGGTGGTGGTGCTCAAGCGCCTGGCGGACGCGCTGGCCGACGGGGACACGGTGCTCGCCGTTGTCCGGGGCAGCGCGATCAACAACGACGGCTCGGGCAAGGCGGGCTTCACCGCGCCGTCCGTCGCCGGCCAGGCCGCGATGCTGACCGAGGCGCTGGCGATGGCGCAGGTGGCACCGGCTGACATCGGCTACGTCGAGGCGCACGCGACGGGCACCATGCTCGGCGATCCCATCGAGGTCGCCGCGCTCGCCCGCGCGTTCCGCGCGCTCGGCCGCACCGACCTGCCCCCCGAGTCCTGCGCCCTCAGCTCGGTCAAGGCCAACGTCGGCCACCTCGGCCACGCGGCCGGGATCGCCTCGCTCATCAAGGCGACCTTCGCCCTCCGGCACGGCGAGATCCCGGCCACGGTCAACTTCACCGAGCCCAACCCGAAGCTCGAGCTGGCGGCGACGCCGTTTTACATCACCGACCGGCTGGTGCCCTGGCCGGCCACGCCGGGCCAGCCCCGGTACGCCGGGGTCAGCTCCTTCGGCGTCGGCGGCACCAACGCGCACGTCGTTCTGCAGGAGCCGCCCGTGGCCGGGGCGCACTCCCCGGCCGGCGGGCGGCCGCACGTCGTGGTCTGGTCGGCGAAGACGCCGGACGCGGAGCGCGCCTACCGCGCCCAGCTGGCCGGCTACCTGACGGCCGCGGGCGAGGCGACTTTCCCCGCCGCGGTGTCCACCCTGCAGGAGGGCCGCCGCGCCTACCCGGTGCGCCGCGCCGTCGTCGCCGGATCCGCGGCGGAGACGGCGGACGCGCTCGGTACGGAAGGGGAGGTCATCGAGGGCCTCGCGGCCCGCCGCCGGGTCGTGTTCGCCTTCCCCGGCCAGGGGGCACAGCAGGTGGCGATGGCGGCCGGGCTCTACCGCGACGACCAGGCGTTCGCGGCCGCCATGGACACGTGCCTCGGCCTGTTCGCCGACACCGGCCTGGACCTGCGCGACGCCTGGCTGTCCGGCCCGGCCGAGCGGCTCACCGCCACCGAGGCGGCGCAGCCGCTGCTGTTCGCGGTCGAGTACGCGGGGGCCGAGATGCTGCGGGCCCTCGGCGTCGAGCCGGCCGCCGTCCTGGGCCACAGCCTGGGAGAGATCACCGCGGCCGCCGTGGCGGGCATCATCCCCCTGACGGCCGCCGTGGGACTGGTCGCGGCCCGGTCGCGCGCCATGGCGGCGGCACCCTCCGGCGCCATGCTGGCGGTCGAGGCGGCGGAACGGGACCTGGCGGCCCAGCTGCCCGCGGGCGTGTGCGTCGCGGTGGTGAATGCCCCGGGCCAGACCGTGCTGGCCGGGCCGCCCGAGCGGATCGACGAGGCGGCCCGTCGGCTCGACGGCCGCTCGATCAAGTACGTCAGGCTCGCCACCGCGGGTGCCTTCCACAGCCCGCTGATGAGCGGGGCCGCGGCGACGTTCACGGAAGCATTTGAGGACGTCCCGCTGGCCGTGCCGCGGATCGCCGTGTACTCGGGGGCGCAGGGCGGCCTCATCGGCGAGGCCGAGGCGGCCGACGCCTCCTTCTGGGCCGGCCAGGTCGCCGCGCCCGTCCGCTTCTGGCAGGCGCTCGAGGCGCTGCTCAGCGACGAGGCGTCGACGATCGTTGAGGTCGGCCCGGGGCAGACCCTCACCGCCATCGCGCGCAAGCACGATCGCGTCGCGGACTCCTCCAGCGTCTGCGTGCCGCTGCTGCCGCGCCGCCCGGGCGATAAGGGCGGCGACTACCGGCACGCGCTCGGCGCGCTCGCCCGGCTGTGGACCGACGGCGTCCCGGTGAACTGGCCGGCCACCCGGCCGGCCGACCCCGTGCGCCGGGTCCCGCTGCCCGGATACCAGTATCAGCGCCGCCGCCACTGGGTCGAGCTGAACCCGCCTCCCGCTGCCGGCACCGGGCCGGCCGCCCCCACGGCCAGCGCGGCACCGGGCAGCGCGGTCACGGCGGCCGCCGCGGCCGCGGCCGGCCATGAGCCTGCCGGGCCGGCGGCCGGGGAGACGCCGTTCACCACCTTCTCCTGGGTTCAGGAGCCACGGCCGGCGGCGGAGGAGGACGCGGCCGGGCACGACTGCCTGCTGCTCGCCTCGGGCGACGAGGGCCGCGACCTGCCGGTGATCGCGGCCCTGCAGGCCGCGGGCCTCTCCCCGGCCATCGCCCGGCCGGGAACGGCGTACGCGGAGGTGGGCGGGGAGTTCAGGATCCGGCCCGCGGAGCGCGAGGACCTGGACCGCGTGTTCGCGTCCCTTGACCGGCGCGGCATCACGCCCCGGGTGCTCGTGCACGCGCTCGGCCTGCGCGCGCACGAACCGGTGACCGCGCTGACCGCGCCCGGACACCTCAGCGACCTGGTGGACAGCATGTTCGCCCTCGTCCAGTCGAGCAGCCGCCGGCTGGCGGCCGGCCGGCCGCCAGCCGTACTGATCCTCGCGTCGCGCTCGGCCGACATCAGCGGCGGCGAGCCGCTTGACCCGCTGAAGGCGACCCTGCACGGCCTGGCCCGGTCTCTGGTCCGGGAAACGCCCGCGCTCGGCTGCCGACTGATCGACGTCGGCGGCGAGACCGACGAAGAGGAACTGGCCGCCGAGATCGCGCTGTGGAACCGGCACGACGTCGTGGCGCTGCGCGGCGAGCGGCGCTGGGCGCGCCGGGAGGAGCCCTTCGTCGCGGGCACCGAGGCCCGGGCCACGGGCCCCGGCGCCGCCGGCCATGGTGCCAATCAGCGTGGCGCCGGCCACCGTGGCGTACCGCCGCTGCGGCGGGGCGGCGTATACCTGCTGACCGGCGGCCTTGGCGGCCTCGGCCTGGCGGTGGCGAAGGGGTTCGCGGGCACCGGCCTGCGTCCCGTCCTGGTCCTCCTCGGGCGGACCGGGCTCGCCGCGGCCGACGACAGCGACCGCGCGGTCCGGCTGCGGGCCCAGATCGCCGAGCTGGAATCGCTCGGTGCGCAGGTCAAGGTGATCGCGGCGGACATCACTGACCGGCGGGCGGTCGGCCGCGCACTCGATACGGCGACCGCCCGGTTCGGACCGGTCACCGGGGTCGTGCACCTAGCCGGCGTGGCGGGCGGCGGGCTGGCCCGGCTGCGCACGCCGGGACAGGTCGCGCAGACGCTCGGGCCGAAGATCGGCGGCACCCTGGTGCTGGCGGAGGCGCTCGCGACCAGGCCGCCGCTTGACTTCTTCGTCTGCTTCTCCAGCCGGGCCGCGACCGACGGGCTCGCGGGCAGCGCCGACTATGCGGCGGCCAACGCGTTCCAGGACGCCTACGCCACCGTGCTCCGCCGCGCCGGCGTCCGTGCGCTGTCGGTCAACTGGCCGTCCTGGGCCGTGGTGGGCATGGCCGCCGAGTACGGGGCCAGGTCCGTCTTCGCCGAGCTCGCCGCGGACACCTGCCCGCTGCTCGATGAGCACAGGATCAACGGCGAGCCGGTGCTGCCCGGAACCGGGCACATCGACCTGGTCGTCGCGGCCTACCGGGAACTGTCAGGGGAAACGGGGGCGGTGCGGCTCAAGGACATCGTCTTCCACCAGGTGATGGCCGCGCCGCAGGCGCGCCGGGTCGAGATCCGCAGTCATCCAGATGGCCGTTTCGAATCGTGGTCACGGCCGCTCGCCGATCCGGCGGCGGATCCGGTCAGGCACGCGAGCGGCCTGATGGGCGCGGTGAGCGGCGACGTCCCGCGCGTTGACCTCGACGCGCTGCGGGGCCGGCTACCCGATCTGCTGGGAGCCGACGACCCGCCCCGGCTGTTCACGCTCGGACCGCGCTGGCAGTGCGTCGCACGGACCTGGACGCTGCCCGGCGGTGACACCACGGAGCTGCTGCTGGACATGGAGGTGCCCGCGAGCCTCGCGGACGAGACGGCGGGCTACGCGGTCCACCCGATCCTGCTCGACTGCGCGACGAGCGCCGTCAGGCGTCCCGAGGACGGCCCCTACCTGCCGTTCCTGTATAACGCGCTGGTCGTGCGGGACAAGCTGCCCGCGGTACTGACGGCGCACGTCCGCCGCAAGGCCAGCGGCCCCGGCCTGCTCGTCGCGGATGTGGACCTGATCGCGCCGGACGGGCGGGTGATCGCCGAGGTGTCCGGGTACACGATGCGCCGCGTCGAGGACCTGGACTTCCTGCGGCCGGCGCCGCGGGGGGCCGACGCGGCCCGGGCCTGGATCCCGCCCGCGGAAGGCGTGCGCCTGCTGGGCACGCTGCTCCGCTGCCGGACCCCTGGCCAGGTGGCGGTCCAGCCCGGTGCCCGGCCGGTCCCCGCCGTCACGCTGCCCGCCGTCACGCTGCCTGCCGTCACGTTGCCCGCCGTGGCGCTGGCCGCGCCGGTCACCGCGGCGCCATCAGCCGGCTGGCCGTCCGCCGTGCCACCATCGGCTACGCCACCAGCGGCCCCGGCCGTGGCGCCGTCCCCCGTGCCCGCGTCGGCCGTGGCGTCCTCGCCGCCTGCCTCGTCGGTCGCCCCCGGGGGAGCAGACCCCCTGGAAGCACGGCTGACGGCGGTGTGGGCCGAGGCTATCGGCGACGTGGAGATCGGCCCGGACACCGACTTCTTCGAGCTGGGCGGGAACTCGCTCAGCGCGGTGGGCCTGATGAGCAGCATCAGGGAGACGTTCGGGGCCGACCTGTCGATCGCCGCCCTGTTCGACGCGTCCACGATACGCAGCCTCGCCGGGCTGCTGCGGGAACAGGGGATACGGTGACGTCGCACGTGCCGCTGGGCGACGACTGGGCGCTGTGGCCGGCCGCCGCGCTCCGCGGCGCCGGGCTGCCGTTCGACTGGCTCGACTGGCTCGCCCAGCCGGCCGACGGCGCGGGTCCCGGCGGCGCGGATCAGCCGGCCGACGGCGCGGGTCCCGGGAGTGCGGGTCCCGGCGGTGCGGCTCCCGGTGGCGAGCCGCTCGCCCTGCTGCTCCGCGAGCCTGCCTTCACTACGGCCCTGACCTGGCAGAACCCGCACGTCATGCGCACTTGGGCCGGTGCCTGGGCCGAAGCGGCCCGGGCCGGGCGACGGCTGGGCAAGGAGGCGAACGCCTACCGCTCCGCGGTGCTGGCGCGCTACGCGCAGCGGTACTGCGCGAAAAACGACAGCATCGGCTTCTTCGGCCCGGTCGGCTGGGCCAGGCTGGGCCCGGCCCAGGATGCCGCGCCGGCCGCGGGCGGCGGCGCCGGGCCCGTGGCGGTCACCGGAGGGGCAGGCATCCGCTGGGGTGACGTTTTCTTCGAACACTGGGCGATCGCGGAGATCGCCCGGGCGTTCGAGAGCGACGAGCGGGTGCGGCTCGCGTTGCCCGCGAAGCTGCACCCGGCCGTCAGCTGCGACGACAGCGTGCTGCGGCGGCCGTTGCGGCCGCCCGAGCGGCTGACCGACGACGCCCGTGCCGTGCTGGCCCTGGTGGACGGCGTGCGGCCGGCCGGCGAGGTGGCGCGGCGGGCGGGCGCGGACGGGGCGGCCGAGCTCGCCCGGCTCGAGGCGGCGGGCGTGGTGCGCACCGGCTTCGTGCTGCCGTCGGTCGCGCGCCCCGACGACGAGCTGCGCGCCCAGCTCGATGCGATTGGCGACGGCGCCCTCCGCGCGGGATTGCTGGCCCGCCTGGACGCGCTCGAACAGTGCCGGTCGGCGGTGGCGAAGTCGGGTACCGACCCGGTGGCGCTGGGCGCGGCGCTCGACGACCTGGACGCCGAATTCGCCCGGTTGACCGGCCGGCCGGCCCGCCGGGAGAAGGGCCAGGCCGTCGCCGGCCGTACCCTCGTCTACCTGGACTGCCGGCGCGACGCGGACGTGGTGATCGGCGGGGAACTGCTCGACGCGCTCGCGCCGCCGTTGAAGCTGCTGCTTCAGTCCGCGCGGTGGTTTACCGCGCAGCTTGCGGCGGCGGCCGAGGACGCGCTCATGGCCAGCTATGAACAGCTCAGCCGCAGGGACGCGGACGTCCCGCTCAGTGACCTCCACTTCGCCGCGTCCGCGCTGCTCACCGGGGCGCCGCGCAGCCCGGTGCACGATGTCGCGGCCGACTTCGGGCTGCGCTGGACCGAGATCCTCGGCCTCGACCAGGTACCGCAGGACACGGCCGAGATCGCGCTGGCCACGGCCGACATTGAGCCGCTGGTCATGGCGATGTTCCCCGCGCAGGCACCCGGCTGGGCGGCCGCGCGGTATCACAGCCCCGACCTGATGCTGGACCGGTCGCCGGACGGTACCGGGTTCCGCTGGGTGCTCGGCGAGCTCCACCTCGCGATGAACACGCTGGAAAGCCGGTTCTTCCACACGCTGGCCGACGATCCGGAGGAGCTTGCCGCGCTGACCGCCACCGACATGGCGGGCGGCAGAATCGTCCCGTGCTACCCGCCGGGACCAGTGGTTGACTCGCGCCGTTACCCGCCGCTCGCGGTGCACGTACCCGGCCGGTACCTCTACTGGTCGTACGGTGACGACGCCGGCGCCCCCGGCGGCGCGCGCTCCGTCCCCGCCACCGCGCTGTCCGTGCGGGTGACGGGCGGGCGGCTGGTCGCCGGGCCGCGGAACGGCGGGTGGGAGCTGCCGGTCACCGAGTTCTTCGGGGAGTTCCTCACCTCGATCGCCGTCAACCACTTCCGTCTCCCGGTGTCGGGGACCGGCGGCCCGCGGATCGTGCTCGATGACGTGGTGATCAGGCGGCGCTCCTGGTCGCTCGGGGCCGGCGACCTGCCCGCGGGAAGCGTGTCGCAGCGGGGCTACCGGCCCGACGTCATCGCGGCCGCGCTCACGGCCCGCGGCCTGCCGCGCCGGATCTTCGCCCGCACCCCGCTGGAGCCCAAGCCGTTCTACGCCGATCTGCGCGCGCCGCTGCTGGTCAACAACCTGGCCAGGAGCTGGCGCAAGCTGCCGGCCGACGGCCGCCTGATCATCGAGGAGATGCTTCCCGAGCCGGCCGGCCTGTGGCTGCGGGACTCCCGCGGGCGCCCCTACACCAGCGAGTTCCGGCTGGTCGCGGTCGACCAGAGCCCCCTGCCGTCGCTGGCCGTACCGGACGGCCAGGCCAGGCCGGACGGCCAGGTACGACCGGGCGGCCAAGTAAGGCCGGCTGGGCCGGGCGGACAAGGAAGGGAGACAGGGCGATGATCGAGACCGTAGCCCTGCGTCGCGTGTATACCCCCCGGCAGTCCCGGCTGCGCCGCGGGCCGGGCCAGCCGGGAAAGGTCGCGCTCGACGCGCTGACCCTGCGAGTCGAACCAGGAGAGCTGCACGGCCTGCTCGGGCCGAACGGCGCGGGCAAGACCACGCTGGCCCGGATCCTGTCCACGGTGCTCACCCCGACCTCGGGAACCGCAACGGTCAACGGCCACGACGTCGTCCGGGACGCGCCCAGCGTGCGGCGCGAGGTGGGGATCGTCTTCGGCGGCGACCGGGGACTGTACGGCCGCCTGACGGCACGGCAGAACCTGCGCTTCTGGGGCGCGGTCGCCGGACTGCCGCGGGAGACCGCCAACCGCAGGACCGAGGCGCTGCTCGACCGGCTCGGCCTCACCGAGCGGGCCCAGGAGCGGGTGGAGACGTTCTCCCGCGGCATGAAACAGCGCCTGCACCTCGCCCGCGGCCTGATCGCCGATCCGCTCGTCGTCATTCTCGACGAGCCGACCACCGGCATGGACCCGGTCGGGACGCGCGAGTTCCGCGAACTCATCAGGGACCTCCGTTCCGACGGCAAGACGCTCCTGATCGCCACCCACGACATGACCGAGGCCGAGGAGCTGTGCGACCGGGTCTCGCTGATCGACCGGGGCAAGCTGCTGTTCACGGAGAGCCCGCAGAACATCGGCCGGTTCCTCACCGGCCACGAGCGGATCGAATTCCGCTTGCGCGAGGACGGCGGTGAGCTCGCGGCCCAGCTCAAGGCGGCGCTGACCGCCATGCCGGGCGTCAGCAGCGTCGAATCGGCCGACGGCCTGTGGCAGGTGCAGGTGTCGAGGGACGCGCTCGGCCCGCTGCTGGCGTACCTCGCCGACCGGGGACCGACGGAGATCGCCACCCGCAAGCCCACCCTCGAGCAGGTCTACCTGCACTTCGTCGGCGACCGCGGGCTGAAGGTCTGATGATCACCCTCGTGACCGGTTTCCGGCTCCAGCTCGCCATTGTCAGGCGCGCGCCGCTTGAGGGCATCGCGCTGGTGACCACCCCCCTGCTCACCATCGTGTTCAGCTCGATCGGAGCTAACGCCGGCCAGTCGTCCTTCCTGATCAGCGCGATCATCGGATCCGGCCTGATCGGCCTGTGGGTGCTGACCGTGAACCAGGTCGGTGACATCGTGTCCAGCGAGCGCTGGTCGGGCAATCTGGAGCTGTTCGTCGCCAGCCCGTCGTCGCTGGCCGTGCTCGTGCTCGGCCGGATCTGCGCCGTCATCGCGATGGGGTCGTTTGCCTTTGTCGAGTCCTACGTCACCGGCACGGTGTTCTTCGGCGTGCACCTGGTGATCCGTCATCCGCTGGTGTTCGTGCTCGCGTTCGTGGCCAACCTGGCCGCGGTGGCCGGAACCGCGTGCCTGCTCACCCCGCTGTTCGTGCTGACCCGCAACACCACGCTGTACCAGAGCACGCTGACGTACCCCTTCTATATCTTCGGCGCCGTCCTGTTCCCGGCGTCGGTACTGCCGTACTGGCTGCGGCCGGTGACGCACTTCGTCTTCCTGAGCTGGGGCGCACAGCTCCTGCGGGACGCTACCCAGGCAGCGCCGGTGACCGACGCCGCCCAGCGGCTGCTCATCCTGCTCGGCCTCGGCGCGGCGGCCGCCGTCGTCGGCTATGCCTGCACCGGGGCCGTCGTGCGGCGCATCAAGACCCAGGGGACGGTGAATCAGGCATGACCGGCCTGGCGTTCAGGATCAGGATCGTCGGTTACTCCGCGGTCATCGGCGTCGCCGAGCTGCGGGCGATGTTCCCCCCGGCGGAGTGGTTCTGCGGCTGGCTGTTCCGTGTCCTGGTCCAGGCGCTGTTCTACGGCCTGCTCGGCCGCGCGATCGACAGCCAGGTCCAGACCAGCTTCCTGATCATCGGGAACTGCGTGCTGCTGGTCGCCCAGGAGGCGCTGTTTGTCATCCTGTCGGCCGTGCTCGAGCGGATGCAGGGCACGCTGACCATTCTGGTCGCCTCGCCCGCCGGGGCGGCCAACGTCTACATGGCCCGAGGGCTGCAGTGGATCGCGAGCGGCACGCTGACCGCGACGGTGGCCATCTTCGCGCTGCCGCCGCTGCTCGGCGTGCACCTGGACCAGCTGCGGGTGCTCGCCTCCGTTCCGCTGATCGTGGTCTGCGGCATCTCCGCCTACGCCTACGCCTGCCTGCTCGCCGCCATCGCGGTGGAGTTCCCGACGGGCACCTGGCTGATCCTTAACCTGGGCCGGCTGGTGATCGCCATGCTGGCCGGGGTGAACGTGCCGACCTCGTTCTGGCCGCAGCCGGTGCGCACGATCACCGAGCTTCTTCCCTTTACCCACGGGCTGCTGGCCATCCGCGAGGTCATCGGGGCAACGGCGGGGGCGGGCACCCTGGCCGCCCATGCCGGGACGGAAATGCTGGTGGCGATCGGCTGGATCACCGCGGCCCTGCTGGTGTACCGGCAGCTGATCGCACGGGCCCGCGTCCGCGGCACTCTCGACTACGGCTCCTAGGGGAAAGGCATGGGCACGAAACTGGCTGACCACCTGACCGGTCTCGGCGGGGAATTCGCCCTGTGGCGTTCCTTCTGCGTGCGCGGCGCCGGGCTGCCGTACGACTGGCTGGAGACGGGAGGCGACGGAGAGACCGGCGTCGGCCGCCGCACTGATGACGGCCAGGACCCCGGCTCCTTGACGTACCAGGAGCGCAGCGCGGCGGCCGACCGGGCGGCGTACCAGATCGCGGCGCAGCCGCTCTTCACCGAGGCCATCCAGTGGCAGAACCCGCTGGTCGCCGCCCAGCTCAGGCGGGCCGGCGAGCTCTCGCCCAAGCGCCGCCGCCAGCTCACCAGGACGCTGTGGGCGTACGCGTCGCGGTACTGCGCGAAGAATGACTCCATCGGCTTCTTCGGCTTCAAGGCCTGGGGAACCTGGACGGCCGGGGAGACCAGCCTGGGCGCGTTCGAGCCGGTCCCGCGCGGTCCCGTCTACCTGGAGCTGTGGGCGGCCCGCCTCATCGCCGAAGCGCTGCAGGAGCGGCACGGCCTCTGGCCATGGACGGTGCCGCAGGTGGCGCCGTCGGTCGCGCTGACCGGCGACCGTGCCCGCATGATGGACGGCTCGGCGCTGCGGATGACGGCGGGCGAGCGTGAGGTCGCCGCCGCCTGCGACGGCTTCAGGACCGTCACCGACGTGGTCGCCGAGTGCGCCGCGGGGGACAGGCCGCAGGAACTGGTCACCGCCGATATCCGCAGGCTGGCCGCGATGGGCGTGCTCACCGCCGGCTTCGCCGTGCACCAGTCGCGCCATCCGGAACGGCAGCTGCGCATGCAGCTGCACCGCGTCGCGGACCCGGCCCGGCGTGACGCCGCGCTCAACGACCTGGACGACCTGACCACTTCCCTGGAGAAGGTCACCGCGGCGCTCGGCTCCCCGGCGGCCCAGCAGGATGCCCTGCAGCAGCTGGACGAGACCTTCACCCGCCTGACCGCCGCGCCGGCCCAGCGCCGTCCGGGCGAGTACTACGCGGGCCGGAGCATCGCCTTCGAGGACTGCGTGGGCGAGCGCGACACCCTGCTCGGACCCGCCGTGCTGACCGACATCGCGCCCGCGCTCGAGCTGCTGCTGCTCAGCGCCCGGTGGTTCTCCGTCCAGGTGGCCGCCGGCTACGCCGCCTGGGCGGCCGAGCTGCTGGCCCAGGCGCCGCCGGCGGGACCCGAGGGTTACCCGCTCGGGCCGCTGCTGGGCCAGCTGAGCGAGACTTTCTACGACCGGGTAGGCG
>FSYA01000421.1_pt1 | contig 12483 bp, 8 predicted proteins | sample 1638301 | NCBI WGS metagenome assembly FSYA01 (sample SAMEA3914788, study PRJEB12502) | metagenome | biome: forest; material: soil | place: Canada | collected 2011-07-03 | depth 0.1 m | reverse complement strand
GGGACGGCAGCGGACGGGACGGCAGCGGACGGGGGCGGTTCCGTCCACGGGCGGAACCGGGTGCGCTTGGCCGCGGTCGTCGCCGTCGGCGCCGGGCTGATTGAGTACGCGGGCTCCGGGACGCACCTGGTGCAGCTGGCCTCGGCGGTCGTCGGGGTGGCCCTGCTGGCGCCGACCGCTCCCCGGCTGCTGCCGCGAGGGGCCCTGCGGGCCGCGACCGGCATCCCCGCCGTGGTGCTGCTCAGCGGCATCAGCTCGGGGGTGTACTTCACGCTGGAGTCCTTCGTCCCGCTGCTGCTGATCAACCACCGGCAGGTGCCCGTCTCGCTGGCCGGCACCGCCTTCACCGGAGCGACGATCGGCTGGGCCGGGGCCTCCTGGCTCCAGGGCCACGTCTGGTCCAGGGTGCCGCGGACCCGGCTGGTGGCGATCGGGACGACGATGATCGTCGCCGCCTCGGTGGTGGCGGCGCTCGGGGTGTCGGGCTCCGCCCCGCCGCTGACCGCCGCGCTGGCCCTGGTGGTCGCGGGCGCCGGCATGGGGTTGGCGGCGCCCAGCCTCACCGTGCTGGTCTTCGAGTACTGCCGACCGGAGGAGCAGGGGCAGTACGGCGCTGCCCTCCAGGTCGCGCAGTCGCTCGGCCAGGTGCTGGTCATGGGGCTGGCCGGGGCCCTCTACGACGCGGGCGCCGCGAACGCCCGGAACGCCGGCGAGGCCTTCGTCGCCGTCTTCGCGCTGCTCTTCGCCGTCGCCGTCGCCGCTCGGGCGCTGGCGCCCAGGACCCGTTCGAACACCGTTCCACACACCGGAGGTTGACGATGGATTCCATCAGTTCATCCAGCTCCAGCGGCAGTTCCGCGTGCAGCGGACTGGTCGTGGTCGGCCTGGGCTACGTCGGCCTCCCGCTGGCGCTGGAGGCGAGCCGGGCCGGCCTGTCCGTCGTCGGCTTCGACCGCGACCCACGGGTGGCGGCCGCGCTGGGAGCAGGCCGCTCGCACATAGACGACGTCTCCGACGCCCAGGTGGCGGAGATGCTCGCGGCCGGCTTCGAGGCGACCGCGGACGAGCGGGTGCTCGGCCGGGCCGAGACCGTCGTGATCTGCGTGCCCACCCCGCTGACCGAGGACGGCGGGCCCGATCTCGGCGCGGTGCGGGCGGCGTCCGCGGCGGTCGCCCGCCACCTGCGCCCCGGCACCATGGTGGTGCTGGAGTCCACCAGCTATCCCGGCACCACCGAGGAGGTCGTCCTGCCGATCCTGCAGGAGTCCGGGCTCACCGCGGGCACGGACTTCCGGCTGGCGTTCTCACCCGAGCGGGTCGATCCCGGCAACCCGGTCCACGGCATCCGCAACACGCCGAAGGTCGTCGGCGGACTGACCCCGACCTGCGCCGCCGTGGCCGCCGCCTTCTACGGGAAGTTCGTGGAGCGGGTGGTCCAGGCGAAGGGCACCCGCGAGGCCGAGATGGCCAAGCTACTGGAGAACACGTACCGGCACGTCAACATCGCCCTGGTCAACGAGATGTCGGTGTTCTGCCACGAACTCGGCATCGACCTGTGGGACGCCATCGACTGCGCGGCCACCAAGCCCTTTGGCTTCCAGGCGTTCCGCCCAGGCCCGGGGGTCGGCGGCCACTGCATCCCGATCGACCCCAACTACCTGTCGTACAAGGTCCGCACGCTCGGCTACCCGTTCCGGTTCGTGGAGCTCGCGCAGGAGATCAACGGCCGGATGCCGCGCTACGTGGTGGAACGCTCCCTGCACCTGCTCAACCGGGCCGGGCGGACCTTGGAGGGCGCCCGGGTGCTGCTGCTCGGCGTCACCTACAAGGCCGACATCGCCGACGAGCGCGAGTCCCCGGCCCGCCGGGTCGCGGCCGGGCTGCGCCGGCTGGGCGCGGACGTGGTCTTCCACGACCCCTACGTCCAGCGGTGGACGGTGGACGGCACGGACGTGCCGCGGGTCGACCCGGCCACCGGGTCGGCCGAGGCCGACCTGACGATCCTGCTGCAGGACCACGGCGGCTACGACCTGGAGGCGATCGGAACCACGGCGAACCTCTTGCTGGACACCCGTGGCAAAGCGCCACGACGCGCCAACGTCGAGGCGTTGTGAGCCCCTCGACCGATACCAGGAGGAACTGATGTGCGGCATCGCCGGGTGGGTTGACTACGACGGCAATCTGACCCAGGAACGGGAGACCCTGCGGGCCATGGTCCGGACCATGGAACGGCGCGGCCCGGACGCGGAGGGGCTGTGGTTGTCGCCCCACGCGGCGCTCGGCCACCGTCGGCTCTCCGTGATCGACCTTGCCGCAAGCCGGCAGCCGATGGCGGCCGAGGACGGCGGCGCGGCCGTTCTCAGCTACAGCGGAGAGGTCTACAACTACCGGCAGCTGCGCGCCGAGCTCCGTTCCCACGGGCACAGGTTCAGCACCGCCGGAGACACCGAGGCAGTACTGCGGAGCTACCTCGCCTGGGGTTCGGACTCGGTGGTCCGGCTCGACGGCATCTTCGCGTTCGCCATCTGGGACGTCCGCCGGGAGGAGTTGCTCCTGGTGCGCGACCGGATGGGCGTCAAGCCGCTGTACTACTACCCGACGCCGTCGGGCGTGGTCTTCGGGTCGGAGCCGAAAGCACTGCTGGCGCACCCCGCTGTCGGGTGCGAGGTGGACGCCGACGGGCTGCGCGACATCCTGTCGGTGGCCAAGAACCCCGGTCACGCGGTCTTCCGCGGCATGCGCGAGGTGCCGCCGGGCTGCATGGTGCGGGTCGGACGGGACGGCACAGTCGTGCGGCGCTACTGGGCGCTGGAGGCGCACGAACACCCCGACGACCTGCCCCGCACCGTGCGGCGGATCCGTGAACTGTTGGAGGACGTGGTCTCCCACCAGCTGGTCGCGGACGTGCCGCTGTGCACGCTGCTCTCCGGCGGCCTGGACTCCAGCACCCTCACAGCGCTCGCCGCCCGAGCCGCGGCGGCCGCGGGCGCCGAGCCGGTGCGCTCCTACGCGGTGCGCGGCGAGCCCTCCGCCAACGACGACCACGGGTACGCCCGCCTCCTGGCGGAGCACGTCGGCTCAGCACACGCGGAGGTACTGGTGGACTCCTCCGGCCTGCTCTCCTCCGAGCTCAGGGCAGACGTCCTGTCCGCCTATGACCTGCCGCTCGCCAAGGGCGACGAGCACGCTTCGCTGCTGCTGCTGTTCGAGGCGGTGCGGCGGGACTCCACGGTGGCCCTGTCCGGCGAGTGCGGGGACGAGGTGTTCGGCGGCTACCGCTGGCAGCGCAATCCGGAGGCGGTGCACAGCGGCACCTTCCCCTGGGTGTACTCGGGCAGGCACCGCCACCAGGGCCTGGAGCGGCTGCTCGGCCCCGAACTGCTGGCGGGGCTCGACCTCGGGGCGTACGAACGCGACAGCCACAGCGCGGCGGTGTCCGAGATCGACGCCGGCCGGTCCATCCCGGACCCGGTGGAGGCGCGCTTCCGCGAGGTGACCTATCTGGCCCTCACCCGCCACGCACAGGTGCTGTTCGACCGCAAGGACCGGCTGAGCATGGCGCACGGACTGGAGGTGCGCGTCCCCTTCGCCGCACACCAGTTGGTCGAGTACACCTTCAACATCCCCTGGTCCATGAAGAGTTTCGACGGCAGGGAGAAGAGCCTGCTGCGGGCGGCCGGGCGCGGGCTGCTGCCCGAGTCGGTGGCCCAGCGGGTGAAGACCCCCTACCCCTCCGTCCAGGACGGCGGCTACGACCAGGGGCTGCGCGAGCAGTTGGCCGACCTGGTCCGCGGTGGCACCGGGCCGGTCGTGCCGTTCCTGCACGCCGGGCTGCGGCAGGAGGTCCGTCGGCAGGGGGCCGACGCCCTTCGCGACGGGCTCAGCCGCGCCGCCCTGGAGACCGTGCTCCAGCTCGACAGCTGGCTGGGGAACTACGGCGTGCGGGTGATCCTGTGAGCCGGCACCTGGACTGGCAGGGCTGCTACAACACCCGTGATCTGGGCGGCCTCCCCACGGTCGGCGGAGGCCGCACCGCTACCGGCGCGGTGATCCGCTCCGATGCGGTGAGCCGGCTCACCGCGAAAGGCTGGTCCGCGCTCTGGGCCAGTGGCGTCCGCACCGTCGTCGATCTGCGCAACGAGGACGAGCGCGGGCCCGACGCCGCCCCGCGCCCGACCGGGCTGACCACCCTGCGGATACCGCTCGCGCCCGGTCGGCGGAGCGCGCCGCAGAGCCCCTGGAGCAGCGGCAAGCAGGGCACGCCGCTGTACTACCCGAGGTTTCTGGAGCACTTCCCGCAGCGGACCGCACAGGTGGTCCGCGCGGTCGCGCGGGCCGAGCCCGGCGGCGTGGTGCTCCACTGCGTGGCCGGACGCGACCGCACCGGGCTGGTCAGCCTGCTGCTGCTGGCTCTGGCCGGAGTCGCGCCTGCCGACATCGCCGCGGACTACGAGCTGAGCACCGAGCGGCTGACGGCTCTGTACGGGGCGGTCGGGGAACCCGATCGCAGGGCCGAGCTGGAGGCGCCGCTGCGACGGGCGAACACCACCGCCGCGGCTGCGGTCGTGGCGACCCTGGAGTCCTTCGATCCCGCGGCCCACCTCCGGGCCGGCGGCCTGTCCGGCGCCGAGGCCGCCGCCGCCCGCGCCCGCCTGACCGCGCCCGCCTGACCGGGCCGGCTGACCGGGCCGGCTGACCGGCCGGGGTGCCGACCCCGGCCTGATCCGACGTCAGCGGCGCCGACGAGGGCACGTCACCTGGATACGTCACCGGGGGCCCGCTCGGAGTGACGAGCGGGCCCCCGGTCAGTGGCGGTCGGAGGGGTCAGGCGCTGCTGCGGGTGCGTCCGTCGAGGGTCTGGGTGACGTCGCCGCCGTGATAGTGGGTGCGGCCCTGGTGGCTGCGCCGACGCCACTTGGACTCGCTGGCGTGGCGGTAGACGCTGCCGGTGGAGATGCCCCAGAGGTGGGCGACATCGGGTGCGGTCACCCAGCGCACGGGTGCCTCGGCTCCGGTCCCGCCCTCTTCGGCGCCGGGCTCGGCGCCGGGCTCGGCCGCGGGACCGGCACCGGTCGGCGCCGCGCCCATCCGGCGGCTGAGCTCCAGCCACTCAGGGCCCGACCAACGGTGCGCCGGGCCTCGGTCGCAGCGGATCACCGTGGCGTGCCGCGGGTACTGCGGCCGGACCACGGCGGTCAGCAGCCCCTGGCAGCCCTGCTCGACACAGGTGCCGACGGGCACCAGGCGGTGCTCCTCGGGATCGACCACCCGGCCGGCGCGGCGCACCAGTTGGGCTACCTCCTCGCAGAGCTCTCCGGCGGCCGGGTGCTCGGCCAGCCAGTCCAGGTGCCGCTCCAGGAAGACGGCCAGCGACGCCGCCGTCCGGTGCGGCGCGGACACGCCGCGCTGCTCCACCACGGCCCCGGCCCAGGAGCCGAGGACCCCCAGGATTGAGCTCCTGGCCTCGGCGGCCGGGGTGTTGAAGGGCATGCTGGGCAGCGGACCACCGGAGGTCCGGGGACTGCTCCGGTCCGGGGCTCCGCCGCTGAGCAGCCGACCGCAGGCCTCGTGGAGCCGGGGCAGCCGCCCCAGGTCCAGCGACAGCCGCTCCCGGCAGAGCGGGCACAGCCGGGAGCCGAGGCCGGCGGAGCAGTCCGCTCTGGCGCAGAACTCGATGACGACGGTGGTGCTTTCGGTACAGTTCCGGGTCTTCCTCACTGCGTTTTCCCCCGGTCGTAGGTATGGACAGGGACTGGAAGCTAGTTCGACCCTCGGGGCCGGGGCAACCGGATGGGGAATCCCCTGTGCAGAACCTGCCGAGTCTTTGATTTCCCGGACCGTCCTGTCGAGCGCCTGACTTTTCCGGCAGTCATTTGAATTCAGGGCCATTGACGGCGGCGGCCCCGCCGAAGAAGATTCTCGGTAGCTTCGGTGAACTGGTTGATCAGCGCGGTCGGATCGCCACCAGGGTCCCGTAGCTGCGCATTTGACGCTCCTCTGTACTTCCCCTGACGTCCCGCTGCAGTTCTTTTGACTCCGCTGAGGAAATAGACGGAGACTTGAATCCGGAGGCCTTGCGGCTGCTCCGGGGAGCGAAGAAGATGGAATCCAGAGTCGCCGAATTGTCGCCGATTCGGGCAGGCCTGATGCTCATTCCTTTCCATTGAAGGCGGAATCACATGATCAAGATCGGTATCGTGCTGGGCAGTACCCGTCCGGGCCGCAGGGGCCAGGCAGTGGCCGAGTGGGTCGCCAAGGTCGGCGCTGAGCAGGTCCCGAACGCGGTCTTCGAACTCCTCGACCTCGCGGACTTCGCCCTTCCGATCCTGGACGAGCCGCAGCCGCCGGCCTTCGGCAAGTACAGCAAGGAGCACACCCGCAAGTGGTCCGAGGCGGTCAAGGCCTACGACGGCTTCGTGTTCGTGACCCCCGAGTACAACCGCTCGATCCCCGGCGTCCTCAAGAACGCGCTGGACTTCGTCTACAGCGAGTGGAACAACAAGGCGGCCGGCTTCGTGGGCTACGGGCTGCAGGGCGGCACCCGCGCCGTCGAGCACCTGCGGCTGATCCTCTCCGAGCTCAAGGTCGCCACGGTCCGCTCCCAGGTCGGGCTCTCCCTGTTCGGTGACTTCACCATCACCAACCCGGTGGAGACCGGCGAGTTCATCCCCGGCGCGCACCAGGTGCAGAGCCTGACCACGATGCTGGGCGAGGTCGTCGACTGGGCGCAGGCGCTGAAGCCGCTGCGCGAGGGCGCGTGACCCGGGTAGAAACCCAGCCCGTAACACCTGAGACGATCACCCCGGCAATCTGGCGACTCGCCGGGGTGATCGCTCTCGGCGCGTTCGCGGGCGGGTTGGACACCTCACTGGTGAACATCGCACTGGAGACGATCCGGAACCGGTTCCACGCCGGAATCGGTCTGGCTCAGTGGATCGCCAGCGGCTATCTGCTGGCGCTGGCCGTGTCGTTGCCGGTGTGCGCCTGGCTCGGCCGGCGCTTCGGGGTCGGCCGGCTGTATCTGGCGGCACTGGGCGCCTTCACGGTGATCTCCGCGCTGTGCGGCCTGGCGCCGTCGATCGGGATACTGATCTTCCTCCGGGTGCTGCAGGGACTGACCGCCGGACTGCTGGTCCCGGCCGGTCAGACGATCCTCGGCCAGGCGGTCGGGCCGGGCAGGCTGGGTCGGGTGATGGCCCGGCTGGGCATCGCGGTGGTGCTCGCCCCGGCGCTCGGGCCCACCATCGGCGGCCTGATGCTGCACGCCCTGTCCTGGCGTTGGCTGTTCCTGGTGAACGTGCCGATCGGGGTGGTCGCCATCGCCCTGGGTTGGCGCTACCTGCCCCGGGAGAAGGGCGGGACGACCACACCGCTGGACTGGGTCGGCTACGGCTACCTCGGCCTCGGACTGCCGCTGCTGGTGTACGGGCTCACCACCTGGGGCGAGTTGGGCTCCCCGAACGGCCTCCGGGTGCTGCTGCCGCTGGGGCTCGGCGTGGTCGGCCTGGTGGCCTTCGCCCGGCACGCGCTGCACCGCGAGCACCCGCTGCTGGACGTACGACTGTTCCGCAACTCCGGGTACGTGGCGGCCTGTGCCGGGTTCGCCTTCAACGGAGCGCTGAGCTTCGGCAGCGCGCTGCTGTTCCCGCTCTACTTCCAACTGCTGCACGCGGACGGCGTGGTGTCCGCGGGCCTGCAGATGCTGCCGCTCGGCCTCGGCACCGCGATCATGCTCCCGCTCAGCGGGCGGCTGACCGACAAGTACACCGGCGGCCCGGTCGCGGTGGCGGGCGCCGGACTCACCACCCTGGCCACCGGCGCGTTCGCGGTGGCCGGTCACCCAGGTCCGGTGTTCGTCCAGATCCTGCTGTTCGCCATCGGCATGGGCACGGCGCTGGCCACCACCCCGATGATGGTCGCCGCCTTCGGCCTCGTGGCCAGGGACCGGCTTCCCGACGCCACCGCGCAGATCAACATCCTGGTTCGGATCGGCGGCGCCCTGGGCGCGGCCCTGTTCTCGGTGATCGTCGCCCGCGGCATGTCCGACGGGATCGGTCATGCCTTCCACACCGCCCTGTGGTGGCAGTTCGGCATGGCCGTGGCCGTGCTGCTCGGCGCCCTCGGGCTGTGGTGGTCCCGGAGCGCCGCCACCCGGCCGGCGCGGTCAAACCCCCTCTCCACAGGAAGGCCTGATCATGGGTGAGACTCTTTACGACGTGGCGGTGCTCGGCTCGGGCATGGCCGGTGGAATGCTCGGCGCGGTGCTGGCCCGCAACGGCGTCAAGGTGCTGCTGATCGACGCGGGCACGCATCCTCGTTTCGCGGTCGGTGAGTCGACCATCCCGTACACCTCCGTGCTGACGAAGATCATCGCCGAGCGCTACTCGGTGCCCGGGATCGAGCCGTTGTCCAGCCACCAGGGGATCATCGAGAAGGTGTCCCCGATGTGCGGCAAGAAGCAGAACTTCGGGTTCGTCTACCACCGCGAGGGGCTCCCGCAGGACCCGGCGGAGATCAACCAGATGGTGATTCCCGGCTGGCAGCGCACCGAGAGCCACCTGTTCCGCCAGGACGTCGACGCCTACCTGTTCCACCTCGCCGTCTCCTACGGGGTCGAGCCGCTCAGCGGCACCCGGATCCAGGACATCGACATCGACCCGGACGAGGGCGTCACCCTCCGCTCGGACCGGGGCGAGGAGTTCCGGGCCCGCTACCTGGTGGACGGCAGCGGCTTCCGCTCGCCGGTGGCCGACAAGTTCGGCCTGCGCGACAACCCCACCCGGGCCCGGCACCACTCCCGCAGCCTGTTCACCCACATGGTCGGGGTGACCCGGTTCGACGACGCCGAGGCGGCCGGTGAGCACCGGCAGCGCAGCCCCTGGCACGAGGGCACGTTGCACCATGTCTTCGACGGCGGCTGGCTCTGGGTCATCCCGTTCGACAACCACGGCGACTCGCTCAACCCGCTGTGCAGCGTCGGGCTGACCCTGGACGAGCGGATGTTCCCCAAGACCGACCTCACCGCGCAGCAGGAGTTCGACGACTTCCTCCGGCGCTACCCACAGATCGCCGAGCAGTTCCGGACCGCCAAGGCGGTCCGGCCCTGGGTCAGCACCGGTCGGCTCCAGTACTCCGCCCATGACACCGTGGGGGAACGCTTCTGCATGACGTCGCACGCCTCCGGGTTCATCGACGCGCTCTACTCGCGCGGCCTCACGAACACCCTTGAGGTGGTCAACTCCCTCGCCTGGCGCCTGATCGAGGCGTCCCGGGACGGCGACTGGTCGACTGAGCGCTTCGCCTTCGTCGACGAGCTCCAGCAGGGGCTGTTCGACGTCCACGACGACGTGGTCTACAGCTCCTTCGTCGCCTTCCGGCACTACGACCTGTGGAACGCGGTGGTCCGGGTCTGGGAGGCGACCACCGTGCTGCCGACGGTGACCCTGGAGTGGGCCCACCGGCGGTTCCTTGAGAGCCGCGACGACCAGGTGTTCCGCGACCTGGAGCAGCGCCGGCACGCGGGCCTGCCCGACCCGGCCGGTCAGGACATCCACGAACTGCTGACCTTCACCCGGGAGACCTGCCAGGCGGTCGAGGCGGGGGAACTCGACCCGGCCGAGGCCGCCAAGGCGATCCTGGCCCGGGTCGGCGAGTCGCCCGCCCTCCCCGCGCCCTTCGACCGGGGCAACCCGGACGACCGGTGCTTCGAGGCGACCCCCGAACTCGTCGAGCTCGCCCAGAAGTGGGGCCGGACCGGGGCCCCCGAGCACCTTGCCCAGATCTTCCGCTGAGACCGCTGCCGCGGTCCGAGGAGAGCCATGCCACCAATCAATCTGATATTCCTGGACATCGTCGTCATCCTGGCCGCCGCCCGCTTGCTCGGGTCGGCGGCCGTTCGTTTGGGCCAGCCGCGGGTGATCGGTGAGATCGCCGCGGGGATCGCCCTCGGCCCGACGCTGCTCGGCCATCTGACCGGCCACCGGCTGTTCCCGGCCGAGGTGATTCCGTCCCTGAACGTCCTGGCGGCGGTCGGCCTGGCGCTGTTCATGTTCGTGATCGGCACCGAGCTGGACCACCGCCTGGTCCAGGGCAAGGTCCGGGTCGTCAGCGGGGTCGCGGCGGGAGCCATGCTGGTGCCGCTGGCGCTGGGGTGCGGGTTCGCGCTCTGGCTCGCACCCCGCTACGCCCACGGCCACCCGGCGCCCTTCGTGCTCTTCTTCGGGGTGGCGGTGTCGGCCACCGCGTTCCCGGTGCTCGCCCGCATCCTCACCGACCGCGGCATGCAGCAGACGCTGATCGGCGGGGTGGCCATGGCCGCCGCCGCGATGATCGACGTCGTCGCCTACGGCCTGCTGAGCGTGGCGGTGGCCCTCTCCTCGGCCTCCGGGCAGGATTCCTGGCGGTTGCTGCTCACCCCCGTGTACCTGCTGGTCATGATCGGCGTGGTGCGGCCGCTGCTGCGGCGGCTCCCGGAGACCGCCGAGCCGCTGCCGTACCTGCTGATCGGGCTGTTCGCCTCGGCCTGGGCGGCGGAATGGCTGCAGATCAACTACATCTTCGGGGCGTTCCTGTTCGGTGCGGTGATGCCCCGGTCCGGGATGTTCCTCAAGGGCGTCAGGGAGCGGCTGGAACCGGCCGTGCAGCTGATGCTCCCGGTGTTCTTCGTGGTCACCGGCCTCACCGTGAACCTGTCCCGGCTGCCCGTCGGCCAACTGGGCCTGCTCGCGGCGATCCTGGCGATCTCGGTGTTCGGCAAGGCGGGCGGCGGTTACGCCGCGGCGCGGCTCGTCGGCATCCCGCGCCAGGGCTCGACGGTCCTGGCGGCCCTGGTCAACACCCGTGGGCTGACCGAACTGGTCATCCTCTCGGTCGGTCTGGCCCAGGGCCTGATCGACACCCGGCTGTACGCGCTGCTGCTGGTCATGGCGCTGGTCACCACGGCGATGACCGGGCCGCTGCTGAGCTGGTGCTATCCCCCCGCCCGACTGCGTGAGGACCTCGCGGCGGCCCGGCGCGCGGACGCCGGGGTCCGCGTGGCCGACCGGGTCGCGGTCACCGGCGCGGAACTTCCCGACGAGTCCCTTTCTGGAGCAGGAGAATCCGATGGAAGCTGACGTCATCATCGTGGGAGCCGGCCCGGCCGGCTTGATGCTGGCCGGTGAACTACGGCTGGCCGGGGTCGACACCATCGTCCTGGAACGCCTGCCGGAACGGACCGGGGAGTCCCGCGGGCTGGGCTTCACCGCCCGCACGATGGAGGTCTTCGACCAGCGCGGGCTGCTGTCCCGCTTCGGCGACATCAGCACCAGTGACGTCGGCCACTTCGGCGGCCTGCCGGTGGACTTCGGCGTCCTGGAGGGCGCCCACCAGGCGGCCAAGTCCGTGCCGCAGTCGCAGACCGAGGCGGTGCTGGAGTCCTGGGTGCGCGAGCTCGGCGCGGACCTGCGCCGGGGCCATGAGGTGGTCGCGCTCAGCCAGGACCCGGACGCCGTGCGGGTCGAGGTCAAGGGCCCCGACGGCACGCAGACCCTGCGGGCCCGCTACCTGGTCGGCTGCGACGGCGGCCGGAGCACCGTGCGCAGGGCGGTCGGGTTCGACTTCCCCGGCACCGCGGCGACCCTGGAGATGTTCCTCGCCGACGTCAAGGGGCTGGAGCTGGAACCGTCCATGATCGGGACGACCTATCCCGAGGGCATGGTGATGGTGGGTCCGCTGCCCGGCGGGGTCACCCGGCTGATCCTCTGCGAGCGGGGCGTCCCGCCCCGGCGCCGTACCGCCCCGCCCGGCTACGACGAGTTGGCGGCCGGCTGGAAGCGGGTCACCGGGCAGGACATCTCCCACGGCGAGCCGGTGTGGGTCAGCTCCTTCGGCAATGCCACCCGACAGGTCACCGAGTACCAGCGGGACCGGGTGCTGCTCGCCGGGGATGCGGCTCACATCCACCTGCCGGCCGGCGGCCAGGGGATGAACACCAGCATCCAGGACGCGGTCAACCTCGGTTGGAAGCTCGCCGCGGTGGTCCGCGGCCGCGCCCCCGAGGCGCTGCTCTCCAGCTACCACCAGGAGCGCCACCCGGTCGGCCGGAGGCTGCTGATGAACACCCAGGCCCAGGGTCTGCTGTTCCTCAGCGGCTCCGAGGTGCAGCCGCTGCGCGACGTGCTGAACGAGCTGATTCAGTACCCGGAGGTCAGCCGGCACCTCGCCGCCATGGTCAGCGGCATCGAGATCCGCTACGACGTCGGCGGTGGCGGCCATCCGCTGCTGGGCCGCCGCATGCCGCAGCTGGAGCTGGTCGGCGACGGCTTCAAGAGCAGCAGCACGGAGCTGCTGCACGGCGGCCGCGGCGTCCTGCTCGACCTGGCGGACAACGCCGCGCTCCGCCGCCGGGCCACCGGCTGGGCCGACCGGGTGGACACGGTGACCGCCGAGCCGCACGGCCTCGCGGCGGGCGGCGAGCTGGACGGGACCACGGCTGTGCTGGTC
>FSYA01000344.1_pt1 | contig 12785 bp, 6 predicted proteins | sample 1638301 | NCBI WGS metagenome assembly FSYA01 (sample SAMEA3914788, study PRJEB12502) | metagenome | biome: forest; material: soil | place: Canada | collected 2011-07-03 | depth 0.1 m | reverse complement strand
GTGCAGCACCTGGCGCTCGCGACCCCCGACATCCTGGCCACCGTGGACGAGCTGCGGGCGCGGGGAGTCGAGTTCCTGTCCGCGCCCGACTCCTACTACACCGACCCGGTGCTCCGGTCCCGGATCGGCGAGGTCCGGGTCGAGGTGGAGGAGCTTAAGTCCAGGGGCATCCTGGTCGACCGGGACGAGGACGGCTACCTGCTGCAGATCTTCACCAAGCCGATCGGGGACCGGCCGACCGTGTTCTTCGAGTTCATTGAGCGGCACGGGGCCCAGGGCTTCGGCAAGGGCAACTTCAAGGCGCTGTTCGAGGCGATCGAGCGCGAGCAGGAGCTGCGCGGCAACCTCTGACCGGAGCCGTACTCGGAGCCGGGTCGCCCCCTACGCCGGCTCGCCCAGCCACGGCCCGAGCTGGGCCGCGCTGGACACCCCGAGCTTGCCGAACACGCTGGCCAGGTCCTCCTCGACCGCTGCCGGGGGGAGGAACAGCCGCCCGGCGACCTGCGTCACGGTCAGGCCCGCGGCGGCGAGGAAGGCGACCGCCCGTTCGCGCTCGGTCAGCCTGCCCGCCCCGGGGCGCTGACCCGGCCGCGGGCCGCCGAGCGAGTCCGCGTCGTTGATCGCCAGCGCCACGACCTGATCCCGGGGGCAGCTTCCGCCCGCGGCGAACAGCGCCGCGTACCCGTCGGGGCCGAGCGCGCCGGCCGCCGCCGCGACCGCGGCGGCGTGCCGCCGCTCCCACGGGGCGGCGTTGCTCAGCCGGGCGCCGACCGCCGCCCACAGCGGGTCGGCCGCACCGAGCAGCCACGCCGTCCGCTCGAACCGGCCCGCACCGGCCGCCAGCCAGCCGAGCAGCTCCAGCCCGTAGGCGGTGCCGGTCACCTCTTCGAGGTCGTACTTGGCGGTCAGCGCGAGCGACAGCACCCGGGCGCACTCGGCTTCCCGGCCCGGCAGCTCCAGGTAGCACAACGCGCCCGACAGGTGCAGGTAGCCGTGGTACATCCGCTCGGTGCTGCCGTCGCCGAAGCGCCCGATGCCCCGCTGGTAGACGCCGATGCCCCGCCCGGGCTGACCGCTGGCCTGGTACAGAGCGGCCAGGTGGGCGTCGAGCACGATGAGCCCGTCGGTGTCCCCGGCCGACGTCAGCTGCCGCTCGGCCGCCTTCCCAGCCCGGGCCGCGCTCTCCAGGTCACCCGCCAGCAGGCTGGCCAGGCACAGGGCGGCGTTGCCGCGGCCGGCGATCTGGGGCCGTTTGAGCGTCTCCGCCAGCGCGACCGCCGCGCGGCCGTCCGCGACCGCCCGGTCGATGCTGCCGTGGACGGCCCCCAGAAGGCAGCGGGCCACGTGCACCCACGCCCGCTGCGGGCAGCTGGCCGGCACCCGGTCCAGGGCCTTGCCCAGCCAGTACAGGCCCTCCGAGAGCAGGCCGGACGACAGCCAGTAGGCCCACAGCCGGGTCGCGAGCTCGGCCCCGTCCCGCTGCCGGCCATCGGTCCCGGTGGCGCCGCTCGCGCCGTCCCGGACGGGCCCCTCTCCGGCTGGCACGGGATCCAGCGCGTACGCGAGCGCCGCCCGCACGCTGGCGTGCTCGCGGTGCAGCCCGGCGAACCGGTCGAGCTGGCCGTCGCCGAACGCGAGCGCGTCCGCTTGCCGGGCCAGGCCCAGGTAGCGGACGAGGAAGCGGGCCCGCGTCTCGGCCTCCTGGCCGGACTCGGCCAGCCGCTCGGCGCCGAACTCGCGGACGGTGTCGAGCAGCCGGAACTCCGGCCGCGTCCCCTCCGCCCCGGCGGCCGGCTCCAGCGGCACCAGCAGGGACTTGTTGACCAGGCCGATGATCGTCTCGAAGACGGCGGCCCGGTCCAGCGCGCCGCTGGCGCCGAGCTCGGCCGCGGCGTCGACGTCGAACCCGCCGGGGAAGACCGACAGCCGCGCCCACAGCGCCCGTTCGGCGCTCGTGCAGGTGTCGTAGCTCCAGGCGATCACGTTGCGGGCGGTGGCATGGCGGCCGCCGTCCCTGTCGCTGCCCCCGGTCAGCAGCGTCAGCCGCCGGCTGAGGCGGGCGCTGACCTCGTCCAGGCTGAGGTCGCGTAGCCGGCCGGCCGCCAGCTCGATCGCCAGCGGGACCCCGTCCAGGCCGCGGCAGATGGTGCTGACCTGCGCCCGGTTGGCGGCGGTGAGCGCGAAGCCGGGAGCCGCGACGGCTGCCCGGCGGGTGAACAGCTCGACCGCGTCGCCGGCCACTTCCCCCACCGGCAGCGGGCCGACCTGGTAGACGGTCTCCCCGGCCACCGCGAGCGGTTCGCGGCTGGTGGCCAGGACGGTGACCAGCGGGGCGTCGGCCTCGATGGCCTCGGCCAGGTCGGCGCAGGCATCGATGAGGTGCTCGCAGGTATCCAGGATCAACAGCAGGCACCGCTCGCGCAGGTGGCCAAGCAGCAGCTCGCGCTGCGACCCGGCCGCCTGCTCAGCCAGCCCGAGCTGGCGGCTGATGGTGTGCGCCAGCAGCCCGGGATCGCGCAGCGCCGACAGCTCGGCCAGGAAGGTCCCGTCCGGGTAGCGGTCGGCCGCGGCCTGCGCCACCCGCAGCGCCAGCCGGGTCTTGCCCACGCCGCCCGGCCCGGTCAGCGTCAGCAGCGGCGCGTCCTGCAGCAGCACGTCGACGTGGCCGAGCTCCACCGCCCGTCCGACGAACGCGTCCTGCTGTGCCGGGAGCCGACCCGCCCCGGCGGCTCGTGTGGCAGCCATGGCACGTCCATTATGGGTTCCCATCGGGCCGGCCAGAAGCGCCCGCGGGAAATTAGGTGACCGGCCGGCGCCCGGCGCTGGACCCGGACTAGGCGCCCGCCTCGGCCGCCGCGCCGGCCGAGTAGTCGCGCAGCTGGATGGTGAGCATCACTCGTGAGGTGATGCCGAGCTTGCCGAAGATGTGCTCCAGGTGGGCGTCGACGGTGCGCCGGGAGATGAACAGCCGCTCGGCGATCTGCCGGTTGGACAGGCCCGCCGCGACCAGGCTCGCGATCTCCCGCTCACGCGCGGTGAGCTGGCCCGGCAGCCGGATCTTGACCCCGCCCTCGGGGGCCGGGTCGCCGTCGTCGTGCAGCGCGTAGGGGAGCAGGGCGGCGGACGGCTGGGCGGCGCCGCGGGCGAACAGTTCGGTGAACCGGCGGCCGCCGAGCGCGCCCGCGCAGCGGGCGACGACGCCGTCGTGCGGGCGGGCGCAGGCGCGGGCGGCGGCTGCCCGGCCGCCGGCCTGCTGCCAGAGCGTGTCGGCCCCGCCCAGCAGCCAGGCGGACCGCTGGTGGCTGCCCGACCGGGCCGCCAGCCAGGCCAGGACCTCCACCGCCAGCGCGGTCCCGGTCGCGTCGCCCGTCTCGTGCTTGACCTCCAGCGCCCGGGTGGCTGTCCAGGTCGCCTCGATGTCGCGGCCCGCCTGGTACAGGGTCAGGGAGGCCAGCAGGTACAGGGTGGCGTGCAGCCACCGCTCGCGGGACCGGCCGAGCTGCCGCAGCCCGCGCTCGACGTGACCGAGGGCGGCCGGGATGTCCTCGTTGCGCAGCGCCAGGTAGGTCAGCTGGATGTCCAGGCTGACCAGCCCGAGGTGGTCGCCGCGCGCGGTCAGCAAGCGGAACGCCTCCTCGCCCGACTCGGCCGCCGCGGCCAGCTGTCCGGCTGCCGCCAGGGCGGCCGTGCCGGCCAGGTGCGCCCGGGCGATGAGGGCGACCTCGCCCAGGCCGGTCGCGATGTCCAGGCCGGCCGCGGCGGTGGCGGCTGCCTCGGCCGCCGCGCCCTGCGCGGTCAGCAGGTGGGCGCGGGCGATCAGCGCCCGGGCGCGGGCGGCCGACCCGGTCGGCACCCGCTGCGCGGCCCGGCTGAGCCAGTAGACCCCCTCCGGCAGCAGGCCCCGTGCCCGCCAGTACCCGCACAGGGCGGTCGCCAGCTCGGCCCCGTCGGCCGCCCAGCTGGGCCCGTCGCCGAGCGCGTACTCGAGTGCGGCCTGGATGTTGGCGTGCTCGCGGCGCAGCTCGGCCAGCCGGGCGAGCTGGTCGTCGTCGGCGAAGTGGTCGCGGAAGTACCTGGCCATGGCCAGGTAGCGGTGGATGAGGCGGTTCCTGGCCGGGGTCTCGTCGTCGCTGCCCGCGAGTTGCTCGGCGCCGAACTCGCGGATGGCGCCCAGCATCACGTACTGGGTCGGCGGGCCCCCCACCTCGGGGGAGTCGATCCGGGTCAGCAGCGACTTGTCCACCAGGCGGATCAGCGTCGGCATGACCTGCTCGGGTCGCAGGTCGCCCGCGCTGACCTGCTCGGCCGCGTTCATCGTGAACGGGCCCGCGAAGACGGACAGGCGTGCCCACAGGGCCTGCTCGGCTGGGGTGCACAGGGCGTGGCTCCAGCTGATGGCGTCCCGCAGGCTGCGGTGGCGGCCACCCCGGGCGCCGCTGGTGAGCAGGGTCAGGCTCGCCTCGAGACGGCCCGCCAGCTCGGGCAGCGGCAGCGCCCGCAGCCGGACGGCGGCCAGCTCGATCGCCAGCGGCAGCCCGTCGAGGCGGCGGCAGATCCGGACCACCTGGGCGAGGTCGCCCGGGCCGGGGGTGAACCCGGGCACCGCGGCCGCCGCGCGCTGCAGGAACAGTTCGACCGCGGTGCCGCGGTAATCGCCGGGGCCGGTGTCGCCGGGGCCGGGCTGGTCGTCCGGGCCGGCCCCGGTTTCGCCCGCCGTGTGGTCGAGATCGGGCACTGGCAGCGGCGTGACCGGGCACGCGTTCTCGCCGCTGATGTCGAGCGGCTCCCGGCTGGTCGCGAGCATGGTGACGCGGGGCGCGCGGGCGATGACCGCCTCGGCCAGCATCGCGCACGCGTCGACCAGGTGCTCGCAGGTGTCGAGGATCAGCAGCAGCTGCCGGTCGGCCAGGTGGGCCAGGACCGGGTCGAGTCCGGCCCCGCGGCCGGCCGCGGGCAGCCCGAGGGCGCGCGCGACTGCGTCCACCAGCGCGTCCGGCTCGTGCAGGGCCGACAGCTCGACCAGGCAGGTGCCGTCGGCGAAGCCAGGCGCGGCCGCGGCCGCGGCGCGCAGCGCCAGCCGGGTCTTGCCCACCCCGCCCGGGCCGGTCACCGTCACCAGCCGGGCGCGCTCGAGCAGCCCCGTCAGCCGGGCAAGCTCGGCCTCCCGGCCGATGAACCCGGTGGTTTCCACCGGCAGCTGCGGTTGCTGCCGGGTGGTGGCCTGGCCGACGAACATGCGTTCCTCACGAGTCGCGGGCACGGGCTTCGCCCCCCGGTTCCGTCCCGTACTGCCCAGTTCACTGCGCGTTAAGTCTAAGCGAGCGCAGGCCGGAGCAGCCCTTCCTCAGACGGGCACGGCGCCTTTGACCCGGAAGGTGACGCGTTTGGCCCGGGGCCGGGTCAGGCCGGGACCGCGTCCTCGCGCAGCGCCTGGCGGACGGCGTCGTCGAGGGACGTGGCGGCGCCGGCCGCGCGCAGCCGCCAGAACCGGTCATCGCCCAGGCCGGCCCGGGCGACCCGCTCGGCGACCTGGTGCAGCGACTCGAACGCGGGAGCGCCGGTGTACCACCGCCCGGCCCGCTCCCACAGCGGGGCCGACGCTCCCAGCAGCCACGCGGTCCGCTCGTAGCTGCCCTCGCCCGCGGCGATGAACGCGAGCGTGCCGAGGCTGAAGGCGACCCCGATGACGTCCCTGATCCCGTGCTGCAGCACTAGCGCCTGGCAGGCGGGCAGCTTGGCGTTGTCGATGTCACCCCGCAGGAACAGGCCCAGCGCCGTCATCTCGTGCAGGTCGGCCGCGCACCACAGCTCTTCCCCGCCGATCCGCGCGAGCCCCCGGGCAGCGCTTTCGCAGCAGAGGAGCGGTTCCCCGGTCTGCAGCCGCAGCATGGCGTCGACGACGTCCAGCTGGGCCAGGCCGAGGGCGTCGCCCGCGGCCGACAGGCAGGCGGCCGCGGACCGGCCGGCGTCCTGCGCCTCGGACAGGTTCCCGCTGAAGGTGAGCGCGCGGTGCAGGGTGCTGTACCCGCGGCCGCCGACCGCCACGTCGCCGAAGGTGGCCGCCATCGCGACCGCCTCGTCGGCGTCGGCCCGACCGCCCGCGAAGTCGCCCAGCAGCACCCGGACGTAGCCGCGGGTGCCGAGCACCCGGGCGCGCGCGGCTGACCGGGCGGGGCACCGGCCGGCCGCCTGGTCGAGCCAGTACTCGCCCTCCCGGAGCTGGCCCGAGATGCGCCAGTAGACGAACAGCGCGGTCGCCAGTACCACCGCCGCGCCGTCGTTACCGGGAAGTTCGAGGGCGTAGTCGAAGGCGGCCCGGAGGTTCGCGTGCTCGCGGCGCAGCCGCCGGTACTGGCCGGGCTGGTCGCGGGCGGGGGCCTGCTCGAACCGCTCGGCCAGCCTCAGGTAGTGGGCGACGAACCGGCTGCGCACGCTCGCCTCGGCCTGACCGTTGGTGTCCGGGCCCGGTCGCGGCGACGGGGCCTGCCCAGCCCGCGCGGTGATGTCCCGGCGGGCCCGCACGGGCAGCGGGACGGCCGCGCGGCCGTTCGCGGACGGCCCGGCCGGGTAGCCCGCGACGCGCTCGAGCTCGGCCTCGTGCAGCCGCTCGGCCGCGAACTCGCGCAGCGTGCCCGGCATCAGGAAGGACGGGCGGCCCGGGTGCCCGCCGTCGGCCGCGCCCGCGCCGTCTCCCCGGGTGAGCACGTTCTTGTCGACCAGGCTGATGAGGGCGGGCGCGATGTCGGCCACGGTGAGGGGGCCGCCGGCGCAGACGTCTTCGGCCGCCGCGATCTCGAAACCCCCGGCGAAGACCGACAGCCGCGTCCACAGCAGCCGCTCGCCCGGGGTGCAGAGCGAGTAGCTCCACTCGATCGCGGCCCGCAGGGTCTGGTGCCGCGGTGTACCCGACCGCCGGCCCCCGGTCAGCAGCCGCAGCCGGTCGTCGATGCGCTCGGCCATCTGCCGCAGCGGGAGCGCGCGCAGCCGCACGGTGGCGAGTTCGATCGCCAGCGGAATGCCGTCGAGCCGCTGGCACACGGTGATGACGTCGGCCAGGTTCTCCTCGGTGACCGTGAACCCGGGCACCGCCGCCGCCGCCCGCTGGGCAAACAGCTCCACCGCGTCGCCGCTGCCTGCCTGACCCGCGCCCGGCTGACCCGCGCCCGCGCGGGTGGCACCGTGGCGCGGGACCGGCAGGGGGGGCAGCTGGAAGAGCGCCTCGCCGACCGCGTCGAGCGGCTGCCTGCTGGTCGCGAGGACGGTGACGCCGGGTGCGGCCCGCAGCAGGGTGTCGGCCAGCCGGGCACACTCGTCGACCAGGTGCTCGCAGGTGTCGAGGATCAGCAGCAGCTGGCGTTCGCCAACCGCGCCGAGCAGCCGGTCCAGCGGTGCCAGCTGGTCGCCTGCCCCATCCGGCCGGGTCCCCGCCGCCTGAGCGTGAGCGGACCCCGCCTGATCCAGTCCCGCCTGAGCCAGCCCGGTCGCGAGTGCGTGCACCAGCAGCCCGGGCTCCCGGACGGCCGACAGCTCGATGAAGTGCACGCCGTCGCGGTAACCGGGCGCCGCCCCCTCGGCCACCCGGACCGCCAGGCGCGTCTTCCCCACGCCGCCGGCCCCGGTGATGGTGACCAGCCGGGATCGCGTCAGCAGGTCGCGGACGAGGCCGAGCTCGGCCTCGCGGCCGACGAACCCGGACGCCTGCGGCGGCAGCGTGCCGGGCATGCGGTGGGGCGTGGTGGTAACCATGACGACCTCGCGCGCTGGGGGGGACCAAGGGCCGCGCTGGGGGGCCAAGGGTCAGGCTACTACGCGTGGATGGCGCGGCCCACCGGTTGCGCCCGGTGGGCGGGTACCCGGTCACGCAGCCAGATCGTCAGTTGCACCCGGGAGGACAGGCCGAGCTTGGCGAAGATGTGGTTGACGTGCGCGTCCACCGTCCGCTTGGAGATGACCAGGCGCTCGGCGATCTCCCGGTTGGACAGCCCGCGGGCGACGAGCAGGGCGATCTCCCGCTCGCGGGCGGTGAGCGCGGCCGCGCCGTGCCAGCCGCTGGTCTCGCCCGCCAGTGCTGTGTCTGCCAGTGCTGTGTCGGCCAGTCCCGCGTCCGTCAGTCCCGGGCCGCCCGGTCCCGCGCCGGGCAGCCCCGGGAGCACGTCGGCTCCGTCGGTGACAAGCGTGGCGATCTGCCCCAGCGGCCGGGTCGCGCCGGCCGCGTGCAGTTCTCCGTAGCGGGCCGAACCGAGCGCGCTGGCGGCGGCGGCCGCGCAGCGTTGGTGATAGCCCTCAAGCACGGCGCTGCCGCTGAGCCGTCCGCCGGTCCGCTCCCACAGCCCCTGGGCCGCGCCGAGCACCCAGGCCGCCCGCTGCCACCGTCCGGCGTCGGCCGCCAGCCAGGCGATGACTTCGAGGGCGTAGGCCGCGCCGACCAGGTTGCCGATCTCGGCCGAGGCCCGCAGCGCGGCGCCGGCGGCGGCCGCGCAGTCGTCCTGGCGGCCCGGGCGCGGGTAATGGGCGAGGGCGACCAGCGCGTGCGCGTTGCCGCGGAGCCACCGCTCGCCCGGGCTGAGGCCGGCCAGCAACCGCTGGCTGCACGCGAGCGCGGCGTCGAAGTCCCGCGCGTGCACATAGGTCAGGCCCAGCTGCATCTCGAGGGTGCGCAGCGCGTGGTCGGCGCCGAGTTCCTCCAGGCGCCAGCGGGCCTCGGTCGCCGCTTCCAGCGCCTCCGGATAGTGCCCGTTGGTGGTCAGCGCGAACTGCAGCGCGAGGTAGGAGCGGGCCTGGGTGCGGGCGTCGCCGATGCGCGCGGCCAGCGCGAGCGCCTCGCCCGCCTGCACGGCCGCCTCCGGCAGCCCCACCGTGGTGCCGAGCAAGGCCCGGTTGGCGAGCGCGCTGGCCCGCTCGGGGGACGGCCCGGCGAAGAAGTCGAGCGCCTTGTCCTGCCAGTGGATGCCCTCGCGGATCGATCCGGACATGACCCAGTAGGGGAACAGCGCGGCCGCCAGCCGGGCGGCCGGCCGGGCCCGCTCGGCCGGGTCGCTGCCCCGGTCGCGGACGCCGCCCAGGCCGAATTCGAGCGCGCCACGGAGGTTGGGGTGCTCGGCCCGGAGCCCCGCCAGCCGGTCGCCCTGGCCGTCGGCCACCAGCCGGTGGCTGAACTCGCTGACCAGGCTGACGTAGCGGGCCAGGTGCCGCTGGCGCCAGGCGGCGTCCTCGCCCGCCTCGGCCAGCCGCTCGGCGCCGTACTCCCGGACCGAGTCGAGCAGCCGGAAGCGTCCGGGGCCGGCCGGCAGCACCACCGACTTGTCGACCAGGCTCGTGAGGACCTCGCTGGCCTGTCCGGCGGGCAGGCCGTCGCCCGCCACCAGGTCGCGTGCGATCGGCAGGCTGAAGCTGCCGGCGAACACCGACAGCCGCCGCCAGGCCGTCCGTTCGGCCTCGGTGCACAATCCGGAAGACCACTCGATCGCGGACCGCAGCGTCTGGTGCCGGCTGACGAGGCCGCGGCGGGTGCCGGTCTCGGCCGCCAGACCCGTGTCGACCCGCTCGGCCAGCTCCGCGACGGGCAGCGCGCGCACCCGGACGGCGGCCAGCTCGATCGCGAGCGGGATCCCGTCCAGCCGCCGGCAGAGCCGGATCGCGTGCGGCCGGTCGGCCGCGGTGAGGGTGAACCCGCTGACCGCGGCGGCCGCTCGCTGGGCGAACAGCTCCACCGCGTCGGCGGCGCCGGTATCGCCGGCCCTTTCATCGGCGGTGCTGTCATCAGTGGTGCTGTCATCAGTGGCGCTGTCATCAGTGGCGCTGTCATCGGTGGTGCTGTCATCGGCCGGGACCGGCAGCGGCCCCAGCCGCAGGACCTGCTCCCCGGCCACGTGCAGTGGCTGCCGGCTCGTCGCCAGCACGGTCACGCCGCTAGTCTCGCGCAGCACCGCGGTGACGAACCGCGCGCACGCGGCCGTCAGGTGCTCGCAGGTGTCGAGGACGAGCAGCAGCTCGCGGCCGCGCAGTTCGCTCAGCACCGCGTCCAGCGGCGCCAACGCGTCCGTCCGGTACAGGCCGAGCTGCTGCGCGACGGTGTCGCCCAGCAGCTCCGGCTCGGTCAGGCCGGACAGCTCGACCAGGACGGTGCCGTCGCGCCGGCCGCCGTCGGTGGCAGCGGCGGCGCGCAGGGCGAGCCGGGTCTTGCCGACCCCGCCGGGGCCGGCCACGGTGACCAGCCGGGTGCTGCCGAGCAGGCCGGCCAGCTGGGCTAGTTCACGGCGGCGTCCGACGAAGCCGGAGACGTCGGCGGGCAGCGCGCGGCGGTGCTCGGCACCGGGACTGCGGGACGCAGCCGGGGGATTCATGCGCACCTCACGTGGTCGCGGTTCCGCTCCCCGGCATTATCTCTCACCGCTGCCGTGCAATCCCATGCATCGCGTCAAAGAGAGTTTGCTTATTTGTCGCAAAATGAGCATGCGGCCGTGGCACAAGATGAGGACTGCGGCGGGGGACGCGCCTGGGCTCGGGGGCGGGCTCAGCCGAGCGGGCGGGCCAGGATCAGGTCGTCGGCGGTGGGCATGCCGGCCCGCCAGACCGACCGGGAGACGATCTTGCGCAGGTCGGCGCGGTGGGCGTAGCGGGCGGCGACGTCGCGGACCTCGGTCAGCAGGCCCTCCGACAGCAGCGTGGGCCGCAGGCCGAGGGCGAGGAAGTGGTCGTTGCGGACGCTGAGGTCGTTCTCCTCCGCCTCCACCCGCGGGTTGGGCAGGAACGCGATCTCCACCCCGGTGGTGTCGGCGACCAGCTTGGCCAGGTCGAGGACCCGGTGGGTCTCGGTCACCTGGTTGAGCACCATCGGGCGTTCGCCGGCGGCGGGCGGGTTGGTGATCGCGATCTCGACGCACCGCACGGTGTCGGTGATGTGGATGAACGCGCGGGTCTGCCCGCCGGTGCCGTGCACGGTGAGCGGGTGGCCGATCGCGGCCTGCATGAGGAAGCGGTTCAGGACGGTGCCGTAGTCGCCGTCGTAGTCGAAGCGGTTGACCAGCCGCTCGTCGGCGGCGGTCTGGTCGGTCTGGGTGCCCCAGACGATGCCCTGGTGCAGGTCGGTGATGCGCAGCCCGTCGTTCCTGGCGTAGAAGGCGAACATGAGCTGGTCGAGGGTCTTGGTCATGTGGTAGACCGAGCCCGGGTTGGCCGGGTGCAGGATCTCCCGCTCCAGCTCCCCGGCCGGGGTCGCCACCTTGACCGTCAGGTAGCCCTCGGGGATGGGCGCGTCCCCCGACCAGCCGTAGCCGTAGACGCCCATCGTGCCCAGGTGCGCGATCGCCGCGTCGGTCCCGGTCGCCACCAGCGCCGCGAGCAGGTTGTGGGTGGCCCGCACGTTGTTGTCGACCGTGTAGCGCTTGGTCTTCTGCGAGCGCATCGAGTACGGCGCCGCCCGCTGCTCGGCGAAGTGCACGATCGCGTCCGGCCGCACCTGCGCCAGCACCCCGGCCAGCCGGTCGTACTCGGTCGCGAGGTCAACGCTGACGAACCCGATCTCCCGCCCGGACACCTCGCGCCAGGCCCGCAGCCGGTCACCGACCGGCGCGACCGGCGTCAGCGAGCCGACCTCGAGATCAACGTCGATCTTGCGGCGGGACAAGTTGTCAAGGATGGTGACGTCGTGCCCGCGGGCCGACAGGTACAGCGACGTCGGCCACCCGCAGAAACCATCACCACCAAGAACCAGGACGCGCATTGTGACCCCCATTGCCTAACGGCAAGAATCCCGCGCCAAAACAGTGCCCCGGTCGTGGAAATGACTCCGCTGAGTAGCGGATTTCAGTCCTGAACGGACAATCTTTGCTGCTCTGGCGCTTCCCCTGGTGGGTGATCCTAGCCCGATGAGGCGGCCTTGCCGGGCGTTAATCGAGCGATTGGCGCGGCCGGGCGCGATAATCGGTCGCTCAGCGAGCGCAAAATGGCGCCCACTGCCCATTACGCAACGTTATCCCCGGTCGGTCGGAAAAGGCCCCGAAGCGTCCCATTCCGTCGTTCGGCCAGCCCGTCCCGGCTAGACCTCGGCCCGGATCGCCGGGGTGAGAAGTTCGCCGACCGCTTCCACCAGGCGGGTCATCTCGAAGGAGACCTGGCGGGTATCGCATTCCGGCGCCGCCAGCACGGCCAGGCAGGAGCCGTCGCTGATCGCCATCACGAACATCAGCCCGTTGTCCATTTCGACCAGGGCCTGCCGGGGTGCGCCCGCGTCCATGATCCGCGCCGCCCCGACCACCAGGCTGGTCAGCCCGGAGGTGATCGCGGCGAACTGCTCGACCGCGAACCCGGGAATGCCGTCCGACAGGGCCAGCGGCACCCCGTCGGCCGACACCACGATCGCGTGCGCGATGTCCGCGACCCGTACGGTGAAGTCGTTCACGAGCCAGTTCAGGTCCTCGCGGTAGACGGCGCTCAACGGCTGTTCTCCTCTCCTGCGCGGGGCGCCGGGCGGGGACCGGGCCCCGCCTGGGCGGCATCTCGACTGCCAAGCTGGAATCCGGTCAGGCGGTCGCGGACCGCCTCGGGCGAACGCCGGACCGACGGTGCCCGCCCGGCTTGCCGCGTTGGCAGCAGCGGGTCGGCGTGCGTCCGCAGGCGGCGCTGGTCCGGGTAAGGGGTCGGCGGCGGCCCAGCCGGCCCGCCGGCCGGCTGGGCCGGCTGGGCCGCGCTGGGGGCCTCGGTCGGTGCCTGGGCGAACGCGCCGCTCAGCGATGCGGTGGGCACCGGGCCGGTACCTGACCCAGCCCGGCTCAGGCGCCGGGCGC
>FSYA01000487.1_pt1 | contig 13229 bp, 10 predicted proteins | sample 1638301 | NCBI WGS metagenome assembly FSYA01 (sample SAMEA3914788, study PRJEB12502) | metagenome | biome: forest; material: soil | place: Canada | collected 2011-07-03 | depth 0.1 m | reverse complement strand
CTCGAAGGCTGGGAACACGGCTGCGACCTGCACGCCCTCCAGGACGCCGCCGACGATCTCGTCCGGCCCCTGCACGACCGGCCGGTCAGGGTCGACCGCGAAACCCTCAGCCTCGGCTACGCCGGGGTCTACTCCAGCTTCCTGCGGCACGCCGAGACCCTGTCCCGCACCTACGATGTCGACGCCCGCACCCTGCTCCTGGAGGCCGGCCGGCGCGGCCTCGTGGGCGGCCAGGAGGACATGCTCGTCGACATCGCCCTGGGGCAGCTGCCCCAGGACCCCGGCGTCCAGCTCACCGAGCGGCCCTGACCGGGACGATCGCGCCCGCCGCCGCATCGCACGCGCCCGCCGCCGCATCGCGGCGGGCCGGCGCCGGGAACGGTGATCCGGCGCGGTTGTGAGGGCACCTGTCCTCTGCCGACGTGTCGCCGGAACAGGCGGCTCGGACGGACAGGTGCTCCTCGGCACCCCGCACAGTGGTGTACCCGTCACCGTGGCAGACCTCCAGCTCAAGGCACCCCATGATCCCGCCCGAGAACCGGACAGCCCCGGCGGCCGTTATGAGTGCCAGAGCTGTTGTTGTCGTTCCGCAAGGCAGCGGCCCGACGAGGAGGTCCCCATGTCCGGATACGCCCCAGCCCTGGAAGCGATGCCCGGTGTCTACGAGAGCACCGAGCCGCCGCACGACCCCACGGGGTCAGGACCGGTGCGCAGCACCTGGATCCAGGGACCTTCCTTGTTCGTCCTGCTGCGCCAGCCTGACGCGGCGCGAAGGCTCTACAGCACGGAGGGGCTGGCGACGCTGGGGCGCCCCGAGCAGGTGCTGCTGAGCAGACAGGAGGGCCTGGCCGGGACCGTCCGGCAGCGCGGCGATCGCTTCGCCTGGGAACCCTGGACCGCGTTCCAGCCCCAGCCGAGCGAGACCCGCGACGCTCATCTGCGCTACGAGCAGGGATGCCTGGTGCGCACCGCCGCCGGTCCGGGCGTGCGGGAGGAGTTCTGGGACCTCGTCGAAGAAGGCGAGGGCACCGCGGCCGCAGCCCAGTTAGTCGATCCCGAGGACTGCTGCGTCGGCCTGATCGTGCGCTGCGGCAGCTGGTTCGGCTATGCCCGCGGACGGACCCGGGCGCTGAGCGGCCCTGCTTCCCTCACTGAGCGCGTGCAGGCTGACGAGGGCGCACCCGACGTGGCTGTGCTGCTCGACTGCGAGGTGTCCGTGGGGCGCGTCCGCGGCAGACTCTGGGAGGTCGAACTCTCGACGCTCCCGCAGCGCAAGGGCGCGATCCTGCAGCCCCGGCTCGATGAGGCCACCGGCGCAATGACGGTCTGTGATCTCGCCGGACCCGGGGGTCGGCGGGCACAGCGGAAGTGGCATCTCAAAGCGCTGGAAGGCCCGGTAGCCCTGCTGTCGGCCGGTTGACCTCGCGGCCCTGACCGGGTACACCGGTTCAGTGGGGCTTGCACGAACTGGTCCCCCGGCGGACGAACGCACAGCAAGGGTGTGTCTGTGAGTATCCGACACGGCTTCGGCCCGCGAACGATCGGGCCCGGTCAAGGCGCTGACAAGCCTTGCTCCGCGCTGGGCGTACGGCCCACCCTGGAATCCCTGCCGGCTCAGGCAGGCCACCCATCCACCGAACCGCCGGTCCACCCAGCGGGCGAATCGGCTCCTCCTGCCCCGCCACGCGGGAGGCGCGTTTCCTTCCCCGGCGAAAGCCGGGAGTACCCACGAATGGATTGCCGATGATGATTCCGGACAGGCCGAGCCCGGATGCGGACATGCACGACAACGTCGGCGTCTATGCCGTCGGTGCCTTGGATCCGGACCAGGCCGCCGAGTTCGAGGAGCATCTGGCCGGCTGCGTACGCTGCGCCGATGAATTGGCCGGTGTCCAGAATCTCCTGAGCACCCTCGCCCTGTTGGCGGATGAGGTGTCGCGGGAGGGAGGACCGGCCGAGGAGCTCCGGGAGACTGTCGTGCGGATGGACGCCTTCAGGTCGCGTCGCCCGCTCAGCCGGAACCCGAACAGTGGCTCCGCGTCGTCGACTTCATGCCGCTCGCGGTCGTCGAGGACCCGGGGCGTGGAGTCGGCCGTGAGCGCGGCTGCGGGCATCCCGGGGGTCTGCCGCATGGCCGGATCGGCCGCCGGTCGGCCCACGACCATCGCCGATGTCTCACCCAGGCTACCCGCCGCCACTCAACCCGTCAGTCCTGCAACGGACTTCCCCCAGGAGGCCCTGGTCTTCAGGCCGGAGAGGAACGGGTCCCCGGTCTGGAGCCGCGAAGCGGCGGAGCGCGCCCCGGACCCTTTGGCGGAAACCGCTGTCGGTAGGGGCCGGTAGCGTGCCGTCGTCCACCTCGGACCCTCCGGCCACCCAGGAACCGGCGCCCCGGAATTGACACAGGAGACCGTGTCCGCGGATAGGGTCGGGCCCATGAATAGGGATCTGGCGAACGGCGTTGTCGGGCGGCCGGTGGAACGGGCCTCGCTGGAGGAGTGGATCACTCGCGTTGCTGCTGGTCAAGGCCACGCGGTGATGATCGAGGGTGAGCCGGGGATCGGCAAGTCGACGCTGCTGGACGCCGGCCTGAGCCACGTCCCAGCGGACTGCGAAGTGCTGCGCGGTCAGTGCGACGAACTGAGAGTGCGGTTCCCGCTCCTGGTGATGACCGGGCTCCTCGGGGTGTCGGTGGACTCGGCCGATCCCTTGCGCAAAGAGGCAGCGCTTACCTTCGCGGAACCGGACGCAGCAACCGGATGGAACATCCGCGCCAGCTCCGGCGACCCCGTGGCCGCGGCGGTCGAACAACTCCTGAGTCTGGTCGACAGGTTGTGCGCGAGGGCTCCGTTGGTACTGGTCCTCGAGGATCTGCACTGGGCGGATGACGCGACGCTGCTCCTGTGGCGACGGTTGTGCCAGGCGTCGGCGCAGCAACCGCTGCTCGTCATCGGGACTCGTCGTCCTGTGCCGCAGCGTGCCGAACTCGATCTGCTGCAGCGGGAGATCCAGGCACTCGGCGGTGCCGTGATCAATCTCGGTCCACTGCCCGGCGACAGCGTGCGGGCGCTGGCCGCCGATATCCTCGGAATCGATCCCGGCCCGCAATTGATGGAACAGTTGGGACTCGCCTCCGGAAACCCCTTGTACATCATCGAGCTGATCGGCTCGCTCTCGCGACGGGGAGCCTTGCGATCAGTGAACGGGACTTTGGATATCAGCGACCCGACTGCAACGGGAGAGGACAGGTCTCTGGCCGGTGTCATCGGCGAAAGGCTAGACTTCCTTTCCTTGGAGGCTCGGGAAGTGCTGCGAACTGCGGCACTTCTGGGGCCCAATTTTTCGGTCACTGATATGGCCGAAATCCTGAGGCGGGACGAAAGCTCCCTGGCCGCGGCGTTGGCGGAAGCCATAGCTGCCGCTGTTCTGGAGCCGGTGGGAACGCGGCTGAGATTTCGGCACGGGCTGCTGAAGGAATCGATTTATCAGGCGACATCGCTAGGAGTACGAGGAGTACTGCACCGTCGGGCGGCCGAAGCCGTGATCGGCTCCGGGGCCGCGATGGAGCAGGTGGCGGAGATCATCCTACGGTCTTTGGAGACAGTGGACGGGTGGGAGGTCGACTGGTTGACGGATAATTCCAGGACCCTGGCCTGGAGGGCTCCATTGATCGCCGTTGAGCTCATCGAACACGCCCTTGAGTACACTGCCATTTATGATCCGCGGTGTATCGAGCTGCAGGACCACCTGGTGTCGGCGTACTTTCTGCTGGGCCGCTTCGACGAGGCGAAGGAGCTGGCCCGGGTCATCCTTCTCGGCACAGTCGATCCCCATCGAATCGGACAGGCTACCTGGTTGTCGGGCAGAATCGCCATGCGTCAGGGCAACGAGGAGGAAATGGAACGGATCGCTGCTCTTTCCGATCCGCGCCTCGGACCGGTTTGGCAGGCTCGTATCAGGGGTCTTCAGGCAGAAATTGTGTTTGCCCTCGGACGTCAAGCGGAAGCATTTCGGCGATCCGCCGAAGTATTGGCCGAGGCGGAGCGGCTCGGTGATGCGGTGGCCACGGTATGGGCGCTGCACGTCGAGTCACTCGCTCGTCATCGGCGCCATGAACTGGTTGAGATGCTGGCCGCGATCGACCGGGCGTTGAGCGTCGCCGGAAACGACCCCCAGTTGCGGGACCTACGCCTGGTCGTGCTGGGCAACAGAGCAGCGGCATTGGACGGAATGGGCCGCCATCAGGAACTGGCGGAGGCGGTGCGGGTGGCACGTCGCTACGCCGAAAGCATCTCCACCCCGAACCTGTCCCTCATCCTCATGCAGCTGTGTGACACATTCTACGACGCCGGAGACTGGGACGAGGCGATCTCGGATATAGAAAACCTCGGCGGACTGCCTGCATACTGGGAGATCGAGCGCCTGGGGATGCTCGCGCTGATCGCTGCTCGGCGCGACGAATGGAGCCGGGCCGGCGAATATCTCCACCGGCTGAAAAGCGTCTCCGTGCCGGAGGCCATGTGGCAGTGCATTACCTTCTCGCTGATGGCGCAAAGCCTCGCGGCGGAGCGGGACGGCCGGCCCGGCGATGCCGCCGCAGTGCTCGCGGTCCTACTGGAACCAAAGTACGAGCAGTACGCTCCTAGCCGTTCCGACGTCCTCCCCGCTCTGGTACGCCTCGCACTGGACACCGATGACCCGCAGACCGCCCAAACTGCCGTTTCCGTCTCCCAGCAAGCGGCGGATGTCGCCCCGAATCGTCGCAAGCGCGCGCTCGCCGATTGGTGTCGCGGGATATTCGAAACGGATCCGGCGCTGATTCTGGAGGTTGTTGAGGACTTGCGCGCCAACAACCTGAAATGCTACCTCGGTGACGCGTTGCAGGACGCGGCAGCGGCCCAGGCGATCAGAGGGGACCTGGTCGGCGCCCATGCCACGCTGGCAGAGGCACTGTCCGCCTACGCAGACCTCGGAGCGGACTGGGATTCCCGCCGCGCCATCGCCCGGCTGCGCTCGCACGGCGTGATCAAGGGAGTCGTCGGCAGGCGCCAACGGGCTTCCTCCGGCTGGGAGGCGCTTACCGGAACGGAAGTTCAGGTGGCCAGACTGGCGGCCCGTGGACTGTCCAATCCTGATATAGCAGTTCAGTTGCTGCTCTCCCGCAGGACAGTGGAGTCTCACGTCTCGCACATTCTCGGAAAGCTCCAGGTCCGCTCGCGCAAGGACATCTCGGAGCAATTGAGGATTTCCCGTCAAGCCGCTGGCAGGCGGAACTCCTGATGCGACCGGTGGTGATCATCCGGAGCCCGCGACAGCGGGGATCACCACCGGCGCCCAGTCGCACGAAAGCGGGAGGCGGGCGGTTCCACGAGCCCGGGTGGGGCAGGCTGCCAGGCCCGGGGCAGCACCTGGTGGTCCAGTAGCGCCCGGGCGTTGATCACGGCGCTGGCCCGTGCACCCGCGAGCTCGTCCCGTCGCAGGCCCAGGGCCTGCCGCAGCACCGCGCAGGGTACCGGCACCATGATCGCACCTGTGCACCACTCGTCGAAGGCGACGAACGCCACCTGATGACCGACGCGCACCACCCGCGCGGCAGACCGTACCCCGTGCCGCCCGGCTGGGTCCGCGACGCCCGGCGAGTACGCCAGGAAGCCTTCCGGGCCGCGCCCGGATCCGCGCGGGGCCGGCACCGGCGCGGGCGGGCGTCCCGGGCCCCAACGGTCAGCCACTGATCTGCATCCAGATCGCCTTCAGCGCGGACCGGTAGGCCAGGGCGACGGGAGTGGATTCCATGACCGCGTCGACCAGGAGTTCCAGGGCCCGCTCCATGCCCGGTGTCCCGGCGGACCCGTCCTGGCCGGTGGTGGCGCAGAGCTGTCTCATCATCTCGACCCGGGCTGTGCGGTACATATCGTCCGCGCTGTCGACGAGGCGAAGCAGAAGGGCTTCCTCGGTGTAGAAGGTGGCCTCCTGGGCCAGCCGGATCATCTGGTCGGTCGTGTTCTGCGGACTCATGCGGCCTCCAGGTGTTCGGGGCGTGGGGTGCTCACCTGGTAGTACGGACGAAATCACCGCGAGACTGTCCGGGTTGTGTAGCGGATCTGTAATAGACCAAAGGATCGTTTACTGGCAATTGCGCCGGTCTGTCGGGCGGGGCGTTTCGGACCATCGGGACACAGGCGGGCAGCCCAAGGGCCCGACCGCCGATCCGGTGCCGGGCCCGAGGCTGTACGGGGAGAGGAGCAGCGCCGGGAGGCCGCCCTGGTGCCGCTGGTGAGTGCACCGCCGTGGGAAGTGGCGCTGCCGCGGAACCGGTGCTCAGGCCACCACGGACAGGGTGCGTCGGGTCGCGGCGCTCTCCAGGCGGTCGGCAGCCCGGGACAGGGTATGTTCCGACTTCCTGGGGGCGCGCCAACGTCGGCGTCCTGGACGGCCCTTGACTGCGTACATGGCCTGGTCCGCGGCCTCCAGCAGCTGGGAGATCGAGGCACCGAGCGGGTTGTCCACCCGTACTGCTCCGATGGAGGCCCCGACGCGGATCCACTGGTCCCGGAAGGGGACGGGCTGGGTCAGGGCAAGGTGGAGCTCCTCGACGCGCTCGTCCAGATCGCTGTGGTCGGCCACGGCGGCGACGAACTCGTCGCCGCCCAGACGCCCGGCGACGCCGTGCTGCCCACACCACTCGTGCAGGCGTTCGGCGGTGGCGATCAGGACCTGGTCGCCGGCGGTGTGCCCGAAGGTGTCGTTGACCGGTTTGAAGCTGTCCAGGTCGAGCATGAGGATGCCGGCCGGGCCGGAAGCGATGAGCGCGGCGGCACGGTCGGTCCAGGCGTTGCGTCCCATCAGGCCGGTCAGTGGATCCCGGTGGGCCAGACCGAGGCGGGTCGTCAGGTCGGCGACCCGGGCAGGCAGGGGCTCGACGGCGGGCAGCAACTGGCGGACCGACTGAACCAGGTACCAGGCGGCGTCGACGGCGGAGTCGCAATCCGGGCCCCCGGCGAGGGCGGCGGTGTAGACAGCGAGGCGGCGGCGGGTTTCGGCGATCAGTTCGACGGTGTCCGATGTCATGGCAAGTCCTCTCCTTGGCCAGGGTCGGCTCCGGGCGGCTCCGCGGTCGGGCCGCCGGTGCGGCTTCCGGCTGAGCCAGGTCCCCCGCGAGGTGGTGCCCGTCACGCTGCCGCGCTGCGGGCGAACGCCCTCCGCGGCAGGGTGACGGGGTTCCGGTCCCCCGGTGCCCGTCGTGTCGCGGGCCCGGGGCTGTCCCGCTGCGGGGAGGTGCGGGGAGAGCCCCGGGACGGATCCCGGGCACGGTCATGCTGCCTGGGAGGAGTCCGAGATGCGTTGCCCAACGGGCGGGCGGAGCTGTCGTCTCGTGGAACTCGCGGGCACCTCTGCCTTAACAAACGGTCAGCTGAAGGGCCGGGTTCAACATAACTGACGGTCCGTCGGCGATTGGTGGGAACCGGGAGCGGGTCCGCCCACCATGGCGGCCGGGTCCGGAACAACCCCCGGGGGCGCGAACGGGGACACCGGAACCGGGGACTGGATGCCCCCTTCGGCCGCTGGGACGATTTCTGTGACGGAAACCCAGGGTTTTCGCGGAGAAAGAGGAGCCGAAGATGGCTGGTGGCGTCAAAGTCACACCAGAAATGATCTCGGGGGCCGCAACGTCGTGCACCAAGACGGCGGGTGACCTGGATCAGGAGCTGGCGACCCTGAAGAACTACATCGTGGGCCTGGAGGCATGGTGGCAGGGCATCGCCCAGAACACCTTCCAGGAGCTGATGCAGGAGTACGACACCTACGCGCAGATGCTGCACAACGCACTGACCGACATCGCCGGTGGACTGACGGGCAACTACGTCAACTACACCAGCACCGAGCAGCAGAACGTCACCACGATCAACAACATCCAGAACCAGCTGCCGGCCAACTTCAACTGACCACAGCGGGCCGGCCAGCCGGCACCGAGCAAGGAGTGAACATGTCGAATGTAGACAGCGCGCAACTCATGGTCCAGGAGGAGCTCTCCGGGGCCGGCCAGTACATCAACAACTCCGCACAGACCATGGCCGACCAGCTCAACTCGCTCATCGCACAGCTCCAGCCGATCGCTGACGGGGGCTGGACCGGCGGGGCGTCGAGCTGGTACCAGGGCCTGCAGGACGAATGGAACTACGCGGCCAACGGCCTCTTCGGCCCGGACGGCGTGCTCGGCGAGATCGCCCAGGCGATGCAGGTCAACTGGAACAACTACGCCGAGGCCGAGTGGTCGAACGTCCAGACCTGGCAGGGGGCGACCTCGCTGCCCTCCGCGTCGCCGCCCTCCTCCTGACCCGCCGCGGCCACCGATAGCCCAAGAGGATCAGAGGACCCGTAACCGTGGATGAGCACTGCCGAATCACCGTCGTGGGCGACCATCGGAAGGTGGACCTGGCTGTCCCGGCCGGGGCCCCGATCGTGACCTATGCCGACACCCTGGCGCGGCTCTGCGACCAGGGAACCCCCGACATCATGCCGTCGGCCTGGACCCTGGCCGCGGCGATCGGGGCACCATTCGCCCCCGAATGGTCCCTGGCCGAACTGGGGATCGCCGACGGCCATGTCCTGTACCTGTGCGATGTCCTGGCCGGTGAGTTCGCCGACCCAGTGGTCCACGACGTCGCCGAACGGGTCACCGAGGTGGCGGACGGAACCCTGGACCGCCGCTGGGACGCGACCTCCCGCACCTTCACCGTGATGGCGCTCGCCTTGGGCTGGGTCGTCACCGTCCTGCTCGTGCTCGCGGCCAGGCACCAGGTCGACAAGGGATTCCTCGGGGACATCTCCCTGGGCACCGGCCTGCTGCTGCCCACCGTGGCCTGGGTCGCGATGGAGCGGGAGTGGTCGATCCCCACGTCGCTGCGGATGGCCGTGGGCCTGTGCGCGGTCCCCGTCCTGTCCTTGGCGGCCTGGTGCCTGGCCACCGGTCAGGGAGTCCAGGGGCTCGGACTGCGCGGGTCCATGACCGAGGCGGGGCTCGCGGTCGCGGCACCGGCCGTCGGCGCGCTGCTTGGCTCCTGCCTCGCCTTCATCGCGGCGCCCGCGGTGACCACCTGTTCGGTACTGTTCGCCATGCTGGTCGCGACCCCGTTGTGCGTCGTCCTGGCCTCGGTGAAGGCGGACGCCGTGCAGGCCGCCTCGGTCGTCGCGGTCCTCGCCTTCGCACTGCTGACCCTGGTGCCCACGATCTCCAGCCACACCGTGGCCTTCGCCCACAAACGGATCGCCCTGCGCGCCCAGACCGAGCCCGGCGACGACGAGGTGGCCAGTGCGGTGCGCGCGGCCACCGTCCTGCTGGTCTCCTGGAGCGGCGGCCTGGCCCTGGCCCTGGCCCTGTCCCTGGTCACCATGGCGGCCTCGACCTCCCCGTACGCGAACGCGGCGGCCGGAATGCTCGGGTTCGCGCTGCTGCTGCGCGCGGGCGCGGCCCGCTTGGTCGCCGAGGTGGTGCCGGTCCTGCTGGCCGGAGTGGCGGGGCTGTTCACCCTGCTGCTCGTCGGCCCACCCCACTTCGGCTGGGGGTACTGGGTCGCCCCGACCTACGCCTGCCTGCTCGGCGGGATCCTGCTGCTCTACGGTTTCCGGCGGCTGATGCGCCGCACCACCCCGCGCCCCATGGCGCGCCCCCGGCAGCTGACCACGATCGGATCGGTGCTGGCCGGCGGCAGCGTGGCGCTGGTGGTGGCGACGTTCGGAGTGTTCGGCACGCTGGTCGGCCTCGGACACCACCTATGACGGGGGTATCCGAGGCCGGGACGCTACTGGACGGGGGGCGTCGCTCAAGCGGCGGGAGGAAAGTTCAGCACGCCGGCGAGCGGTCCTGTGCCCTCCGTGCTCTCCAGCAGGCCCAGTTCGATCGCCTTGCGAGTGAGGTCGGCCTTGTTCCCCACATTCAGCTTGTTCCGGATCCGCTTGATATAGGTGCTGACCGTGGCCTCGGTCAGGTTCATCCGCCGACCGATCTGACTGTGCGTCAAACCGCTGGCCAGCAGCCGCAGCGCCTCCATCTCACGCCGCGCCAGCGCGGGCCGGGCGGCGGACGTGGGATGCCGCAGTTCGGTGTGCAGGCGAGTGGCCAGGCCGGGTGCGACATACAGCCCGCCCTGCGACACCGTCTCGACCGCGCGCATCAGTTCGTCCTCGTCTGCCTGCCTGCTCACGCATCCGAAGGCCCCGGCACGCAGGGCGTCGGTCACCAGTTGCCAGCCCGCGAAGTCCGCGATGATCAGCACGCGGCCGCAGGCCGCCAGCGCGCCGACGGTTTCGGACATGTCTCTGCCGGCCTGGGCGGGCGCACCGTAGACAATGACGTCCAGGCGCTCACCGGGCTGGCAACGCCTCTGCAGTTGGGCGGGCTCCGAGGTGGCCGCGACCAGCTGCAGTTGCGGACTGCTCGTCAGCAGGCTCTCCAGGCCGCGGCGAGCCAGCCCGTGTTGTTCGACGATAGCGATCTGCGAGTAGGTGGACATCGCACTCCTGCAATTCGTGGTTGGCTCCGGAGGAGGCGGAATTCGGAGCCTCAATGTACCCGCTGGTCACGCCGAACGTCAGGACGCATTGCACGGGGGCGGGGTGAGGAGAAACACGTGAACCAAAGCCGGGTGAATTACGTATCTCTAGTTCGAGCGGCTTCCACGAGAATTCACTCACCAGCATTGTTGCACACCGCGGAATCAGGATGCCGTTTCCGCGGTCCCACCCGCAATCGACAAGGAGCGCACCGCGCATGATCGACGAGGACTGGCGAGGATTCTCCTCTTCATTCGCCGAATCCGTGCGCCCCGACGACCCGCGCGGGGGGCCTGGTAGACGCATGCTGGTGGTCGCCGTCTCCACGCTGCTGGCCGTGTGCCTGGGGGCACTGATCTACGGGGCCCTGGGCGGGCCGGCGTTCGCGCTGCCGAGCGAGGTCGTACCCATCTCGGCGCCCCTGCCCTCGACGCCCTACCAGGCGGGCAACGGTGATACATCGGGACAGACCTGGACGGCGATCGCCGGCCCGAGCTGCGCCGCCAGCGTCGACGGCTCGACCAATTTCGCGGCGTACGGCTACTACACCGGGACCAATGCCGCCCAGAGCACCGGCTGGACCACCTCGGCCAGCGGCGGCTACGTCGGTGACAACTGCGGCGGCGGCTATATCTCCGTCCCGGTGTCCGGACATCCCGCCGCCTACGACTCCACCGATTTCGCGCTGTGGACGTACGACTTCAGCGCCAAGTTCACCGACGCGTCCTGCAGCGTGTCCACCTACGTCCCCAGCAACTCCTCGCGCGAGTACGTCGGCGGGGATCCCGCGTACTTCTACTACTACGGGTCCGACTACGTCTACGGCACCACCACCGCGTCCCCGCTGGGCGGCTTCACGGTCAACGAGGTTGCCAAGCAGGGTACGTGGGTCACCGCCGGTGCCTTCAAAGTCACCACCGGGATGGTGTCCATCAAGATGGTCGACGCCGGGACCAGCAGCGGCTCGGCCGACGCCCACGACGCCGCTGCGCAGGTGCGGCTCACCTGCTCCTCGACATGACCCAGGGGCTGCGCGTCGCGCCCCGCGGCTGGGGCACGTTCAAGAGCATCGGCGCCGCCGTCCGCGACGCCGAGGTCGGCGCGCTGGTGTCGATCCAGCCGGGCACCTACACCGAGAACATCGTGCTGGACCGCGAGGTCACGCTGGTCGCCGAGAAGGGGCGCGGCAGCGTACGCATCGTCAGCGGGGCGCACGGCCCCGCGCTGACCGTGCGCAGCGCCACGGGCGCGATCCAGGACCTGGTCATCGAGGGCAGCGGCACGGAACCGGCGATCACCGTCACCGCGGGCGCCGTCGTCATCTCCACGTGCGAGATCACCGGTGGCCGCGTCCACGTCACCGGCGACGCCACCCCCGTCTTCCGGGACTGCGAGCTCCACCACACCGGTGACATAGGGTTCTACCTCGGCGGCGACAGCCGGGCGGTGATCGAGAACACCGCCGTCGGCGACGTGGACGCGGTGGGGGTCGTGGCCGACCAGGGCGCCGCCCCCACCCTGACCCGGGTCTCGGTCACCCGGACCGGAGGCCACGGCATCCGGGTCACCGGCTCCGCCCGGGGCAGCTTCGAGCACTGCGCCGTCACCCACACCGGGGCGGCGGCGATCGCCATCGACGACAGTGCCCGGCCGGTCCTGCGCTCCTGCCGGATCGGCGACAGCGCGGCGGCGGGCATCGTCATCACCGGCGAGGCCGGCGTCGACGCCGCTCCCGCCGGAGAGGACACCGGCGAGGCCGCCTCCACCGGCGGGACCTTCGGCGTCGACCTGCGCGGCTGCGAGGTCGCCCGCACCGTCGCGGACGGGATCCACGTGACCGGCCAAGCCGTCGCCTCCCTGACGGACTGCCGGGTCAGCGACACCGGAGCAGCCGGCCTCGTCGCCAGCGGCGCCGGCCGCCTGCGCCTGCGGGACAGCACCACCGCCGACACGGCCGGCTGCGGCCTGGTCGTCGGTGACACCGCTCAGGTCGAGGCCCGCGGCGGCGGATTCGCCCGGGCCGGCGCCAACGGCGTCTACGCCGCGGACAGCACGCAGGTGACCCTCGACGGCTGCACGGTCACCGAGGCGGCCTTCACCGCCGTCCAGGCAGGTGACAGCTGCCGGGTGACGGTCCGTCGCTGCACCGTGCGCGGCACCACCGAGCACGGCGCCCGCGTCATCGGCCACGCCATGCTGACCCTGACCGACACCGTGATCGACGACGTGGGCCTGTGCGGTATCGAGGCCGACGGCGGAGACCTGACCGCACGCGGCTGCAAGATCACCAAAGCCGGTACCGGCATAAGCCTGACCACCGGCCACCGCCCGCTGATCGATGGCTGCTCGATCACCTCGTGCGGGGGAGTGGGCCTGGACATCGGGACCGGCACCGCTGTGCTGGTCGTCGACACCAAAGTCACCGAGACCGGCTCAGCCGGGGTCTTCGTGCGCGAACGCGCCACCGCCTGGCTCACCGACTGCTCCATCACCGACACCAAAGGCACCGGGCTGGTCGTACAGGCCAAGGCCGCCCCACGGGTGCGTGGCGTGACCATCGCCCGCACCGCCAAGAACGGCCTGTATGTCGCCGATGCGGGCGCCGGGCGCTTCGAGGACTGCGACATCAGTGAGGCCGGCTTCCCCGCCGTCTACGTCGGCAGCACCGCCACTCCGCT
>FSYA01000734.1_pt1 | contig 14511 bp, 9 predicted proteins | sample 1638301 | NCBI WGS metagenome assembly FSYA01 (sample SAMEA3914788, study PRJEB12502) | metagenome | biome: forest; material: soil | place: Canada | collected 2011-07-03 | depth 0.1 m | reverse complement strand
TGGCGTTGCCGGTGCAGTCCCAGATCTGGGCCTGGGTGCCGGGGGTGGTGGACCAGTTGGTGTCGTCGAGGCACTTGTTGGACTGCGGGTTGTAGAAGGAGCCGCCGGCCTCGGGGATCCAGACCTGCGCGCCGCTGCCGTTGCAGTCGTAGAGGTCGACCGGCGTTCCATCGGCCGTGCCGCCGCCCTGGACGTCCAGGCACTTGCCCAGAGCCTGGATCGTGCTTCCAGCCGTGGCCAGGGACCACTGCTGGGCGTCGGTGCCGTTGCAGCCGTAGACCTGGACGGGATTGAAGTTCGCAGTACTGGCGCCCTGGTCGTCCAGGCACAGCCCGCCGTACCCGATGTTCGGGGCTGCCCCGGTATCGGCGCTGGCAGGTCCGGCGGCGAAGACAGTTGCGGCCAGCGCTGCACTGGCCGGCACTGCCATCATGGCCAGCCGGATCCCTGCACGCCGACGGCCCTGGGCGGCGCCGTCGGCAGGTCGCGCGCGCGAGACGGTCATAATGTTCGGCCCTTCCGCAATGAGGTGCGCGCCATGTGATTCCTGGCGCGGACGCCGGTGGGGCGTCAATGGGATTACGTTGATCCTTCGTGTCCCGTTCACTCCGAAGAGGGGGCCGGAGGGGCTTTTGGAGGTCGGTGCGTGCCTTCCAGATCAGCTTCACTGACCTCCGGACAGGTCGGCGGCAGCCGCGGACCATCGCGGTGTTCCAGCTCCCACTGACGGCCCTTCACTTCGGCTGTTGGTGGGTGATCCGGTGCCAGAGCGGCAGGCCGAACCACAGGCATAGGAACCAGCTCAGCGCTGTGCCGCTCAGTAGCGCCGCGCCGCGAAATCCCAGGACCACGTCCAGGACCATGAGCAGCGCCAGGTTCATGGAGAGCATCAGCAGGGACAGCCCGGCCAGGGCAAGCCTGCTGGAGATCTCGACCAGACGGCTCTTCAGTCCCCTGCGGGTGACCAGGCGGTGGAAGGGGGCGGGTGCGGTCAGCAGGGCTGTGGCTGCGAAGGCGAACATCAGCGCGCCCACGTACATGTAGCGCTGGTCCGCGGTCAGCCCGGTGAAGCGGGGGGTGAACGCCAGAGCCATCAGGAAGCCGAGCAGGAACTGCACACCGGTCTGGGCGACCCTGATCTCCTGCAGGATCTCCGCGTAGCGCTGGTTCTGCTGCTGCTCGAGGGCGCGGGGGGTGGTCCCGGGTGCGGTGCCGGGTTCGTCCACTCGCATCGGGATTGCCTCGGGAAAAAGTGCAACCGGTGGAACCGAATGGACGATGGGGATGTCTTTGATCGTGGGGGAGTGGGTGGACTCGTCGACCAGCTGACGAAGCGGTTTGGTTTGGGTCGTGTGTTCGTTCATCGTGACCGGTCGGCCCTCCTCCGGACGCTCCAGAGTGTCGATCGGGCGCCTCGTGATCTCCTGCGTTTCTATCTCGTGCGTGTTCATCTCACTGACTCCTTCAGCGGTGCCGGGCCGGTTGGTTGCTTCAGGACGTGGGCGTGGGTGTGGGCGTCGGTGGGGGCGTGGATCCGGCCGGAGTGGGCTGAGAAGGGCTGGGCGGCGGGGAAGAGGGCTGGGCCGTGGAGTCGGCTGTGACGGAGGCAGACGGGGAAGGAGAAGCCCGATGCGTCCTCAGGATGGTCGGCGGGACGGTGCTGGGGGAAGCTCGCCAGGCAGGTGCGGCGACTGCGGGTGAGGGGCGGGCCGACGAGGCCTGCGCCGACGGCGACACCGTGGCTGCCGCCCGAGTAGGGGCCTGGGTGGCGTCCGGCTGCGCCATGCCGAAGGGTTCCACGCCGGCGCCCAGAGAGACCTTGCCGGCAGTTCCGTGGGTGGGTGCGGCCGACTGCTGAGCTGTGCTGAGGGCCAGCGCGACCCCCGCGAGGGCTGGCAGGGCCATGACACCCAAAATTGCGGTCCCGAACATTCGGGCCTTCCGGTGGCGGCTGCGCCGACGGTGGGGGAGTTCGGGTGTGCTGTCGTACGCGCGGGGGGCACCCATCGGACGGTTCTCTTCTCTCATGGCGTCAACACATAGACCGGGCATGCTCGGCGGGGGGCGGCGGGAGTTCCGGCTCGGGGTGTTTACGGAACGTTCATCCGCTGCATGGCTTGACGATGAGAACGGGCCCCAAGCGCGAAAGGTTCTGCCTTAGTTGGCGGAAATCTCATCCGCTGCGCGGGCTCTCGCCGGAGCCTTCGGTCAAGTTTCAGGCAGCGACCCACTGTATCTAAGGCCATGGTCTTTCCTGATCGACGGGACTGCCGCTGAGTCGCCTTGATCGCCATAGAAATCGTCTGACACGACGCCGCGGTGAACCTGCGATTTTGGGTCCGCTGCCGACGACGTTCGGGCCGTCGTGCGCGTCTGCCACGGGCGTGACACCACCGGGGCCGAGGCCCGCGCCGATCTTCATGCCGCCGCGCGGGCCGGTGCAGCGGTCGTGCCAGTTCCCCATCACCGCAGCGGCATTCGTGCGCCAACCCGGCGTATGCCTCCTGGGACTTCCCGGCCCACCACGGCGCACGGTACCGGGTCGGACTCGGAATGTGGGTCTACGAGGTCCACCGCATAACGGATATCACGGGTATCGCGGACACGCGCAAGGGCGCGGGCATCGGCCGGGATCGGGCCGTGTGCGAAGTGTCTGGGATGAACCGATCCGCGGGCCACCCCGTAGTAGGTGCCATGGCGGCCGGGGCGATCGCCCCTGCGCGTTGAGCTTGAATGGAGAGCGTCTTGCCCGCATCAGAGAACGTAGACCCTGCTCGCGGACAATCGTCGAGCACCCCCGCGTTCCGTCTCGCGGTGCCGCTGCCCGGTGCAGTACAGGAACCCGGCGGGGCGCTGTCTCCGGGCCGGTGGGCGAAATCACCGGACCCGCCCACGGGCGGATCGGGGAAGCCCGGCCCCGGCCCGGGTCCCGGTCCCGGTCTTGGTCCCGGTCCCGGTCCGGTGGCGGGCAGGACGTTGCAAGGGCCGGGCACAGAGGCGGAGCCCGAAACCGCGGAGACCCCCGCGGTCCCGGCGTGGTCGGGCCCGACCCGCAAGCACCTGCTGCTCACCGCTGCCGCCTTCGCGGGCGGAGTGCTGATCACGGTTCCGTTCCTGATGTCGGGCGGCGGCTCGGGACAGCGTGCGGTCAGTGAGCCCCCGGTGCAGCCGGTGGCCGCCATCTCAAGCAGTTCGGCCGTCCCGATCAGCGCCCAGACGCTGGAGCCTGGGACGTTCCCTTCCGCCACCGCTTCCGCGTCCGCGAGCCCGTCCGCGAGCCCGTCCGCGTCAGCCTCCCCGTCCACCGAGCCGGTCGGTGTCGCACGCAATCCGTTGGACACCAACCCCACCGGTGCGGCCGTCCCGCGGACCGTGGCCTCCCAGACGGCCCGCACGACCGCCAGCTCCCAGGTGCAGAGACCGACCAAGTCGTCCGTGCTCATCGAGGGCTACGGCTCGAACCGCTGTGTCGACGTCGGCGGCCAGCAGGACGGGGTCGCCCGTGACGGTACCCATTTGCAACTGTGGGGCTGCTCCGGCCGCGCCGACGAGGAGTGGACGCTCGCCTCGGACGGAACCATCCAGTCGATGGGGATGTGCATGGATGTGGCCTGGGGGTCCGTCGAGGACGGAGCCGTGGTCCAACTGGCCCGGTGCAGCGGCAACCCGGCTCAGCAGTGGGTGCTGACCCCGGAGGCCGACCTGGTGAACCCGCAGGCCAACAAGTGTCTGGACGCGGTGAACAATGGCACCGGCAACGGCACCCAGCTTCAGATCTGGGACTGCTCGGGCACCTCCAATCAGAAATGGCACACGGTCCCTGCCTGACCCAGGACGGTGACCCGCGGACACAGGCTGTCGGATCGATGCGGCCGGCCGCAGACGAGTGCAACGGAAGGAGCAGGTCATGACGCGTTGGGGCGATCTTCTCGCGCACTGGTCGTCCAGCCGCGGCGGGAAGTACCACGGTGAGGACGCCGGGGACCTGGACGGCCCGGTCCTGGTGGAGGAGTACGAGGGGGCCGTGCTGCTGCGCTCCTCCGAACAGGTCGTCCCCAGTGCGCAGGACGTGGCCGACCTCGCGCGGAGCCTGACGGCGGCGGAGAGCGGTCGCTCGATGATGACCGTGGTGGTCGCGGCGGCAGAGTCCGTGCCTCCCGCGCTGTGGTCCCGCTTGGGAGACCTGTTCGACGCCTGGCAACAACGCGGCACGCAGACTGTGCGGCTGGTGATCCCAGGCGCCGGACGCGGCGACCCGGATCGCCCGGCGCTGGCGCAGCGGATCGCGGAGGCCTGGCAGTTCACGGTGATCGCTCCCGAAGGGGCAGCGTGGATCGTGCCCGGGGGCTCGCTGTTCGTCCCCGACCAGCGGGATCAGCGCGGCGGGTGGTGGCGGTTCCAGCCCGACGCCGAACCGGTGCCGCTGGGGCCGCGGATCCCGGCACCGGCCTGGCAGGACGCGGTCGGTCAGCTGCACGCGCACACGGAATCCGGTTGCGTGGTCGAGCAGATACCGGCCGGCGTGCTGCTGCGGCTCCCGCGCTCCCGCCGCCCGCAGGCCGGCGACCTGTGCTACGCGGTGCCCGTCGATCCCGGCCGGGCGACCGTACTGGTCGGACTGCCGGGCCCCGGGCCGGACGGCGAGGTCCCCGTCGACGACCTTGCCGGGCTGCTGGCGGCCCTGCCCCCGGCTGTGCGTTCCGAGATCCGGCTGGCCCCGGGCGATGGCACGGATCTGCTGCCTGCCGCGTGCGCTGTGGCCGATGCGCTGGGCGCCGAGGTGGAACTGCTGACCGGGACTCCGCTGCTCGCCGCCACCTCGGTGCCCGGGGATCTGCTGACGGTGGCGCCCGTGCTCATCGACCCGGCCGGCAAGCCGACGTGGAGCCCTTTCGTGGAGTCGGTCCTGTGCTGCCCGGGCGAGGAGCCGGGCACGGCCGGCACGGTGCGACTGCGGAACTGGCACACGCCCCTGACCGGCTACCCGGCCGCCGCGGACGCGGCAGCTGTCTCCTTGTCGCAGACCTGGCAGGTCGGCGTGGTCCGGGCGGGGCTCGCGCTTACGCCCACGGGACGTCAGAGCACCCCGTCCGGGCGGCCGGTCGCCCCCGACCAACTGGCTGTCGAGGTCGACCTGTCCCCTGAGGAACCCCTGGACCAGTCGTTCGACACCGCCCTGGCGGCGCTGCTGCGTGTTCTGCCGCCCGAACTGCGCGGATATGCCGTCCTGCACGCACCGGGCCGGTCCGCCGAAGAGGCGCGCCGGCTGCGCCGGTTGGCGGTGCAGGAGGGGATCCGGATGCTGTGGCCGGCCACGGCCGGCGCTGACCCGGAGACCCTGCCGACCGCTGCCGATCTGCCGATCGACGCGCTGACCGCCTACCGGAGCCTGATCGAGCGCATGGTGGGGGCTTCGAACGCCGGCCGGCACGCGGAAGCCACCGCTTTGGCGGCCGACTTGGAACGCGTGGTCTTCGCGGACCACGGCGAGCGGGCCGTGGTCTTCCTGCAGGTGCGTCAGATCCGGTCCCACGTATCGCGGCTGGCCGGCCAGGAGGCCCTGGCCGCCGAGCTGTACCGGGACGTGGCGGTCAAACTGCTGGCGGCCCTGGGCCCGAACAGTGCCGATGCCGAGCAGGCGGCGGCCAACGCCGATGCCTGCTGGCGAGCGGTGCGGGACATCGCCGAAGCGCGCCGGATCGCACCGGCCATCATCGAGCTGCGCGTTCGGGTCCCGGGCCCGGACGGGCGCTGGTTGCGCGCCGCCGAGCGCTACCGGGATCAGCTCGACAAGATCCAGGAGGCGCTGCCGGAGCCGCCGCCGCTGCGGGCCGTGTCTCCCGCACCCCCCGCACCCGTCCCCGCTCCCGCCTCCCGGTCAGCCTTCGAGACGCCAGTGACCGACCCGGCACGGCGCAGGGCCATGGAACTCATCTCGATGACGTCCCGCCCCTCGGGGACCGGCGGCGCGGCGTCCCCGGACCGGCTCGCGAACGCGAAGGAGTCCGTACCGCGCACCGGCTAGGGCCGGTCCGGGGAACCCCCCGGACCGGTCCCGCACGGGACTGTCGGACGAATCGGCCACCCCGGACGTCAGGAGGCTGGCGGACCCACGAGAAGAGGGATGAACGTGATGGCACGCCTGACCCGCCGCCGGACGGACACCGGTGACCAGACGACGGTACAGGTCGATTGGCACGAGGACCTGGTGCTGCTGCGCACGCCCACGGACGACACGTTCACTGAGGCCGACATCGAGGATCTCACTCGGGAACTGCGTTCGGCCGAAGGCGTCGTGACGATCCTCGCCGGCTCCCAGGCTGTGGTCTCCGAGGCCTTCTGGCCCCAGGCCACAGCTCTGCTCGACACGCTGCGCGAGATGGGCACCACAAAGGTCCGGCTGGTCATGACCGGCGCAGGCACGGCCGCCGGGGCCCATCCCGCGCTGGCCGCAAGGATCGCCGACGCATGGGGGATGACGGTGGAAGCCCCGGACGGGGCCCCGCTCGTCGTGCCAGGCGGCTCGCTGTTCGTCCCGGTTTCCGCAGGACAGCCAGGAGGCTGGTGGCGGTTCCGCGCCGACACCGCACCGGTGCCGCTGGGTCCCCGCTGCCCGGCCCCGCCCTGGCAGAGCATGCTGGACCGGGTACCGGCGCACACCGCCGGCGGATACGCGGTGGCGCAGATTCCGGCCGGCCTGATCGTGCGCTCGCCGCGGGCGCCCGCGCCCCGGCCCGGTGACCTGTACCACGCCGTACCGCTGGACCCGCAGCGCCCGACCGTGGTGGTGGGTGTGCCCGGGAGCGGGCGCATCCCCGGGTCCGAACTGGCCGAATTGTTCACCGACCGGCGTGAACTGGCGTGGCACGGGGTCCGGCTGGCGCCGGGCGGGCCATGGGACCTCCTGCCGTTGGGCCAGCAGGTCGCCGACGCGCTGGGCGCCGAAGTGGAGGTGAGTACCGGGCTGCCGTTGCTGTCCACGGACCAGGGCCAGGGCTCGTTCCCGGCGAGGTCCGTGCTCATCGCCGCGGACGGCGCCCCCGGATGGATGCCCTTCGTGGATTCCGTCGCGTGCGACCCGTCCCAGGGTGGTTCGCCCGCCGCCAAGGCGCGACTGCTGGGCTGGACCTTGCCGGTACCCGGCGCCGGCGACGGGGACGGCGACGGGGCGACCGCGCCGCTCGGCGACGGCTGGCAGGTCACCGCTACCCGGGCGGGTCTATGGGTGGGCCCGATGAACGGCGACGACGATGCGGTGGACACGGAACACGCCGTGGACCCCGAGGGACCCGTCATCGAGGTCGGAGTGCCCGGCGTCCCCCTTCCGGACTCGCTGTGGCCCGCTCTCGACCGGCTGCTGGCCGCACTCACCGCCGGGACGTGCAAGCGCGCCACCGTGAGCCCGCACGGCCCCGCCGCAGACGGCGGCGCCGCGCTGCGGGCTCTGGCCGCGCGGCACGGCCTGCGCGGCGTCGGCCACGTCACACCGGGGTCCGGCCCCGTCCCAGCACCTGTCCCCGTCCCCGCGGCCGCTCCGGCCCCCGCGCCTGGGCGGGCCCCAGCGTCTGGGCGGGCCCCTGCAGCTGGTCCCGCCCCAACGCCTGGTCCTGTCCCAGCAACCGGTCCCAGAACCACGAAGGCCTCTTGGCCCTCCGGCCCGCAGGCCGCCTGGCCGACCATCGAGCTTCCGACCGCGTCAGCGGCGCCCGACCATTCGCCGGTCCTGCCGCCCCCGCCCGCTGCCGCAACCGGTGGCGGGCTCCAGCCCCGGCCACCGGTGCCCGAGCCCGCGCTGCCACAGCCCCGAACGGCCCCACCCGAGGCGCTGGAGCCGTGGTACACGGGGGATCCGGCGTACGCACCGCAGCGGCGGCCGCAGCCACCAGCAGCACCGTCACCGGAGGAATCGGCACCGCCGAGCACCCCGGCGCGAGTCCACCGCGAGCCCGTGGCCGGTCCGTTCGCCGGGTCCGACCTCGACGCTGCCTGGGAACGCCTCCGCCAAGGCCGCCGGTCCGTAAAGCGGAACGCCGCGCTGCCGCCCGCCACAGCTCCCAGCCCGGACTTCGACAGGGCCTGGGCGGCGCTCAGCCAGGGGCGGGAGAAGCAGCCCGCGGTGACCGGCGAACCGACGAAGCGACCCGAAACGGGAGCACCGCCGCAGCCCGAGCGCGTGCGAGTAACGCAGCGGCCCGAGACATTGGAAGAACCGCGGCCCGAACCGGCGCGAGCACCGATGGCGACCCCCGAGCAGCCACCCGCGCCTGCCAGACCCGCGCCTGCCAAGCCCGCGCCTGCCAAGCCCGAGCCTGCCAGACCCGTGACGCCCGAGCCCGCGCCCCCGTCCGCGTCCCCGTCCACGTCCCCTTCGACGGCGGTCACCGCAGCCGTGGGCAGTGCTCCGGCCCCCGTTCCGCGATCCGCCTCGGCCCGGGCCCTCAGCCCAGGGCACCTCAGTGGCGACGCCGACCGCGACGCGCTGCGCGCCCTGGCCGGGCCGGCCTGGGAGCAGCACGTCCTCGCCGCCGACGAGGTACTGACCCGGATGCCGAACCTGACCGACGCGGAACGGGAGGTCGCCGAGGTCGACCTGATCGCCCTTTGGCTGTACCTCGATGACGAGAGGCCGCTGGGGCCCCGCGCGTTCGCCCGCGGCCTGCGTGCGGGGGACGACCACTTCCACGCCTACCGGGCGCGCCTGGCCTCCGGACTGCGCCGGATGCCGGCGCACCGGGGTGTGGTGCTGCGCGGCGCGGGTGGCGCACCGGACGACGAGGAGAACCTGCCGGTCGGAAGCCTGCTGCGGGACGAGCTGCCCGTGAGCGCGGTGCCCGCCTCGCCGACGGAGGTGCTGCCGCGTGGGCCGCGTTACGTCATCTGGTCGGTCACCGGCCGCTTGATCCAGAAGGAGGTGGTGTTCGCCTCAGGAACGCCGTTCCGGGTCCTGGACGTGCGCCGGGGCGGATCCTCCCCGGTGATCCTGCTGCGGGAGCTGCCGGTCTCCGCGGCCGCGCCGGCCGCGCCGACCCGCTCGCAGGCGCCGACCGAACTCGACAGCGCGGACCTGGCCGCGCTCGCCCGACTCGACGGGCCGGCCAAGGCGCGCCCCGGCCCGGCGAAGACCGCCGGCTGGCCGCAGCGGTGCGCCGGTCCGATCGGCAACGGTCCTTGATGCCGGCATCCGCCCCCGGGACCCGCGACCTGCGGCGGCAGGCCATCGACGGAGGTCCATGGCCTCAGCTCAGGCCCTCCTGAGCGCCGGCGGCTTCGGCGATGCCGTGCCGGGAGCGGATCTGGAGTTTGACCAGGATGTGCGAGACATGGGTCTCCACGGTGCGTCGTGACAGCAGCAGCTGGGAGGCGATCTCCAGGTTCGAGCTGCCCTGCGCGACCTCTTTGGCCACCCGCAGTTCGGTGGCTGTCAGTGCTGCCCAGCCTGTTCGGGGCCGTGCCGCACGCGACCCTCGGCCGCCGGATGTTATGCCCTGGCCGCGCAGCCGTGCTGCCGCGCGTTTGGAATCCGACACCGCGCCGAGTTCGCCGTACAGCGTGACCGCCTCGATCAGGCTGTCCTCCGCGGCCTTCGGTGCCCCCGCCGTGGCCTGGAGTTCGGCGGCGTCCTCCAGCGCGTGGGCCAGGTTCAGTTTCCGGCCGCAGGTGCGGAAGTAGGCCGCGGCCTCCAGGACCAGCGCCGGGTCGCCCTCTGTCAGACCCTGGCACCAATCGGCGGAGGCGTGCTTGCGTGGCAGGCGCGCCTGGGACGCCTCCTCCCGGCAGGCCGCCGCCGCGGTTCGGGCCAGGTCCAGGTCCTGGGCTGAGAGGGCCAGGCGTACCAGGATGGGCAGCCAGTCGGCTCGGTCCTCCGCGCCCTGGGCGTACTCGGAGCCGAGCAGGGCGGCGAGGGTCTCCGCGGCTTCGGACGGGTGGCCGTCCTGCTCAAGGACCAGTGCCTGGGCCACCAGCAGCTTGGTGGTCGAGGACGCGAGCCAACCACCGGTGGCGGGGCGTTTCTTGTAGATCTGGAGGTATTTGCGAGCGGTCCTGCGGTCGGCCCGGTGCACCGCGATAAGGGCGAGGACTCCATGGTGCATCAGCGGGGAGATCGTCGAGTCCGGAAGATGGGCGGTCGCTTCGAGTTCCGCCAGTGCGTCGTCCCAGCGACCCTGCACGAAACTCACGCCGCTGGCCTGCAGGTGGAGCTGGGCCAGGCGGGGAGTGCCCGAGCGCTCCGCCAGGGCGAGGGTATGCCGGAGCACGGCCGATACCTCGTCGAACCGGTCCAGGTCGGCCAGCAGGGTCACTTGGTTGCCCTGCAGGAGCAGCCGCAGGTCCAGTTGCTGGGCATCATCGCCGATGGCCGCGAGTGCGGCCTCGATGTGGACCAGTGCTTCCTGCGGGTGGCGGTCGCGGACCTCGACCATCGCCATGCTGTGCTGGGCATAGGCAGCCGTGGTGGTGTCCCCGAGTTCCTGCCCCAGGGCCAGAGCCGCTTGCGCGACCGGGCGGGCCTCGGTGCCGCGGCCGTCGATGACCAGGGCCAGCGATCGCAGCGCCATCAGACGGGCCCGCCACAATGGGGACGTCTGCGCGCTCCCGGCCTCGGCGGCGACGACTTCGAGTGATTCGGTGTTACGGCCGAGGCGCAGGTAGGTGTAGGCCAGCAGCCATGTCGCCGGACCTCTGCGTTCGGCCAGTTCGGTGCTGGCGAGGGTCTTGCGGGTGATCGACTCCACCTGCTCATGGCGGGCCAGGAGGAAACCGAGGACGGCCAGTTGCTCCTCCAGATCGGCGCGGCGCGGGTCGTCGACGGCCATCTGCTGCAGGGCCTGCTCGATCAGCCGATCGGCCAGGTCGGGAGCGTGGTAGGCCAGTTCCATGGAGTTCTGCGCCAGCCATTCGAGTTCCCAGTCGTAGGCCTCTCCCGGCTGGTTCATGATCAGCTGTGCCACGCGCTCGATCGGTGCGCCCGACGCGCTCAGCGCCTCGGCGGCATGCTCGTGCAGCGCGGCCCGCTCCGGTTGCGGGATGGCCTCGTACAGGGCCTGTTTGAGTAGACCGTGCCGGAACCGCAGCCGCGGCCCGGCTTCCTGGAGTACGCCGGCCAGGAGTGTCTCCTCGATGGTCCCGGCGAGCGCGGCTGTGTCGCCCTCCACGACGGTGGCCAGGTCCCAGACGGAGAAGTCCGGCCCCATGAGCGTGGCCATGCGCAGCAGTTCGCGGGCCGGCTCGGACAGGTAGTGCAGGCGTCCCACGATGGCACCGGTCGGCGAGACGACGGGGACGGGCGCGGTCGGCTCCGGGACCGCGAGGTCGCTGATCCCGTTGTCGAGGGACAGCATGTCCTCCCGGACCAGCGCGTCGAGCAGCTCGCGGATGTAGAACGGGTTGCCACCCGCTTGCGCCAGCTGTTCCTCCAGCCGGGGCCCGGGAACGGCGCCCAGGAGCTTCTCGGCCAGCAGCGATGTGCTCTGCGCGGGCAGTGCGTCCAACGAGAGCACGACGCCGTCGTGATCGTGTACGTCACGGCGCAGCCGGTCCAGTTGGTCGCGCTGCGGGAGCGGACGGCAGGTACCGATCAGCAGGAGCGGCAGCTGCGCGACGGTACGGCACAGCATGCGCCACATCAGCAGGGTCGCGTCGTCGGCCCACTGCAGGTCATCGACGGCTAGGACGACCGGTCCGCTCGCGCATAGCTGGTCCAGGAGGATGAGCAGTTGTTCGCTCGCCGCGGCCACTGGATCACCGGGCATGATCAGCAGCCGGGATTCTATGGCTTCCCATGGTTTTGACAGTGTTTCAGCGGTCCTCGCCCGGCGCGGATCCGGCGAGTCCAGATCGACGCCCAATGCCTCCCGCATCACCCACAGCGGCAGGCCGCGCCCCACGTTGTCGCAGGCTCCGCGCAGGATCTCGCAACCGTGCTCCGCCAGACGAGGATCCTTCAGTACGGTATTCGCCAGTGTGCTCTTGCCGATGCCGGCCTCGCCCACAATCAGGACGACCCGCCCTCGGCCCTCAGCTATTTCCTCCACAAGGCCCGCAGCGACCGCCAACTCCGCGTCGCGTCCAATCAGGCCGACCCCGAGATCCAGTGCAATACACCTGCCTTAGCCAGTGGACAACTACGGGAGGGTGATCCGGACTTCGTCCTCCAGAGTGATGATGGAAGCAGGTCACTGGCTGACAAGCAACGCCGTAGGGCCCGGTGGACGGGACGGGTATCGTCAGTGCGCCGCTTTATATCCATTTTTGCCCTGATATGGAGCCCGGGGATGCCCTGGGCTTGGCGTTCCCCAGGTGAACTATCGGTGAACAGGCTCGCTGCCCGAACCGGGCGGCCGTGGTGTCCTGTTCCGGGCCGTCGTCGCGCGATCCGGGGCCGCCCTGGTGCGAGGACCTGCCGCGCGCCCGATTTGAACGGCGTCTCTCCGCCGCGCGGCGTCCTCGATCAGGGACAGTTCCGGCACGGAAAGGGAGCTGTCGCAGGCATGGCGACGCGCTGAATAGTGGGTGCAAGGGATCGGTCGGGCAACGGGCCCGGAGTGCAGTGGAGGACCGTGTGGTTGCTGGTCGTGTGGTGCGTTTCGACAGTACGCGGGGCTATGGGTTCATCTCCCCGGTCTACGGCGGGGACGACGTCTTCCTGCATGTGAACGACTTGCTGGTGCCCGAGCAGTTCATGCGCGCGGGCGTGGATGTGGAGTTCGAGATCCATGACGGGGGCAAGGGGATGAAGGCGGCCGCGGTGCGGCTCGCCGCCAACCCCGCCGGGGCACTGGTGCCGCAGGCGCCGACCCCGCCGTCGGCGGTCGCCCAGCCTCCGGCCGCGGACAGCGACCCCGACTCCCTGTGCGACGTCCTCACCGAGGACGAGTACACCGTGGAGGTGACCGAGGCGCTGCTGCGGTCGGCGGGCGCGCTGTCGGGCGAGCAGATCCTGTCGATCCGCGGCGCACTCGTGGCGTTGGGCAAGAGCCACTGCTGGATCGACTCGGACCGCACCGAAGAACTAGGAGTGTGACGCCATGACAGACGAGGGTCGGATCGACTTCCGGGCACTCGCCCAGCGTGCCCAGCAGTTGCAGGGCACCGTCGCCAATGTCCAGGGGGACATCCAGGCGATCCAGGCGACCGGTTACGGCGCGAACGGCATGATCGCGGCGACGGTCTCCGGACGGGGACGGGTCATCGAGCTGCGGATCGACTCCTCGGTCATCGACCCTGAGGACCCGCAGACGCTCTGCGAGCGCATCCTCACCGCCATCGACAGCGCTTATGACACGGTCGACGAGGAGCGAATCGCCGTCGTGTCCGGTGTGACGAACAGCCTCAACGGCATCCTCGACGGGTTGCACGACCCGGAGCCGAGGGCCGCGGTGATTCCCCGCACCCCCAACCGCGGCGCCCACTCCCGAAGGAGCCAGTGACCTCGACGCGCGGACCGGCGACTTTGCCGCGGAACGGCGACGGCTGTCCGCCGCACGCCGGCGATGACAGGCCGGACACGTCAGGCTGTGCCGAAACCCTGTCTGGGACGCGGAATGACTCGTATGATCGAGCTATCGGTCGCGACGGGTTACGCGGTGTCGTGTGGGACCGAAACGGCTCGGCCTGGCAGTGAGCCGCAAGGCGTTTGGGAGCGTGCGTGGTTGTGGATGACCGGGACATGGATGACCGGCGCATGACACATATCCTCTTGACGTCCGTGCCGATACCGGCAGGTGGCCGGATGCCCCGGACCAGTCGCCAAGCCGGATCGTCTGCGGAGACTCCCTGGCTGGTTCGTCGGCTGCCCCGGGTGTTCGCCGGAGTCCGCGCGTGATCGGGGATCCTGCTGAAGGCCTGGTCGGGCGGCTTGCGGAACTGGCTTTGGTGCGTGGGCTGGTGGTGGATGCGGCGGGCGGGTGCGGTGGGTGTCTGCTGGTCGAGGGGGAGCCCGGGATTGGTAAGTCCGCGTTGCTGGCGGAGGTTTTGCGGGGTGTGGAGGCGTCTGGGTGTGAGGTGCTGCGGGAGCAGTGCGATGAGCTGGGTGGGCGGTTTCCGTTGTCGGTGATGACGCGTCTGCTGGGGGTGGACGGGCGGTCCGCCGACCCGCGTCGGGCGCAGGTCGCGCGTGCCTTGGAACGGGAGGAGGAGGCGACGGCGGACGGTTGGACGATGCGTCTGTTGTCGGGTGATCCGGTGGCGGCGGCGGTGGAGGAGATGCTGGCGCTGGTGGACCGGTTGTGTGCGCGGGGTCCGGTGGTGCTGGTGGTGGAGGACCTGCACTGGGCGGATGAGGCGAGCCTGGTGATGTGGCGGCGGTTGTGTCAGGCGTCGGTGCAGCTGCCGCTGCTGGTGGTCGGGACGTGCAGGCCGCTTCCGGGGTGGGGTGGGCTGGACAAGGTTCGCAGTGGGGTTGGTGCGCTGGGGGGCGTGCTGGTGTCGCTGGGTCCGTTGGCTGGGGAGGCTGTGTCGGAGCTGGCCGGTCGGCTGACGGGGTGCCTGCCGGGGCCGAGGCTGGTGGAGCGG
>FSYA01000194.1_pt1 | contig 14949 bp, 12 predicted proteins | sample 1638301 | NCBI WGS metagenome assembly FSYA01 (sample SAMEA3914788, study PRJEB12502) | metagenome | biome: forest; material: soil | place: Canada | collected 2011-07-03 | depth 0.1 m | reverse complement strand
GTGATGGCCTTGCTGAGGTGCCCGGCGGCCTCGGCCGCCTGGACCGGCCCGATCCACAGGGCCAGCCGGGCCACCGCCTCGACCACCGTGGCGGGGTCGACCTGGAGGTGCAGCAGGGTCCGGGCGAACATCCCGGCCGGTCCGTAGACGCGCTGCGCGTACAGCACGGCCATCCCGATCAGGTAGTGCTCCTGCGGGGAGAGGTGTGCGCCCCGCGCCGCCCACACGTGGGCGCGGTGTAGTCCGGTCTGGAGCTCGGCGTGGGGAAGCCCGTCCAGGAAGGCGGTGTGCCGTTTCCCCGCGCCGGGTCCGAAGAGGCGGTCGATGGCGGCCTGGGACTGCTCCACCAGGCCGGGGTGGGTTGTCGGGTCGTGCATCAGGGTCCTCCTTGCGGGGTGGGCAGGCGCTAGCGGGCCTGCCCGAGCGGGAGCAGGGTCAGGTCGGCGGCCACGACGTGACCGGGGCGGCTGAGCATCCAGCAGACGGCGTCGGCCGCGTCGTCGGCGCTCAGCCAGTGCGGGACCTGCTCGGCCAGCCGGGACCGGACCCGGTCGAATCCGGCGGCGTGTCCATAGGCCGGGGTGTCGACCAGGCCCAGGCGGATCAGGGAGATCCGGGGCCCCCGGCCGCGCAGCTCCAGGCGCAGTGCGGCGCTGAAGTCCTCCAGGGCCCGCTTGGTCAGCGCGTAGGGGCCGAAGGCGGGGTCGGGCAGGAAGCGGGCGGTCACCGAGGAGACGTTGACGATGTGCCCGGCCGGTCCGAGTGCCGGGAGCAGCCCCCGGACCAGGGCCGCCGCCGCGACCAGGTTGGTCTGCAGCAGCCGCCGCCACTGGTCCGCCGTGACGGTGCCGGGGGGCGTGTAGACGATCTGCGCGGCGTTGTTGACCAGGACGTCGATGTCCGGGAACCGGGCGCGGATGGCGTCGACGCACGCCGACTCCTGGCCGGGATCGCCGAGGTCGGCGGCGACCGGGTGGAAGCGGGCACCCCAGCGGGTGGCGCAGTCCTCCAGCACCCGCTGGTCGCGGCCGATTCCGACGACGGTCACCCCGTCGTCGACCATCCGCGACGCCAGCGCGAGGCCGATCCCCGAGGTGGCGCCGGTGACGACGGCCGTGCGTCGGCGCTGCTCCTGGGGCTGGTTGCGGTCGGGTGGCACATCGGCTCCTTTCACGGGGTGAGCGGCCTTCCAGGTGTGCGGCTCACAGCGTGAACAGGGCCGCGGTCGCGTAGAAGCCGGTGCCCACCGAGACGGCGAGGATCAGCTGGCCCGGGCGGATCACGCCCTGGGCGACGAAGTGGTCGACGGCGAGCGGGATGGACGCCGAGGAAACGTTGCCGACCAGCGGCAGGTTGGTCAGCACCCGGTCGGCGGCGTCTCCCAGCCGCTCGCGCAGCAGCGCCTGGATCCCGGCGCTGCCGGAGTGCGGGATCAGCCAGTCGATGTCCTGGAGCGTCAGCGAGTTGCGTTCCAGCAGCGCCGTGGCGGTGTCCACGATGGAACCGACGGCGAGGGCGACCAGCTCGCGCTGCGCGACCCGGGAGCGTACGTATCCTCCCGCCGTGACGTCCATCAGGTCGTGGTGGTCGGAGAGGGTGACCAGCTCGCTGTCGATCAGTCGGCTGGTGGCGTGCGGCGCCGTGTCGAGCACGAACGCGCCCGCCCCGTCGGAGTAGAGCAGCGTGGAGCGCCCGCCCGGCCTGGCCCGCTGCGACGTGGTCTCGCTCGCGACGACCAGGGCGGTGCGGCGACCGGTGTCGGCCAGCAGCGCTCGGGCCGTGGCCAGGCCGACGAGGAACCCGGCGCAGGCGCAGGAGACGTCGAAGGCGAAGGCGCGCTCCGCGCCCAACTGGTGCTTCAGGCGCGGGGCGAAGTCCGGGATGTACCGCCTCTGGGTCCAGTTGGACAGGATGATCAGATCCAGTACGGAGGCGGGCTGCCCGGCGCGCGCGAGTGCCTGCCCGGCGGCCGCCGCGGCCATCTCGACGATCCCCTCGTCCGGTTCGGCCCAGTACCGGGTGCGGACCCCGATGCGCTCCAACTGCTGTTCCGTCAGCGGGCGTTCCAGGTGCAGCCGGTCGTTGCCGATCCGCTGCCGGGGCAGGTGGCTGCCGTGACCGGTGATGGCGACGGCGGTCATGCGAGCACCTTCCCTTCCGGTGCGGGGACCGGGTTGTCCTGGGACCGCGACAGCCCTCGGAGCGTGGACAGTTCCCATGCGGTCACCTCCGGCATGGCCGGCCCGACCGCCGACGGCGCCGGGAGCCAACCGCACCCGTTGAGGGCGGCCGTGGCACCGTCGGCAGCCGGGTCTGCGGACCAGTCGCGGGCACACCACGACCGGCCGGTGCCGGTCTCGGCGGGGATGCCGGTTCCGGCGGGGATGCCGGTCTCGGTGCCGGTGCCGGTGCGCTGAAAGGTCGCGCGGTCGGTGACGACGTGGGTGACGGCGCGGCCGGGGCTGGTCACGTAGTCGACCGCCGCGACCATCCGCTTCCGGTCGCAGCGGACCAGGACCACCACCTCGGCGGCGGCCGCTGCCAGGTCGTGGGCCCCGCCGGAGCCGACCAGCAGCGTGCCGTCCCCCAGCCGGGTGGAGTTGACCGCGCCGGTCGCGTCGATCTGCGCGGCGCCGATGACGGCGAGGCACCGGTTGTCCGCACCGCAGGCGAGGGCGCCGAGCACGTCCTCGATCGAGGTGAGCCGGGCTGCTCCGGCCATGGTGTCGTGACCGAGGAGGAAGTCCCCGCCCAGGCCGGTGTCGACGCCGTACAGCCCGGTCTCCACCATCACGGAGACTTCGACCCCCTGGTCGAGCAGGTGGCGCCGGGCGAGGCGGGCGGCCAGGAACGACTGCCCGATACCGGCGAGGATGACCCGGTGGCCCCGGCACCGCACCCGGTCGGCGATCACCCGGGCGGCCCGGACGGTCATGGTCTCGGCGTCGGAGGCCCCCGCCGGATCCGCGACGGACGCCGGGTCCGCCGCCGGGCGCGGTCCGGCAGCACGGCCGGGCGGGGCGAGTGCGGACAGCCGCCGTCCGCCGACGAAGTCCCGATAGCCGGCTCCGGACCCGTCGCCGCGCAGAACGGCGTCGGCGAAGCGGTCACCCTCGGTCGGGCTGCCCGGCAGGGCGCGCCACCAGCGGTACTGGTCGAAGTCGTCGCGGTAGCCGGGGACACCGAGCCCGTCCGGCAGGTACAGCGGTTGCGGATGGGCGCCCCAGGGCTCCGGGCAGACCGCCAGCACCCGATGGTCCGGCAGCAGGTTCGCACCGGCCAGGGCGTCCAGCCGGTCGGGCTCCACCACCTGTTCGACGGTGGCGATCACGCCGCGCCGGGCTGCCAGCGCACTCCACTGGCCCTCACCGTAGGGCGGGAGCATCGCGACCCGGCCCCTGGAGTCGGCGAGTGCCGCATGCACCAGGGTCACGTCCGGCCGAACCGCTCCGACCAGCACCAGGTCCCGGTCGGCGGCGTCCGGCAGCGTCCGCAGTCGGCCGGCCCGGCGCAGTTCCTCGGCCAGGCCGCTGTCGGCCGCGCAGCGTGCGACCGCGCAACTGTGCCCCAGCGCCCCGGCCCGCAGGGCGGCCAGCAGGGTCAGCAGCGACCAGTGCTCGAACTCCACTCCCTCCCGGCGCAGTTCGCTGTAGAGCGGGTTGGGCCGGGGCACCGGGTGGACGTCGCCGAAGAAGCAGCCCAGGTAGCGTCGGCCCAGCCGGAGCACGCCCAGCAGGTGGGCCGTGGAGTGGAATCCGGTGGTGCTCAGGGTGAATCCGGGGGCCGTGCCGCCGAAGGCCCGCGCGACCTCGCGGATCGCGGCGTTCGAGCGGCTGGGGGTGGCCGCGAAGTGCAGGTGGTCGCGGGGACGGATCAGCCGGGGCACGGCTTCGGCGAGCGTCGTGATGGGCGCCCCGAGGGCGCTGCGGTCGCTCATGTCAGTACCGGTACAGCGCGCCGGCGCTGTTGAGGCCGGCGCCCGCGGCGACCGAGAGGATCAGCTGGCCCCGCCTGACCTGGCCCTCCTCCACCAGCCGGGCCAGCGCTGAGGGAATGCTCGCACTGCCGGAGAACCCGGTCACCCCGCCGGACCAGGGAATCCGGTCAGGGGGCAGGCCCAGCTCCGTGGCCAGGACCTCGATGACGGCGGGGTGCCCCTGGATCGGCAGGACCCAGTCGATGTCGGCGGCGCTCAGCTTGTTCCGGTCCAGGAGCTCGCGCGCCCGCGCGACCAGGACCTCCGCGACGACCTCGGCGGCGGCCGATCCGCGCATCACCATCGACATGCCGTCCGGCCCCACGCCGATGAGATCGAGCCGCGAGGCGTCGGTGACGCCGCCGTAGTCGAGGATCCCGGAGTCGTCGCCCTTCGGACGCCGCCGGAGCACCACCGCCCCGGCCGCGTCGCCGACGATGAAGGTGAACGAGGAGCGGTTGCTCGCGGCCGTGGCGAGCCGGCTGCCCTGTTCGGCGCTGACGACCAGCACCGAACGGTAGTTGGCGTTGCCGAGCAGCCCGTCGGCGACCTGCAGGGCGCGCAGGAAGCCGGTGCAGTAGCAGGCCTTCAGGTCCAGCCCCAGGCACGGTCGGCCCAGTACGTCGCGTACCACCAGCGTCGCGAGGTCCGCGTACCCGGGCCGCTCGGCCTCGGGCGGGTGAAGCACCGGCATCGTCGTCGACGAGGTGACCAGCACGGCGTCGATCTCGTCGCGCAACTCCGGCACGGCGTCCAGCGCGGCGCGGGCCGCCGCGCGGGCCAGGGTCCACGAGGACTCCTCCGGGCCGCACCAGTACCTGCTGGTCATCCCGCTGCTGCGGGCCAGCTCGCGCGGGTCGACGTCATCCGCGACCCGGGCGCGGCGCAGGAACTCCCGGTTGCGGACGACTTCGTGTGGATAGGCGTAGCCCAGCGCGGCGAACTCTACCGCGTAGTCGAGCCCGTCACGGGCGTTACGTCCGTCTGCATCCACGACAACTCTCCCTTTTTTCATCAAAATTGACGAACAGTCAGCTGTCTTTGCGCTCGACCCGCCGGAACAGGACCGCCGAGTTGTGTCCGCCGATCCCGTAGGAGAGCGCGATGCCGCAGGTGCGTCCGGCCGGGAGGTCCTCCCCGGTGCCGAAGTCCGGGTTCGGGGCCGCGTCGTTCGGACCGGCGTTGAGGGTGCGAATGGTCCGCCCGTGGTCGAGCATGAGGGCCGCCGCGGCGGCGTTGACCGCTCCGGCCGCACCGAGCGTGTGGCCGTGGACGGGCTTGACGGAGATCAGCGGCACGGGTGGCGTGGGGGCGCCGAACACCGCGCGCATGTAGGCGATCTCGGACGCGTCGCTGTCGCGCACGCCGTTGCCGTGCCCGACCACGAACCCCACCTCCTCGGCGGAGGCGCCCGAGCCGGACAGCAGTGTCCGCAGCACGGCCCTCGCCCGGGTGGCGTCGGGGTCGACGCGGGCCGGATGAGATCCGCTGTTCCCGTAGGCGAAGCCCGCGACCACGGCCAGGATCGGCGCTCCCCGCCGTTCGGCGTGGGCACGCGTCTCCATGACCAGCGTCACCGCGCCCTCGCCGAACGCGTTGCCGCTGCCGTCGCCGAAGGGCCGCACCGCCTCGCCGGGGCTGCGGCGCTCGTCGCTCAGCAGCCCGCCGTCCCGGTACATCGCGTAGACGGGTCCGATCAGCGCCGCTTCGTGGCCTCCGGCGAACGCGACGTCGATCTCGCCGTCGCGCAGTTCCCGGAACGCGTGCCCGATGGCGACCAGACCCGACGAGCAGGACTCGGTGAACGTGTAGGCCGGGCCCTTGACGCCGAGGAGCGCGGCGGCGATCCCGACGGCCTGGCCGGGGGTGCACCAGACGATCTCACGCCGGGTGTAGAGCCGCCGGGCCGGCAACTCGCCCTCCTGGCGGATCCGCTGGTACCAGAACGCGAAGCTCCCCCGCGAGGTGCCGTCGAACAGCCCGACGCGCTCCCCGGGCACGGACAGGAGGTCCAACTTGGCGTCATCGCGGGCCAGCACCGTCGCGGCGAGGTAGATCTGGGTCTCGGTGGGGGCCTGCCGGTAGTACCGGTCCGGGAAGTCCGACAAGTACCGGCGGGGGTCGAAGTCCGCGATCACGCCCATGGGGCGCGGCGTCCCCGACCCGGCCGGGTCCTCGACCATCCGCAGCTGGGACCGCCCCTCCGAGAGCTGCCGCCACAGGTCCTGGCGGCTGTCACAACCGGGCAGCACGGAGCCGATCCCGGTGATGACGACTTCGTTGGTGGAATGCATGGTGCAGCCTCCTGCCGCGTTGTCGTACCTGGTGGCACCGCCCACCGCAGGGCGAGCCGCCGTCGCCGCGCGGGCTCGCAGCACCCGCCCGCGGTGAGGCCAGCTGGCCCCCTGTTGCTCCAACGCCGATGTGGGTAAAGGAAGTTGTTCCGATACCGGCGATGCGGGGCGGACCAGTCGACTATGCGCGCGCCGCTGAGGCCCGCGACAGCCCCGGCCGGACCCGGACCTGTTGAAGCGTGGCTGCTGTTGAAACCGGAACCACCGCGACGCGTGCCACCAGGGGGGCGTGCGATCCAGAGCGCGCGCTCCGCCGAGTGGCGTGTTTTCTGCGGCTTGTGTTGCGCGCTGTACCTGTCGGCAGAGATGCTGAGGAGCCCAGTTTCAGCGGCGTACGCGGAGAAGCTACGCGGGGAAAGCTACGCGGGGAAACCGGGCCCTTGATGATGCCCGCGCGTGATGATGCCTGCCTGCGGCTGCCGGGGCGATCCGGCCACAGCGGTTGGGCCGATATGCGGGTAGTCGCGTTCCTGGCGCAGCTCCTGGCGCACAGCGGAGACACACGGACCCGTGCTGCGTGCTGCCTCGCGTCCGCTCCGCGTCCGTTCCACGTTCTGCTTCCGCGTCGGGATGATCACTTCAGGATCCTGGGAGGGGATGTCGGTGTCATGCACCACAGTCAACGTCAGCTTCAGGTGACGACCACGGGAGTGGCCCCGGGCGAGCTGGTCGTGGCGAGCGAGTTCAGCTGGCCAGGCCGGGGGCCGGTACGGTGCGGGGCCGGGCCGCTGCTGGCCTCCGTCCTGCGCGCGCAGGGGTGGCGGGTGCGGCACGCCCCATTACGGATACCCGAGCCCGTCGAGGCCTCCGGGTCCGCCGCTGGGGACTCGGTCCTGTTCGCCTGCTCCTATCTCGACCGGGAGGGAAACACGACCGGGTTCGCGGTGGCCGCCGGCTCCGGCGACCGCGTGGGCGCCTCGGCGGCCAAGCGGACGGTGGGGGAGTGGTGGCAGGTGCTGCGTTCGCGGCGGCTGGTCATCGCGGACAGCGACCCGTGGTGCGGGGGAGCGCACCGCGCGGTGCAGGCGGTGCGACAGGCGGGGGTCGGCGCCGGGCGGCTGTGGATGGTGGGCGGCGCCGCCGCCGTGGCGGACCATCCGGGGGTGCGAGCGGTCAGCGGCGTGGAGCAGGTCCCCGACGGCGGCGTGCTGGTGCTCGGCGCGCACGGAGCGCCGGCGCCGGTGGCGGCGCAGGCGGTGGCGCGCGGGCTGGCGGTCGTGGACGCCACCTGTCCGCTGGTGGCGCGTGTCTGCGCGGATGTCCGCCGGTACGCGGCCCGTGGGGACACGGTGCTGCTCATCGGCCGGTCCGCGCACGCCGTGGCGGCCACTTATCTGGGGCAGGCTCCCGGTGGCGTCGTCCTGGTCGGGGACCTCGCCGGAGCGCGGGCCCTCAGCGTTCCCGATCCCGAGCGGGTGTCTTTCGTGGTGGAGACCGGGATGGTGGACCGGGACGCGATGGCGGTGCTGGCGGTTCTGCGGGCGCGCTTCCCGCGATTACGCGGGCACCATTTCGACGCGCTCTGCCATGCCGCCTCGGACCGCGCCGCCACGGTCGGAGCGGTCGCGGTCGGCGCGGATGTGCTGCTGGTGCTCGGCCGGGGCGAAGACCCGGACAGCCAGGCGGTGGCAGCCGCCGCCTCCGAGGGCGGCACCGCGACCCACTTCGTCGACGGCCTCAGCCGGCTCCGACCCGAGTGGCTGGCCTCGGCGACCACCGTCGGCCTGGTCCGGGCCCGCTCCGCGCCGCCGCTCCTGGCCGACCAGGTGCGCGAGGCGCTGTCCGGCCTCGGTCCGCTGTCGGTGGTCCGTCGGACGACGACCACCCGTGCCGACCCGCCGGAGCAGGCCGCCGGAGCACCCCTGGACCGGGTGCTCACGCACTGGGCCTGACGTCGACCGGTCCTGACGCCGGCCCGGGCTGACATGGCCCGGGCTGACATGGCCCGGGCTGACGTGGCCCGGGCAGGCAGCCTTGCCGGGCGCGATCAGGCCGGGCGCCAATGAGGCAGTGGGGTCAGGGCAACTGGACCTCAGGGCGACGGGACGTCAGGACCCTGGGACGGCGGCCGTGGCGCGGTGCAGCAGCGCTCGGGCACCGGGGTTGCCCGCGTAAGGACGCAGGCGGGTGAGCAGCTGGGTGAGCGCGCTGGTGGCGCGCCCGCTGGCCAGCACGGGGTAGTCGTCCAGGAACCGGTGCCAGGTGGCGACGGCCTGCTCCAGATGACCGTGGCCGAGCTGGAGTTCCGCCAGCTCGGCCAGCACGATGGCCCGTGAGCGCCGTTCCTCGGCCGGGCGGTGGCGCACCGACTCCTGGAGCGCGGCTATCGCTCCCGGGCGGTCACCGAGGAGCCGACGGACAGTCGACTGCTGGTGCAGCAGCGCCGCCTGGTGGTAGGCGCCTGCCAGCGGGGCAGCGGAGCTGGTGGTCTGCTCCAGACGCCGTTCCGCCGCGGCCAGGGCGGTCAGTGAGGTGCGGGGCTCATGATCGGCGGCCCGGGTGACGGCCAACTGACCCTGGAGAAAGGCCTGTTGCATGGCATGCGCGGGGGCGCTCTGGGCGGCGGCCTCGGCCAGCCGGACCGCCTCCCGGGGGTGGCCCAGGGAGTGGGCCTGGACCGACATACCGCGCAGGCTGACCGCGTAGGCGATCGGGTCGCCCCCCTCGGCGGCCAGCCGCAGCGCGGCCCGGTAGTACTGCTGGGCGTGCCCGTGCTGCTCGTCGTCGAAGCACATGAACGCGCACTGGTAGGCCAGTTGGCCACAGACTGCCAGCAGTCGGCCGCGCACCGCCGGGCTGGCCGGTCGGCGGAGCTTGGGCGCGAGGTCCACGGCCAGGTAGGAGGCGAGCGCCTGCCGTGCGTGCCCGCCACCGAACGCGGTGTCACCCGCGTGGAAGACCGAGGCCAGCCGCTCAGCCGCCTCCACCTCGAACAGCTCGACCCGGCCCGAGGGTGGACCGGGCTGCCCCACGGCCTGGATGAGAGGCAGGTCGGCCTGCTCGAAGCCGGGGACCGTCAGCGCGGCCACGCTGTAGCCCAGCACCGCGAGCAGGCGCCGCCGTTGCCCTGACGGATCGGTCTGGGTACTGCCCAGACGTGCCAGTATCGCCACCGCGTCCTCCTCGTCACGGCTCCGGGACCGGCCGTCGGCCAGGGAGCTGCCGGGGTCGGCCGGGGCCGTCCACGCCGCGACCGCCTGGGGGAATCCGACTTGATCACGGGTGAGGCTCCGGCCGAGTCGCCGCGAGAGCGCCTCGGCGACCAACTCCGGCACCGGTCCGCGGGGCCGGGTACCGATCAGCCAGTGGGAGACCGAGGTACGGTCGTACCGGAGCACCAGACCGTCTTCGCCGCCGATGCGGTTGACGGCGTCGGCCAGTTCCTGACCGGTCCAGGTGGCCTCGCCCAGCAGTTCCCGCAGCCGCTGGTTGGGTCGGCGGTACTGCGCCATCGCGCCTCCACTCCCTGGGACGGTGACGGGCGAAGCGGTGGGCTCCGCCGACCGCACGGAGGCGCGCCGCCCGCTGATTCCCTTCTACTCCGCCGAAGAACCGCCCTCAACCCCCTGGGGGACCACTGACTTGACGACCAATCATCTCGACGCGCCTCCCGGAGCCGTTCACCGCCGCCGAACACGACAGGTGCGGCCGCCGCGCTGCGCCGCTGGAGCTGGCGTGATCAAGGTCCGGCCTGCGCATCGGGGATCGTACGCGGATCCGTGCTGCTCACGATGCGCGAACAGCACGGGCCGCAGGCGTGCTGGGGCTGCGGACCACTGCCTGGAACCCCGGACGGAATCGATCTACGACGCCCGGGTCCCGCCGCTGTGATCCGCCCCGAGTTGTGCGGTTCACCGCTTCGCTTCGCGTTGAAGTGCCTGGTAGGTGAGTACGGCGTTGGCGCTGGAGGTCCTGAGGTAGCGACGGCCGCGGCAGTCCAGCGGGCTGCTGGACGAGATGTCGGGCAGCTGGTCGACGGACTCGTAGGTCCAGTCGTCGGGCGCCGCGGACGTGCCGCGGCTGCGGATCTTACGGGTGCCGAAGAGGGGCATGGGATTCTCCACAGTCGTGGTCGTGAGCCTGAGGTGGCACCGTCGTGGATCCACCGTCGTGGATCCACCTTCACCCCCGGCCGCACGGCCGCGCCAGAGGAACACGGCAGTCGGGGACGACTGGGGACGACCGGGGACAGGCGGGGACGGTGGTCACTGGCGGCCGAGCGCCGGTCCTCGACCTTCGATCTTCGCTCTCAGGGGTTGCGCCTGAGGGTGGCGCAGTTCCTCGAAGACGGCCAGCGCCTGCTGCCACGCCTGGAGCGCCTGTTGTCCGTCGCCCGCCTGGTCGTGGGCGTCGCCCAGTGCGCACAGCATCTCGGCCTGGTTGAGGGGGTCGAAACCGCCGTCGATGAGTTCCAGTGCCGTGCGGTAGCGGGCGACGGCCTGTTCGAACCGGCCGTGCCTGCGGTCGAGGTAGCCGAGTATGTAGTGGACGCTGGCCTGCGACGCCTCGTCGCCGAGCGGGCGATACAGGGCGAGGGCCCGGTGGCTGTAGTCGAGGGCCTGGTCGTGGTCGCCGAGCCGGGCGTGGGCCCAGCCGATCAGGCTGAGCGCATGGGCCTGCTCACGGGTCAGGCCGGCGTCCGTGAAAAGCTCATGGGCCCGCCGGCCGCATTCAAGCGCCGCCGCGTGCTCGCCCCGGTGGTCCAGGAGCCAGCCCAGGGTCATCCGGAGGTCGGCCTCACCCAGCGGGTCGCCGAGAGTGCGCTGCAGGACAAGGGCCGCGTTCAGGTGGCGCTCGCCTTCGTCCGCGGACCCCAGGCAGGCGTGCGCCTGGCCGAGCGCGCGGTGGGCACGGGCCTGCGCGGCGAGGTCACCGCCTCGGCACGCGACCGTCAGCGCGGTCTGCTGCGTGGCGAGCATGTCGCTCCAGTGGCCACGGGCGTCCAGGTAGTAGGCGAGGGCGAACGGCAGCTGTCCGGCGTGGGTCTCGAAGCCCTGCTCCAGCGCCGTCGCGACGGCGGCCAGCAACTCCTGATGCTCCGCCGCACACCAGCGCATGGCTTGCCGCCGGTCTGCGAAGTCCTCGATGATCACCCCCGGGGCCGGTCCCTGTGCACCGCCGTGTGCCGGGGCGCGCTGCTGGCCGGGGCAGCACAGCCGGGCGACTGCCAGGGCGGAGTACAGGTAGTGGTCGAGCAGGCGGTGCACGGCCGCTCGGCTGCCGCCCGGCTCCTGCCCGGACCGCTCCGCCGCCTCGCACTGCTCGCGCGCGAAGATCCGCAGCAGGTCGTGCAGGGCGAACCGGCCGGGGGCGACCTCTGCCAGCAGGTTGGCGTCGGCGAGTTCGTCGAGCACCCGGCGGGTGGCCGCGGTCCGCAGCCCGGTCAGGCTCGCAGCGCCATGCAGCGAGATCTGCGGGCCGATGCCGTGGCCGAGCAGCCGCAGCGACCTGGCCGCGTCGGCGGACAGGTGCTGGCAGGACCAGGACAGCACAGCTCGCACGTCGCCCGCCCCGCCCGCCAGAGTGAGCAGGTCGAGCCGACTGTGGACCCGGCCGAGCTCGCCGACGAACTGCGCAATGGCGGCGCGGGGCCGCGACGCGATCCGGGCGGCGGCCACACACAGCGCCAGCGGCAGTCTGGCGCACACCTCGATCAGCTCGGTCACGGCCTCCGGCTCGGCGGCCAGGCGCTCCCCTCCCAGGACGACCGCCAGCAGCAGCCGGGCGTCAGCGGGCGCCAGCAGGTCCAGGCTCACCGGCCGGGCGCCCTCGATCGCGACCAGGTCCAGTAGCCGGCTGCGGCTGGTGACCAGGGTCACGCAATCCCGGCCACCCGGCAGCAACGCCCGTACCTGCTCACTGTCGTGGGCGTTGTCCAGGACCACGAGCAGCCGCCGGTCCGCGAGCATGCTGCGGTACACCGCGACCAGCTCGTCCAGCTGCGCCGGGCAGTTGTCAGGCGGGACACCGAGCGCGGCCAGAAAGCGGCGCAGCACCTCAGCCGGCTCCGCGGCCTTCCCGTCCGCGGCGCACCCGCCCAGGTCCGCGAAGAGCTGGCCGTCGGGGAACCGGTCGGCAGCCTGGTGGGCCCAGTGCACGGCCAGTGCGGTCTTGCCGACCCCGGCCGTGCCTTCCACGACGGCGACCAGCGCGCCAGCGGGAGCCGCGTCGCGCTGCCCCAGCAGTCGGGTCAGTTCGCCCAGTTCGCTCCGGCGGGCGGTGAACCCCCGTCGCGAGGCCGGGAGCTGCCGCGGTACCGGCGCGCTTTCGGGTCGGTCGGCCGGGTTGGCCGGTTCGCGTCCGAGGCCGAGCAGCGGCTTCGGGTCCCGGCCGCAGGCGGTGGCCATGGCGACCACAGCCCTGGATGGGACCGGACGCTCACCGGCCAGCCAGCGCCCCAATGCGGATCTGCTGTAGTGGGTGGCGGCCGCGAGCGCGGACAAGGTGAGTCCCGACTCGTCCCGCATCCGCCGCAGTTCGGCGACCAGACGCCGCTGGTCCGGCAGCTCTTCCCCGAAGTCCCTGCCCACCGTCGCACCGCCGCCCGTCCGCCCCCGTCGCGCCCGTGCATCCGGCGCGCGACCCTCGCCTCATCCTGCGCGAAGCGGACCAGCGGGCGCAACGGTTCAGTCGCCGTGAACCGATCGGAGGCGTCGTCACAACCCCCACTTGCGCAGCAGCGCCGCCCGCCGCTCCAGAGGCATGCGTTCCAGGATCTCCCCCTCCTGGTCGCTCAGCGGCTGCGGAGCGGGCGGCCCCGGTATGCAGCGGCCCCACGTCGTCCCCGCACGGGCCGTCGGCGAAGACCGCGGCATCCAGCCCTTCGGCGGCCTGCCCGTAATGTCGAACACGTCCTCCATTGCGGCGAGCGTAACCGCCAGGCCGCAGAACTTCGCACAGATGATCCCCAGGTGCCCAACGACCAGCGCGACCTCCCTGCAGACCTTGTCCAGCTCCAGCGCGATGTGCTCGCCGCCCAGCCTGCGCGACTACTCGGCGGGCCCCGGCGCGGACGGCGGAGCTTCACCGTCTTCGGCAGGCTGAGCGCGACGCCGTCCTCGCGCTCTACCGGCACCCTGGGTACCTCGCGGTGCGCCAGAGCGTGTCGGCACTCGGTGGCCGGCTCGCTGCTGGCCAAAGGTGGCAGCGTGGTCTGCGGAGCTGCTAGGGCGCGTATCGAGTCGTGATCGCGTGTCGCCCCCCAGCGATCGCCGGAATGCTCGGTTGTGACCGTGTTACGCGGAAGTTAGAGCATCCAGCGATGCCATGGGAACGATGCCGTCCGCCCGGCGCACCAAGGTCTCATCAACGGTGACCAGCGCATCGGCCTGAAGCCGCGTCACTGCGAGGTATTCGGCATCCCCGATGGTGTCCCACCCTTGCTCCCGGGCGATCCGCCAGGCAGTGCGACGCGAGACACGGTCGCCCAGCAGCCGCATCTTCACCTCTGTCAGGCGCTCATGCAGTCGCAACGCTTCGACCTCGTCGAGCTCGCCGCAGCGAACCTGCTCGAACAACAGCGACAGTGCCTGCGACCGCACCGGATTCGGTGCGACAAGCTGGTGGCTGGGGTGAATCTGCACACCGGTCGACACGATGTGCACCAAGGTCCTGGCATCCACCACATAACGCGTCATGCCTCGCAGACTACGGTAGGGCTTGTCTGAGCCCGCGAGCCTGGGGCGGGTTAGCTGCGGGTGAAGAGCGCGACCGCGTCGGTGATGAGTGCGTCGGTCTGCCCGGCCGGGCCCTGCCCGAGGTGACGAGTGCGGCGATGCCCTGCATGTTCGGCGGTGGCGTCGGCGTACTTGAGTTCCGGCCAGCTGGACCACACACGTTGGTCCCAGGTGTCCTGCACCGAAACGGTGAGGCCATCGGACATGTCGGTGGGCTTCCGGTTCGCTGGGTGCGGCAGCGCGGCGCTGCCGCACCCAGCGATACTCCCCGAGACCGGACGAAACGGTGAAGGTCTGCACCGGAGGCCTGAACGTCCTGGTCACCAGCCGCAAGCCGGACGACCTCGGCGTTCGGCGAAAAGGCAGCAGTCCCTTCGTCTGGTCGGTCATCGGTGCCATCTCGCACTCACGAGCCTGCCGGTGACCACGCTGGTGACCTGCCCGACCGTCCGGTTGCACCCCGCGGTGACCGCTCAGGCGCACCCGACCCGACGCGGTCCGACCGCATTCATCCCGGTGGCTGGTCGACCTGCGCATCGGTGCGCTGGTCGTGGCCGTCCTGACCGTGGTCGGTCTACTCGTGGGTGCCGCCGCCTGGACCTTCTCCGGCCTCAGCGGCGGCACTGTCACGGGCGGGCTCTGCGGTGCTAGGAGCTGTAGAGCAGCTTGCCGTCGGCGGCGTAGCCCCTGACTACGGGGTGCGCGCTCTGGGCGTCGGCCGGGTCCCCGGAGCCCGCGAGGGGTACCTGGGTGAACCACACTCCGTCGGCGACCGTTGCCGTGTACGGCCTGACGCCGGGGTACTGCACGGTGACCCGGGCAATGCTGGTGGCGCAGCGGCCGATCAGGCCGATGGTGAAGATGGGGGAGCCATCGGAGTAGGAGTTTCGGCCGGTCTGCCAGAACTCGAGGGACACCAGCGCGCGGGAGGGCAGGGCGGTGC
>FSYA01000247.1_pt1 | contig 15342 bp, 13 predicted proteins | sample 1638301 | NCBI WGS metagenome assembly FSYA01 (sample SAMEA3914788, study PRJEB12502) | metagenome | biome: forest; material: soil | place: Canada | collected 2011-07-03 | depth 0.1 m | reverse complement strand
GCGGTGACGATGCTGGCCATCACGGCGGCGCCGATGCTGCCGCCGATCGTGCGGATGTTCGCGTTCATGCCGGTGGCGACGCCGGTCTGGGCGGCCGGGACCGCCGCCACGACATTGGCCGACATGGCGGAGAAGGCCAGCCCGAAGCCGATGCCGAGGATGCCGGTGGCGAGGTAGATCTCCCACTCGTGGGCGTGCGCGAAGGCGAACATCGCCATCGCCACGCAGCCGACCAGGCACCCCGTCACCACCAGCACCTTGCCGCCGAAGCGCTTGGTCAGCGACCCGGTGAACATGCCGGTCACGAACATGGTGACCCCCGAGGGCAGCAGCATCAGGCCGGCCCGGGTGATGCTGGCGCCGAACCCGTAGCCGGCCGCGGACGGGGTCTGCACGAACTCGGGCAGGAACGCGAACATCGCGTACAGCCCGACGCCGATCAGCAGCGCCACCAGGTTGTTCGTCCAGACCGCGGGCAACCGCATCATCTTCATGTCGATCAGCGGGGTCGCCGCCCGCAGCTCGGACCAGACCCACGCGGCGGCGAACACCACCGCCCCGGCCAGCAGGCCGATGACCTTGGGTGATGCCCAGCCCCAGACCGATGCCTCGCTCAGCGGCACCAGCAGCAGCACCAGCCAGATGGACAGCAGGACGGCCGGCGCCCAGCTGATCGTGCCCCGGCTGCGGGACAGGGACTGCGGGACGAACACCACCGCGCCGACCGCGGCGATCGCGGTCAGGATGGCCGGCAGCCAGAACAGCCAGCGCCAGCCGAGCGCGTCCACGATGGGGCCTGCCAGGACGATTCCCAGGCTGCCGCCCACCGCGGTCAGCGCCGCGAGGATGCCGACGGCGCCGGCCACCCGCTCCCCGGGGAACTCATCGCGGATGATGCCGAAGCCCAGCGGCAGCATCCCGCCTGCCACCCCCTGGATCACCCGGGCCACGATCATCACCGCGAGGTTGGGGGCCACCGCCGCCAGCACCGAGCCGACCGCGAGGGCGACCAGCGTGCCCACGAAGACCCACTTCTTGCCGAACATGTCCCCGACCCGCCCCAGGATCGGGGTCATGATCGAGGCCGACAGCAGGTACGCGGTCAGCACCCAGGTCACGGCGTCCTGGGAGGTGTGCAGCTCCTTCGCCACCGTGGTCAGGACCGGGATCACCAGCGACTGCAGCAGCGCGTACGCCCCGATGCCGACCGCGAGGATCGCGAACGTCACCTGATAGTGCGACCGGCGCGCACCGTCCATGTCCAGGCCCCTCTCGAAACGGAATCCCTATTCCGGATGAGCATACTAAACGGAATGCAGGTTCCGCTAGGGCGGGGCCGACGTCAGGCCCGGTCGCCGTTGGCCAGCGGTCCGGACTCCTCCGCCGCCACCCCGGGCGAGTCCGCCGCCCCGGCGTCCGCCACCCCGGGCTGGGCTGCCGCCCCGGCGTCCGCCGCCGGGGCCGGATCGTCGAGCCAGGCGCCGGCCGGGGCGGTGTAGTGGCGGAAGGCGGGCAGCGCCGCCAGCACCACGGCGACCCCCGCGACGCACGCGAGGCCGCCGCTGACGAGGGAGAACCGGACGCTGGTGACGGCCGCCACCGCCCCCGAGCGCAGCTGCCCGGCGGGCGGGCCGGCCGCGTAGCTGAGCAGCTCGATGCCGGCCATCCGGCCGCGCAGCTGGTCCGGGATCGACTGCTTCCACATGGCGTCGCGGAACACCCCGCTGCACTCATCGGCCCCGCCCGCCACCGCCAGCAGGAAGAACACCAGGTAGACGTCGGGGGCCAGGCCGACCAGCGCCATCGCCAGGCCCCAGCCCGCGGCCGAGACCGCGATCGCCCGGCCGTGGCGGCGCACCCGCGGCATCCAGCCGCTGGTGGCGGAGACGGCGAAGGCGCCCGCGGACGGCGCCGCGAACATCAGCCCGGTCGACCACGGCGCGTGCAGCTGGGCGGCCAGGAACGGCAGCATCGCGTTGGGGTAGGCGAAGATCATCGCGGCCAGGTCGGCCAGGTAGGAGCCGAGCAGGTCGCGGCGGCTGACCGCGTAGCGCAGCCCGACCAGGATCTCCTTCAGGGCCGGCCCGCTGGCGTGCCCGCCCACCGCCCCGCCGCCTGCGGCCGCCTCTCCCGCGCCGCCGTCGCCGGCCGTCTCCTCGGTGACCGGCGGCAGTTTCGGCAGGCGGCTCAGCAGCACGAAGGAGACGCAGAAACCAACCGCGTCGATCCCGTAGACCACCCACGGGCCGGGCGCGGCCGCCAGCACCCCGCCCAGCGAGGACCCGACCAGCACGCTCGCGTTGACCGAGAGCGACAAGATCGCGGCCGCCGCCGTCAGCTGCGACCGCGGGACGACCCGTGGCGTCGCCGCCTCGAAGGCGGGCCGCTGCAGCGAGGCGATTCCCATCATCAGGGCCGAGACCACGTACAGCGGCCACAGCAGCGGATGCGGCGCCAGCGCGTTGACCAGCAGCAGCACCGCGCAGGCAGCCAGCCCGGGCTCGCACCAGCGCATCAGCGCCCGCCGGTCGAAGCGGTCGGCGAGGACCCCGCCGTAGAGCCCGAAGACCACCAGCGGCACCAGCTCAGCCAGCCCGAGCGTGCCCACCACCAGCGGCGAGCCGGTCAGCCGCTGCGCCTGGACCAGCAGCGCGACCTCGGCCGCCTGCGACCCCAGGTAGGCCACGGTGCGGCTGAAGAACATCGCGCGGAAGGCGCGCGCCCCCGGGCCGCGCAGCGGCGTGACATCCGGAGCCAGGACTGACCAGCTCATTGGTATCCCGTGACCATCACCGGCGACGCTACCAGCGACGACCCGGGCGGTCCGAATGGTTTACGGCCGGCTCTCGTAACATTCGGCCGGTAGGGTACGTCCGTGGCTTTTTCCTCCGCTTTTCCCCGGGACGGCGAGTTCCAGGCCCTCGACGAGATCCACGCGGCCGCGCTCAAGAACCTGCCGCGGGACGCCGCCGCCTACCTGGAGAGCGGGGCGGGCACCGAGCAGACCCTGCGCGCCAACCGGGAGGCGTTCGGCCGCTGGGTCATCAGGCCCCGCCCGATGACCGGGGTGGCCAACCCGAGGCTGAGCACCGAGCTGCTTGGCATCCCGCTGGCGCTGCCGGTGCTGACCGCCCCCTTCGGCGGCGACGCGCTGTTCGCGGCGGACGGCCACCTGGCCGTCGCCCGCGCCAACGCCAAGGCCGGCATCGCCTCGATCGTGCCCGAGGTCGGCAGCTTCTCCTACGAGGAGGTGGCGGCGGCCGCCCCCGCCGCCGCGCGGATCGGGCAGCTCCACCCGTTCGACTCCTTCGACGCCAGCGCCGCCCGGATCAAGCGGGCGGGCTACGACGCCTTGTGCGTGACCGTCGACTGCCCGATCGTCGGCTTCCGCGCCCGCAACCGGATGGCCCGCTTCCACCCCGACCCGGCCATCTGGCGGGGCAACGTCCTGGGCGACGGCTCGCCCAACATCGCCTCCACCTACGCCGCCCGGATCGTGCCCGCCTGGACCTGGGACCAGCTGGCGGAGGCGACCGCCCGGCACCAGCTGCCGTGGATCGCTAAGGGCATCCTGACCGCCGAGGCGGCCGAGGCGGCCATCGCCGCGGGCGCGTCGGCCATCCTGGTCTCCAACCACGGCGGCCGCCAGGTCGACCCGGCCCCGGCCAGCCTCGACGTGCTGCCCGAGGTCGCCGCCCAGGTCGGCCGGCGCGTCCCGGTGCTGCTCGACAGCGGCGTCCGGACCGGCGCCGACGTCTTCCTGGCGCTCGCGCTGGGCGCCTCGGCGGTGGTGATCGGCCGCCTGGCCGCCTACGGGCTGGCCGCGGCGGGGGAGGAAGGCGTCTCCCGCACCATCGAGCTGCTGGCCCAGGAACTGCACGTGCTGATGACGCTGGCGGGAGTGCCCGACGTCGCCGCCCTCACCCCGGACCGGCTCGCCCGCCGTCCCTAGGCCCACTGCCGGTGGAGCGGCCCGCCCCGGTGACAGCAGCCCCGGTGGGGGCGCTCCCGGCCGGGCCGCGGCTACCCCGGGGCCTGGTTGCTAGGGTGGCAACCGTGGCAAGGACAATCGCGACCAACACCGCCGTCAGCCGCGACGAGCTGACCGAGTTCATCCGCCCCCGGCACCACGCGATCGTGATCACCACCCGCAAGGACGGCGCCCCCCAGGCTTCGCCGGTCACCTGCGGGGTGGACGAGGCAGGCCGCATCGTCATCGCGACTTACCCCGAACGGGCCAAGACGGTCAACGCCCGCCGCGAGCCAGACCGGGTCAGCGTGCTGTTCCTGTCGGACGACTTCGGCGGCCCGTGGGTGCAAGTCGACGGCACGGCCGAGGTCCTCGACGTCCCCGAGGCGGTCGACGCCCTGGTCGACTACTTCCGGTCGATCTCCGGCGAGCACCCCGACTGGGCCGAGTACCGCGAGGCGATGGTGGCCCAGGGCAAGTCGCTGCTGCGGGTCACCCCGGTGCGCTGGGGGCCGGTCGCCACGGGCGGCTTCCCGCCCCGCCTGGCCGGCTAGGCCACCCGGCCGCCCGGCCCGCCCGGCCGCCCGGCCCGCCCGGGGTGATCGGAGGCCCGCTCATGGTCCCGGCCGCCGTCGCCGGGGTAATGAGATGACATGACAGCGGGGGAACCCGGCCAGGTCCCGGCGCCGCCGGGGCCGCCCCGGGCGCGGGCGGGGTTCTTCGCCGCCTGCCTGGCCTACTGCGCGATCATCCTCGACGGCAGCGTGCTCAACGTGGCGATTCCGGCGATCCGCCAGCACCTGGGCAGCTCGATGGCGGGGGCCCAGTGGGTCCTCGACAGCTACACCCTGCCGCTGGCGGCGCTGCTGCTCACCGCGGGAGCGCTGGGCGACCGGCTCGGGCTGCGGCGCATGCTGCTGACCGGGATCGCGGTGTTCACGCTGGCGTCGGCCGCCTGCGCGGCCGCTCCCGGCGCTGGCTGGCTCATCGCCGCCCGGGCGGTGCAGGGCATCGGCGCCGCCGCCCTCCTGCCCGCCACCCTGGCCCTGATCCCGCACCTGTTCCCGCGCCCGGCGGACCGCGAGCGGGCCACGGTGACCTGGGTGGCGGCCGGCTCGGTGGCGGTCGCGGCCGGCCCGCTGATCGGCGGGCTCCTGATCGACACCCTCGGCTGGCGCGCCATCTTCCTGATCAACCTGCCGGTCGGGGTGGTCGCCTGGTGGGTGGCGCATGCCAGCGTGCCCGACACGCCGCGGCACCGGGTGCCGCTCGACCACGCCGGGCAGGCCACCGCCACCGCCACCCTCGGGCTGCTCGCGGCGGGCCTGATCGAGAGCGGCGCGGCGGGCTGGCGGGCGCCCGCCACCCTCGTCCCGCTGGCCGGCGCGGCCATCGCCGCGGCCCTCTTCTGGCGGGCCGAGCGGCGCGGCGCCCACCCGATGCTCCCGCCCGCCTTCCTCGCCAGCCGCGTGCGGGCGGCGGCGGTGCTGGCCGCGGGCCTGATGGGCTTTACCTTCTACGGCACCTTGTTCACCATGTCGCTGTACTTCCAGCAGCTGCGCGGCGGCTCGGCCGGGGCCGCCGGGGTGGCGTTGCTGCCGCTGACCGCCAGCAGCACGATCGGGCCGCTGCTGCTGTACCGGCCGCTGGCCCGGCGCTACGGCCACCCGGTCCTGCTGGTGGCCGGCTTCGCCGGCGCCGGGCTGGGCACCGCCGTGCTCGCCACGACGGGGCCGGCCACGCCCTACCTGGCCGACCTGGCCGGCCTGGTACTGACCGGCGGCGCCAGCACGATCGCGTTCTCCGCCCTCACCTCGCTGCTGATCGAGGGGACCCCGGCCGGGCAGTCCGGCCTTGGCTCGGGCCTGCAGAACACCAGCCGCCAAGCGGGCGCCCTCATCGCGGTCTCCATCCTCGGCTCGGTGCTGTCGGCCGAGGCGGGCACGGGGCGTCTGCTGGTGCCGTTCGCGGTCATCGCGGTGGCGGTGGCCGGCGGCATCGTGGCTGGCCTGGTCGCGCTGGGAGCGGCCCGCCCCGCGGCGGCCCCGGATTCGGCTGCTCCTGTCGCGGCAGCGGAGGCGGCGCCCGGCCCGGCCTCGCCGCCCGACCGTGGCCGGGCCGGATGAGGGGCGCGGGCGCACGCCCGGTGGCGGCGTTCTAGTGTCGTTACATGGATACCGCACCGCCCGACGCGACCCCTGCCCTCGCCGACCGGGGCCCGCTCGACGCCGCCGCCCTGGTGGGTGCGCTGGGCCGCGGGCTGCCGGACGGCCGGCTGGTGATCGACCCCGACGTGCTCGCCTCGCTGTCCCACGACGAGGCCGAGTGGGCGCCGACCGGGCGGGCGGTAGCGGCGGTCCGCCCGCGAAGCGAGGAAGAGGTCAGCCACGTGGTGCGGACCTGCGCCGAGTTCCGCGCCCCGATCGTGCCGCGCGGCGCCGGCACCGGGCTGTCGGGCGGGGCCAACGCGACCGAGGGCTGCGTGGTCCTCGACCTGTCCAAGATGGACCAGGTGCTGGAGATCGACCCGGACAACCTGACCTGCCGGGTGCAGCCCGGGATCGTCAACAACGACCTCAAGGCGGTGGTGGCGGCCCAGGGCCTGTGGTACCCGCCCGACCCGGCCAGCGCCCCCTGGTCCACCATCGGCGGCAACGTCGCCACTAACGCGGGCGGCCTGTGCTGCCTCAAGTACGGCGTCACCCGCGACTACGTGCTCGGGCTGCGGGCCGTGGTCGGCGCCGTCCCCGGGGACGGCGCGGTCGCGGGTACCCGCTACGGCGATGTCGTCCGGCTTGGCCGCCGGACCAGCAAGGGCGTCGCCGGACTGGACCTGACCAGCCTGTTCGTCGGGTCAGAGGGCACCCTCGGGGTGGTGACGGAGGTGACCCTGCGCCTGCGGCCGGCCCTGGCCGGGACTCCGCGCACGATCGTCGGGGCGTTCGGCGACCTGGTGTCCGCGGGCGAGGCGGTATCGCTGATCACCCGGCGCGGGCTGTCCCCGTCCGTGCTCGAGCTGCTCGACCGCGCCTGCCTGACCGCGGTCGAGGAGTGGAAGCACCTCGGGCTCGAGGCCGACGCGGCCGCGCTCCTGCTTGCCCGGGTGGACACCCCGGCGGAGTCGGGCCAGGCCGAAGCGGACGCACTGGCGGCGGCGATGACCGACGCGGGCGCCCGGTGGGCGACCCAGTCGACCGACGACACCGAGGCCGAGGCCCTGTTCGACGCGCGGCGGCTGGCCTACCCGGCCCTGGAGCGGCTCGGCCCGGTGCTGACCGAGGACGTCTGCGTCCCCCGGTCGGCCGTGCCCGCCATGCTCGCCCTGATCGAGACGATCGGCGCCCGGCACGGCGTCACGATCGCGACGATCGCCCACGCGGGCGACGGCAACCTGCACCCGCTGCTGGTCACCCCGCCCGGTGACGACGACGCCCGGCGCGCCGCCCAGGCCGCCTTCACCGACTTCCTCGACGCCGCCATCGAGCTCGGCGGCACCGTGTCCGGTGAGCACGGCATCGGCCTGCTCAAGCGTGACGGGATGCGCCGTGAGCTCGACCCAGGCGCGATCGTGATGCAGGAGGCAGTGCGCCGCGCCCTCGACCCGCTCGGCTTGTTCAACCCGGGCAAGGGCTGAACCTGCCGTCTCACCTGCCGGGCCCGGCTGCCTGCCTGAGCCGGCTCGCCTGAGCCTGCCCGCCTGAGTCGGCCCGCCTGAGCCTGCCCGCCTCAGTCGGCCCGTCAGCGCGGGGGACCGGCCGCGACCCGGCGCCGCACCTCGGCCAGCCCGGCCGGGCCCGGCTCGAGCGACCACCAGCTCTCCACCCACCAGGTCGCGCCGGCCGCCGCCCACGGTCCCGGCTCGTTGGGCTCGAGCTGCGCGAACTCGCCGGTGCTGTCCGCCTCGATGATCACGTCATACGGGTCGCCCGCCCGCCCGGCCGCCGCCCGCAGGCCCGTGACGTCGGCCACCAGTGACGCCAGCTCATCCGGGCCACCGGGGGAGCGGCCCTCCCCGCCGTCGACGATGACCGGCAGCAGCCCGTCCCAGCGCGCCGCCCGTTCCAGCGACGGCTGCCGGGTGCGCCCGGCGACCCGGGCGCCGACCACCCAGACCGGCGGCCGGGGCCGCTGCACCGGCGGCGCGGGCAGCAGGTGGTCGGTCGGCCGGGCACTGTAGTACGTGCCCTGGTAGCTGAACGGCTGCCCGTGCATCAGCCCGTCGTAGACCGCCAGGCACTCGTCGAGCTTCTCGGCCCGGACCCGGCGACCCTCGTCGGCCTCGAACGCGGTCCATCCCTCGTGCGGCGCGCCCAGCCCGACGGTCATGACCGCCCGGCCCTCGCTCAGCCGGTCGACCGTGCCGACGGCCGACGCCAGGTCCCACGGCCGCCACCGGGACGCCGGGGTGAGCAGGGTGCCGAGCCGGATCCGCCGGGTCGCCATGGCCGCCGCCCCGAGCGTGACCCATGCGTGCTCGCCCCAGACCGCCTCCCAGGTGAACACCGCGTCCCAGCCGTGCTCCTCGCCGAGCACGGCCACCTCGGTGAACTCGCGGGCAGTCGCGTGCGGCACTACGAACCCGAATCGCATGGGGCCGACACTACGGGCCGCCACCGACATTCCCGAAAGCCGGCCGGCTCGCGGCCGGTACGGTGTCGAGAACGCGGTACCAGCTTCGTCCCTGGGGTACGAGCGGCTGCCACGGCCGCGCGACGAAGGAGGTTCAGATGAAGTACCTGCTGCTGAAGCACTACCGGGGCGGACCCGTCCCCGTCGTCGACTGCGCCCCGATGGACCAGTGGGCGCCTGAGGAGGTCGACGCCCACATCCGGTTCATGCAGGACTTCGCGGCCCGGCTGGAGGGGACCGGCGAGTTCGTCGACGCCCAGGCGCTGGCCCCGGGGGGCGCGTTCGTGCGGTACGACGGGGAGGGCCGCCCGCCGGTCACCGACGGCCCGTTCGCCGAGACCAAGGACCTCATCGCCGGCTGGATGGTGATCGACGTGGAGTCCTGGGACCGCGCGCTCGAGCTGGCGGCCGAGCTCTCGGCCGCTCCCGGGGCCGGCGGCAGGCCGATCCACGAGTGGCTCGAGGTCCGGCCGTTCCTCACCGAGCCTGCCGCTGTCAGCGAGTGAACGCCGCCCCCGGATGAACGAGGCCCAGCTGCGGGAGGAGGCACTGCTGCGGGAGCTGGTGCCCGCGGTGATCGGCGTCCTGGTCCGGCGCGGAGCCGACTTCGCGTCGGCTGAGGACGCCGTGCAGGAGGCCCTCATCCGGGCCCTGGACTCCTGGCCCGGCGACCCGCCCCGCGATCCGAAGGCGTGGCTGGTCGCCGCGGCCTGGCGGCGTTTCCTCGACGCCACCCGGGCCGAGGCGTCGCGGCGGGGCCGGGAACTGGCGGTCGAGGCCGAGCCGTCGGGCGGCCCGGTCCCCGCGGCCGATGACACGCTGCGGCTGTATTTCCTGTGCGCGCACCCGGCCCTGCCGCCGGCCGCGGCCGTCGCGCTGACCCTGCGGGCGGTCGGCGGCCTCACCACCCGGCAGATCGCGGCCGCCTACCTGGTCCCGGAGGCGACCATGGCCCAGCGGATCAGCCGGGCCAAGCGGCGGCTGGCGGGCCTGCCGCTCGATCAGCCGGGGGACCTGGGCACCCTGCTGCGGGTGCTCTACCTGGTGTTCAACGAGGGCTACAGCGGGCAGGTCGACCTGGCGGCGGAGGCGATCCGGCTGACCCGCCAGCTCGCCGCGCTGGCCGACGAGCCCGAGGTGGCCGGGCTGCTGGCGCTCATGCTGCTGCATCACGCGCGCCGCCGCTCGCGGACCGGGCCCGGGGGCCGGCTGGTTCCGCTGGCCGAGCAGGACCGCCGCCGCTGGGACACCGGCCTGGTCGCCGAGGGGGTGACGATCCTGCAGGGGGCGCTGGCCCGCGACCGGCTCGGTGAGTACCAGGCCCAGGCCGCCATCGCCGCGCTGCACGCCGACGCGCGCACCACCGCCGAGACCGACTGGGTGCAGATCGTGGAGTGGTACGACGAGCTGCTGCGCCTCACCGGCAGCCCGGTCGTCCGGCTCAACCGGGCGGTCGCGGTCGGCGAGGCCGACGGAGCCGCGGCGGGACTGGCCGCCCTGTCCGGCCTCGACCCGGGCCTGCCCCGGTACACCGCGGTGACCGCCTACCTGCGGGAACGGGCGGGTGAGCTGGCACCCGCGGCCGAGCTGTACGCCCAGGCAGCCCGCGAGGCCGGCAGTGTCGCGGAGCGCGACCACCTCACCCGCGAGGCAGCCCGGGTCCGGCAGCGGCTGCGTTCCTGACGTGCCCTCCTGGTGGCGCCCCGGGCCCTTCCCGCGGCCCGGCCCGGGACGCTCAGCCCAGGTGCGCGGCGATGGACCGGGCGCAGTCCATCGCCTCGGCCACGGCGGTGTCCACCTCCAGGTCGTAGCGGACGCCCTGGTGCACGATGTCGGCCTGGGCGGCGGCCATGCCGGCGACCCGGTCACCACGGGCGACCTCCCGGCCCGCGGCCACCGCGGCGTCGCAGCGCACCCCGACCCACAGCACCGGCAGCCCGTCGAGCGCACCGGCCCAGCGCCGCTGGGAGGCCGCGCCGCCCAGGAACACCTCGTCGACGATGACCCGGGCACCCGCCCGCGCCATCGCGGCCACGCCCGCGATCCACGCCGCCTCGACCGCGCGGAACTCCGGCCCGACCACGACCGACCCGTCGGCCGGGAAGTCGATCAGCCCGGCGGCGGCCGGCATCGCCCCGACCAGCGTGTCGGTCCCGAGCGCCAGCCACGGCTCGGGCAGCACCGCCTGAAGGCAGCGGGCGATCCCGGACTTGCCCGAACTCGACCCGCCGTTGAGCACGATCACCCGCGTAGCCACCGGGTCACGCTACCGCCGCCGGTCACGGCCCCGGAAGTGGTTTTCCGGGGCCGCGGGTTATCCGCTTGCCCCGCTCGGCCGGCCCGGCCAAGCTGGCCGCTGTGACCATGCACGACGACGAGCTGACGGTGCCCGAGGCGGTGGTCGGCGACCTGATCGCGGCGCAGTTCCCGCGCTGGCGGGGCCTGCCGGTGCGCCGCCTGGCCTCGGCCGGGACGGTCAACGCGATCTTCCGGGTCGGGGACAAGCTGGCAGCACGCTTCCCGCTGCGGGCGGGCGATCCGGCCGCGTCCGGCCGGGCGCTGGCAGCCGAGGCGGCCGCGGCCCGCGAAGTGGCTGCCGGGACCCGGTTCCCGGTGCCCGAGCCGGTCGCCCGGGGCGAGCCCGGGCCTGGCTACCCGCTGCCGTGGTCGGTCCAGACCTGGCTGCCCGGCGTCACCGGCGACGTCCGCGATCCCGCCCGGTCGGACGCCTTCGCCCGTGACCTGGCCGAGTTCATCGCCGGGGTGCGGGCGATCGGGACCCGCGGCCGGGTGTTCCGCGGCAACGGCCGCGGTGGCGACCTGGCCGGCCACGACGAGTGGGTCGCGGACTGCCTGCGCCACAGCGCGGGCCTGCTCGACGTGCCCCGGCTGACCCGGCTGTGGCAGGAACTGCGGGAACTGCCCCGGGAAGCGCCCGACGTGATGAGCCACGGCGACCTGACCCCCGGCAACGTGCTGGTCGCGGACGGGCACCTGGCGGGCGTGCTCGACCTCGGTCAATTCGGTCCGGCCGACCCGGGACTCGACCTGATCAGTGCGTGGAACCTGCTCGAAGCGGGACCGCGGGCGGAACTGCGGGCCGCCCTGCGCTGCCCCGACCTGGACTGGGAACGCGGCCGGGCCTGGGCGTTCGAGCAGGCCATCGGCCTAGTCTGGTACTACGCGGCCAGCAACCCGGTGATGAGCCGCCTCGGCCGGGTCACCCTGGACCGGATCACCGCCGACCGTCCCGGGAGCTGAACCGCCGGTGCCAGAGGGGTCGTGACAGGCACCCCAGTGCTGGCATTAGGCTCGACGGCGTGGCAACGAGCGTCGACGACCGCAACGCCCGCATCGCCGGGCAGTACCGGGCTTTCGCGGGCGAGGCGCAGGGGCGGTCACCTCAGTACGAGGAGCTGGCGCAGGCGGTGGCCGGCGATCCGGCCGTCCTGGCGTTCCTGGCCGGATTGCCCGGTCCCAAGCGGCAGCCCAACCTGCTATTCGCGGCGGCCCGGTACCTGCTCGGCGCGCCGCCCGGGCTGGGTGAGCTGCACGCCCTGGTCAGCGGGGACGGAGCCGAGCTGGCCCGCACCATGGAGGGCAGGCGGACGCAGACCAACGAGCCCGCCCGCTGCGCCACCCTGCTGCCCGCGCTGGCGCTGCTCCCGCAGCCGCTGGCGCTGATCGAGGTGGGCGCCAGCGCCGGGCTGACGCTGCTGGCGGACAAGTACTCCTACGACTACGACGGTCAGCGGGTGAGCGGAACCGACCCGCTGGCCCCGGTCCTGTCGTGCCGTCCGCGCGGCCCGGTGCCGCTGCCCGTCCGGGTACCCGAGGTCGCCTGGCGGGCCGGGCTGGACCTCAACCCGCTGGACGTGACCAGTGAGGACGACGTCCGCTGGCTGGAGTGCCTGCTCTGGCCGGGCGAGACCGGGCGGCTGGAACGGCTGCGGGCAGCGGTTGAGACAGCCCGCCGCGACCCGCCCCGGCTAGTCCGGGGCGACCTCCTGACCGACGTCCCCGGCCTGGTCGCGCAGGCCCCGCCCGGCGCCACCGTGGTGATCTTCCACTCGGCCGTGCTGGGCTACGTGAGCCCGCCCCAGCGGGCTGAGTTCGCCGCGTCCGTCGCCCGGCTCGGCGTGACCTGGCTCGCCAACGAGGGCCCGGGGGTGCTGGCCGGCATCACCGCCCCGGACGCTGGCAGGCACGGCTTCGTGCTGGTCAAGGATGGCACCGAGGCGATCGCGCTCACCGACTCACACGGGACCTGGGTCGAGTGGCTGGGCTAGGCCAGGCCGGGGTCGCCGAGCGGCTCCGGGCCGGGCTCGGCGAGCTGGCCGACAGCGGCGCGGTCCCCTCGGCCGCCTACGCCGTCGTCAGCGACGGCGCGGTCACCGCCGACGGCTTCGGTGAGGCGGGCCCGGGGACAGTGTTCCAGGTCGGATCGGTCACGAAGGCGGTGACCGGGCTGCTGCTGGGCGACATGGTCCAGCGCGGGGAGGTAGCGCTGTCCGACCCGGCCACCCGGTACCTGGCCGGCGCCACCCCGGGCAACATCACCCTGCTCGACCTCGCCACGCACACGTCGGGGCTGCTCAGCGTGCCGCCCCGGATGTGGGGAGCCCGGCTGCACCCGGCCGACCCGTACCGGGGCTACTCGGCCGAGCGGCTGGCGCGAGCCGCCCGCCGCTCGCTGGCGGGCAGGCTCGGCGCACGGCCTTACCGCTACTCCAACTACGGCTTCGGGCTGCTCGGCTACCTGCTTGGCCAGGCCGCCGGGACACCCTATGAGGTGCTGATCGCCGAGCGGGTCTGCGGCCCGCTGGGACTAACCGAGACCGGCTTTCACGGGCAGCCGGTGCAGGGCTACAGCCGTGGCCGGCCGGTCCCGCCGTGGGACATGGCCGCGCTCGCCGCGGCCGGGGGGCTGCTGTCGACCGCGGCCGACCTCGCCCGCCTGCTGGCCGCGGCGCTGACGCCCGACCAGACGCCGCTGGACCCGGCCATCCGCATCGCCCTCGAGCCCCGCCGGCCGATCGCCCCGGGCGCCGACATGGGGCTTGGCTGGCATCACCTGGCGCGCGGCGGGGACCAGCTGATCTGGCACAACGGGATGACCGGGGGGTACACCGCGGTGGTCGCCTTCAGCCCCGCCCGGCGCACCGGGGCGGTCGCGCTGGCCAACACCGGGGGAGCACCGCCGTCGCCGCTGGACGCCGTCGTCTTCGACGCGCTGTCCGGGTCGTGAACCGCCGCGGGCGGACAGAAAACCGGGCGACAGGCGGCCGCTGACGGGGCAGGATGGCCGGCGTGCCGCCCGCCTTCGTTCCCGGCCTCGACCTGGCCCGCGATTTCTACCACGCCGTCGTCGCGCCCCTGCTGGGGCAGGAGTTCCCCCGGCTGCGCTACGCGGCGGCGCTGCTCGGCCCGGGATCGGAGGTGGCCGGCCTCGATTCCGAGCGCTCCACCGACCACGACTGGGGGCCACGGCTGCAGATCCTGCTGACCGGGGACGACGCGGCCGGGAGCGGGGAGGCCACCGCCGGGAGCCGTGAGGGCACCGCCACGCTGGCCGGGCGGCTCACCACCGTGCTGGCGGAGCGGCTGCCGGAGTCCTTCCGCGGCTACCCGGTCCGCTTCCCGGTTACCCGGGAGGCCGACGGGGTCCCGCGCCCTCGGGTCGAGGCGGCCCCGCTCGGTGGCTGGCTGGCCGGGCTCCTCGGGTTCGACCCGCGCGCGGGCGCCACCCTCCTGGACTGGCTCGCCACCCCGTGGCAGCGGCTGGCCGAGTTCACTGGCGGCGAGGTCTTCGCCGATGGGCCCGGTGAGCTCACCGGCGCCCGCCGCACCCTCGCCTGGTATCCCGCCGACCTGTGGTGTTACGTCCTGGCGAGCCAGTGGCAGCGCATCAGCCAGGAGGAGGCGTTCCCCGGCCGGTGCGCCGAGGCGGGCGACGAGCCGGGCTCCCGGGTGGTAACGGCGCGGCTGGCCCGCGACCTGATGCGGTTGTGCCTGCTGATGCACCGCCGCTACCCGCCCTACAGCAAGTGGCTGGGGACCGCGTTCGCCCGGCTGCCCGGCACCGCGGACCTTGCCACCGCGCTCGGCGCCGCGCTGGCGGCCGACCGCTACCCCGACCGCGAGCGGCACCTCGGCGCGGCCTATGCCGCCGCCGCCCGCCAGCACAACGCCCTCGGGCTGACCCCGCCACTCGACCCTCGGACCCGCGGCTATTACGGCCGGCCGTACCAGGTGATCGGGGCCGCGCGGTTCGCTGACGCGCTGCGGGCGGCGGTGGGTGACCCGCGGTTGCGGCGGCTGCCGCTGACCGGCACCGCCGACCAGTTCACCGACAGCACCGACGCCAACGGTGACCTGCGCTTCCTGCGCGCCTGCAGCGCCGCTCGGCTGGCCTCGGCGGGCGCGTCCTGACCGAACGGGAAAGCGCAGGTGATTTGCGACAATCGTCAATCACCAGCGGGCGGCGCTAGGTACCGTGCTTAAGTGACCAGCGACTCGAGACATGCCAGCTCACCTGGCCCGTCAGACGCGGGCGACGAGCACCAGGACCGGTCTCAGTCGCCCGCTATGGCCGAGCCCCACCAGCCAGGGCCGGAATCCGGCCCCCAGGAGACGGGCACCCAGGAGGCCGGCGCGGTTGAGCGGTACCGGCCGGGTCGCCATGCCGTGAGCCGGTCCGACGGGCCCGGTGCAGGCCAGCCCGGTGCCGGCCATCCCGGTGC
>FSYA01000416.1_pt1 | contig 15751 bp, 13 predicted proteins | sample 1638301 | NCBI WGS metagenome assembly FSYA01 (sample SAMEA3914788, study PRJEB12502) | metagenome | biome: forest; material: soil | place: Canada | collected 2011-07-03 | depth 0.1 m | reverse complement strand
GTGGATACGGCCAGCCTCGCGCGTCGACAGGCTGCCGCCCAAGCACAGGTGCTGCTGTCTCAGCCCCTGCCGGTCTCAGAACGCATCGACGCCGTCGAGTTCCTCCACGCTAAGGTCTACGCGCGCATCAGCGCTTGGATGAGCCGCTTCTTGCAGGCAGCGACAGCAGCGGCTCAAGGAAGCGCATCAGGTGCCCAAGACCTCGAGGGCAGCGTGTCCGAGTTCATCGGACTCCGTGCCATGACGCCCGAACAGGTGACCACCACCGTGCTCGAATCGATGACCTGCCGCGACGTCACCATCATGCCCACGGGCTCGCACTGGCACATCGACGTCCGCGCGGGGTTGGACACACCCCTGCCCCTGCTGGTCGCTATGCTTCAGTCCACCTTGCCAGCCGACCTGGAAACGCTGGTCCTCACCGCGCACCGCGATGACGGCACCCATGTTCTCGCCGGGCCAATCGCGCCCTGGAACCAGTTGGCGCTCACGCCGCAGGACACCGACGCCCATCCGGTGGCCTTCCTTCGGGCCCAGCTCAGCTGGACGTACGACGGCGCGCCCTGGCTCCCCACCGCACTGGTGCGCAGCTGGGTGGCCAACCAGGCTGCCTCCACTCTGCAGGCAGCACCCGCAGCGGCTGTCTCACGCCTGCGCACGCTGCGCGAGTTGGCAGTACTCGCCGCAGACGACACACTGATCTGGGCCCTGGCCGGCACCATCCGCTTCATCCGGCTGGGCCCAGACAGCGATACAGCAGCCGAGCTGACCCAGCTGCAAGCCTGGTGCGGCACACCAGCCCCAGAACCCTCCTGGTGGCAGGGCTACCAAAGCGCCATCCACTAACCGTGACCCGGCCAGCCACCAGGCGAAAGCCCACGCGATGCACACGCCTAGCCACGCCAGGACAGTGACTTCCTGAAACTGGGGCGAGGGGTCCGGCAGGATAACGCGCATGGCCAGCTCATCCTTTTTCAACGACGATCCAGCAGATGGCACGACGGATGCGCCCGATGTACTCGGACGGCAGCCGTACGCGGAACATGCCGTACGAATGCTGCGTCGGGTACGGCAGCAGAGCGACTCCGGCGTGCTGGCATTGATCGGGCCCTGGGGATCAGGTAAGTCCTCGGTACTCGGAATGGTCACCCGGCTGCTGCAACAGCCAGGGCAAGGAGAACCGTGGTTGATCGCCGAACTGAACCCATGGATGTACCCGGACCTCGACTCGCTGGCCACTGCGCTGTTCTCCGAGATCCGCCAGTGCCTGCCCTCGGACGCGCGGTGGGGTGAGACCCGAAAGCGCCTGGCCGCCTTCGGGAAGGCAGTCAGCCCTCTGGGGGCCTGGGGATGCTGGCTGGAGTCAACGCCCAGCTCATGCTGGAAGGCCTGGCCAGTCAGGTGGCTGGGGACACCAGCGCCACTGCCGCCAAGCGGAAGGTCGAGGCCAGTCTGCGTGACCTGAACCAGCCGATCCTCGTCGTCATGGACGACCTCGACCGGCTGACGCCGGCCGAGCTCCTTCTGGTGTTCAAACTGGTGCGGCTGGTCGGGCGGCTGCCGAACGTGCACTATTTGCTCAGCTACGATGAGTGCACCCTGCGGGATGTTCTCCGCCGCACCGAGCTGGTTGGCGATCAGGAGGCACGGGCCGGGGAGTTCCTGGAGAAAATGGTCCAGGTCCGCCTAGACCTGCCCGCCTTCCGTGAGCGCGACGCCAACGCTCTGATCGAGCAGGGGTTCGAGGCCGTACTGGACAGACACGGGCGCACCCTGGAGCAGAGTGATATCCCGCGGTTCCAGGAAGGGTTCTTCGCTCACCTTCAAGAACGGCTGACCACCCCACGGGCCATCAAGCGCCTGTTCGCTCAGATCGATGCCGGCCTGGAGTCCGTTGCCAGCGAGGTGGACATCGTCGACTACCTGCTGGTCACGTTCTTGCGAACAGCGGAGCCGGGCGCCTTCGCCATGATGAAGCGGTACCGCGCCGACCTGACAGGGGCCCCTTCGAAGCTGCTGATGCCCCGGCAACGGCCCGAAGAGAAGCTGCAGGTGTGGCGGGACCGTGTCGCCGCCGCCGGGGTTGCGGAAGAGCACCGCGAGGGAGTGTTGAGCCTCTTTGCGGTGCTGTTCAAACCTGTCAGCGACGCCCTGGGCACTTACGGCGCCTCGGCCAACGCAGATCAGCGACGAGGGGTGGGCAGCAACGACTACTTCGACCGATACACCATGTTCTCCGTCCCGGACGACGACCAGACCGAAGCCGACTTCGCCGCAGCCATCCAGCAACTCGCCTCGGGAGACCTAGGCCCCGAGTACACCGTCTTCCTGGAGCACCTGCGCGGCGACACCCACCGCGTGGCACGCCGTCTGCGGCACCGGCGGGACACAGTTCCGGTCCCACAGCTTCTCGCCCTGCTGGCCAACGAGGTCGGCACGGTCTCGGCACCGGCGGAAGCACTAGGCCTGCTGGGCGCAGAGTCAGCCGTCCGCTTTCTCGCCTACGACCTGTTCCCCGCTGTTCCCGAAGACGAACGCACCACCGTCCTGGAGCTCATGGCAGCGACAGCGCCAGGAACCATCCTGGCCACCCAGATCCTCCATTCCATGTTCCGCTCCGCCGACGACGCGCACATCAAGGAACTCGCCGCCAGGCAAGACCTGCCCCCTTGGGCCGTTGCGAGCCGCGACATCCTCGCCGACAAGCTCGGCCAGCACATGCGGCCGGCATCCCAACAACCGGCGGATCAGCTGGACCGCCTGCAACGCGACACCCTGCTGTTCTGGAACGCCCTGTCCCCGAACCCGCCAGAAGCTGGGTGCAAAGCGTTGTCTCAGCGGGCGAGTGGGACCTGCTGGACCTCCTCGTCGTACTCAGTCCACGCAGCATGCACCACCAAGAGCAGGTAGTAGCGGACCTGGACAATCTGGAGACGATCATCGGACTCGACTACGTCCACACGCACCTGGCCGCCAATATCTCCTCAGCACCCGCCGCACCCGCAGCCGACGCTCCCAACGCCGACCGCATTCTCAGCGCACTCCGCCGTCACCAAGACCCACCAGCGCCGTAACGGCACATACGATCCCGAACCCGTCACCGGTCTGGACGGCCCGTCAGCACGCCCCTTCAGCCGGTGACCTATAGGGCCGTCAGTACAACAGCAACACAACGAAGATCATCCGATGCAACCGCCCGCTCTCCATCGAACTGCGAGACCAGCAGGTCAACGTGACGAGCATGCCCGCTGACCAACCCAAAGCGATCACCGAAACACCGGCTCAACCACCAACGCTCCAGACGAACCTCCCGATCAACATGCGAAGCCCAACCAAAGCCCAAGATCAGAAATCAGAACCAGCGGGGGCCCATAGCCGCAGCGGACGCCCCCGACGCGGGTGGCCGGGCCCTCGGCCTACCCGCCGCTACCGGGGCAAGCCGAAACGGCCCGCCGAACACACCGACGGGCCGTCACGGAAAAATCAAGGCTAACGTTCGCTCCTTACCACAGCACGGCGCCCGCCCAGACCCTGGTCCGCACGTTTCCCTCGTCCGGCGAGACGAAACCGCACGGACCGGATGACGCCGTGACGGTCGGATTCGAAAGCTCGACAACTTCGGCCATTTTCTTTCCTCGCCTCAATGTTGCAGGAGCATTGCCGGGAATTCTACATACGACCTTCGGCCCACGGGAGGGCCGAGCGAAATTGCGACCGCACACAACAGCTGCCTCATTGCGGGCCGCATGTGCGCCCGGCCGAACGCTTCGCGCGGGAAATCCTGGGTATTCGGATATCCGGGCAACGGCCCGGACGGTCACTCGCGCAAGGAAGGCCTGCCCGGCCGTGACCTCGTGTTCGCGGTCGTTGTTGTGACCTTACTGTCCTGTCGCCGGGACACGGAACGGGGCCACAGAAGTGCGCTCGACATGGGCGGTTGAGACCTTGGACAGGCTCTCGGAGCGGGTGCGGGGGCCTAGGAAACAAATCGGGACCCGAGTACGGTTCAGGCGGGCCGTGGCAGACCGGCAGAGCTTCGCTGGCCCGCCCACCCCTTTCCTCGGCAGGCTCCGCGGGAGCAGGATCTCGACGCCGACCAGAAGGCCGCCGCGAACGCACACCGCCTTGTGCCGGTATTTCGATCAGCACCAACACATGTTCGTACTTCGTGCTCATCCGGCCCCACCTGGCTCTTGGCACACGGAACAACGAGAGGGTGATCATGCGCGACCAGCTGACCCAGTTGCGGGAGGCGGAGTCTGACCTGCCCGGGTTCGCAGACCTCGCGGTTCTGATGTCGGGAATGACAGGGGACGAAAAACACTCCGAGGCCGCGACCTCCACGATGGACGCGCTATGGGTGCTCTACGACCGGGTCCTTCGGGTCGATCCCGCCATGCGCGAGGACCGCGACCGGTTCTATCTGTCGAAGGGGCACGGCCCGCAGGCCTACTACGCGGTGCTGTGCGCCAAGGGCTTCTTCGGACCGGAGCTGATCGACATGTTCGGCGCGTTCCGGTCACCGCTCGGCTACCACCCCGACCGCACGCTCATCCCCGGCGTCGAGATCTCCAGCGGCTCTCTGGGACACGGCCTCCCCCTGGCGGTGGGGACGGCGCTGGGGCTGCGGGCCCGCGGACTCGCCGACTCCCGCGTCTGGGTCCTCCTCGGCGACGGCGAGTTCGACGAGGGGTCCAACCACGAAGCGGTCGCCTACGCCGGGCGCGCCGGCCTGGACCGGCTGAACGCCGTGGTCATCGACAACCACTCGGCGACACAGGGCTGGCCGGGCGGTGTGGAGGCACGGTTCGCGGCGGAGGGCTGGGCGACCCAGCGGGTCGACGGCCGCGACCACGACGCACTGGAAAGGGCCTTCACCACCCCGCATCCCGGCCGGCCCGGGCTGGTCGTCGCCGACGTGGGCGCCGCAGCCGACCGCTGATCCCCCCGACCCCAGAGCCATCCCAACCCCAGAGCCATCCAGAGGAGTGTCCTTGGCCGGCATCATGCGTCAGCGCTTCGTCGACGTCACGACAGAACTGCTGGACGTCCACGACAACCTCGCCCTGGTGACCGCCGACCTGACCGCGGGTCTGTTCGGCGCCGCCAGGGAGAAGCACCCCGATCGGGTGCTCAACCTGGGGATCAGGGAACAACTGCTGGTGAGCACGGCTGGTGGCCTCTCGCTGGCAGGAATGAGGCCGATCGTCCACAGCTTCGCCCCCTTCCTCATCGAACGGCCCTTCGAGCAGATCAAACTCGACCTGAACCACCAGGACGTGGGTGCGGTCCTGGTCAGCGCCGGAGCCTCCTACGACATGGCGAGCAGCGGCCGGTCCCACCAGTCCCCCGGCGATGTCGCGCTCCTGTCGACGCTGCCGAACTGGACCATCCACGTGCCGGGCCACCCGGACGAGGCCGAGGCGCAACTGCGCGAGGCCTCGACCGGCGACGGACTCGTCTACGTCCGCTTGTCCAACCAGTCGAACGCCGAGCCGTACGGTCTGCGTTCGGGGTCGGGATTCCAGGTCCTGCGCCTGGGGAGACAGGCCACGGTCATCGCGGTGGGGCCCGTGGCCGACTCCGTGCTCCAGGCCACCGAAGACCTCGACGTCACTGTCCTGTACGCCGCCACGATTCGTCCGTTCGACGCGGCGGGACTGCGCGCCGCAACCGGCGAACAGGCGGTGGCCTCCGTCGTCCTGGTCGAGCCCTATCTCGCGGGGACCTCGACGGCCGAAATATCCGACGCTTTGATCGACAGGCCGCACCGAATTCTCGCCCTCGGGGTGGGCAAGGAGGAACTGAGGAACTACGGCTCGTCGCTCCAGCATTCCATCGCACATGGTCTCGGCCCGGCTGGGATGCGTAAGCGAATTACTTCGCACCTTTCCTCTTGACATGCCATTCGCCGCCTTGTCTAATATCCCCACAAGCTTCCGTCGTCCGACGGGAAATAGAAGCACTCACGGGAAAAGGAGTATTCGATGTCCAAGAAGGACAAGCTCGACAATCTCTCCGCCAGCGCCGAAGAGGCCATCCTTGAGGCCGCCGACGCCGAGATCGGGGCGCTTTCCGAGCACGACCGCCCGATGGTCGTCGGCGTCATCGAAGAGGCCTGACAGCGAACCGTCCGGAGACGGCCTCCCGGCCGTCTCCGGACGGTTTCAAATTGACTGACAAGGATTCTCATGGAAGCCGCGCATCCGCTTACTCGCCTCATTGGGGAAGTCGATCTCATGGGGTCCTTCTGGAACAAGAAACACGGCTTGTTCAAGAGCGCCTCCCCCGTCTCGGGAATGCTGGACGAGGCAGCCATTCAGGAAGTACTGGACTTCGGCCTGCTGCGCTGGCCTTACTTCATGCTCCTGAAGGAGGGGATCCAGCCCGCGATCTCGGACTTCACCCGGACCAGGACGGTCCGCGGCAAGAGCGTGAGCGGCTTCGCCGACGCCCGGAAGGTCCGCGCGCTCCTCGACGGCGGCGCCACGATGAAGCTGAGCCAGCTTGAGGACTGGCACCTGCCGACGCGGCAGCTCATGGACGAGATCGAGCGCCGGCTTCCCGCCGAGCTGAAGGCCTACATCTTCTACACGCCGTGCGACAACACCGGAATGCTTCCGCACCGGGACGCGTCCCATGTGCTCGCGCTGCAGATCGCGGGCGCCAAGGAGTGGCGTATCTACGACGCTCCCGACAAGGTCGATGCCCGCGGTGGGCTCCTGCCCGACCTGGACCCGGACAGCTACTCGCATTCCTTTGTCATGGAGCCCGGGGACGTCCTCTACCTGCCTCATGGCGTCCCCCATGTCGCGACAGCCCGCACGGGCACCTCGCTGCATCTGACCCTGACCCTCACGGAGCCCGCTCCACTGCAACTCGCCAGGTCCCTGATGGAGGGCTTCGGCGACGAGGCGGACCGGCTGGAGGACGCCGTCTCCGGCCTCTCCCCCGAGGCCAAGGCCGAGGCGATGACACGTGCGTTGATCGACCACCTGAACCGGACGGATGCGGACGCACTCGTGGGCTCTGCCGTGGCGCGTATGCGGAACCGGAGGGCCTGAACGATGACGGCCGACACTTTGCCGCGAACGGACGAACGGCCCCCCACCGGCCTCGCCGACCTGGTGGGCAACGCGGAGTCGTTCCTCTCCGAGGTATGGGGAAACCGAACGGCCACGTTCACCTGCGAGCCGGCGAAGGCGCTGCTCTCCATGGCGGGCGTCTGGCGAGAGCTGGACTGCGGCTCGCTGGTCGCCCCCTACTTCGATGTCCTGCGACAGGGCTCCGCCCCCACGGCGGCAGGCGCGCACGAGACCCGGATCGTCCAGACGAAGCCTCGACCGGGATACGCGAAACCGGCTGCGGTGCGGGAACTGGTCGCCTCCGGCCACGTCTTCCGGCTGAGCCAGCTGGAGGACTGGAACACCGGGATCGGCACCCTGGTCGAAGCGCTCCGCACCGAATGCCGTGCCCAGGTCAGCGCCGATGCTTACCTCTGCGCCGGCGGATCCGACGGGGTGCCCGCCGTGACCGACGGCGCCCACGCCCTCATCGTCCAGTTGCACGGCTCGACACGCTGGCTCGTGGACGACGCCGGGCACACCCGCGAGACCGATCTCGAATCCGGCGACGCCCTCTACGTACCGCCGGGGCGGACGCGACAGGGAGCCCCGAACGGCACCGACTCGCTCCACCTGGTGCTCTCCCTCCAGCAGCCCACGGTCCGCGACCTCGCCGAGCTGGCCCTGGCAGAGTTCCTCAAGGGCTCCGCCGCCGCGGAGATCGCGCGCACACACCACTTCAAGTTCCCGGCGGAGAAGGCCGCCTGGCTCCGTGCCGAACTACGCGCCCATCTGGTCGGCCACGACCGGACAGCGCTGGCGGCGCAGGCCGTGAGGCTGCGGCAGCAGGAAGGCAGGGCGTAGGACCGTGAGCGAGCCCACCGCCGAAGGCACCGACGGCTCCTCCGGGACCGCCCTGTTCGCCCTCATCAGAGCCCAGCAGCGGCTCAAGTCGGCGCACCGGCTCGGCGACCTGCTTCTCGTCGAATCCGACACCGAGCGGGAGAGCCGTCCCGACCTCGTTCCCTTCGTGCTGGGCTACTCCTTCGACAGCGACGACGGACCGACCCTGCGGCACGCCCATGCGGGCGCCTCGTCCGTGACCGTTCTCGGTGACGACGACTACCTGTTCCTCTCCAACCGTCGCCCGCGAACGGGAGATCCCGTTGGCGGCCGGTCGCTCTGGCGGCACCGCGAGGGGCGAGAGCCGGAGGCACTGCTCGGCACCGCTCGCGACGTGGTCTGCTACGCCGCCGCCGGCCGGACGGCCGTCGCGGCCACCTGGGTCGACGCCGGGGCGGACTCCCTCGCCTCGGACCGCGCGATCCGCGAGGAGTCGGACCGGCGGGGCCGGACCGCGGTGAGCGTCGACGGAGACCTCTGGCCCCACTCCGGCCACCGGTTCGGCACCGAGGTACTGAAGCTGGTCACCGTGTCCCTGGACCGGGCCCCGGACTCAGGCGACTCAGGCCCTGGCCCGGACTCGGGCCGGGCCGAGGACGTGTCCGGGCCGACGCTGCTGCACACGCCGCTCAGCCCGGACACGCTGCTGTCCGGCCAGCTCGCCCTGACTCCGGACGGCCGCCGCTGCGCCGCCGGGCTGGTTCGCCTGCTGCCCGGCGGACACCGCCGCCACGGCTTGCTCCTCTTCTCCGTCGGCACACCGGACGACGCCCGGCAGGTGTGGGCCGACGACGACCTCAGTGACACGATCGCCTCGCCGGACGGTGCCTGGTTCGCCTGCACCGCGGAGCGGATCGCGGTCCCCGGGACCGCGCCCCGTCAGGAAGCAGCCCTGGTGTCGAGCGACGGCCTCGTCGTGCGCAAGGTCGGTCCGGGCCACCGCGACTGGCTCCAGCCCCGCGCCTGGCAGGACCCGCAGACCCTGCTGTGCACCGGCGAGCAGGACGGGCGGCGCCACCTGTGGCGGATCGCCGTCGACGAGGGCGAGGCCACGCGGATCGACACCGGCGGCTCAGTGCGCTCGGTGACGGTCCGCGCGGGCGAGGCCCTGGTCGTCCGCTGCTCCATCGCCTCACCCCCCTCGGTGGTCACGCTCCCGCTCGCCACACCGGATGTCCCCCCGACCGAGATCTTCGCTCCGGCAGTCGCGGCCACTCCCCGGGGCCGGCTGGAGCGCCTCACCCACAAGGCGTCCGACGGGGTCGAGTGGAGCAGCTGGCTCTGCCTGCCCGAGGAGGTCGACCGAGAGCTGCCCGTCCTGGTGTGGTGCCACGGCGGACCGATGGTCAGCTGGACCAACTGGTCCTGGCGGTGGAACCCGTGGCCGTTCGTGGCCGACGGGTACGCGGTGCTGATGCCCGACCCGCCGCTGTCCGTCGGATACGGCCAGGACGCCATCGAACGAGGATGGGGGAAGTGGACCTCCGAGGTGGCCGCCGTGGCCGCCCAGCAGGTGGAGAACGCACTGCTCGATCCGCGTCTCGACGCCGACCGGGTCGCGGTGATGGGAGCGAGCTTCGGGGGCTTCCTGTCGCTGGCCCTGGGGACGCTCCTGCGCGAACCGCGCCTGATCGTCAGCCATTGCGGCTGGGCCGACTTCCCGGCGGTGGCACGCGCGTGTGATCTGCACTGGCACTGGCTGCGCGAGTACGGCCCGGTGGACTCGTCGCCCTCCTACCGCTCGGAGAGCCTCTCGCTGGAGGCGATCCCGGCGCGGACGAAGGTCCTGCTGTCCCACGGGTGCGAGGACCCCCATGTACCGGTCGGTGAGTCCCGGGCCATGTACCGGACGTTGGACACCCGGGGCGTGGACGTCGAACTCATGCTGGTCCCGGAGGAGGGGCACAGCATCCTCAGGCCGGCGAACGCCGCCGCCTGGCACCGGTGGGTGGCCCAGGCGTGCCGCGAGACGCTCGGCGACCGATCAGCCCGAAAGGAACTCAGCGCCAGATGACGGTCATTCAGACGGACGTCCGCACGGGCCCCGCTGCGGGCGCCCCCCCGGTGGATCTTCCCGCAGGCTTTCTCCCAGGTGTCCCCGCGAGCCCGGACCGGACCCATTGGCTGCCGCCCGCCGGGGACGCGCCCGCCACGGCCTGCGGCACCTCGCTGCGGACACGCACGCTCGAGGAGACGGCAGCGCTGGCCCGTGCGAACTTCAGCCGCTGCGGCATCACCCGGATCGCCGATGTCACCGAGCTCGACGACCTCGGCATCCCGGTCTTCAACAGCATCCGTCCCACCGCTGCCCGCGGGCTCAATACCGTGACCAGCGGCAAGGGTCTGACCCCGGCCGCGGCCCGGGTGTCGGCCATGATGGAGGCGATCGAACGGACCTGGTGCCAGCAGCGGTCGGGCGAGCCCCCGCTCCGGGCTTCGTACGCCGAGCTGCGCACGGCGGGCGTCCCGGTCCTGGACCCACGGCGTCTGATCCTCAAACGGAGCCACACCTGGACCGAGAACGCGTCCATCGGCTGGTGGCCCGTGCGGGAGCTGGGCTCGAACGTCGAGGTCCTCGTGCCCGCGCTCGCGGTCTTCGTCCCGTTCCCCAACGAGTGCGGGATGTTCCGGTCGAACACCATCGGCCTCGCCGTGGGCAACAGCCCGCAGGAAGCACTGCTGCACGGACTGCTTGAGACCATCGAGCACGACTGCACGGCGTTCGGCGAGACCCTCAAGAGCGGCTGGAACATCCGCCTTTCCTCACTGCCGGACGCGGCCCGGGAACTGGTCGGGCGGTTCGAACGAATCGGGATCGAGGTGCAGGTCTTCGCCTACGTCAACGACATCGGCGTGCCGACCTTCTTCGCGACGACCGAGGACACCCAGGCCGGTGACGCCATGCTCTTCAACGGCGGCGCGGGCTGCCATCTCGATCCGGTCGTCGCGGTGACCCGGGCGCTGACCGAGGCGGCCCAGTCCAGGCTCGCGGTCATCGCCGGCGCGCGGGAGGACTTCACGGGGCAGGCATACCGCCGGCACTCGTCCTACGAGGCTCTGCAGGAGATGTACCGGATGTGGAGCGGCGGACGGCCCACGGCCGACTTCGACGTGGTCGGGAGCGCGAGCACCGGCACCACCGACGGCGACCTCGACCTGGTCCTGACAGGACTGGAACGCGCCGGGCTCGCGCTGGTGTTCGCGACGGAACTGGCCCCCGAGGGCCTTCCCTTCTCGGTGACCAAGGCGATCGTTCCCGGGCTGGAGGTCCACCACAACGATTCCGCCCGGCTGGGAACACGCCTGCACCGCGAGATGGTGCGGGCCGGACTCGCGAAGCCCCTGTCATGAACGCCGCCGCCACTGTCACGGTGTTCGTGGGCCCATCGCTGCGCCCTGCGGACCTCACACACCTGCGCCGACTCGCCGAGGAGCGGAACCGGGAGCTCGACCTGCGCCCGCCGGTCCGACGGCTCGACCTGTCGGCCTTCAACGGCGCCGGGCCCCCTCGCAGCATCGTCATGCTGGACGGCGAGTTCGGCCAGAGCCTCGCCGTCAGCGTGACCGAAGTACGGGCCCTGCTCTTCGCGGGGCAACCGCTGACCGGTGCGTCCTCGATGGGGGCCCTGCGGGCCGTGGAGTGCCGGACGATCGGGATGACCGGCAGCGGCTGGGTCTACGAGCGCTATCTGAACGGCTCGATCGAGTCCGACGGCGAGGTGGCGCTCCTGTACGACCCGCAGGACTACACCCCCGTCACCGTTCCTCTGGTGAACGTCCGCTGGCTGCTGGCGGAGCGGGTCGCGCAGAAGGAGCTCTCCGCCGAGGAGGCCCGCACCGCCCTTGCGATCGCCCGGTCGCTCAACTTCCGGGCCAGACGGCACCCTGTTCTGCTCAAGCAGTGGAAGCGTGGGCTCTCCGGCAGCGCCGGAGCGGTTCTGGAGGAGTACTTCGCCGCCGACCGCCTCGACCTCTGGGACCGCAAGCGGCTCGACGCCCTTGAAGCAGTCCGGGCAGAGCTGTCGTCCTGACCGGCGTCGCTGCCGCCGGCGACCACAACCACCCGACCGTGCCCTTGGATTCCGTCAGGAAGAACGCATGACCCGATCCGTGACCGACGCACAGCTGACCGCCTACCGACGCGACGGGTTCGTCCACATCCCCGGCATCATCAGCAAGGCCGACGCCGCCCGCTACGCCGAGGCCGCGCTGGCGGCCCGGGACCGCCAGGACGACGTCCCCCGAGATCCGGCGTTCACCCATGTGATGCAGCTGTGGAAGAAGGACGAGACGCTCCGCGAACTCACCCTCAGCCCCGTCCTGGCGGCCGCAGCCACCGCCCTCGCCGGGCTCCCGCTGCGCCTGTACCACGACCATCTGATGATCAAGGAGCCGCACAACGGCGCCCCGACCGAGTTCCACCAGGATCAGCCCTTCTGGCCCCACCTCGGTTCCCGGCACGCGCTGTCCGCCTGGGTCGCCCTGGTCGACGTCCCCGCGACCCGCGGCTGTATGACCTTCATCCCGGGCTCGCACCGGCTCGACGGCCGGCACCGCCAGGACTTGCGCGACGCCGACAACCTGATGCGGGCTGCTCCGGAACTGGTCTGGAATCCCCGCGTCACGGTCCCCCTCCGGGCCGGCGACTGCACCTTCCACCACTGCCTCACCGCCCACAGCGCGACACCGAACCTCACCGACGTCCCGCGCGTCGCCCATGTGGTCGTCTACATGGACGCCGAGACCCGCTACGACCCCCGCGAACGCTCAGTCGGCGAACCCCTCCTGGAGCCGGCCGACACCACCCTGGGGGCCCCGTTCCCGGACGACGACTTCCCCCTGCTCCCGTGAATACGGCGCCGATACTCCGTCGATAAGGGCCCTTCGTAGCGTCGAGGGTGAAGCACCCTCCCGCAAACGCCCAGCCGGCGAACCCCTGGGTGGACCGGCCGACATGCCACGGAGTTCAACGTGATCGCTGCTTTCGTGCGGAAGAACTACGCCTCGCTGAAGGGACCAGCCAGGACACTCGCCCTGCTGCACTTCCTCGACAGCGTGGGCGGCGGAATCTTCACCTCAGGCTCGGCCGTCTACTTCATCGTGGTGGCCCACCTCCCCGCCGCCCAGGTCGGCCTCGGCCTCTCCCTCGCGGGCCTCTCCGGTTTCGTCTCCACCGTGCTCATCGGCATGGCTGCCGACCGGATCGGGGCACGGCGCCTGCTGTTCCTCACCCTGCTGGCGATCGGCATGGCCTACTGCCTCTACCCGGCGGTCCGCTCGCTACCGGCGTTCTTCGTGGCGGTGGGCGTGATCGGAGGGCTGGAATGGGGCAGCGGCCCGCTGTTCCACACCTTGATCGCGGAGGTGGTCCCGGAGGACGACCGGGTCAGCGCACGCGCGGCCCTGCGTTCGGTGTTCAATGTCGGCTTCTCGGTCGGCGCGCTGACGGCCGCGGCGCTGATCGGCATAGCGGGCTCGGCGATGCAGGCACTGCCCCTGGGCAACGCCCTCTCCTTCCTGCTGGCCGCGGGACTCACGCTGCGCCTGCCCGCCACGGCCACGTCGCCGGCGAAGCCGGAACGCGCGTCCCGCTTCCGGGCGCTGAAGGACACGCACTTCCTCCGGGTCATCGGCGCGTCGAGCCTGCTGGCCCTGCACAGCTCGGTCCTCATGGTCGGCATCCCGCTGTGGCTCGTGACCAGCGGCAAACTGCCACGCAGCATCATCCCCGTGGTCTTCGTGCTGAACACGATCCTGGTCGTGCTCTTCCAGGTGAAGTGCGCCAGGGGATCCGAGACCCTGGACGGCTCCGTCGGAGCGGCGCGCAAGGCAGGCCTGATCAGTGTGGTGGCGTGCCTCGCCCTGACCATCGGCAGCGTGACCAGCGCGTGGCTCTCGGGCGTGTTCGCTCTGACGGCGGTGCTCCTCGTCACGTTCGCCGAGCTGTGGCAGTCGGCCAGCGCGTTCGGCCTCAGCTTCGGCCTCGCCCCCCAGGAGGCCCGGGGGGAGTACCTGGGGGCGTTCCACCTCCACATGGTCGTCCAGGCGACCGTCGGACCGGCCGTGGTCTCCTTCCTCGTGATCCACCACGGCTCCTACGGCTGGCTGACCCTGGGCCTGATCTTCCTCGCCGGCACGGCCGCGATCACCCCTGCGGTGCGCGGGGTGCGGAGGAACAACCTGGCGCTGGGCCCTGCCTGAGGTTTCGCTCCCAGAACACCTCGTCGCGCCACGCGCCGTCGGCGTAGAAGTGCTCGTGGGCAATGCCCCAGGAGCGGAACCCGTGCTTGCGCAGGACGGCCTGGGAGGCGAGGTTCTCCAGTTGGGTGTGCGCCTCCAGGCGGTGCAGGCCCAACTCGTCCTCGGCGATCCGCAGGGCGAGGCCGACGGCACGGCTCGTGTGCCCGAGCCCTTGACGGCGAGAGGAGATCCAGTAGCCGAGGAAGCCCTTCTGGAACGGGCCGCGCAGGATGGAGCCGATGGTGACCTGCCCGATCACGGTCCCGCCGCAGACCACGACGCCAGGCCAGGCGAGCCCCTTGCCATGGGAGTCCAATAGGGAGGCGATAGCCGCGGCCTGCCCGTCCGGCGTGTAGAACCCCTCGGGCCTCGCGGGCAGCCAGCGCGCGTACGCCTGCCTGTCCCAGGAGAGCGACGCGGCCAGCGCCGGGCCGTCCATGGGGTCGATCAGGCGGATCGAGGTGGAGCTCACGGGTGACCGGTCCCCTTGTCAGTTGCCGTAGTCGGTTGGTTGCGAGGGGGTCTTGCGGGGGTCGCGCTCGATGACCGGGTCGAGGATGCGGTCGATGCGCTCGACGGTCTCGTCGTCCAGCTCGATCCCGGACGCCGTGGCACTCTGCGCAATCTGCCCCGGCGTGGTCGCGCCCACGATCGCGGATGCGACGTTCGGGTTGCGCAGCACCCAGGCGATGGCCAGCTGGGGCATCGTCAGGCCCAGGTCCGAGGCGACCTGGCCGAGTTCGGCGACACGCTTCAGCACGTCGCCGGTCAGCGCCCCCGAGGCGAACTGCGAGGCGGCCACGCCGACGGCACGCGAACCGGCGGGAGGCGGCGCACCCGGCAGGTACTTACCCGTCAGCAACCCCTGGGCCAGCGGGGACCAGGCGAGTTGACCGATTCCCTCGCGCTCGCACAGCGGGACGACCTCCTCCTCGATGACCCGCCACAGCAGGTTGTACTGGGGCTGGTTGGAGACGATCCGGTCGAGTCCCATCCGGTCAGCCAGTTCGAGGGCCTCGGATATCTGGGCCGCCGTCCACTCCGACACCCCCACGTAGAGGACCTTTCCCTGGCGGATCAGGTCGTCGAACGCACGTAGGGTCTCGGAGAGCGGGGTCCGCTTGTCGAAGCGGTGCGCTTGATAGAGGTCGATGTAATCGGTCCCCAGGCGCCGCAGCGAGCCGTGCGCCGCCTCCATGATGTGCTTGCGGGACAAGCCACGGTCATTTGCCCCCGGACCGATCGGCGAATAGACCTTGGTCGATATCTCGACGGACTCCCGGCGCACCTTCTCCAAAGCGCGCCCCAGCACGGATTCTGCCCGGGTTCCGCCATAGACGTCGGCGGTGTCGAAGGTCGTGATGCCCTGTTCGACCGCCTCTCTGGCAATTCGTTCGGCAGATCCCTCTGAATAGCTGATCCAGCTTCCATAGGCGATTTCGCTGACTTTCAGCCCGCTGCGCCCCAGTGACCGATGTCTCATGGCTCGGCAGTGTACGTCGATCACATACGGCTTGGGGAGTGATTGACGTTCAATCAGACCG
>FSYA01000999.1_pt1 | contig 15852 bp, 11 predicted proteins | sample 1638301 | NCBI WGS metagenome assembly FSYA01 (sample SAMEA3914788, study PRJEB12502) | metagenome | biome: forest; material: soil | place: Canada | collected 2011-07-03 | depth 0.1 m | reverse complement strand
CGGGCATAGAACGGGCCGGGCATAGAACGGGCGGGGCACGGAACAACGGGCGGGGCCGCCGCGACGGCCCCGCCCTACCGGTCGGCGACGGCGACGTGGTTGCGGATGGTCAGGATGCCCTCCGCCTCGGTGTAGTCGGCGACCGCCCTCATCGATCGGATCTCCGCCAGTCGCCGTACGTGCGTGCCGCCGCAGGGCATGTGCGCGGTCCCGTCCGGGATCTCGCAGAACCAGTGGCGGCGGTCGCTGAGCCGAGGTCCGGCGCACTCGATGCGAACGGCGGCGTCGGCGGCGATCCACTTGGCCAGGGTGTCGTTGACCTCGTCGATGACCTGCGGCAGGCGTTCCACGAACGCCGCCGCCTCGAAGCCCCGACGGCGCAGCGACTTGCCGAGCCGGTACCGGTCGAAGCTCCCGCCCACATCATGGCTGGTGTGCACGCAGGCGGCCGCGTCGAGGTCGTGGTGCCCGCGTGAGTCGGTGGGCACCGGCTTGCGCCAGAGCTCGTGGGTGACCTCGTTGAGGGCGTAGGCGAGCAGGTGGCACGCGGTGTGCGCGGCGCTCAACCGCAGCCGCCGCTCCGCGTCCACGCTCAGGGTGACCCGCGTCCCTGGCGCCAGGTGCGACTGCGCCGCGCCGTCGAGGACGTGTCCGACCGCGAACACGACGCCGGCCTCGTCCCTGCGCGCGTCGATGGCCTCGCCCACCAGCAGCGGCCCACCGGGGCGTTGGGCGACCGTCACCGTGTCCGACACCGGAAAGGGCTCCAGGCCGGGCACGTGCAGCTGCCCGTGGTCCGCGGGCTGGTCCGGCCACAGCGGGTCGAGCGGGTGGAACGGTGTCACCTCGGTGACCACCAGAAGTCCGGGACCCCGATCGGTCCTGACGGCCTGGAGGACCGTCGCCTCCTCCCGCTGCGACCCGGCCGGATACGTCACCAAGGTCGGCCGCACGTGCGAGAGTTGAAGGTCAGTCACATCCGGATTCTACCAACCGTCGGGCCCGCGGACGTCAGCGCGGCATCTCGTCCACGCCCGGAACGAACAGCATGCGGCGGCCGCTGAGGTCCTCACGCGTGGCCCGCGCGGCGGCGTACTCGGGGGAGCCGTACCAGGCCTTCGCCTGATCGAGGGAGGGGAACTCGATGACCACCATGCGGTTCGCCGCGGGCCACTCCCCCTCCAGCGCGGCCGGGAGCGCCCCGCGCACCAGGTACCGGCCCCCGTACTGGGCGATCGAAGCCTGCGCCAGTTCGCGGTACCGCCGCACATCAGGGGTGTCGGCATGGACTGATTCGGCTACCACGTACGCGGTCATGCGGCCATGATCGCACACGGCCGTTGACGGCGTCAGCGGTCTGCGGATGCCGCTCCGCGGTGCTCGACCACGGCCGTCTCGACACCGCCCGCCCGGTCAGGGCGCGCTGCTGACCGCGTCCAGGTAGTCCTCGCCGGGGAGTTGGAGCGTGGAGCGAACCGCCGCGGAGCTCTCCGCCGGGGGCCAGACCAGGGCATGGGTGGTGCGGAGGTGAGCGCCGCGCAGGAGTTTGCCCCGGTAGGCGCCGGTGCCGAGGTCGAGCCAGGTCAGGCCGAGTGAAGCCGCGAGCGCGAGTGGTTCGTAGACCGCGAGGTTGAAGTAGGCGAAGGAGCCGGCGTCCGGGCCGAAGCCGGCGGCGCGGACGTGCAGGGTGTCGCCCCAGGCGTAGCAGAGGACGAAGCCGGTGAGGCGGCCGTCGCGGCGTTCGATGATGACCTCGCTCCACGGATCGAGGTAGGCGGCCTGCTGTTCCAGGTAGGCCGTCATTGACTCGTCGGTGTCGTCCGCGCCGTACTTTCGCTGCAACTGGCCGAGCAGCGGCCCGGCCTCGCGGTAGCACTCGGAGAGCCGGACCCGGTGCACCGAGCCGCCCGAGGCGGCGAAGGCACGGGCCTCGCGCTGCCACTGGCGTCGGCGGCGGGCAGAGCGTTCGGCGCCGACCGTCGCGACCGGGATGACCGCCTCGGCGGACAGCGGAGCGGACGAGGGTGCCGGGACTCCCGGCGCGTGGTTCGCGAGGGCGGCCAGGCACTCTTCGGCGTGCGCCTGCGGCGCGTACAGCATGGCCATCGCCGAGGCGCCGAGACTCGTCGCCAACTCCGCCGCCGCTTCCAGCAGTCGGGCGATCACCCGGGCCCGGCGCGGGCCGGGGAGCGCGGAGTCCACCAGTACTCCGCCGTGGTAGCCGGCCCGGGAGCCGAGCAGGAGCAGCGGCATCCAGAGCTCACGGTCGGCCTCCGCCTCGGCGCCGAGGCGCGGGACGGCGAGCAGGTCGACCGGGTGGTAGGCCTGGTTCATGGAGACGCCGGAGCCGCCCCGCCAGAGGTAGCTGGGCAGGGCTCCGACCACCGTTCCGTCGGGCTCCTCCGCCAGCAGGTACCGGCTCTCGTAGTCGTCGGAGAGTTCGGCCCACTCCAGCCAGGGGCGGCCCAGGTAGACGGTGCGGTCGGCGGACACCCGGTCCCACCGCGACGGTTCGAGGTCATGGATGCTGTGGATGAGTCGAATCCTCATCCAACGGCCTCCCCGAGGTACAGCCCTCCCCGCTCGATCGCGCGGACACGGCGGTAGTCGCGCTCGATCTGCTCACCGTCCGCGCCGACCAGGTAGAGATGGCCGGGCGAGGTGAACAGGTCGACCGTGCGCCGGACTTCGGCGCCGGTGACCAGCGCGTCCACCGAGCCGCAGAGGTAGCTCGGCAGCGCTCGCACCGCGGCGAGCGGCTCGGCGGCGAGGTGCCCGTCCTGCGGCGTGATCAGGCAGACCACCCGCAGGCTCTGCAGCAGTCGGTAGTCGGTGCCGGGCAGGCGGGCGAACGCGGCGGGGTCCGTGTAGGCGTCGACGGTGAGCGAGACCTGGCTGTGCCCGGTGGCGGCCTCGGGGCCGCGCGAGGTGACCGAGCCCTCCAGTCTGGCTCCGATCTCGACGAGCACGGGCCCGCGCGGGGTGAGGATCACCTCGGCGTGGGCGGGGCCGTGGGCGATGCCGAGCGCGTCCAGCACTCGCACCACGTAGGCGGCCAGGGCCCGCTGGATGTCGCCGTCGGGGCGCAGCAGGTCCTGGTAGTCGTAGACGACGGCCCCGTCCACGGTCGCGCGCTGCTCCAGCCAGATCTCGCTGATGTAGTGGCGGCCGTCCCGGCTCACGGTGTTGACGAAGTACTGGTCGCCGACCAGGAGTTCCTGGGCGAGCACGTACTCGTTGAAGCCGCCCATCTGGTCGGTCCGCAGGTGGATTCGGGCGAAGGCGGCCCGGACCTCGGCCTCGTCGGCGCAGATCGCCACGGAGTCGGATCCGGCGCTCGCCAGCGGCTTGACCACCAGTGGCCAGTGGCCGCCGTCGTCGGCCCAGGCGAGCAGCTTCCGCACGTCGTCGGAGACGGTGCTCGCCGCCGCGTCAAGACCGGATGCGCGCAGCTGTTCGACCATTGCGTACTTGTCGCGGCGGGAGCGGCTGAGCCGGGTGCCGTTGCCCGGGAGGCCGAGCCGCTCGGCGAGGTGGTCGGCGGTGTGGACGCCCCATTCGGATCCGGTGATCACCAACGACGGTCGATGGCCGGCCAGTTCCGCGACGGGATCGTCCACCGACCCGATGTCGACGACGGCCCGGTAGTGCTCGGGGCGGAAGTTTCGGCGCATGGCCGGGGGCACCTCCACCGGACTGAAGGCGGCCACGCTCTGCCAGCCGCGCCGGGCGAACTCCGGGGCGAGTTGGGCGCCTGTCGAGACCGGGTCGACCACGACCACGACCGGCGGCTCCGGCTGCGTCACTGCGACCACTCCGTGGGAACGCGGTCCCAGCGGTGCCGACGCAACTCGGTCGCCAACCCGCCCGGGAGGGCGACCCCGTCGCTGACGGCGAGATTGGCCCGGACGTGCGCCGGGGTGCGCATGCCGGGGATCACCGTGCTCACGGCGGGGTGCTGGAGGATGAAGCGAAGCGCGAGCTCCGGCATGGTCATCCCCTCGGGGACGACCGGGCGCAGGCGTTCGGCCCGCTCCACGCTGGCGGCGAGGTTGGACGGGACGAAGTAGCTGTTGCGCCAGTCCCCTTCGGGCCAGCGGGAGTCGAGGGCCAGGGTGCCGGTGAGCGTGCCCTCGTCGAACGGCACCCGGGCGACGACGGCGACGTCATGCCTGGCGCAGGCGGCGAAGAGCTCGTCCTCGGGCGCCTGGTCGAAGATGTTGTAGATCACCTGCACCGCGTCCACCAGGCCGGTCTCCAGGGCGGCGAGCACGTTGGCCGGCTCCCAGCGGTTGACGCTGATGCCGACCGCCTCGACCAGGCCGCGCTCCTTCATCCGAGCGGCCTGGGCGAGCCACTCCTCGTCCGTGGCCCAGCTGTCGTCCCAGACGTGGTACTGCAAGAGGTCGATGCGCTCCACGCCCAGGTTCTTGCGGCTGAGCCCGAGGTACTCCTCGACATGCGCGTCGGGAAAGACCTCGGCGAAACGCGCGCCCGGGCGGGAGGGCCAGTTCCGGTCCAACGGCGGGATCTTGGTGGCCAGCCGGATCGCCCCGTCGGGGTACTCCCGGCGCAGTTCCCCGAGCAGCAGTTCGCTGTGGCCGCGGCCGTAGATCCAGGCCGTGTCGAAGAAGGTGCACCCCTGGTCCACAGCGAGACGCAGCGCCCGGCGCCCGTCCTCCTCGTCGCCGCCCGTCCACCCGCCGGGGCCGCCACCGATGCCCCACATGCCGTAGCCGATCTCACTGACTTGCCATTCAGTCCGACCGAAGCGACGAAGACGCACCGATGGAACCTCTCTCGGACGTAGTGTCAATTGTGTTGCCACACTACATGATTCATCTTTCGTGACCGTGATGCTCTTCATGACGTGATGGGAGAACCGTGCAGTCCGCGATTCGACACCGGCTCCTGGTCGAGTTCCAGGGGCACCGGGTGCCCTACCCCACCGACCGGACGACCATTCACCTGATCGAGGAGCAGGCGCTCCAGGCCCCCCAGCGGCCCGCGCTGCTCTGGGAGGACACCTGCCTCACCTACGGCGAGCTGGCCGCCTCGGCGGCGGCCTGGGCCGGTGTGTTGCGCGATCTCGGCGTACGCCGGGGTGATCTCGTGCCCGTGGTCACGGGCGGCGGACCGATGCTGACCGTGATGATGCTGGCCGCGATGAAACTCGGCGCGCCGTTCGTGCCCATGGACGAGGCCTGGCCCGAGCACCGCCTGCGCGAGAGCCTCGCGGCGCTGCGTCCGCCGCTGGTGGTCCACACGGGGCCCGACCGACCGGCCGCGCTCGGAGCGGCGGTGCTGCACGTGGCGGGGACGGACGCGCCGGTCGGCGCGAGCCCCGTGGACCACGCGGTACCCGACACCGGCGACCTGATCTACGGCTTCTTCACCTCCGGTTCGACCGGCACCCCCAAGTGCGCGCTCAACGGCCATCTCGGGCTGCTCAACCGCTTCTTGACGATGACCCGCCGCTTCGGCGCCGACCCGGACGTGGTGCTGCAGAACAGCCACCACGTCTTCGACTCCTCGCTGTGGCAGCTGCTCTGGCCGCTCACCAAGGGCAGCATGGTGGTGCTGCCGCGCCGCGAAGGCATCCTCGACCTCACCCGGACGATCGAGGAGATCGCCCGGCACCGGGTCACCATGACCGACTTCGTGCCCTCGGTCTTCAACACCCTGGTGGATCTGCTCGACGCCGACGCCGGGTTGGTGGCCCGGCTCTCCTCGCTGCGGCACCTGCTCATCGGCGGCGAGGCGATCGACCCGGGGGCCGTCCAGCTGTTCCGCGAGCTGCTACCGGAGGTGCGGCTCACCAACACCTTCGGCCCGACCGAGTGTTCCATCGGCTCCGTCTTCCACGAGGTCACCGAGGCCGACACCGGTGCGATACCGATCGGCCGTCCGATCGACAACACGTTCGCCGTGCTGCTCGACGGGAGCGGTGCACTGGTCGCGCCGGGCCAGGTCGGGGAGATCCATCTGGGCGGGGACTGCCTGGGCGAGGGCTACCTGCGCGATCCGGCCCGGACCGCCGCGGCCTTCGTCCCGAACCCCTTCGCCGAGATCCCCGGCTCCAGGCTCTACCGCTCGGGAGACCTCGCCTGGCAGCGGCCCGACGGACTGCTGATGTTCGTCGGGCGCCAGGACCAGAAGGTCAAGCTGGGCGGAGTGCTGATCGACCTGCTGGAGGTGGAGGCCGCCGTCGCCGCACACCCGGGGGTGCTGCGGGCCCGGGCGGTGATCCACGGCGAGGGCGACCTGCGCAGCCTCGTCTGCTGCGTCACCACCGACGGAGCGACCGACCCCAGCGAACTCGACGCGCACAGCCGTGCCCTGCTGCCCGCCCACGCAGTACCGCGCACCTTCCTGCTGCTCGACCGGATTCCGCTGACCCCCAACGGCAAGACCGACCGCCGGGCCCTGGCGGAGCTGGCCACGGCGAGGCTCGCGGGCCGCGCGGGCGACGGGCGACTCACCCCGGAGGAGCAGGCCGTCGCCGAGCTCTGGCCGGGTCTGCTGGCCGATCTGCACGGCGCCCTTCCCGGCCCCGAGGCGGACTTCTACGCCCTGGGCGGCACCTCGCTCACCCTGCAACGGCTCTCCGCCGCCCTGCACCGCACCTTCGGAGTACGCGTCCCGCCCCGGCAGCTCGCGGCCGCCGCGACGCTGCGCGAGCAGGCGGGACTGCTGCACCAGGGCGGCGCCGGGCCCGCCGACCGCGCGCTGCTGCTCGCGGACATCGCCCGCACCGCCGACATCGGCCCCGCACCCGGTCCGGCGGCCACCGGCGAGCCGCGCGAGGTGCTGCTCACCGGCGCGACCGGCTTCGTCGGCGCCCAGCTGTTGGCCGAGTTGCTCGACCGAACCGACGCGGTGGTGCACTGCCTGCTCCGCGACGGCGACCAGGCGGACCGGTTCGCCGAGTCGCTGGCCGGGCTCGGGCGGCCGTACGACCCGAAGCGGATCATCCCCGTGCCGGGTGACCTGGCCGGACCTCGGCTCGGCCTCACCGCGGAGGCCTGGGCCCGACTGGCGGACCGGGTCGACACGCTGCTGCACAGCGGCGCGCTCGTCAACCTGGTGCTCGGCTACCCCGGCCTGCGCGCGCCGAACGTCCAGGGCACCGAGGGACTGCTGCGGCTCGCCACCACCGGTCGGCCCAAGCGCCTGCACCACCTCTCCACCGTCGCGGTCTTCTCGCACGAGCCCGGCGCGGAGCAGGTTCTGGAGGAGGACCGGCCCACCGACCAACTGCCCGAGGACGGCTACGGACGTTCCAAGTGGGCCGCCGAGCAGGTGCTCGCCGCAGCCAGGACCCGCGGCGTGCCGGTCACCGTCCACCGGCTCGGCGAGGTCATGCCGCACTCCCGCACCGGCGCGGGCAACCGGAACTCCCAACTCGACCTGCTGCTGCGCACCTGCGTCCGCCTCGGCCTCAGTCCCCGCACGGAGGCCGTGACCGACTGGACGCCGGTGGACGAGGTCGCCACGGCGGTGGTGGGCGCCCTCCGGGCCGGCCGGGAGAACGAGACCTTCCACCTGCTGCGGCCGGGCGCCGTGCGACTGGACCGCGTCCTCGCCGCGTTGGCCGAGCAGGTGGCACTGCGCCAGGTGGACTACCAGGACTTCCATCGTGCCGTGGCGGCCGACCACGCGGCGGCACCGCTGCTGGCCGTCCTGCCGGAGCCCGGGGCCGACGGCCTCAGCGGGCTCTTCCACGACGGCAGCACCCGCTTCTCCGCCAAGCGCGGCACCGAGCTGGCCTACTCCTGCGGCTTGGCCTGGCGGCCGACCACCGACGCCGAACTCCTCACCTGCACGCGATGGATCGTGCGGGAGCGGGGGTGAGGCCCGCGCGACCGGACGTCCGGCGGCGGGCCGGGGTCAGCTGGGCCGGGACCGCCTGCGCGTCGAGGCGCCCGCGGCCCAGAAGGCAACCGCGATCAGGACGAAGGCGAGCAGTGGGACGGCCTCGACCGCAAGGTACGTCCAGCGCTCGGAGGCGGCCCAGCCGGACGGCGCGTACGCGGGTCCGAACCAGTCGGATCCGAGGCCGGGGAGCAGCAGCTCCACGGTGGCGAAGGCGATCAGCGCGGTCAGCAGCCAGCCCACGGCGCGCGGGTACCGGACCCGGTACGGCCTCGGGACCTCGGGGTACTTCCGCCTGAGCGCCGACAGCGCGGGAAAGATCCCGAGGTAGCTGAGCAGCGTGGTGGAGACCGCCAGCGAGAGCACCGCCCCGAACAGCTTGGCGGGGTCGCCCCCGACCAGCTGGTGCGCCAGGACCAGGACACCCGAGGCGACCAGCCCGCTGAGCAGGTTGACCCGGACCGGCGTGCCGAACCGCTCGGAGATGACGCCGAGGGCGCGCGGCGCGGCGCCGTCGTAGCCGGAGACGGCCAGGGCCCGGTCGGTGCCCATCAGCCAGGCGACGCCGGAGGACAGCAGGGTGAGGATGAAGAGCACCGTGCAGGCGTCGCCGAGCACCAGGCCGGCGCCGCTCAGCCGCACCACGCCGTCCGGCCCGGTCGAGCCGCCGTAGACGATGAAGACCTGCCGCATCGCGTCGAGGAAGCCGCCGAGTCCGGTGACGGCCTTGACGGGCAGGACGACCAGGATGCCCAGGATCGGCAGGGCGTACAGCAGCACGGCGAGCACGCCGCTGCGGAGGATGGCGAAGGGCACGTCGCGCTGCGGGTCGACCATCTCGTCACCCGCACTGTTGGGCAGTTCGAAGCCGACGAAGTTGAAGATCAGCACCGGAACCAGGGCGACGAAACCGGCCCAGCCAGGGCTGAATCCGGTGGCGCCGAAGCCGTGCACGCCGTGTCGGGCGGCATAGACCAGCACGGTGACGGTGAACAGCCCCAGCAGGACCAGCCGGGCCCACCCGCCCACCACCGGTATCCACTTGCCGATGCGGAGGGAGAGTACAGCCGCCAGGATGCCGAACCAGATGAACCCGAGGGCGCAGAGGTAGAACCCGAGGGTGTCGAGGGGCCTGCCGCCGTGGAAGAACGTGGTGAAGGCCGTCACGGCGGTGACCGAGAGCGTGCCGCCGACCCAGACCGGGTTGGTGACCCAGTACATGAAGTTGCTGACCGCCCCGGCGAGGTGGCCGAACGCCAGCCGGACCCAGAGGTAGGGGCCGCCCTCCTGCGGGAAGGCGGTGCCGAGTTCGGCGCAGAGCAGGGCGCAGGGCACAAAGAAGACGACCGCGAGCACGATCATCCAGGTGAATGCCTGCGGGCCCTGGGCGGCGACGGTACCGATGGTGTCGAGGCCGACGATTGTGCAGAGAAGGAAGAAAAGGATGTCGAATCGGCCGAAGTGCCGCCTCAGCTTACGGAGTTCGAGGTCGGAATCGGCGGAGCGGGCGATCGACGCGGCAGGTGGGGCAGAGGTGTCCACGAGGAAGAATGCTGCCCATCCGACCGCGGGCGCACAAGAACGCGTCAGAATTTACGTCGGATCGGCCTGTCCGCCGGAAGATCTGCGCTCTTCGGCTCCCATTTCGCACACGTCTCCCAAATGATCTCCGGCTGCATTTCTCATTCTTGACCGATCGTCAGAACATCAGCGACACTGGTGACTTCGACCGCCCCGGCACTTCGGACACTCTCTCCTGGGAGCTTCCCCGTGAAGGTCAACCTGTACTACGCACCATTTCCGTCGCAGACGTTCCGCGGGTTCGACGAACCCATCAACACCGAGCGGCCGTTGAATCCCAAGAGTGCCCTGCCGACGCTGGCGAGCGGACTGCGGATGTTCGCGGAGTCGATGGGATTCGACTGCGACATCGAGATCGTCGACATGCAGCTCGGCGGCGAGCGCATTCCGTACAAAACCATCCCCTATGGCCCGCACCAGATGGACTGCCACCGTTTCGGCTCGCCCTTCGAGGACTATGTCGAGAAGATCAAGGAAGCCGAGATCCACGGGCTGACCTGCAACTTCACCAACAGTGCGCAGATAACGGCGGATCTGGCGCAGTTCATCAAGAGCGTCAACCCCAAGGCGTTCGTGGTGGCCGGCGGCGTCGACCCGACGGCCAGGCCGCAGTACTACCTGGAGCGCGGTGTGGACCTGGTGGTGCAGGGCGAGGGCGAGTGGGTGTTCTCCCGCGTCGTCCAGGCCTGGGCCCAGGGCGGCGACTTCAGCGCCGTGCCCAACATCGCCACCCGTGCCCGGATCGCGCCGAAGGTCGACATGTCGCACCTCGTCGACATGAACACCCTGCCGCCGATGGCACTCGACCTGGTCGGCGACCTCTCCCGCTACACCGACACCGCCGAGGGGCCGCCCCCGGAGGGGGTCGGCACCAACTACATCTGCTGGGAGACCTCCCGCGGCTGCGCCTGGCGCTGCTCCTTCTGCACTGCCCCCTCGCGCGGCAAGTACCGCTACATGTCCCCCGCCGCGGTCGAGCAGCACCTCAAGTACTTTCGTTCGCACGGCATCCGCACGATCGTCTGGCAGGAGGACAACCCGCTCTCCCGCATTCAGCAGAACGGCACCGGCCGGTTCCTGTACGACAGCGGGCGGGAGGAACTGCTGGAGATCTTCCGGCTGGTCCGCGAGTACGGCTTCGCCTGGGAGTTCGCCAACGGCATCGAGTTCGGCAAGTTCAGCCAGAACGGACGCTTCGACCACGAGCTGGCCGAGGCCCTGCTGGGCAACGACAAGTCGGCCGACGGCTGGACCGGGTGCTACCGGGTGCAGATACCGCTCGACAACATGAACATCGGCAAGAGCCGCTTCCCCAAGCTGCTCGGCTTCGACGAGCAGGTCAACATCCTGGCGACCATGCTCACCGACTACGGCGTCGGCCACCAGACGTACGACCTCTTCATCGGCTACCCGGAGCAGGGTGCGGCGGCCATCGACCAGTTCAACGACTACTGCCTGCGGATCAAGGACGAGTTGGGCGCCCTCGGGGGCTCCACCTACCAGCCGTACTTCAACGTCTTCAACCTCTCGCTGCTGCCCGGCGCCCGCGACTGGACGACGCTGCGGGACCTGTTGGCCTTCGACGTGGAGGCCAACCCGGAGGTGATCGGGATCTTCCTCTCGGCGATCAACACTCCTCACTTCAGCTACTGGGACATCTACCAGAAGCGTCTGGAGATGACCAACTCGCTCAACGACCGCGAGCTGCACCGCCTCTACGACGGCATCTACGCCGGCAGCGGTACCAGCGGCACCGACACAGGAGCGTGACGGACGTGCTCGTCGACCTCTACTACGCGCCCTACCCCGGCCAGCGGTTCGCCGGGGAGGCGGAGACGATCAGCCCGGTCCGGGTCCTCAATCCGAAGAGCGCGCTGGCCACCCTGGCCGCCGGCACCCGGAGCTTCCTCACCCAGTGGGGGGTCGAGGCGCAACTGCGGATCATCGACACCCAGGTGGACGAGGACGAGCCGGTGCTCTACAAGTCCTTCGCCTACGGGCCGCGCACCATCGAATGCCTCCGCTACGGCGGCGTGTTCGAGCGCTACGACAGCACCCTGCGCGAGGCCGACATCATCGGCATCTCCAACAACTTCACCAACTCGGCCGGCTCGGTCACCGACTTCGCCAAGCACGCCAAGGCCGTCAACCCGGAGGCGCTGGTGGTCGGCGGCGGCATGGACGCCACCGCCCGGCCCGAGTGGTACCTGGACAACGGCTTCGACGTGATCGTCCAGCTGGACGGCGAGTACCTCTTCGCCAAGGTGATCGAGGCCGCGGCCAAGGGGCAGCCGCTCAAGGAGGCGGTGTTCTGCCGGGAGTACCACGGCGGGCACATCGTCTTCGGCGGTCCGACCCTCAACCTGGACGAGCTGGAGCCGATGGCCCTCGACCTCGTCACCAACTACCAGGACTACAACGACACCGGCGAGGGAACCCCGCCGCAGAGCGTCGCCACGCCGTTCATCTGCTTCGAGTCGTCCCGGGGCTGCTACCGAACCTGCTCGTTCTGCGCGACGCCGATGCGCGGCAAGTACCGCCACATGTCGCCGGAGGCCGTCGAGAAGCACTTCGCGTACTTCCGCGACATGGGCATCCGAAACATCCTCTTCCAGGAGGACAACATCCTCTCCCGCCTCCAGCGCAGCGGCCGGGGCACCATGCTGCACCGCAGCGGCCGCGAGGAGGTCTTCGAGATCTTCCGGATGGCCCGCGAGTACGGATTCTCCTGGGAGTTCGCCAACGGACTTGAGTTCGGCAAGTTCCTCGATCTCGGCAAGCCGGACCTGGAGCTGATGGAGCACCTCTTCTGGAGCGACCGCACCGGCGACATCTGGCGCGGCTGCTACCGGGTGCAGATCCCACTGGAATTCCTCGGCGACGACCCGAGCTCCAAGTTCAACAAACTGCGCGGCTTCGAGGAGGAGTTGGACATCCTCGACGCGATGCTCGACTTCGGCGTCACCTACCAGACCTTCAACGTGCTGATCGGCCACGACGGCGACGACCGGGCGGCCATCGACCACTACCTGCGGCGGAGCCTCCAGCTGCGTGAGGCGCTGCTGACTCGGGATTCGCGGGTGGTGCCGTACTTCAACGTCTACAACCGCACCCTGCTGCCCGGTACGGCCGACTTCCGGGACAAGCATCATCGGCTTGAGTTCGACATTGAACAAAATCCCGAGGTGATCAGCGTCTACCTCTCGCCGATGAACAGCGAGCATCTCTCCTACTACGACCTTCTCGACGAACGCCTCCGCATGATGCGGGAGTTGAACGGCGACCTGATCGACCAGTACGACGGCATCCACCGGAAGCCGCTGATCGACACCAGTGGCTGACGTACGAAAGCCCGAGGCATGACGTGACCGCAGCACCGCGGCGGCGGTTCGGGTTCGGTGCCCTGTGGCTCGGCCAGAGCCTTTCGCTGGCCGGCAGCCAGGTCGGCACGCTGGCCCTGCCGCTGGTCGCGGTGATGTCACTCGGCGCGAGCGCCGGGCAGTTGGGGGTGATCAGTGCCCTGCGCTACCTGCCGTTCCTGCTCCTGGCACTGCCGCTCGGCCCCCTGGTCGACCGGGGGGACCGCCGCCGCCTGATGATCATCGCGGACGCCGCCCGCACCGTCCTGGTGCTCGCCGTGCCGGCGCTGTACGCGGCGGGCTGGCTGCGGCTCTGGGGGCTGTTCGCCGTGTCGTTCCTGCTCGGCGCCTTCCAAGTGGTGTTCGACACCTCGTACTTCGCCTTCGTGCCGCAACTCGTGGGCCGCGACGGGGTGACGCGCGCCAACCGCAACCTCCAGGCGAGCCAGTCCGCCGCCGACCTCGGCGGGCCCGGCCTCGGCGGGCTGATCTGCGGCGCGGTCGGCGCGGCCGCCGCCCTGCTGCTCGACGCGCTCTCCTTCGCCTTCTCGGCAGCCACCCTGGCGCTGATCAGGCCGCCGGCCAAGCAGGCCACCGAGCGACTGCCGCGCGGCAGTGCCCGGCAGACCGCCGCCGCCTGGTGGCAGGACGTCCGAGTCGGGCTGGTCTTCGTCTTCGGCCAGCCCGAGCTACGGGCCCTGGCCATCGAGACGGCCGTGTACAACGCCTGCGAGCAGGGCATCGTGGTTCTCTACCTGGTCTACGCGGTAAGGCAGTTGGGATTCTCGCCGCTGCTGCTCGGGGCATCGCTCGCGGCGGCGGGCATCGGTGCGACGATCGGCACCTTCCTCTCCGAGGGCTCGGCCCGCCGTATCGGCCTGGGGCCGACCATCGTGGCCGGCTCCGTGCTCGGCTGCGGAGCCTTCCTGCTGGTGCCCGGGGCGACCGGCCACCGGCCGGCCGTCTTCGCCATGATCTGCACCGGGTTCGCCATCTCCGGTGTGGCGACCGGAATTTCGAACGTCCTCCAGCTCTCGCTGCGACAGACGCTCACACCGGACGCGCTGACCGGCCGGATGACCGCCTCCTTCCGGTTCGTCGCCTACGGCATGGTGCCGCTCGGCACGCTGGCGGGCGGCGCTCTCGGCAGCGCGCTCGGGTTGCACGAGGCGCTCTGGGTGATGTCCGTCGTGCTGCTGCTCGGACCACTGGCGATCATCTGTTCGCCCCTGCCCCGCAGACGGACCCTATTGACGTGACGCGGCGTCAATCCGAGGTGTTGGCGGGCATCTCCGGTCCGGACCGCCGATAGAATCCCTCGACTGCACGGCTCTGGGAAGGACACACGGTGGACAGGTTTCGCTACCAAGACGGAGTGCTTCACTGCGAGGGGGTCGACCTGGAGGCACTGGCCGCCGAGCACGGCACTCCGACGTACGTCTACTCGCGCGACACCTTCCGCACCCATCTCGCGGACCTCACCGCGGCCTTCGCCGAGCTGAACCCGATGGTCTGCTACGCGGTCAAGACCTGCAGCAACCTCCATCTGCTGCACGAGTTGGGCTCCGGCGGAGCCGGGGCGGACGTGGTCAGCGGCGGAGAGCTCCACCGGGCGCTCACGGCCGGCATCCCGGCCGAGCGGATCGTCTTCGCCGGGGTCGGCAAGTCCGAGGAGGAGCTCCGCCAGGCCGTCGCCGCCGGAATCGCCTGCGTCAACATCGAATCCGAGTCGGAGCTCGAACTCCTGGCCCGGGTCGCCCAGTCGATGGGCCGTACGGTGCGCGCCGCGATCCGCGTCAACCCCGACGTACAGGGCCACGGCACCCCCGAGAAGACCACCACCGGCACCCGGGGCAGCAAGTTCGGCATCGACCTGGAGCGCGTGCCCCGACTGTTCGCCCGCGCCGCCCAACTGGACCACGTCCGCCTCATCGGCGTGCACGTGCACCTCGGCTCACCGATCTACTCTCCCGAGCCGTACGTCGTCGCGCTCACCCGCGTGCTGGAACTGGTCGACAAACTGCGGGCCGACGGGCACGGGATCGAACTCATCAACATGGGCGGCGGGTTCGCCGCCGAGTACGAGACCGGTGCCGCGCCCGGCTGGGGCGCCTACGCCGACGCCATCGGCCCCGTCCTGGCGCCGTTCGTGGCGGCGGGCGGCAAGGTCGTGATGGAGCCCGGACGCTCGATCGCCGCCAACGCCGGGGTCCTGTTGACCCGGGTCCGCTTCATCAAGGACGCTGGGCCGCACCGCGTGGCGATCGTCGATGCCGGGATGAACAACCTCATCCGCGCGGCCCTGTACGACTCCTTCCACTTCATGTGGCCTGTCCGCCCCGCCGACGCCCTGGTGCCCCCCGGCCGCTCGGAGAGCGTCGCCCTCCCCGGGCTCTCCAGCTACGACATCGCCGGGCCGATCTGCGAATCCACCGACTACCTCGCCCGTGAGCGGGACCTGCCGAGCCTCGCCGAGGGCGATCTGATCTGCATCTTCGGCGCCGGCGCCTACGGCATGGCAATGGCCAGCCAGTACAACTCGTCGCTGCGCCCGGCCGAGGTGCTCGTCGACGGCGCGACCAGCCGCCTCATCCGCCGTCGCGACACCTACGCCGACCTGATCGAGGCAGAACTCGGCCTCCCGGGAGGGGATTTCTGACTCAGGACCGTCGGCGGCACCGCCCCGCGCCACGTACGAGACCGGCATGAGGCGCGGGTCGGGGCGCGGTCGGGCTCGCGCGGCCTCACCGCCGGGATCTCCGCACGTCGCGACCTGGGAGTCTCCGGTGTCGGCGCGGCGCTCTACGCGGGGGCGATCGCGCTGGTCCCCGCCGTCGCCCTGCTGCTCGCGGCGACGCGGAGGATTCCAGCCGGGCCCGAAGGGCCTGAGCAGGGGCCTGACGAGGGGACAGGTGGCGGCCCGCTCGCTCTGGGCGGTGGACTGCTTCCGGTCGAGCGGAGCGGCTGACGGACGGCGGCGGTGCGGCTGGGGCACCGGGGGCGGGCTGATACCGGGTAGAGGCGTTCTTGCGTCGGG
>FSYA01001183.1_pt1 | contig 16075 bp, 13 predicted proteins | sample 1638301 | NCBI WGS metagenome assembly FSYA01 (sample SAMEA3914788, study PRJEB12502) | metagenome | biome: forest; material: soil | place: Canada | collected 2011-07-03 | depth 0.1 m | reverse complement strand
GGATGGGAGCGGTGAGCATGACCACCGGGTCGTCGCCCGCCAGCACCGCGGTGTGCACCCGGGCGATCGGGGTGAGGCCGAGCTCGCTGGCCTTCTCGCTAGTCATCATGAGCAGGGCGGCGGCCCCGTCGCTGATCTGCGAGCTGTTGCCCGCGTGGATCACGCCGTCCGGCTTGAAGGCGGGCTTGATGGCACCCAGGGAGTCCAGGGTGCCGCCGCGGCGCACGCCCTCGTCGGTGTCGACGACACTGCCGTCCGGCAGGGTGACCGGCGCGATCTGCGCGACAAAGCGGCCCGCGTCGATGGCGGCGGCGGTCTTGGCGTGCGAGGCCAGGGAGAACTCGTCCAGCCGGGTGCGGGACAGGTTCCAGCGCTCGGCGATCGTTTCGGCGCCCAGGCCCTGGTTGGCGGCGGCGATGCCGTAGCGCTTGAGGAAGCCCGGGCCGTAGGCGTTCGCGCCGGCGGAGGAGGAGCCCATCGGGACGCGGGACATGGACTCCACGCCGCCGGCCACCACCACGTCGTACTGGCCGCTGATCAGGCCTGCGGCGGCGAAGTGCACCGACTGCTGCGAGGAGCCGCACTGCCGGTCGATCGTCGTCGACGGTACGGACTCGGGCCAGCCCGCGGACAGCACCGCGTTACGGCCTATGTTGAGTGCCTGCTCGCCCACCTGGCCGACGCAGCCCCAGATCACGTCGTCGACGATGACCGGGTCGACGCCGGTGCGCTGGGCAAGGGCACGGAGTATGTGCGCCGACAGGTCCACCGGGTGCACCCCGGACAGGGCGCCGTTGCGCCGCCCGACCGGCGTCCTGACAGCCTCGACGATCACAGCATCGCGCATGGGAGGGTCCTCGCTCCGTTGGGATGCGCGGAAGGTCCACCGCGCCACTACTTCGATAAATAGGTTAGCTAATTAAAGGGAGCTACACCAGGGTCTGCCGCCTCACACGTCTCCAGCAGCACTCTGCGCAGCAGCTTGCCGGTCGGGGTCCGTGGGAGTTCGGCCGTGAACTCCACGGTGCGCGGGCACTTGTAGCGGGCCAGGTGCTCGCGGCAGTAGGCGATCAGCCGGGCCTCGAACTCCGGTCCGGCGGCGGCTGGATCGGCCGGCTGCACCACGGCGCGGACCCGCTGCCCCATCTCCGGGTCGGGTGCCCCGACCACGGCGGCGTCGGCCACCTCCGGGTGCAGCACCAGGATGTTCTCGACCTCCTGCGGGTAGATGTTGACGCCGCCGCTGAGGATCAGGTCCACCCGGCGGTCGACCAGGTAGAGATAGCCCTCCTCGTCCAGGCGGCCGAGGTCGCCCAGGGTGCTGCGGCCCCGGTCGTCATGTGCGCGGGAGGTCTTCTCCGGGTCGTTGTGGTAGCTGAAGTCCGATCCCCCTTCGAACCACACGGTGCCGACCTCGCCGGTCGGCAGCTCGGTCCCCCCGTCGTCGAGCACCAGGACCCGGCCCACAGCGGCGCGGCCCACCGAACCGGGGTGGGCCAGCCACTGCTCGGAGTCGATGAGGAAGAAGCAGTTGCCCTCGCTGCCCGAGTAGTACTCGTGGACGATCGGGCCGAGCCACTCGATGACCTGGCGCTTGACCTCCACCGGGCAGGGGGCCGCCGCGTGCACGACCGCACGCAGGCTGCCGGTGTCGTGGAGCTTGCGCGCCTCGGGCGGCAGCTTGAGCATCCGGATCAGCATGGTGGGCACGAACTGCGCATGCGTGACCCGGTACTGCTCGATGGTGCGCAGGGTCCGCTCGGGGTCGAAGCGGTCCATCAGCACGACCGTGCCGCCGTTGCGGATGGTGCCGAGCGTCCAGCCGGTGGGTGCCGCGTGGTAGAGCGGTGCCGGGCAGAGGTAGACGCTGTCCGGCCCGAATCCGAACATCAGCGGCAGGGTGCGGTCGATCCGCAGGCCGCTGCCGAAGGCCTCGCCGATCAGCTCGGGCATGATGCCCTTGGGACGCCCCGTGGTGCCCGAGGAGTAGAACATGTAGTACCCCTCGCGCTCGCCCTCCAGTGGTTCGGCCGGGTAGCCGGCGCAGGCGGGCTCGAGTTCCTCGAAGCCGGGCACCGTTCCTCCGGCGGCGAACCGTACCTCCAGCTCGGGCACCAGGGCGGCCACGTCCCGGGCCAGGTCCGCGAGACCCGCGGAGACGATCAGCGCCCGGGCGCCGCAGTCGCGCACGATGTACGCCGCCTCCGCCGCGGTGAGGTGGTGGTTCACCGGGGTCCAGTACAGGCCGGACCGCTGGCAGCCCCAGGCTGCGGTGAGGTACGCGGCGGTGTTCTCGAAGAGCAGTGCGACGTGTTCGCCGAAGCCCAGCCCGTGGTCGGCGAGCAGCCGGGAGAGCCGGACCGACGCCTCGTCGAGCTGCCGGTAGGTCACGGTCTCCCCGGTGGCCGCGGTGACCACAGCGGGCTTGTCGGGATGCTGATGTGCGAGCCGGGTGAGGTGCACGGCTGTCTCCGGGGGTTGGACGGGTGGGGGGGAAGATCCGACCGAACGGGGACCGGGTCAGCCCGCGGCAGCCCCGGCGGCCACCAGCAGGTCGGCGGCGGCCCGCTCGCGCAGCCGGTCGGGCAGGGCGACCAGTGACTCGGACGCCTTGGCGCGGCGCAGGTAGCGGTGGGCCGGGTGCTCCCAGGTGAAGCCCATACCGCCGTGCACTTGCAGGCTGCCCTGGGTCACCATGACCGCGGACTCCAGTGCGTGGGCGGCCGCGAGGCAGACGGCGGCGTCGGTACCCGTGCCGGGTTCCTCCAGCGCTTCCGCTGCGGCTGCGACCAGGGCCCGGGAGGACTCCACCGCGATCAGCATGTCGGCGCAGCGGTGGGAGACCGCCTGGAAGGAGCCGATGGCCCGGCCGAACTGGTGGCGCGTCCTGGCGTGTTCCACGGCCAGGTCCATCGCCTCGGCGGCCACGCCCACCGCGTCGGCGGCGAGCATCACCAGGGCGGTGCGCTCGGCGGCCCGCAGGACGTCGGCGAACACCTCGGGGGCGGCCAGCAGCTGTGCCGGGCACTGGCGCAGCAGCACCGCGCCCAGGGGCCGCGTCCGGTCGAGGCAGTCCAGCGGGGTCACCTCACAGCCGGTCTCCTCGGAGGTTCGGTCCACGGAGAAGAGGGCCGGGCCGCCGTCGGTGGCGGCGGCCACCAGGAGCAGTCCGGCACTGGTCGCGTCGGCGACCGCCGGTACCCGTCCGTCCAGGGTCCAACTGCCGTCGGCTGGAACGGCCCGCACGTCGTCGGCCACGGTCCAGCCGTCGACGGTGCGGCCCACCGCCATCGCGGCCGGCGATTCTCCGAGTGCCGTGCGGCGCAGCCACGTTCCCGCGGCGTCGGATCCGCTACCGGCCGCGACGACGAGTGCGGCCTGGGCCGCGAACAAGGACACCGTCGGCACCAGGGCCAGGCGGCGGCCCAGCTCCTCCTGGGCCGCGGCGGCCAGCGCCGGGCCGGCGCCCTCGCCGCCCAGCTCCTCCGGCACGGCCAGTCCGGGCACCCCCATGGTCACCAGGTCCCGCCACAAGGCACGGTCCCAGGCCTGCGGGCCGTCCGCCAGCGCGGCGACCGCCTCTGTCCCACTGCGCTGCCGGAGCAGGCCGCCGAGGGCGTCACGGAGTTCCTTCTCGATCTCTGCGGTCGTCACCGCTGCCGCCTTCCGTTCCAGTGACCGGTCATCAGCGCACCTCGAACGACGTGCGGCCCTTGAGGGCGGCGCGGTCGACCTGCGCGGTGCCGATCGGATTGCCGATCTGCGTATAGGCCAGTCCGGTGGCCAGGGCCTGGCTGCGGCCGGTGTCCAGCGACTCCCAGATGGCTTTGACGCTGCCCTGAATGGCGGCGGGCGGTTTGGCGGCGATCTTCGCGGCCAGCTCGCGGGCCCGCTCGCGCAGCCGGTCGCGCGGGACGACCTCGCTGACGAAGCCGATCTCGTGGGCGCGGCGGGCGGACATCCGTTCGTCGTTGCCGAGCAGCACCATCCGCAGCACCTCGCCGATCGGAATGCGGTGGGCCAGGCCGATCGGCTCCAGCGCTGCGACCATGCCGTAGGTGGTGTGCGGGTCGAAGAAGGTGGCGTCCTCGCTGGCGATGATGATGTCGGCCTCGTTGAGCCAGTAGAGGGCTCCTCCGGCGGCCATTCCGTGCACCGCGCAGACCAGCGGCTTCCAGCACCGGTTCAGCTTGGGCGACAGGCTGGTGCCCGGGTCGGCGTCACTGAAGACGTTCCCGGAGCGGTCGATGCCCTCGACGACGTCCACGCCTGTGCAGAACGCGCGTTCGCCCTCGGCCTGGAGCACCACGGCGTGCACCGCGTCCTCCTGGGCGGCGAAGCGCCACAGCGCGGCGAAGTCGTCCAGCGTCTGCTGGTTGAAGGAGTTGAGCCGCTCGGGGCGGTTGAGGGTCACCGTCAGTACGTGGTCCTCGGCGAGTTCGACCAGGATGGTGGCGAACTCGGGGATCCCGCTCTTACTGTCCATGGTCATGCTCCTTCCTTCCCGGAGCCGTTGCCGTCCGCGGCCGGACCCCGGTGGGAGGGCAGGCCCAGGACTTTCTCGGCGATGGTGTTGCGCTGGATCTCGGCCGTGCCCGCCCCGATGGTGGACGCCCGGCTCATCAGGTAGCCGTAGGTCCAGCGCCCGTCCTGCGGGGCGGTGGGCTCGCGGCTGCCGAGCACGGCGTCCGGTCCGAGCACGCGCAGGGCGACCTCGTGCAGGTACTGGTCGAACTCGGACTTCACCAGCCGGTTGACGGAGGCGGCCGGCCCGGGGTCACGGCCGGAGACGACCGCGTCCAGAGCGCGCCGGCTGTTGGCCGCCAGTACCCGCACGGACTCCTCGATCCGCGCCAGGTGCTGCCGGACGGCCGGGTCCCCGGCGGCGCCGGTGCCCAGCGCCAGCGCGAACAGCTCGTCCACGATCCGGCGGTAGCGGAACTCGTCGGAGAGGAAAGCGGTGGCACGCTCGTGGCCCAGGCTGGTGCGGGCGATGGACCAGCCGTCGTTCTCCGCTCCGACCAGGTTCGCCGCCGGCACCCGGACGCCGTCGAAGAAGACCTCGGCGAAGTGGGCGCCACCCGAGATGTCACGCAGGGGGCGAACGGCCAGTCCCTCGGACGCCATCGGTATCAGCAGGTAGCTGATGCCGGCTCCGGCGGGCCCGGCCGGGCCGGTGCGCACCAGGGCGAACATCCAGTCGGCGAGGTGGGCCTGGGTGGTCCACAGCTTCTGACCGGTGACGACGTAGTGGTCGCCGTCGCGTTCGGCTCGGGTGGTCAGCGAGGTGAGGTCGCTGCCGGCCGAGGGTTCGGAGACGCCCTGGCACCAGAACTCGTCGGCGCGCAGCAACGGGCGCAGGAAGCGTTGCTTCTGCTCGGGGGTGCCGTGGGTGATCAGGGTCGGTGCGACGATGAACGACAGTCCGCAGGGATGCTTGGGCGCGCGGGCCCGGGTCATCTGCTGGTGGTAGGCGATCTGGTCGGCGAGGTCCAGGCCCATGCCGCCGGCCTCGACCGGCCAGCCGGGGGCGGCCAGCGCGGCCTCCTCCAGATCTGCGTGGAAGGCGCGTGCCCACGCCAGCCGTTCGTCCTTGCCCCGCGGCGGTTTCGCGGTGCGGGCGTCCAGGAACTCCCGCAGCCGTACCGTCCAGTGCTGCTCCTGCGACGCCGGCGGACTGGTGGACACGGTTGTGGCGCTGGGCATCGGACCTCTCTCCCCGGTCGGACGTGGACGTGTTCGTCCCTCACTTCCGACCGCATCCTACATAGATAACTAGGTCATATCTATATGCTTCTGGTGCTCTGATGTGCTCAGACCTCGATGACGACAGCGGTGGCCTGGCCGCCGCCCGCGCACATCGCCGCCACTGCGATGCCGCCGCCGCGGCGGCGCAGGTCGTGCACGAGGGTGGTGAGCATCCGGGCGCCGCTGGCGGCCACCGGGTGCCCGAGGCTGCAGCCGCTGCCGTGGATGTTGACGATCTCCGGGTCGATCTCCAACGCGCGGGTGGCCGCCACCGCGACCGAGGCGAAGGCCTCGTTGATCTCGAACAGGTTCACCGCGCGCAGGTCCACGCCGGACCGTGCCAGGGCTTTGCGCACCGCGTGTGCCGGGGCCAGGCCGGTCAGCTCCGGGTCGACGCCCACCGACGCCCAGCCGCGGACCACCGCCAGCGCGGTCAGGCCGCTGCGTGCCGCGAGCGCGTCGCTGGTCAGGGCGAGCGCGGCCGCCGCGTCGTTGACGCCGCTGGAGTTGCCGGCGGTGATGCTGAAGCCCTCGATCTCGGGATGCAGCGGCTTCAGGCGGGCCAGCTTCTCCGCGCTGCTGTCGCGGCGAGGGTGCTCGTCGACCTCGAAGGAGGTGTGGGAGCCGTCGGCGAGCAACGCCTTCACCGGCACGATCTCGTCGCGCAGCAGGCCCTCGTCGATGGCGGCGATGGCCCGCTGGTGCGAGCGCAGTGCCCAGGCGTCCATCTCCTCGCGGGAGATGCCGGCCAGTCGGGCGGCGTTCCAGCCGACCGCGACGGCCATGTCGTTGTTGGGCGCGGTCGTCGTACTGGGGTGGGCGGGCGAGTCCCACGGGTCCTCCCACTGCGCCGTCACCGGGTCCAGGCGGCGCATGGCGGGAGCGGTGGAGGTGGACTGCACACCGCCGGCGACGACCGCCTCCTCCATGCCCGCCCGGATGCCGGCCGCCGCCATGGCGACCGTGGTCAGGCTGGACGCGCAGTGCCGGTTGACGGCCGCACCGGGCACCGAGGCCAGTCCGGCGATGACGGCGACGTTGCGGGCGATGTCACCGCCTCCGTAGCGGGACTCACCGAGGAGCAGGTCATCGAACGCCTCTCCCGGCAGCCCGGAGCGCCGGACGGTCTCGGTGACGACGGTCTCGGCCAGGTCGAAGGCACTGGTGCGGGCCAGCGTGCCCTTGAAGGAGGTGCCGACCGCCGTACGGCAGGCGGCGACCACGACGGCTTCAGGCATGGGCGGACTCCTTTGGGGCGAGATCGGCGGGGTCGCTACTACGGGCTCGGGGAGCCAGGCCGATCTCGGCGGCGACTCGCTCCAGGTGCCAGGAGGTGCTGCCGAGCAGCAGTGCGGAGGACTTGGCCCGGCGCAGGTACAGATGGGCGTCGTGCTCCCAGGTGAAGCCGATTCCGCCGTGGATCTGCACGGTCTCCGCGGACGCCCGGACGAAGGCCTCGGAGCAGTGCGCGCGGGCGGTGGACGCGGCGAGACCGCGTTCGCCCTGCGGTGCGTCGGGCGCCCATACCCCGGCGGCGTACTCCACCACCGCTTTGGCGGCCTCCACCTCCAGCAGCATCTGGGCGCACTTGTGCTTGATCGCCTGGAAGGAGCCGATCGGGCGGCCGAACTGCACCCGGGTGCCGGCGTACTCGACCGACAGGTCCAGGCAGCGCTGGGCGCCGCCGGTCTGCTCGGCGGCCAGGGCCACTGCGGCCAGGTCCAGGGCCCGGTCCAGGCCCGGCGCGGCCCCGCCGTCGGCGCCGATCAGCCGACCCGGCGCGCCTTCGAGCTCCAGCCGGGCCAGCCTGCGCGTCGGGTCCAACGCGGGCAGTTCCCGACGGGCCAGCCCCTCGGCGGCGCCGCCCACGGCGAACAGCGACAGCCCGGCGTCCGTGCGGGCGGCCACCAGCAACAGATCCGCGGTGTGCCCGTCGCTCACCCAGGTCTTGGAGCCGTACAGCCGGTACCCGCCGGCCCCGGGGCGGGCCTTCGCTCGGACCGAGGACAGGTCCCGGATATCGCCGTCGCCCTCGGCCAGGGCCAGGGTGGCGACAACGGAGCCGTCGGCGATGCCGGGCAGCAGCTCGGCGCACGCGTCCTCGTCGCCGCTCTCCAGCAGGGCGGCTGCGGCCAGCACAGCACTGGACAGGAACGGGGCGCACAGCAGCGCCCGTCCCATCTCCTCCATCACGACCACGAGTTCGGGCGTCCCCGCGCCCGAGCCGCCGTGCCGCTCGGGCACGATCAGCCCGACCAGGCCCAGTTCACCGGCCAGCCGCCGCCAGACCTCGGGGTCGTACCCGCTTTCGGTCTCCATCGCGCGCCGTACCTCGGCGCCGGCGGAAGCGGTCTCCAGGAAGCGGCGCACGGTGCGGCGCAGTTCCTGGTGTTCATCGACGGTCACAGCGGCCGCCTTCCTGATCCGGTGCGCACGGGCGGCTCACTTCTTCGGAAGGCCGAGGACGCGCTCGGCCAGGATGTTCTTCATGACCTCGGTGGTGCCCGCGGCGATGGTGGAGGCGCGGCCGCGCAGGAAGCGCGCGGCCTCGGCGCCGTCCCCGGCGCGCCCGCCGACCAGTGCTGCGGCCCCGGCGGCGTCGAGCAGGGTCTCGCCCAGGCGCTGGGTGGTCACACTCCAGCCGAGCTTGATGACGGACTGCTCGGGCCCGGGCTGCTGTCCAGTGCGCAGGGCCCGCATCACCCGGCTGCCCATCAGCCCGATGGTGCGGGCCTCGACGTAACGGCGGGCCAGTTCCTGGCGCAGCACCGGGTCGGCGATCCCGTCGGGGAAACCGGCTACCGCCGCCCGCACGTCGCGCTCCAGCCCGGCGGCGAGCTCGACCACGCCCGCCCGCTCGTGGCCGAGGGTGGACATGGTGACCCGCCAGCCGTCGTGCAGCGGGCCCAGCAGGGCGCTCCTGGGCACCCGCACGTCGGTGAGGAACAGCTCGGCGAAACCGTAGTCGCCGGTCATCTGCCGAAGCGGGCGGCGCTCAATGCCGGGTGTGTCCAGCGGTACCAGCAGGACGGAGATGCCCTGGTGCGCGGGTGCGTCGGGGTCGGTACGGACCAGCAGCATGCAGTGGGTGGCCCGGATGCCGTCCGAGGTCCACACCTTCTGCCCGTTGACGACAAAGCCGTCGCCGTCCTCCACCGCCCTGGTGCGCAGCGCCGCGAGGTCACTGCCGGCCTCGGGTTCGCTGAAGCCCTGGCACCAGATCTCCTGTGTGGACAGGATCCGGGGCAGCGAGGCCCGCTGGTCCGGGGTGCCGAAGGCGGAGATGGTGGGGCCGACGTTCTTGATGCCGAAGACGCCGGCGATGTCGGGCGCCCCGGCGCGGGCGAGTTCGGCGTCGCATTCGAGGCGGTCCACCACCCCCAGGCCGCGGCCGCCGTCGGCGACGGGCCAGTGCGGGGCTGCCCAGTCGCCCTGGTGGAGGGTGCGCTGCCAGGCGAGCCGGGTCTCGAACGACCGCTTGTCCGGCCAGGCGCGGTGCAGGTCGGGGGCGATCTTCTCCAGATAGCCGCGCAGTTCCAGCGCGGCGGTCCCCCCGGTCACTTCAGGCCGAAGCGCAGGGCGCCGTCGATGCGGATGACCTCGCCGTTGAGGTAGTCGTTCTCGACGATGTGCTGGGCCAGGGCGGCGTACTCGGCCGGGCGGCCCATACGGCGCGGGAACGGCACGTTCTTGCCCCATGCCTCCTGCGCCTGCTCCTCGGGGATGCGGAAGGCGGGCGTGAAGAAGGTCCCCGGGGCGATGGTCATCACCCGGATGCCGAGCGGGGACAGGTCGCGGGCGGCCACCAGCCCGAGGCCCACCACACCGCCCTTGGCGGCCGAGTAGTCGGACTGGCCGGTCTGTCCCTCGAAAGCCGCGATGCTGGCGGTGTTGATGACCACGCCGCGCGTGCCCGACTCGTTCGGCTCGTTCTTCGCCATGGCGGAGGCGGCCAGCCGCAGCACGTTGAAGGTGCCGGTGAGGTAGATGTCCAGGGTGCGCTTGAACAGGTCCAGGGCGTAGGGGTTGCCGTCCCGGTCCAGGATCCGGGCGTGGGCGACGGGGCCACCGTGGGCGCTGACGGCGGCACGCACCGGACCGAGGGCGCGCGCGGTTTCCAGCGCGGCCAGGACGCTGTCCTCGTCGGTGACGTCGGTGCGGGCGAAGACCACGCCTTCGCCCAGTTCCTTGGCCAGTTGCTCGCCGCGGTCCTCGGCGAGGTCGGCGATCACCACCGTGGCGCCCGCCGCCGCCAGCTGGCGCACCGTCGCCTCGCCGAGGCCTCCGGCGCCGCCGGTCACCAGGGCCACTCCACCACTGAGCTCCATTGCTCCTCCTCAGATCTCCCGTTCACGGACCGCCGCATCGGCGGGACGGGCAGCGGCTCGACTGCCCGGGGGTGGGGGTCCGTCTGTGACGGACCCCCGGGTCACTCCCCGCGCCAGACCGGCGGGCGTTTCTCGGCGAAGGCCAGTGCGCCCTCGCGGGCGTCGGCCGACGTGAAGACCGGCCGCATGATGACGTCCTGCCGCTCGAAGGCGTCCTCCGAGGTCCAGTCGCCGGAGGCGACGATGATCTCCTTGGTGACGGCCACCGCGAGCGGGCCGTTGGCCGCGATCCGCGCGGCCAACTCCTTGGCAGCGGCGAGCGCGCCGCCCGGCTCGGTGACCCGGTTGACCAGCCCGTAGCGGTGCGCGTCGGCGGCGTCCAGGAAGTCCCCGGTCAGCGCGAGCTCCATGGCGACCGCGTAGGGAATGCGCTTGGGCAGGCGCATCAGCCCGCCCGCGCCGGCCACCAGGCCGCGCTTGACCTCGGGGATGCCGAACTTGGCGTTCGAGGCGGCCACCACCAGGTCGCACGCCAGCACGACCTCGCAGCCGCCGGCCAGCGCGTAGCCCTCGACCGCCGCGATCACCGGCTTGCGCGGCGGGAGCTTGGTGATCCCGGCGAACCCGCGGTCCTCAAGGGCTACGTTCTCGCCGGCCACGAACGCCTTGAGGTCCATGCCCGAGCAGAAGGTACCGCCCGCGCCGGTGATGACGGCGACGGTGAGGTCCTTACGGGATTCGAACTCCTCCAGCGCCGCGCCGATGCCCTCACTGACGGCCCGGTTGACCGCGTTGCGGGCCTGGGGCCGGTTGATGGTGATGACGGTGACGCCGTCCGCGTGCTCGACCAGCACCTCATCTGACATCTGCTGCCTCCTTGTCGCTGTCTGCTGCCTCGGTCCTGACCGTCTCGTCGCCCCTGGAAGGCAGCCGAGGTCAGCGCGGGGCCATCCGGATGGCCCCGTCCAGCCGGATGGTCTCGCCGTTGACGTAGGCGTTCTCGATCAGGAACTGCGCGGTCTGGCCGTACTCGTCGGCGGTGCCGAACCGCTTCGGGTTGGGGATCGTGGCGGCCAGGGAGGCCCGGACGTCCTCGCGCAGGGTGTTGAACAGCGGGGTGTCCATCAGGCCGGGGGCGATGGTGTTGACCCGGATGCTCTTTCCGGCCAGGTCACGCGCGGCAACGATGGTCATGCCGACGACCCCGCCCTTGGAGGCGCTGTAGGCGATCTGGCCGATCTGGCCCTCGTAGGCCGCCGCTGACGCCGTCATCACGATCACACCGCGCTCGCCGTCCACCGGCTCGGTGGCGGCCATGGCCGCACCGCCCAGGCGCAGAGCGTTGTAGGAGCCGATCAGGTTGACCCGGATCACCTTCTCGAACCCGGCCAGCTCACCTGGCTTGCCCTGCTTGTCGACCACGCGGATGGTGTGGCCGAGGCCGGCGCAGTGCACGAGTGCGCGCAGCGGACCGGCCGTCCCGGCGGCGTCGATCGCGGCCTGGAACTGCTGCTCGTCGGTCACGTCCGCGGGAACGAACCGCACGTTGGCGCCCAGTTCGGCAGCGATGCTCTCGCCTGCGGAGCTGGGCAGGTCGGCGATGACGACATGGGCACCGGACTTGGCGAGGCGCTTGACCGTGCCGAGGCCGAGACCGGAGGCACCGCCGGTGACGACGGCGGAAATGCCCTCGATACGCATGGGATCTCCTGCAGTGGGTGGTGGAGCCAGTGGCCTCACCATACAGACATCCGATTACCTAGTAAACTATGTCATCCAAATACAGCCCACTGCTCTCAGAGCCCACTGCGCCGCCAAGAGCTCCGACCGGCCCGGCTCAGGCGGGGAGGTCGGTGACGCGCAGCCCGGCGTGTGCCTTGTAGCGGCGGTTGACCGCGATCAGGTTGGCCGTCAGCGCCTCGACCTGGCCGGCGTTGCGCAGCCGCCCGCCGTACACCCCCCGGACACCGGGGATGGCCGAGGCCAGGGCCTGGACCGCGTCGGTCGCAGCGCGGTCGTCCCCCAGCACCAGGACGTCACTGTCGATCGACGGCACCAGCGGGTCCTCCAGCAGCACCGCGGAAAGGTGGTGGAAGGCTGCGGTGACCGTCGATTCCGGGAGCAGCGCGCGGGCCTGCTCCGCCGCACTGCCCTGGTCCACCCGCAGCGCGTAGGGGCCCTGCTTGTCGAATCCCATCGGGTTGACGCAGTCGACGACGATCCTGTCGGCCAGTTCCTCGCGCAGTGAGGCGAGCAGTTCGGCGTGCCCCTCGTAGGGCACGACCACGAGCACGATGTCCGACTGCCGGGCGCAGTCCTCGTTGGCGGCGCCTGTGACGCGGCCGGAGCCCGCCGCGTCGGCGATCCGCGCCGCCGCGTCCTCGGCCCGGTCCGCCTTGCGCGAGCCGATCACCACGGTCAGTCCGGCGGCGGCGAACCTGTAGGCGAGTCCGCGTCCCTGGGGGCCGGTCCCGCCGAGGATGCCGATGGTCCTGCCCTGTATCGCGGCAGTTGCGTCGACTGTCATGTCCTTCTCCTCTTTATGCCGTAACATGGTTTACCAGGTTAGCTATCACAGGTATTCAGCGCGCACCAGCCCCTGTGCTCCACCGCTCCCTTCGGTGACGGGTCGGTACCCTGGTGCGACACGTGATCAGGTGGTCGCGTCCCGGGACGGCCGGTGCGCGGAGAGAGGCGGGTCCCATGACGCAGTCGGGTGTCCGAGGTCCCGGAGACGCCCGGCGTACCGGGGGTCTCCGTTGGAACGGCGGGAACGAACCCGCTGCGGCCACGGAGGTCGTCCGGCCGCCGAAGACCGGTGAACTCGTCGCCCGCCGACTGCGCCGGATGATCGTCGAGGGCGAGCTGAAGCACGGCGACTTCCTGCCGCACGAGGCCGAGTTGCTGGAGCACTTCGGAGTCTCCAGGCCGACGCTGCGCGAGGCCGTGCGGGTCCTGGAGGCCGAGGGCCTGGTCGAGCTGCGCCGCGGCTCGCGCACCGGCGCCCTGGTCACCGTGCCCGGGCCGGAGGCAGTGGCTCGCCCCGCCGGACTACAGCTCCAGCTCGGCGGAGCCACGCTGGCCGACGTCTACATCGCCCGCAGCTCGATCGAACCGCCCGCCGCGCGGTTGTTGGCGCTCAGTGGCGACGAAGAGCGGTACGCGGCGCTGGAGGCAGCATTGGAGGAGGAGCGCGCCAATCTGGACGACCCGGACCGGTTCGCTGTCGGCGCCGCCCAGTTCCACCTGCGCATGGTCGAGCTGTCGGGCAATCAGACGCTGACCATCATGGCCGGCATGGTGCAGGAGATCATCCTGCGCCAGTTCCGCATTGCCGTCCGCAACCGGGAGGCGACCTCGCCCGGGCTGAGCGCCGAGCACCATGACCGGGCCATGCGTGCCTACCAGAAGCTGGTGACCCTGGTGCGCTCCGGTCGTGGCGACGCCACCGAGGCGTTCTGGCGCAAGCATCTGGAGGTCGCCGACCGACTGGTGCTGGCAGGCCGCGAGGCCACGCGTGTGATCGACATTCTGGACTGAGGCCCGGACCCGGGTCCGCGGACGAGCCCCCGAGGCGTATGCCTCGGGGGCTCGTCCGCGCCTCGGAGTCCCGCGGTATCAGGCGGCCGCACCACGGAAGTTCCGCACCAGCACTCCGGAGGTGCCCACGGGCTCCTTCTCCCCCGTCGCGGCACGTCGCGCACGACTGGTGACGGTGAGGAAGCCCTCAGTGTCCAGGTACCCGAGGTCGCCTGTCCGCAGCCACCCGTCCAGGGTGAGCGCGGGCGCATCGAGCAGGGCAAACCGGTAGCCGGCGAACAGATCCGGCCCCCGGGTCTGGATCTCTCCGTCCTGGCCGGTCGGCAGCACCCTGCCCTCGGCGTCGACCACCCGCACCTCGTTGCCGGGCATGGGACGCCCGTCCGTCCCGGCCCGCTTGGCCAAAGTGTCGCCGGGCAGGCATGCCGTCACCGTCGGATGCTCGGTCGAACCGTAGGCACGGCAGGCGGTCACGCCCGCGCGGTCGGCCCGCTCCACCAGCGCGGCCTGCGCGTTCGGGCCGGCCACCAGGTAGTCAGTGAGCGGACCGGTGCCGAGCCCGGTGCGCTCGGCGGCGTCCAGCAGCCCCGCGAGCTGGACCGGAGTCCCTGCGGATGAGGTGACGCTGTGCCGGTGGACCAGGTCCAGGGCCGTCTCCGCATTCCACCGCTCCATGAAGACAGTCGGCGTCCCGTGCACCATCGCCCGCAGTCCCGCGCACAGGCCGGCGACGCGACCGGGCGGGGAAGGATCCAGGTGCACTCGCCCCCGATTGGCGCGCCGGGTCGTCGGCAACGTGTGCAGCTCGGCCAGCAGAGAGCGGTGGGTGTGCCGGACCCCCTTGGGCGGCCCACCGGTGCCGGACGTGTAGGCGAGCAGGCAGACGTCGCCGGGCTGCGCCCGGGCATCGTCGGCCAGCGGCCGGAAGTCGTCCATGGTGAACCAGTCGACCGCGTCCCCAGGCACCTCCGCCGCCGGCCAGATGCCGGTCACCGCGACCACCTGTCGCAACCGCGGCAGTTCCTCGCGCGTGCCGCGCGTCCGCAGCAGGTCGTGGGCCCGCCAGGCGGGAGCGATCAGGGCAGTCGCGTCCGACTCGCGCAGCACGAACCTCGTCTCCGCCGGTCCCGCTGCCGGCAGCAGCGGCAGCAGTACCGCGCCGCACAGCAGTACCGCCGCCTGCGCGACGGTTGCCTCGATTCGGCTGGGAAGTTGGACGGCCACCACGTCCCCCGCCTGGACGCCGACCGCGACCAGGCCGGCCGCGACCCGACGGGCGTACTGGTGCAGTTCGTCGAGCGTGGCCTCCTGTGTGCCGCCTGCGGCATGGAATGCCAGACGAACGGTCGGATACGCGGCCGCGCCGGCGCTCAGCGCCTGCGGCAGCACGCTCGGCGAGCGGCTGAGCAGCGGCTCGATGGGGGTCCACTGAGGAGACATGATGGCTACTCCGGTAGGGGTGGGCACAGCAGGACGACGGGCGGGAACCAGATGTGGTCCCCCAACGGGGGTGGGCGAGCCGTTATCGGGGGGCACCGGCCTCGTCTGCCAGGCGGCGCCTCAGGATGAACTTCTGCACCTTTCCCGCCGCCGTGCGCGGAAGCTCGTCGACCGCCACCAGCCGCTCCGGCGTCTTCTGCCGGGCCAGGCCGGCCTCGCGGAAGAGGTCGGAGACCTCGTCCAGAGTCAACTGCGCGCCCCGATGCCCGTCGCGCATGACGACGAAGGCGCAGACCCGCTCCCCGTAGCGCTCGTCGGGGGCACCGACTGCCGCCGCCTCAGCGACTCGCGGGTGGGTGGCCAGGATGTCCTCGACCTCCTTGGAGGAGATGTTCTCGCCTCCGCGGACGATCACGTCCTTCTTGCGGTCGGTGACGGTGAGATAGCCCTCGCCGTCGAGCCGGCCGATGTCACCGGTGCGGAACCAGCGGTCGGGCAGGAAGGAGTCCGCGTCCAACGCGGTGTCGCGGTAGCCGAGGAAGAGCTCGGGCCCGCGCGTGGCTATCTCGCCGACGCCGCCCGCAGGGACGTCCCGGCCGGCGTCGTCCACCAGTCTGATCTCGCTGCCCGCGGTGGCTCGGCCGTCGGTGCCCGCGCGCTTGGCCAGCGGGTCGGAGGGCACGCCCGAGCTGATCGTGGGGTGCTCGCTGGAACCGTAGGTGCGGTAGGCGGCGATGCCGGCCGCGTCGGCCCGCTCGATCAGCGCCGACGGTACACCGGCCGCGCCCACCATGTACTCGCGCAACGAGTCCAGCCGGGCCTCACCGCGGTCCCTGGCGTCGAGCAGGGCCGTGAGGTGCACCGGTGCGCCCACGCTGGAGGTGACTCCATGGCGGTCGATCAACTCCGCCGCCCTGGCCGCGTCCCAGACGTCCATCAGCACGGTGGGGGTGCCCAGTACCAGGATGCGCAACAGCCCGAGCAACCCGGCGACATGCCCCGAGGGAAAGACCGCCAGG
>FSYA01001619.1_pt1 | contig 16096 bp, 12 predicted proteins | sample 1638301 | NCBI WGS metagenome assembly FSYA01 (sample SAMEA3914788, study PRJEB12502) | metagenome | biome: forest; material: soil | place: Canada | collected 2011-07-03 | depth 0.1 m | reverse complement strand
GCGCCGGCCAGTGCTCGGCGCTGCCGCCGGTTCTTGAGTACTACGCGGAGCTGGCCCGGACGTACCCGTTCGAACGGGAGGAGGTCGTCGGCGCGGCGGCCGGCACCGTGGTCAGCGACCCGGTCGGCGTCGTGGGCGCGATCACCCCCTGGAACGGGCCGACGGTGCTGTCAGTGTGGAAGATCGCGCCCGCTCTCGCGGCCGGCTGCACGGTCGTGCTGAAGCCGCCGCCCGAGTCGCCGCTGAGCCAGCTCGTGCTGGCGGAGGTGTTCGACGCGATCGGACTGCCGGCCGGCGTGCTCAACGTGGTGCCCGGCGGCCGCGAGGTCGGCGAGCATCTGGTCAAGCACCGCGGCACCGACAAGATCGCGTTCACCGGTTCGACGGCGGCCGGCAAGCGGATCATGGCCGCCTGCAGCGACCAGGTGAAGCGGGTCTCGCTCGAGCTGGGCGGCAAGTCGGCGATGATCCTGTGCGACGACATCGACTTCGCGGCCATCGTGCCCGCCTACATCCGGGGGGCGATGCGCAACTCGGGCCAGGTCTGCGCCATGCCGAGCCGGGCGCTTGTCCCTCGCTCGCGGTACGAGGAGGCGGTGGAGCTGGCCGCCGCGGCGGCGGCGCAACTGCGCGTCGGCGACCCGTACGACCCGGATACCGAGATCGGCCCGCTGGTCGCCCAGCGCCAGCAGGACCGGGTGCTCGGCTACATCCAGATCGCCCGCGACGAGGGCGCCCGGGTGGCCGCCGGCGGGCGGCGCCCGCCGCACCTGCCGAAGGGCTGGTACGTGGAGCCGACCGTGCTGGCTGACGTCGACAACTCGATGCGGGTCGCCCGGGAGGAGATCTTCGGGCCGGTCGTGTCGTTCATCCCGTTCGAGGATGACGACGACGCGGTGGCGATCGCCAACGATTCCGTGTACGGGCTGGCCGGAGGCGTCTGGAGCGCCGACGTGGAGCGCGGGAAGGCCATCGCCCGCAGGCTCCGCACCGGCACCGTCACCGTCAACGGCGGCATCCCGCCGCACCCGCGGGCGCCGTTCGGCGGCTACAAGGAGTCGGGTCTCGGACGAGAGCTCGGCGTCGAAGGGCTGCGGGCCTACCTCGAGCAGAAGACGATCGCCTACCCGCTGTCCTAAGCAATCGGCGGCCTGGCTGTCCGCTAAAAACGGGACAGCCAGGCCGCCGACGGCGGAGGTCAGACCGCGATGCCGTACAGCCTGGCCGCGTTGTCCCGCATGATCAGCCGGATCTGGTCGTCGCTGAGGCCCACCAGCCGGTCCGCGTAGTCGATCGGCTCGACGCAGCCCTCCGGGTGCGGGTAGTCGGAGCCGAACATGACCCGCTCCGCGCCGATGGTGTTGACCAGGCCGACGATGTCCTCCTCGTAGAACGGGGAGATGTGCAGGTGCTCCATCAGCACCTTGCTTGGGTGCCCCTCGACCTCGCCGCCGGGCCAGTAGCCCTTGCGGCCCATGTGCGCGGCGTGGTCCATGTCGTGCAGCAGCGGCACGACCCAGCCGATGCCGCACTCGAGGGCGACCAGCTGCAGGCCGGGGAAGCGGCCGAAGAGGTTGTTGAGCGTGTAGTTGGCGAGCGTGTCGGCGATCGGCTTGCCCGCGGTCAGGTACCACTGGAACGGGGTCTGGCCCTGCATGGACGGGGTGGCCGACTCGCCGAACTGCACGCCGAGCATCGCCAGGTAGCGCGGGTCGGTGCTGTGGAAGACGAGCTTGGCGTTGGCCTCCTGCAGCCGCGCCCAGAAGCCGTCGTAGATCGACTCGACCGGGGAGTGACCCCACAGCGGCCCCGGCTTCATGACGACCGCGCGGGCGCCCAGCTGCAGCACGCGCTCCAGCTCGGCGATGGCCAGTTCCGGGTCGAGCAGCGTGATCATCGGCGCGGTCACGATGCGCCCGTCGCGGTTGTAGCCCCACTCGTCGTCGAGCCACCGGTTGTACGCGCGGATGTTGGCGTACAGCGCCGGGACGTCGTCGTGCAGTTCGTTCTCGGCCGCCAGCATCATCGTGCCGAGCATGAGCCCGCCCCGGACACCCTGGGAGTTCATCTTCGCGATGCGCGGGTCGCGCTGCATCATGTCGGGGTAGTCCCAGCCCCGGATGATCTCCTTGTGGACGAACCCTTCCTGGTTGTCCATGTCGTCCAGCATTCCCCGCAGCGACCCGGGCGCGCCGATGTAGTCGGTCTGGATGACCCGCATGTAGCGGAACTGCCGGTCGCCGAAGTACAGCTTCCCCCGGCCCTTGGCGTCCACCCGCACGTTGATCGACCGGTCGGCGAAGGCCGGGTCGATGTACCGGGTGAACGCGTCGTACGGCTCGTAGTAGTGGTTGTCCGCGTCGACCAGCTCGTAGCCGAGCCTGGTCGGGTTGCCGGTGATCTGTGTCACGATGTACGTCCCTCTCTCTTAGGGCAAATGCTCAAAAGCTTTCTCCCGAACGGACCCGGCGTCCCCTCGACGGCCAGCTAGCTGCGCAGCAGTCGGCCGGCCGCGACATCGGGCACGTCCACGCCGTCGGCCCGCGCGGCCACCCCGTTGACCCACAGGTGCTGGACCCCGGTGGCGCGAGAGATCAGCCGGTCGGCCCCGCCCGGCTGGTCGTAGACGCGCTCGATGTCGCCCGCGCCGATGGTGTCCGGGTCGAACGCCACCAGGTCGGCGAAGTAACCCTCGCGAACGAAGCCCCGCTCGGCGATGCGGAAGGCGGTCGAGGCGTGCCCGGTCAGTCGCCAGACTCCCTCTTCCAGCGTGATCGCCTTGCGCTCGCGCACCCAGTGCCCGAGCAGGTGGGTCGAGTAGTTGGCGTCGCAGAGCTGGCTGGCATGCGCCCCGGCGTCGGACAGCCCCAGGATCGTGCGCTTGTCGGCCAGCAGCGCCCCGATCTCGTCGTCGGCGTCGTTCTCCAGCACCACCTTGAACCGGGTGGCCATGTCGTCGGCCAGCGCCAGGTCGAGCATCAGGTCGAACGGGGTGGTGCCGCGCTCCGCCGCCAGCTGGTCGAGCGGCACCCCGATCGTCTCGGCGTGCATCGTGGTCTCCTGGACCGAGACCTTGGGCCAGCGCGCCTTTGCCTCCCAGGCCTCGAGCGTGGCCGGACGGGCCCGGTCGCGCCAGGAATCGTCCCGGTACAGCGCGGCCCGATCCTCGCGGGGGACCGCGAGGACTTCCTTCCACTCGTCGATCTGGGCCAGCGGCATCGGGTCGTTCATGGTGATCTGCATGACGATCGGCCGGCAGGCGATCTGCGGGTAGACCTCGCCGGGCAGCTGGCCGGCCCGCTCGACCGTGCGCATCGCCGCCCCCGGCTTGTCGGTCCTGGTGACCAGGGCGGTCCAGGTCACCGGGATGTTGTTGCGCACCGAGAGCTCGGAGAACTCGTTCAGCCACAGCCCCGGCCCGATCGAGATCGCCAGGATCCCCTTGCCCGCCTCGCCGAGCACCTCGGCCATCGCCCCGACCTCGTCGACCTCGGCGAACCGGCTGGGCACCGGCCGTCCGTAGGCGCCCTGGTGGGCGGGCTGGCGGGAGGTGGAGAAGCCGATCGCGCCCGCGTCGAGTGCCTCCCGCAGCAGCCGCTGCATGGTCGCGACCTCGTCCGCGGTGGCGGTGCGCTCCTCGCCGCCGAGCACGTACAGCCGCAGCGGCGTGTGGCCTTGGAACGCGCCCACGTTCAGCCGCTTGCTCAGCTTGTCGAGGGCGGCCATGTACTCAGGGAACGTCTGGAAGGACCAGTCGATGCCGGCGTTGAGCGCCTCCTGCGACATGCCCTCGACGTTCTCGAGCGTCCGGACGATGATGTCCCGGTGCTCGGGCAGCGTCGGCGCCACGCCGAAGCCGCAGTTGCCCATGACGACGCTGGTCACCCCGTGCCAGGAGGACGGGGTGAGGTCACCGTCCCAGAGGATCTGCGCGTCGTAGTGGGTGTGGATGTCGATGAAGCCCGGCGCCAGCACCAGCCCGTCCAGGTCGATCACCTGGGTCTGCGGCGACGGTGAGAGCGAGCCCGGCGGCGCGACCGCGGTGATCCGGTCGCCGGTCACCGCGACGTCCGCCGCCCGGCGCGGGGCGCCGGTTCCGTCGATCAGCTCGGCATTGCGCAGGAGCAGGTCCATGAGTCCGTTACTCACTTTCGGCGGGGGCGGTGGCTTCGGCCAGAGCGTCGGCGAACCCGCGGTGCAGGTGCTGCGGGGCGGGCTCGTTGCGGCCGAACACCACCGTGTCGAGCAGCCCGATGCGGACGCCGGGCTCGGTCCGGGCGGCGACCCAGAAGTCCTCCCCGTCCACCACGGTTTCGCAGATCCACGGGGCCATGTCCACGACCTTGGCGCGATCTTCCTCGCTCAGCCCTGGCTTCAGGTACGCCGTGTGGATGACCTCGGACTTGTCCGGGCCCGCGGGCAGGATCTGCCACAGCTCGATGTGCCGGGCGTCGAACGTCAGGGTGGTGTTCGGGAACAGCTGGTACTGGTAGCTGAAGTGCTGCGCGGTGTCGGTCCACTCCGTCTCCGGCACTGCCCGCAGGGCGTCGATGGAGCGCAGGGCGGAGGCGTTGCGCAGGTGCGGCCCGAACGGGTCGAAGGTCAGCACGCCGCCGTAGGCGTACTTCGCCAGCGTCTTCCTGTGCAGGAAGTTGAAGTGGTAGTTCTCGCGGAAGGTGTCCAGCGTGACCTTCCAGTTCGCCGCCACCGTGTGCACGTGTGGATCGCTGTACGGCGCCCAGTCGGCGAAGTCGAGCATGGCCAGCTCGTCGGTCAGGCCGACCCCGAGGTAGCCGTCCACGTCGATTTCCTGCCCCGGCCGCAGGCGCCCGACGATCAGCCCGTAGCCCTCGGCGACCGGCAGCTCGATGAGCCCCTTGTCGGCGATGCACATGCCCTCGAACCCTTCCGGGGTCGGCACCTTGAACAGGCTGCCGTCGAGGTTGTACGTCCAGGCGTGGAAGGGGCAGGTGAACCGCTTGGCCGAGCCGCCGCCGTCGACCACCCGCACGCCGCGGTGACGGCAGGCGTTCGCGAACGACCGCACCCGGCCGGTCTCGTCCCTGGCCAGCAGGATCGGCATGCCCATGATGTCAACGGTGCGGTACGTTTCCGGCCCCGGCAGCGCGCCCGACAGCGCGAGCAGCAGCGGGCGGTCGCGGAACAGCACCTCGACCTCGCGGTCGTGGTGAGCGCCGAGGTACACGTCCGTCGGCAGCTCCATGACCTCGTCGGCGAGGTCCGTCGTCTTGTTCTCGATGTGGTCAAGCAGCCGCCGCGCGAGGCTGTGCTCGAGAGCTTCCCTGTCCATGGCTAGCCTCCTGAGGGCGTTCCCCCGCAGTTTAAATCAGTAACTATTCACTCTGCAATGTCGACTGGGTAAGAGCTCAGCGCCCCGCCGTGACCAGATAGCGGGCGACGACCACGTCCGCGCCGGCCAGGATCATCGGCAGGGCCACGGAGGCGTCGAGAGCGGTGCCGAACTCCCCGTCGCCGTCGACCCGGCGGGCGAGCACGCCGTACGGGCCGAGCGTCAGCGCGACCGGGCTCGGCCGCCGCCGCAGTCGCCGCGCGGGCTCCGGGAAGCACCAGCTCCACTCGCCTTCGGCGGTGGTGAAGCAGAGCTCGACGTATTCCCCCCGCGCCGGGCAGCGGCGCAGGCTCTCCAGGGTGGCGGACAGGAACTCGCTGTCGCGGGATAGGTCGTCCGTGCACGCGCCGGGGAGAAAGGACAAGAGCGCCATGGCCTCGTTCCCATCGTCTCGACAAGTAAATGTTCACTCATTAGCAGCCTAGCATCGATCGCCGTCGAGGACCAGTGCGGGCCCGCGCCCTCCTCAGATGCGCTTGCCTACTCCGGCGCCGGGATCGCGCGCAGGCGGCCCGCCAGCATCAGCGGCGTCACGCTGAGCACGCCGGACTCGACCGGGAGGGTGGCCCCGGTGATCCACCGGGCCTCGTCGCTGGCCAGGAACGCCGCCGCCCAGCCGACGTCCCAGCCGTCGCCGGGCGTGCCGAGCAGGCCGGCCTCATTGCGCATCGTCTGGTTGAACTGCTCCTGGGCCGGGCTCAGGTTCTGCACCGAACGGACCATCGGGGTGGTGATGTGCCCGGGCGCGATCGCGTTGACCCGGATGCCCTCGCGGCCGTGCGAGTACGCCATGTCGACGGTCATCGCGATCATCCCGCCCTTGGCCGCCGAGTAGGCGACGGTGTTGTCGCCGCGCAGCGCGGAGACCGAGGCGATGTTGACGATCGCGCCGCCGCCGCGGGCCGCGATCGCGGGCACCGCGTACTTGGACGCCAGGAAGCAGCTGCGCAGGTTGACGGCGAGCGTCAGGTCCCAGACTTCCTCGGTGGTCGTGACAACGTTGCCGACGGCCGCCCGGCCGACGTTGTTGACCAGGATGTCAAGGCCGCCGAAGGTGCCCACCGCGTCCGCGACCATGGCCTCGCACGCCTCCGCCTTGGTGACGTCGGCCTGGTGCACCTTGGCCTTGCCGCCCTCCGCCTCGATCATGGCGAGCGTCTCTTCCGCGCGCTCGGGGTACAGGTCGACCAGCAGCACGCTCGCGCCCTCCCGGGCGAGCACCACCGCGGTCGCCTTGCCGGTGCCGATGCCAGGACCGGGCGTGGAGCCCGCCCCGGTCACGATCGCCACCTTGCCCTCGAGCCTGCCTGCGCGCGAAACCACCATCGTTACTCCTCCTTGAGTCGTTACTACCAGCGGGTGAGCAGTGCCGCGCCCGCCTCGAAACCGCCAACATTGCCAAGCGCCGCGACCTCGGCCCCGGCGACCTGCCGGGCGCCGGCCTCGCCGCGCAACTGTCGCACCGCCTCGGCCACGTGACCGAAGCCGGCGTGCAGCCGCCCGCCCGACAGCTGGCCGCCCCAGGTGTTCAGCGGCAGCTGGCCGGACAGGCCGATCCGGGTGCCGCCCTCGACGAACGCCCCGGCCTCGCCGGGGCCGCAGAAGCCGAGGGCCTCCAGCCACCAGACGCACTCGATCGTGAAGCCGTCGTAGAGCTGGGCCACGTCCACATCGGCCGGACCGAGGCTGGTCCTGGCCCACATGGCCTGGGCCGCGGCGTAGCCGACGCGGCCCATGTCTTCCCACTGATCCCAGGACGGACGACCCTCCACCTGCCCCGCCACCGCCTCGATCCGGACCGGAGAGCGCAGGTCGGGCGCGGTCTCGACGGCGGACACGATGATCGCGGTGGCGCCGTCGCAGGGGACGTCGCAGTCGTACAGGCAGATCGGGCTGGAGATCATCCGCGAGCTCAGGTACTCCTCGACGGTGAGCGGCTTGGTGTAGACGGCGTCCGGGTTGAGCGCCGCGTGCGCCCGCTGGGTGACCGGGATCCACGCGAGCTGCTCGCGGGTGACGCCGAACTCGTGCATGTACCGGGCCGCGAACGGGGCGACCTGGCAGACCGGCGACAGCATGCCGACCGGCAGCAGCCAGGCCAGCGGCCCCTCGGCGGCCGGCTTGGCGGCGCCGTAGGCCGGGCGGCCGCCCGCCTTGCGGGCGGCGCTGCCCTCCTTCACCGTCCGCCAGATGACGGCGTGCCTGGCCTGTCCGCTCGCCACCGCCAGGGCCGGGCCGAAGAACGGCAGCACCATCCCCTCGACGAAGCCCTGCCGCCACCGGGGGGTGATGCGCAGCGCGTCCTGGACCTCGTACAGGTTCCCGTTGGCGTAGCCGGGCAGGTTGGCCGCGCCGCCGCCGGGAAACATGGCCAGCCCGTCGAGGTCGTCCACGCTCAGCCCGGCGTCGGCCACGGCGGCGAGGATCGCGTCGATGGTGAGCTGAAAGCCCGAGCGGTCGAGCTGCCGCCCGATGGCGGACTGGCCGATGCCGGAGATCACCACGCGCCGCTCCAACAGCTCAGTGCTCACCGGAACGCCCCGCCCCCGACAAGCCCCGCCCACTGGGCGCCGCCACGAAGCTCGGGATCGCGAACCCGCCCGGACCGGGCTCGAAGCCCACCTCCACCGTCATCCCGATCGCCGCCGCTTCCGGCGGGCAGCCCCGCAGCCGGCCGGTCACCCGGACCCCGGGGTGGTCGTCGAACTCGACCAGGACGATCGCGTACGGCACCTCCAGGTCGGGCAGCCACCGCTGGTAGTTGACGGTGCAGCTGTACACCCGGCCGGGTCCGGTGACCTCGGCGGCGAGCATCTCGCGGCCGCGGCAGGCGCGGCACAGGCCGCGCGGCGGGAACGATTCCGTCCCGCAGGCCGCGCAGCGCTCGACGACCAGCCGTCCCTCGGCCGCCGCGGCCCAGAACGCCGCGGTCTCCTCGGTGACTCCCGGGGGTATCCCCACGGTCGCGTCCACGCTGCCGTCCATTCCGGATGCTCGCTACTCTGCTCGTCTGCTCGTCTGCTCGGGTGCCTGCGCTCGGCCCGCGCACCGGGCCGGGTCGCCATGCTAGGCCACTGAGCTGGGCAACTGTGCCAATCTGCTCTGTCCGCCGGCCCCGCTAGTCGGCCGGGGCCAGCTCGTGGTCGCGGACGCCGAGGAGCCGGGCCGTGTTGCCGCGCAGCACCTTGCGGGTGACCACGGCGTCCCGGCCGGCCAGCCGGACGAGGTAGTCCTCCGGTTCCCGCAGTCCCTCCGGGTGCGGCCAGTCGGAGCCGAACAGCACGTGGTCCGGCCCGAGCGCGTCGATCAGCTCGTCCACGTCGTCTTCTGGGAACGGGCAGATCCACAGGTGCTCGGCCAGCGCCTCGCTCGGCCGGTCGGGCAGCTGGCCGCCGATCGACCCGCCCCGGCGGCCGAGCGCGGCCGCCTTGTCCACGGTCTTGAACAGCGGCTTGAGCCAGTTCGAGCCGTTCTCGATCGACACGATCTTGATGCCGGGGTGCCGGCCGAAGAGATTGTGCAGCGTGAGCGCGATCATCGTGTCCACCAGCGGACGCTCGGTGTTGCACAGCGCCCACTGCAGCGGCGTCTGCGTGTGCGACGGATTGTCGGGGTTCTCCGACCACAGCGGGCCGTAGAAGTGGTTGTAGCCGCTGTTCGACACGTGGAACGCGACCGGGATCCCGGCCTCGGCCGCCGTGGCCCAGAACGGGTCGTAGTACGGGTCGGCGGGCGAGCGCCCCGCTCCCGGGCCGCCGGCCACGGGGCCGGGGGCCACGTGCACGATCCGGGCGCCGGCCTCGATCACGCGGCGCAGTTCCCTCATGGCCTCGTCCAGGTCGACCAGCGACAGCATCGGCACCGCGAAGACCCGGCCGTCGGCGCCGTAGCCCCAGTCCTCTTCGAGCCAGCGGTTGAAGGCCCGCAGGCTGGCGTAGAGCAGGCCGGTGTCGCCGCGCATGTCGTATTCGACCGCGACGCCGAGGGTCGGCAGCAGGATCGCCGCCTCGACCCCCTGGGTGTCCATCAGCGCGAGGCGCGCCGCCTTGCTGGTGAACTCGGGGTGGTCCTTGGCGCTGACAACCTCGCGGTGGGTGAACCCGTCGGCGACCCCGCCGACGAACAGGCCCTGCAGCGCCCCGGGCGCCGAGGCGTAGTCGCCCGGCATCACGCTCATGAACGTCCGCTTGCCGCCCAGGTAGATGCGCCCCAGCCCGTCACCGCCGCGCTCCACTCGGATCGTCTCGGCCCGGTAGCGTGACTCGATGTGACGGGAGAAGCAGTCGTCCGGCTCGTAGTAGTGCTCGTCGGCGTCGATCAGCCGGTATTCCATCACCGCGCGCACCTCATCGCTAAAAAAGTGAATGATCAGTTATTTATGTTCCAGTGCGAGGGGCCGCCATGTCAAGGCGGGCTCGTCTGGCCGGGGGGCGCGGCGGGCCGCGGCGCGCCCGTAGCGCCAGCATCCCCGCAGTTCATAATATAAGTGAGTCTTCGCTTTCCAACGGATCGGGTACGGACGAAGGGCATCGCATGAACGCACTGGACCGCTTCCGGCTCGACGGGCGGGTGGCGATCGTCACCGGCGCCTCAGCCGGGCTCGGGGAGGGCATCGCCCGGGCCCTCGCCCAGGCCGGCGCCCGGGTGGCCGTGGTCGCCCGGCGGTACGACCGCCTCGCCAAGCTGGCCGACGAGATCGGCGGCGTGCCCGTCGTGTGCGACCTCGCCGAGCCGTCGGAGGTGGCAACGGTGGTGCCCGCGGTCCGCGATCAGCTCGGCCCGCCCGAGATCCTGGTGAATGCGGCGGGCAACTACGTCAGCCGCGACCGGGCGGAAGCGGAGGACCCCGACGCCATCCGCCGTACCCTCGAGCTCAACCTGGTCGCGCCCTTCCGGCTCGCCCAGGACGCCTACCCGCACATGGCCGCCGCCGGCCGGGGCGCGATCGTCAACATCTCCTCGATCGGCGGCCAGGTCGGCATCCCCGGCATCCCCCAGGCCAGCTACGCGGCGAGCAAGCTCGGCCTGTCCGGCCTCACCGTCGAGCTCGCCGTCCAGTGGGCCAGCGACGGCATCCGGGTGAACACGATCGCTCCCGGCTTCTTCCGCAGCGAGCTCACCGGGGCGATGTACGAAGACGAGCGCACCACGACCTGGCTGCGCCGCAACACCCCGCTGCCCTACGACGGCACCGTCGACGACTTCACCGGCGCCGTGCTGTGGCTCGCCAGCGACGCGGGGCGCTACGTCACCGGCCAGACGATCATCATCGACGGCGGCTGGACCGCCCGCTAGCGCGGACGGCCGAGTCGGCTAGGCCCGGCTAGCTCCGGCTGGCGCGGCCCGCCTGGATGGCGCGCCGGGCCTGGGCGGACGAGACCGTGACGATGCCGTCGTCGTAGTGCTCGAGGATCAGCGCCTGAGTCGCCGCGAGATGGGCGCGGGCCAGCTGCTCGGCCGCGGCCGCCTGCCCGGCCGCGATCTCGGCGGCTATGCGCCGGTGGATCTGGACGGCGTGGGCGGCCTCGGCCGCTTCCGGGTACTGGCCGCGCCTGGTCATCGCCTCCGCCCAGGCCTGTTCCTGGGCCGACCACAGCGCGACCAGGCTGCCGACCACGTGCCGGATGGTCGCGTTGGGGGTGAACGTCACCAGCAGATCGTGGAACTCCCTCGCGACCCGGGTGAACGCCACGCCGTCGCCGGTCAGCGCGGCCGACTTCTCGATGCTGGCCTCGAGCTCGGGAACGACCGTCTCGGCCCGGTCGGGCCGCCGGGCGCATTCCGCGGCGCACAGCGGTTCGAGCGTCCGCAGCCCGGCCCCCAGGTCGCCGAGCGTGACCCGGCGGGCCTGCAGCGCGAGCCCGAGGTGGTACGCCGCCGACGACTCGTCGGGGCGGTGCACCTCGGCGCCGCCGACGCTGCCGCGCCGCACCGTCACCAGGCCCTCGGTCTCCAGGATGCGGATGGCTTCCCTGATCGACGGGTAGCTGACCCCGAACTCGCTCACCAGCTGGTCCTGGGTGGGGAGCCGGTAGCCGGGCGGCCCGTCCGCCAGGATGCGGGCGCGCAGCTCGCCGGCCACCGTCTCGGCGATTCGGTGCTCAGGGACCCGGGCGCGGCCGGAATCGCTCACCAGGCGGCCCGCCGCTCGCAGACGCCCGTCATCCAATCAGCCCTATCTGTCGGTATCTGTTCATCCAGCACCACCGGCAGCCAGCCTAGCAATCATTACAAGGATCGATCTATGGTGTCGCCATGGATGTCCTCCCGGAGCGCGACGCGGGGATCGTCGCCCGCGTCCTGCGCACGACGCAGCGATTCCCCGATCTCGAGGCGATCGTCGACGGCCCGGTCCGGGTCAGCTACGCCGAACTGGGACAGGACATCGTGCGGTTCACCCGAGCGGCCATGGCGGCGGGCATCGGACCGGGGGACCGGGCGGCCATCTGGGCGCCCAACGGCCACCGGTGGATCATGGCGGCGCTCGGCGTTCTCGGCGCCGGAGGTGTCGTCGTGCCCCTCAGCAGCCGGTTCAAGGGGGCCGAAGCCGCCTACGCCCTCGGCCAGTCGCGCGCTCGCCTGCTGTTCACGGTCGGCCGGTTCCTCGGCTCCGACTACCCGGCGATGCTCCGCGACTGGCTGGCGCAGGCCGGGCAGGCACTGCCCGCGCTCGGCGAGGTGGTGCTGCTCGACGGGCCGGACGCTGCGGCCACCCCGGACGCCGCGGCCAGCGCGGATACCCCGTGGGACTCGTACCTGGCCCGCGGCGACCAGGTCGGCGAGGCCGCCGCCAGGGACCGGATCTCCGTGGTGGCGGGCGATGCCCCGTCCGACATCCTGTTCACCTCCGGCACGACCGGGCGCCCGAAGGGCGCGGTGAGCACCCACGCCCAGATAGTCCGCCTGTTCGAGGCGTGGGCCGACATCGTGGGGCTGCGCACGGGGGACCGCGCTCTCATCGTCAGCCCGTTCTCGCACACGTTCGGGTTCAAGGCCGGATGGCTGGCGGCGCTGATGCGGGGAGCCGCCGTCATCCCGGTGCCGGTGTTCGATGTGGCCAGCGTGGCCCGGGTGGTCGCGCAGGAGCGGGTCACGTTCCTCTCCGGCCCGCCGACCCTGCTGCAGGAGCTGCTGCTTTTCCGTGACCGCGACCGCTTCGACCTGTCGTCGCTGCGCGCCACGGTAACCGGTGGCGCCGACATTCCGGTTGAGCTGATCAAGCGGCTGCGCAGCGAGATGACCTTCGAGACGATCTTCACCGGGTACGGCCTGACCGAGACCAACGGCCCGGCCTCGATCTGCCGGGCCGATGACGATGCGGAGACCGTCGCGAACTACAGCGGCCGGGCGATGCCCGGCACCGAGCTGAAGATCGCCGGGCCGGACGGCTCGGCCCTGCCGCCCGGGGAACTGGGCGAAATCGCGTACCGCGGCTACAACGTCATGGTCGGGTACCTCGATGACCCGGCCGCCACCGCCGCCGCGATCGACGCCGACGGCTGGCTGCGCACCGGCGACATCGGGCTGATGGACGAGCGCGGCTACCTGAAGGTGACCGGGCGGATCAAGGACATGTACGTGGTCGGCGGCTTCAATGCCTATCCGGCCGAGATCGAGGACCTGCTGCTCGGGAACGAGGACATCGCCCGGGTGGCGGTCATCGGCGTGCCCGACGAGCGCCTGGGCGAGGTCGGCGCCGCCTTTGTCGTCCCCCGGGCGGGCGCGGCCGTGTCGCCGCAGGAAGTGATCGCGTGGGCCCGGGGCCGGATGTCGAACTACAAGGTTCCCCGGCACGTGGAGATCTGCGCCGCCCTGCCCACCAACGACGTCGGCAAGGTCATCAAGGACGCGCTCCGCGGGAACTGGCGGGAACGGACGTCGTGACCGAGTCGCCGGCCGGGGATCTCCCCTGACCGGGCGGGCTGCAGGCGGAATTTGCGAGACACGACAGGGGAGTGCCGATGTTCGACCTAGTGATCCGCGGCGGAACCGTGTTCGACGGCCGAGGCTCGGCGGGCACGGTCGCCGACGTGGCGATCGCGGACGGGATGGTCGCGGAGATCGGCCGGGTGACCGACCGCGCCCGGCAGACGATCGATGCGGCGGGCCGTTTCGTCGCACCGGGTTTCATCGACGGGCATACCCACCTCGACGCGCAGATCTTCTGGGATCCCTACGCCGGCAGCCTGACCGAGCACGGCGTCACCTCAGCGGTCATGGGCAACTGCGGCTTCACTCTCGCCCCGGGCGCCCAAGAGCAGGCGGACCTCATCATCAGGAGCATCGAGCGGGCCGAGGACATGTCGCGCGAGGCGATCCAGCGCGGCGTTCCGTGGCGCTGGACCACCTTCGAGCAGTACCTGGACGCGGTCGAGGCGCTGCCCAAGGCGCTGAACGTCGCCGCGCAGTGCGGTCATTCCGCGGTCCGGGCGTCGGTCATGGGCGAACGCGCGTTCACCGACCCCGCCGCCGACGATGAGATCCGCGCTATGCGGCAGGTCGTCACGCGGGCCATCGCGGCGGGCGCGCTGGGTTTCAGCACCTCGCGCAGCAAGGCGCACCTGACCAAGGCCGGAGACCCGGTGGCGAGCCGGATCGCTTCCTGGGACGAGGTGTCGGCGATCGTCAGCGGCCTGGGCGACCTCGGCGCGGGCATCTTCCAGCTCGCGCCCGAGCGTCCGGCCGAACCAGAACAGATGGCGGACTACCAGGCCCGCCTGAGCGCGCTCGCGGCCGCCAGCGGGCGCCCCGTCACCTTCATGGTCGGCGGGCAGCAGGAGCAGCTCGACGCCGTGGACGGCGTGATCGCGGCCGGCGGCGCGGCCATCGGCCAGGTGCACGTGCGCGGTTTCGAGAACGTCTTCGGCTTCCGCACGTCCCTGCCGTTCGACCGGCTGCCGCTGTGGAAATCGGTTCGCGCGCTGCCGCTCGCGCAGCAGCGGGAGCGACTTCGCGACCCCGGGCTGCGGGCCCGGCTCGTCGCGGAGGCGGAGTCGGGCCGCTACGGTCAGGCCGTCGGGGCCGAGATCGGCGTCCCTCAGTTCGAGCGGATCCTGGTCATCGACCCGGCCCAGCCAGCCGAGCGGTCGGTCGCCGAGCTCGGCCGCCAGCACGGGGTCTCCCCGGTCGAAGTGATGATCGACTGGTCGCTGCGGACCGGCTTCGAGCAGCTGTTCCGGCAGCCGATCAGCGAGATCTCCCCGGACCTGGTGCTGGCCGGCCTGCGTCATCCGAACACGGTCGTGGCCGCCTCGGACTCCGGCGCGCACATCTCCCAGATCCTCGACTCCAACATTCCGACTTACTTCCTGTCCCACTGGGTGCGCGAGTCCGGGACGTTCAGCTGGGCCGAGGGCATCCGCATGCTGACCGGCGTCCCCGCCCGCGTCTGGGGACTTGACCGCCGGGGCGTGCTCGAGCCCGGGTCGTACGCGGACGTGGTGGTGTTCGACCCTTCGACGGTCGGGTCGGCCGCGCCCGCGGTCCGCAACGACCTGCCCGACGGCGGGCCGCGGCTGGCGCAGTCGGCCGTCGGGATCGACGCCCTGCTCGTCAACGGCCAGCTGGTCAGCGCCGGCCCGGTGCGCACCGGGGCGACCCCGGGTGTGCTCCTGCGCTCGGGAAAGACTCAGCGGTGAGGCGAGACCCGAGCCGATGACGACCATTCCCACGATCCCGAGGCTGCTCGACCGGGCGCTGGCCGAGCGGCCGACCGCGACGGCGGTCGTGGCCCGCGGCGGGACGCTGACCTACGCGGAGCTGGACGAGGCGGCCGACTGCGCGGCCGGCGCACTCTGGGAACTCGGCGTCCGACCGGGTGATCGCGTCGCGGCCTGCCTCCCTAATGACCTGGGGATCGTGGTGGCGTTTCACGCCACCCAGCGGATCGGCGCGATCTGGGCAGGCATCGGGGAGAACCTCACGCCGGCCGAGCAGCAGGCGCTCGCCGCCGTCTGCGAGCCGACGGTGGTGCTGGCGGGCCCGCGGTGCGCGCTCGGCGGCGCGGCGGTGCGGGCGGGCGGGGGAATGGTTGACCTCCGCCGCTGGGCCGACCTGACGAACGCGCGCCGCGACGCCCCCGCGGTCGCGGTCGATCCGCAGGCGCCGGCCGCGATCGCGTTCTCCAGCGGGACGACCGCGGCGCCCAAGGCGATCGTGCACAGCCAGCACAACCTGGTACTTCCGGCGGCCGTCCTCGTCGCCGACCGCCGGTGGGGTCCCGATCTGCGCAAGGGCGACTGCTTCCCGTTCACGATCTTGAACCTGCAGGTGCTCTCGACCCTGGTGACGGCGCTGGCCGGCGGGTGCTCGATCGTCATGGACCGGCGCGATCCCGCCGGCGTAGCCGAATGGATCCAGCTCGGTCAGGCCACCTTCTGGAACGGCGCCCCCGCCCAGCTGTTCGATCTCGCCCGGCGGGCGGACCTCGACCTGAGCCCGGTCACCGAGGTATGGGTCGGCGGGGCCGACTTCCCCGGGCACCTGCGCGATTCCTTCGAGGCGCGTCACGGGATCCGCGTCACCGCGACCTACGGGCTGTCGGAGGCGCCCACCGTGGTCGCCATCGACCCCGTCGACGGCCCGCACCGGCCGGGCTCGAGCGGCCGGGTGCTGCCGCACCTGACCGTCGCCGCGTACGACGACGACGGCCGGCCGCTGGCGGCGGGCGGCGTCGGGGAGCTGCGCCTGTCCGCGGCGACGGCCGGACCGTGGGCGGGCCGGTGG
>FSYA01001123.1_pt1 | contig 16134 bp, 14 predicted proteins | sample 1638301 | NCBI WGS metagenome assembly FSYA01 (sample SAMEA3914788, study PRJEB12502) | metagenome | biome: forest; material: soil | place: Canada | collected 2011-07-03 | depth 0.1 m | reverse complement strand
TCCTGTTCGCCTCGCTGAGACGCAGTGGGCGGGGCGCGGACCGGGTGCACCCGTTCGGGTACGGCAAGGAGCGGTACTTCTGGTCGCTGCTGGCCGCTGGCCGCCCACTCGGGCACCTGAGGCGGCCGGGCTGGTGCCCGGCCGGCCCGCTCCCGCGGTCCCGCTCCTTGCCGTTGTCCTGCGCACGCACGAGCACCCCCCTCACTGGTGGCTGCACGTCAGTAAGGCATCCGCCTCCGGCGGGACCGTCTAACCCTGCTGTTCCCCGGCTGCCGAGCCGAGGCCGTGGACCTGGGTGATGCGCGTGAGCCCCGAGATGGTGAGAAGGGGTCCGAGGAGCGGATTGGCGATGAGTTCGATCTGCTCCGCGCGGGCGAACAGCACGGTCAGTCCCGCGCTGTCGAGGTACTCGACCGCACTCAGGTCGACGATCAGGGGAGTGGCGGAGGTGATTCCCTGGTCGAGGGCGGCGGCGAAGGCGTCGACGTTGCTCATGTCGATCTCGCCGACGGCCTCAAGGACAGGCGAGCCGTCGGGGCGGCGGACAGGGGTGAGGCTCAGAGAGACGGTCATCAGGCGATCCTCGTGTGCATGTCGACGGTCGTGCCGGTATCGCCGGGGGTGATGGTGACCTGCTGCATGAGGGCGCGCATCAGGGTGACGCCTCGTCCTCGCTGGACGTTGGCCTCGGGCTGGGGCGCCTTCCACTGTCCGCTGTCGGCGATGGTCAGCGTCAGGTCGCTCACGGTGGCTGACGCGTGGAGGCGAATCCGAGCGCCGGCGGCATGGCGGTGGCCGTGCTCGATGGCGTTGGCACACGCCTCGCCTGCGGCGACCAGGACGTTCTGGACTGTCTGAGCGGGCAGCCCGCACTGGTTCAGCCAACTTCTCAATGCCCGGCGGACAGGGGCGAGTTGGGAGGAGTCGGCGGGAAACGAGACGTCCAGCGGGGCCGGGTGGCGGTAGAGGAGCAGAGCGACGTCGTCGTCGTATCCGCCCTCGGGAGCGAGTACCGTCATGACGCTGCTGGCGAGTTCGTCCACTGGCGCCCCGCGGCCGTCCTGGACCACGGAGCTCGCCCGGTCGATGCCTTCGCGCAGGGAGCGGCGGCGGCGCTCGACGAGGCCGTCGGTGTACAGCATGAGCGTGGAGCGCGGCGGCATTGTCTGCCGAGCCTCAGGTCGTGGCGCGCCGGTGCGGACGGCGAGGGGAAAGGAGCGTCCGTCCTCCAGGAGCCGGGTGGTGCCATCCGGGTAGGCGAGGATGCCCGGTGGGTGCCCGGCGCTGGAGTACGCCAGGTCTCCGGTCTCCGGGTCGAGGACGCCACAGAAGACGGTGGTGCACAGGGCTCCGGGAATGCCCGCGGCGAAGCGGTCCAGTGCCGTCAGGGTCTGGGCCGGCCCGGTGTCCTGCAGCAGGAGCGCGCGGCAGGCGCTGCGGAGCTGTCCCATGACGGTGGCGGCCTCCAGGCCGCGGCCGACGCAGTCGCCCACGACGATGCCGATGCGGCGGTCGGGGAGCTGCACGGTGTCGTACCAGTCACCGCCGACCTCCAGCGGACGGGCGGCGGGCTCGTAACGGACGGCGAAACCCGCTGGGAGACGGGCGGGGCCCAGGATGGCGCGCTGGAGGGTGATTGCCGTCTCACGCTGCTGGTCGATCTGGTGGGCTCGCGTCAGTCCCTGGGCGATCCTCCCAGCGAGCAGCGAGAGCAGCACCTGGTCCTGGTCGGTGAACGCGCGTGTCTCGCCGGGGCCCACCCAGACGACGAGCGGCCCCTCGGGGTGTTCGAGCACGATGGCGCCCCCGTCGCCGTGGTGAACCGAGGGGGTGAGCAGCGGCTGCCGGTGCAGGCCGGTGAGTATCGCCCGGTGCTCGGCGGGCAGATCGGACCACGTGAGGCCGGGATCGGTGGCCGTCAACCGGACGTCCCCCGGGCCGCCGAACACGGCTGCGACCACCGACTGGACCTGCCACAGCGTCCGCAGTTCGGTCAGGGCCGCGCTCAGTGCCTCAGACAGGTTCGTCGCCTCCGCCAGGCGAGTGCTCAGGGCGGCCATGGCCGTCTCCCGCCGGAGGGCGTAGCGCTCGGCGCTCACGTCACGGAAAGTGCCGACCGCTGCCCGTCGGCCGGTATCCGGGTCCTGGACCTGGTTGAAGGTGGCGCTCACCCACAAGCGGTGACCGTCGCGGTGGACGACGGGCAGGATGTAGCTGCCGCTGCGGGCGGTGAGCAGTTCCTGGAACGCCCGGCTCGCCTGTTCGTGTGCCCGGGGGTCGGCCTGGGCGGTCGGCAGCCAGGGGTGCGGATACGTGTAGGGCAGCCCTTCGGTGCCGAAGCCGAGGATGTCGGCGAACGCGGCGTTGGTCTCGATCACCGAGCCTTGTTCGTCGCAGACGAAGAACGCCTCCTGCAGCGAGTCGACGAGTGCGGCACGCCAACGGGCATGGTGGTTGCGTAGCCTCGCAAGTTCGATATTCGCACGAATGCGCGCCAGCAGTTCGGCGGCGGCGAACGGCTTGACCAGATAGTCGTCGGCTCCGGCCTCCAGCCCCTCGATGGATGCCTCCTGTCCGGCGCGAGCGGAGAGCAGCAGAACGGGCACCCCGGCGGTGCGCTGGTCGGCGCGCAGGGCACCGATCAACGCCAGGCCGTCCAGGCGCGGCATCATGACATCGCTGACCAACAGGTCAGGGGCATCCGTACGGACGGCGTCCAGGGCCGCTTGACCGTCAGGGACGGAGTCGACCCGGTAGCCGGCGCTGCCCAGCAGACGGACCAGGTACTCGCGCATGTCCGTGTTGTCCTCGGCGACCAGCACCCGGGCCGAGGTCGCGGACCGCGCCGCAGGCACCCCCGCTCCGGTCCCCACCCCGCTACCGGTGGGGTCGCCGGTGGCGCGGTCCCCGGGCAGCCAGCGCAACGCCTCATGGAGGTACGGGTCGGCCGTGGCCGATACGGCGGTCGTGCCGGTAGCCGGAGCGATGGAGTCGCCAGGCAGATGGGCGGTGCCGAAGGGCAGCCGGATGGTGAAGGTCGTGCCGTGCCCGGTGACGCTGTCGGCGGTGATGGTGCCCCCGTGCAGCTGGACGAGCTCGCGGACCAGCGCGAGTCCGATGCCGCTGCCCTCGTTCGAACGTGACCGTACGTTCTCGATCCGGTGGAAGCGTTCGAACAGGCGTGGCATCTCATGGTCTGCCACGCCGATGCCGGTGTCGGCGACCGTGACGACCGCCTCGCTGCCCTCAGCATGCACCGCGACCCGGATCGAGCCGTCGAAGGTGAACTTCAGGGCGTTGCTGAGCAGGTTGAGGATGACCTTCTCCCACATCTCCCGGTCCAAGTGGACGGGCGCAGGGAGAGGCGGGCAGTCGACCTCCAGCACGAGGCCGGCTTTGTCGACGGCGGAGCGGAACACGCTTGCCAGTTCGGCGGTCCCGGCGGCCAGGTCGACCGGCTCGAAGGTGGCCCGCATGCGGCCGGCCTCGATGCGGGAGAAATCCAGCAGGGTGTTGACGAGCTTTCCCAGCCGCAGGCCGTTGCGGTGGATGATCTGCAGCTCCTCGTGGGACCTGACGTCGGACTCGGGCAGACGGCTGCGCAGTTCGTCCAACGGCCCCATGATCAGAGTGAGCGGCGTGCGGAACTCGTGGCTGACGTTGGAGAAGAACGCGGTCTTGGCCCGGTCCAGCTCCACCAGCTCCTCGGCTCGCCGTTGCTGGGCCTGGTAGCTGCGGGCGCTGCCGATTCCCGCCGCGACGTGCCCGGAGGCCAGCCCGACGAAGTCGTGGTACGCGTCGTCCAGCGGCCGGTACCGGTTCAGCCCGGCCACCAGGAACCCGTACGGCACACCGCCCTGCTGCACCAGCGGCACCACCAGGGCCTGGGTCGGCGGCTCCGGCCAACTGCCGGTCGGAAGCCCGGCTCCGCGGCTCGCGTCGAGGCGCACGACCACCGACTCCCCCCGGGCGAGCGCGGCCGCGGGCCAGACCGTGTCCGAGACGTCGGTCGGCAGGGTCAGCGGAGCGGCGGGATGCCCCTCGGGAATTCCGGTGGAGGTCGCCAGACGCGCCTGGTCCCCGTCGTCCAGCAGGTAGGTCAGGGTGAAGGGGAGGTCGTACTGGTTCCGGTCGAGCTGGCGCGCGGCGAAGGCCAGCATCTCCTGCTCGGTGCGGACCACGCTGGGATCGGAGCCGAGGTCCCGCAGCGTCGCCATGCGCCGCTCACCGATGACCCGCTCGGTGTCCTCGCTCACCACGCACAGCATGCCGACCACGGTGCCGCGGTCATCTCTCAGCGGGCTGTAGGAGAAGGTGTGATAGGTCTCCTCCGGATAGCCCGACCGTTCAAGGAACAGCAGTAGCGACTCGTCCCAGGTCGCCTCGCCGGTGGTCATCACGGTGTCGATCCGGGGGCCGATGTCGTGCCAGATCTCCGCCCACACCTCGCTCGCCGGACGGCCCAGTGCCCAGGGGTACTTGCGGCCCAGCGTGTCCCGCCGGTACGCGGCGTTGCAGAAGAACGTGAGCTGCGGTCCCCAGGCCATCCACATCGGAAACCGCGACGAGAGCAGGATGTCCACCGCCGTACGCAGGCTCTGCGGCCAGCTCAGCGGGGCCCCGAGCGACGTCGCCGACCAGTCCACCGTGGCAAGGTCACGGCCCACTGCGGGATCGGCCGCGAACGTACCCTGGCCAGTGGGCGTCGGTACTCCCGGTTCAGTACTCTCAGGAGGCACCCAGGGACACCTTTCGCCTACGCGCGCCGCTTGCCGGCACCACGGTTCTCGCCTGTTCTCAGGCCGGGGTCGCCGCTCACTCCAGTCAGCGAAGCGGCTCAGTGCGATAGTCTACGAGCTCAGTTGCCCGGGAGTTGCTTCCGTCCGCAGCGTAAGGCATGGCAGGGCGGGGGTAACGCGGTGGTTCACGAGGACCTCGGAGCGTGCCCCCACCGATCCGCGCCAGCCACCGACCAGGAGCTCTGGTGACCGATCTCCCTTTGACCCTGACGCTGCGAGCAGTCCCCGGGGAGTACTGCCTGCTCACCGTGGACGGTGAAGTCGACCATCACACGGCCCCGCAGTTGAGGGCCGCCCTGGACCGGGTGCCGTTCTCGCCGGGACAGCTGCTGGTGGTCGACCTCGCGCGGTTGACCTATTGCGACTCCACCGGCATCACCGCCCTGGTCACCGCCCACCAGCAGGCCCGGGCCGCAGGAAGCTCCCTCACTCTGGCGGCAGTGAGCCCCGGACTCAGCCGGGTTCTGGAGATCGCCGGGCTCGACCAGCTCTTCTCGGTCCGACCCACCGTGGCGGACGCCATCGAGGCCCACCTCGCCCAGTGACCGCCGTCGCCACTGTACCGGGGCACGATGTCCGCAGGTCGCGCCGCGGACCAGCCGGTCAGACCTGGTAGTAGAGCAGCAGGGCGACGTCGTCCTCGTGTCGGCCGTGGTCGAGCAGCTGGGTGTAGAGGCGGTCGACAGCGGTGCCGGGCAGTGCCGTTGAGATGGCGGCGAGTGCCGCTTCGGCGCGTTCGATACCGGAGTCGATGATCTCGTGGCGGCGTTCGACGAGTCCGTCGGTGTAGAGCAGAAGATACGAGCCGGGCGGCAGGGTGATGGTGGTCTCGGGTCGTTCGCGGTCGGTGGGGATGGCAAGCGGTACTGACTGGGCGTCGTCGAGGCGGCGGACGGTGGCGTCGGGTCGCCGCAGCAGCGCGGGGAGGTGACCGGCGCTGCTGTAGCGGACAGTTCTGGCGGCAGGGTCGATGACAGCGCAGAACACGGTGGTGCAGAAGGCGCCGGGGAGCAGGGCGGCGAAGCGGTCCATGGTGCGGAGCACCTGAGCCGGGCCGTCGTTCTCCAGCTGCAGCGCGCGGGCGGCGCTGCGCAGTTGGCCCATGGTGGTGGCCGCGGTCAGGCCACGGCCGACGACGTCGCCGACGACGACTCCGTAGCGGCCTCCGGGCAGTTCGATGACGTCGTACCAGTCGCCGCCGACCTCCAGGCTGGATGCGGCGGGTTCGTAGCGGGCCGCGAAGGCGGGCGGCAGGTCGGCCGGTCCGAGAATGGCGCGTTGGAGGGCGAGGGCGACCCGTCGTTGTTCGTCGCTGGCCCTGGCCCGGCTCAGGGCGAGTTGGAGGTGGCCGGTGAGCTGCACGAGCAGAGTGCGGTCGGCGAGGGAGTACGGGCGGGGCTGGTCGAACTCAAGCCAGAGCATGGCTTGGCCGCCGCCGTCGAACAGCGGTGCGCCGACCGTCGACACCAGCGCGTCGGTGTCCGGGGCGGAAGGGCGGCTGGCCTTCGCGTCGGTGGACAGGGCGTCGGTGAACAGGCGGCCCTGGCGGGCGTCGTCCACGGCGCTCGGCGGCGGCAGCTCACCACCCGTCGGCGTGGCCGGGCCGGTCGTGGCCAGGGTGGACACGGTGGCAGCGGCGCCCACGGGCCCCGACGGCTCCGGCCAGTGCAGTACGCTGACCCGCTTCGCCTGCCAGCAGTCACGCAGCTCGGCAAGGCCGACGCTGAGGACGGTGACGCTGTCGTCGACACCGGTGAGCAGACCGGCCAGCCGGGAGATGGCGGCGTCGCGCTCGGCGGTCAGGCGGGCCACGGTGACATCGCGGAGGGTACCGACCAGAAGCTGTCCGATTCCCGAGTGGTCGCGCAGGGAGTCCAGCGTGACGTCCACCCACAGCCGTCGTCCGTCGCGGTGGCGCAGTGGCAGCACGAAGCGTCCGTGTCCCTGAGCGCGGACGACGCTCAACGCGGCATCGACCAGGGCGTACCCGTCCGAGTCCTGCTCCGGGGTGGGCCACCACGGGTGCGGGACGGGCCAGGGAAGCTGCGGGGCCTCGTAACCCAGAAGGCGGGTGAAGCCGTCGTTGATCTCGATGACCGCCAGGTTCCTGTCGGCGACGAAGAACCCGTCCTGCATGGCGTTGACCAGGGCGGTGCGCCAGGCTGACTCGTGGTTGCGCAGCCTGGCGAGGTCCAGATTGGAGCGGACCCTGGCCAGCAGATCCGCTGAGGAGAACGGTTTGGCGAGGTAGTCGTCGGCGCCTGCGGCCAGGCCCTCCGCCGCGGCTTCCTGGCCGGCCCGGGCGGAAAGGAGGACTACCGGCGTACGGGCGGTGGCAGGGTCCGCGCGCAGGGCCCGCAGGAGGGCGAACCCGTCCAGCCCGGGCATCATGACATCCGCCAGGATCAGGTCGGGGCGCCGCTCCCGGGCCAGACGCAGGGCCTGGTGGCCGTCGGCCGCCAGGGTGACGAGGTGCTCGGGGGCCAACAGCGCCCGCAGGTAGGCCCGCAGGTCGGCGTTGTCCTCGGCGACCAGGACCGTGCTGGTGCCGACCTCCGCACGGGTGCGGAGGTCGGGGTCCTCGACGGGCGTGCTCCACTGGAGAACCTCGGAGACGTGGTCCTGGATTCTGCGGTGGTCGGGTGTGACCGGTGGGGCGTCTCCAGCCGGGCGTGCGGGAAGGCGCACGGTCAGCGTCGTGCCCCGGCCGGGCTGACTGGCCGCCAGGGCCACCCCGTCGTGCAGCGAGGCCAACTCCCGCACCAGGGCCAGCCCGATGCCGGACCCTTCGTGGGAGCGGCCGTTGGCCTCCCGTACTTGTCGGAAGCGTTCGAAGATGTGGGGCAGCTCGTCGGCGGCGATACCGATGCCGGTGTCCGCGACCGAGAGTTCGACGATGTCCGCGGTGGCCCGCAGGCTGAGCCGGATGCCTCCGCGCAGGGTGAACTTGACGGCGTTGGACAGCAGGTTCAGCACGATCTGCTCCCACATGCCCGGGTCGACCAGGACCGGTGGGGAGCCGATGGGGCAGTCCACGGTGAAGTCCAGCTGAGCACGTTCGACGGCTGAGGCGAACGACTCGGCGATACCGCGAGTCAGGGCACCGAGGTCGACGGCGACGGGTTCGCTGCGCAGTCCCCCGTCCTCGATGCGGCTGAAGTCGAGCAAGGTGTCCACCAGACGTCTCAGCCGCCCGGTGTTTCGGTGGATGATCTCCAGCCGCTGACGCTGGGGGGCGGCCAGGGGATGGCGCCGGTCGGTCAGCGCGTCCTCGGCCGGTCCCGCGATCAGGGTCAGCGGGGTGCGCAGCTCATGGCTGACGCTGGTGAAGAACTTCGTCCTGGCCCGGTCCAGCTCGGCCAGTTCCTCGGCACGGCGCAGCTGGGCGGCCCTGGCTCTGGCGTCGGTGACCGCGGCGGTGAGGTGGTCGGCTGCCAGGCTGAGGTATTCCCGGTAGGGGTCGTCCAGGGCCAGGTAGGGGCTGGCGCCGAGAACGACGACACCGTGCGGGCGGTCTGCTCCGGCGGCTGCCAGCGGCAGGGCCAGCGCCTTGTCCACCACCGCCGGACCGGGCGCCTCCGGGAGGGGGAGCACTCGGTCGCGGAGCAGGGGCTCCAGGCCTGTGCGCGTCTGCGCGCTGTCCGTGGCAAGGGCCCGCCAGATCCAGTCGTCGCCCGCAGCTGTCGGCGCCGTGTGCCCTGGAACGGTCGGCGGAAGGAGCGGCAGCCGCGCGCTTGGCGGCTCGGTGAGTCCGAACCAGGACACCGCACGGGCCGTGACGCCGTCCTCGTCGAGCAGGTAGACCACTCCGAAGGGCACGTCCTCGCGGTGCGTGGCCAGGACGTCCGTCGCGGCCGCGCAGGCCCGTTCCGGGTCGGAGATCTGGGCGGAACGAGCCTGGCCCAGCTCGCGCAGATGACGCAGGCGGCGTGTGCCCAGCACCTGGGTCGTGGTCTCAGCGACGACGGTGAACACCCCGCCCACCGTGCCGTCGGCCTTCGGGATCGCGCTGTAGGCGAAGGTGAAGTACACGGTCTCGTCGAAACCGTGCCGCCTCAGCACCAGCGGCAGGTCCTGGTGGTAGGTCGACTCGCCGCGCTCCAGGACGCCGGTGAGCATGCTGCCGACCACGGGCCACGCGTCGGACCACACGTGCGCGCAGGGCTGCCCCAGAGCCGGGTGCTTGTCGCCCAGAATCGGCACGAAGGCATCGTTGTAGACCATCGCCAGGTCCGGGCCCCACATCACCAGCATCGGAAAGGGCGAGTTGAGGCACACCCCCACAGCGGTACGCAGTTCCGCCGCCCACTCCTGAACCGGGCCGAGCACGGTCTCCGACCACGGAGTCCGCTGCATCAGCGCATTCATCTCGCTGCTCGGGCCGACCGCGAGCAGGCCAGGCGGAAACTGCGGCGAGCCCTGGCGCTCGTGGCCCCCGGACGTCGTCGGCCTCACTGTGGCACCCGCCTTCACCTACACGGTGCCTGGGAGGCGGCGTACAGCCTCGCGTGCGTCCGCCAGGGTGGGGTAGATGTTCAGAATGGCGTCGACGTTGATCAGCTGGAACAGCCGTGCCACCACCGGTGACGGTGCGGCGATCCGCAGGTCGGTGCGCTGGTGCATGAGCATGATCAGTCGCAGGAACGACGAATCGCTGAAGGTGATGCCGCTGGCATCCAGGATCACCACCGGGTGCTGTGCGGCCGCGGTTTCGAGTTCGGCGGTCAGCGGCCCCAGGGTGTCCCCGTCCAGGTCGCCGCGCGGAGCGAGGACCGGGCAGGAGACGGGGGCACCGTCGTCGGTAGACATGCCGTCGATTATGTCGGACAACCGCAGGCTCGCCCACAAGGAGACCCATCTCCGGGGTCGCCGAGGCGGTGAGGTCCGGCCAATCCTTTCTCCGCGGCCATGCGGGCTAGGATGTTTTCGAGCCCGCGACCGCCATTACCGCCGCTTCGGCACGGGACACACTGGGGACTGAAGCAGAAGGGGCGCCGCCGCGCATGGATCTACGGCGAGACACCATCCCAGCCCACTCCACCCTCCGCCTGGACGGCCGGCCCGGATCGGCGGCAGGCGCCCGCGCGCACGCCAGTGACTTCCTCGCCGGCAGCTGCGACCCTCCGCTCAGGTCCGACCAGGTCACCGATGCCCTGATCCTGATCAGCGAGCTGGTCAACAACGCTGTCCGCCACGCACCCGGCCCCTGCGCCCTGGACATCGTCCACGACGGGACCACCCTGGTCATCGCCGTCAGCGACACCGGTGCCGACATGCCCCGCACCCGACTTGGGGACCTTCGCCACGGCACCGGCGGCTTCGGCTGGAACCTGCTCAACAGCCTGGCCAAGGACATCCGCGTCACCGGCTACACGGCAGGCTGGAAGACCGTCATCGCCACCCTCGCGGCCGCCCAGGCGTGATCGCTCGGCCGGCTACCCGACGTCGATCGCGGTCACGACCGGCAAACCGACCGGTGCGTCCTGGTCCGCGTATCCGGCCGCCCGCAAGGCTGAGCGTGCCGCTGCCTGGGCCTGGTCCCCGGCGGCATTCCTGTCCGCCGCGTCGACCTCCAGCCGCAGCGCGAACGTGGACGCGTCCGGGTCCACGCTGAGCAGATCGAGGGTCTCGGGTACGGTGCCGACCTCATCCGGGTCCACGCCCTGCAGTGCGGCCAGGAGGCGAGCCCGTGCCTGTTCTTGCAGGGGATGCTTGAAGGTGCCCGGTACGGTCAGGACGAATTTGCTCATATCTGGCGTGTAGCCAGAGGAGCCGCGCCGAAACACGATCCACTGCTCCATGAGCGGCCGGGAGTCCGTGGGGCGCCTCTGTGCAGACGGCAAGGCATGGCCCTGGCGGTCGGGGGCAGCAGCGTACTGAAGGAGGACGATGACAATGGGTGCTCTTCTGCTGGTCCTGCTGCTCGCCCTGATCCTGGGCGGTGCGGGTTTCGCGATTCATATCCTGTGGTGGGTCGCGGTAATTGTTCTGGTCCTGTGGGTCGTTGGGTTCTTCGCTCGCAGCAGCGGTGGAGGCGGTCGCTGGTACCGATGGTGACCAGGCACACGGCACGGCTCACGCACGGCTTGGGGACACACCACCTGGTGTGTCCGCAAGCCGTGCGTCCGCAGGCGGCACCGGCCGCGACGCGTCTCGGTTCGGCTGTTCCCCGGCGGCGCCAGCGGGTATGGAGGTGCGTGCAGGGGCCGGCGCTGGGCAGCCGACGTGTGACCCGCACGTATCCTCCGGGCACCGCGCCGACCCCTCGTGCGTCGAGAGCCCTGGTCTTCTGTGCCGGGCTGCCTATCATCGCTGCTGGTACCCGTGTCGAGGTGAGGCAGTAAGGATGTTCTCGGTAGATGTCAGGCAAATCGGGCAGGCTTGGGTACTCGGCCTGCGGGGTGAGCTGGACTTCCATAGTGCTGTCCAGCTGCGAGAGGCGGTGGACACGCTGCTCGGCGAACAGCAGCCGCTGCTGATGGTGATCGATTGCGCCGCCCTCGAATACTGCGACTCGACCGGCATCACCGGCCTGATCAAGGTGCACCAGCGGCTGTCCGCGAGCGCGGGCGTCCTGCGCCTGGCCGCGGTTCCCGGTTCGGTGGCGCGGGTCTTCGCGCTGACGGGTCTGGCAGAGTTGATCGCCGTGCATGACACGGCACAGGAGGCGCTGTTGGCCGATGCCGGCGAATAGGGGGCACCACGACCGGGACCAAGCGACCCTGGTACACGTGGCGAGCGAGAGGCAGCAGGCGATGACGGCCCGCGTTCCCCGACAGCCGCCTGGGCCGGCCACCAACCCGGCACCCGACAGCGGAGCGGAACACGACCTCCGGGCCTTGTTCGGCCAGTCCAGTGCCGTGTTCGCCTCCTTGGCGGGTCCCGCGCACGTGGTGGAGGCGGCGAACGCCGCCTTCTTCGCGTCGATCGGCGGTGCGGAGCGCGCGCGCACCGGTGTGCCGATCGGCCAACTGATGCCCGAGCTCGCCGAACAGGGCTTCCTCGCACTGCTGAACCGGGTCTACCGCACGGGTGAAGGCCACACCGCACGCGACGCACGCGTTCTGCTGGGCAGCGGCGCCGCCGTGCGGGAGGCATTCTTCGACTTCAGCTACGAGCCCCGCCTCGACGCCGGCGACAACGTGGTGGGTGTGCGCGTCATCGGAGTGGAGACCACCCAGGTCAAGCAGGCGCAGCGACCGGCGCGGGTCATCGCCGCCCTCACCGACGCCGTGCGCGACTTCACCGGCGGCACCGACACGGACGACGACCAGGCCGCCCTGGTCCTGACCGCTACCCGTCGACGTGGATCACAGCCGGCGTGAGGCGCGGCCCGCGCACCTCGCATCCGGCCCATCCGTGAGAGGCTTCGACAGGAGCTGGCCGGCACCGACGCCGCCCGCGCCGTCGCCTACCTGGACGCCGCCGCGTTGGCCCGCCGCCCAGGACGCCTGCTCCCCGCCTGGCAGGACCGCATCGCCGAGGGTTTCGCCAAGGGGACGGCTCCGCCCCCGCTTCGACCAGAACGGCGGGCGCGGCCTCCAGCACCGCATGCAGGGTCCCACGCAGGTCGGTCTGGACAGCGGAGTGCTACTGCTCCGGAGACGCGAGCAGGCTGCTGTCCAGGTGGTCGACCAGCTCCGCTGTGTCCTGGTAGACAGCGTCAGCACCGGCATCGAGGAGTTCAGCCCGGCTCACCCCGCCCGACAGCACGCCGATGCAGCGCACACCCGCGCGATGGGCTGCTTTCACGTCCCACGGAGTGTCGCCGATGAACACCGCCCGCCCGGCTTGGCCGCCGACCTTCGCCAGTGCCTGTTCGACCAGGTCGGGGGCCGGCTTGGCGGTGTCCACATCATCCGCGTTCACCGCGTCGGTGATGGCGTCTTCCGCGTCGAGCGCCTTGCGCAGGGCGTGCAGCTCGTCCTCCTTGGCCGAGGTCGCCAGGACCACGGCCCACCCCCGCTCCGCGCACGCGTGCAGGAGCCGGGCGGCGCCCGGCAACGGCTGCAGCACGGGCCAGTGGGCGGCGTACAGGGCACTGTGGACGTCGGCGAGCTCACTGTCGCGATCCTTGTCACGGTCCGGGCCCAGCAGCCGCTCCAGGAGTTGTGCGGTCCCCAGGCCGACCGCACGGTGCACGCGGGCCATCGGAACAACGTGCCCCGCTTGGCGCAGTGCCTCCCACCAGGTCACGGCGTGCAAGTAGGACGTGTCGACCAGGGTTCCGTCGACGTCGAACAGGGCAGCGGCAGGTGCGGATGATTGCGTCATGGTGTCCTTCTCCCCCTGTTGCTCAGCGCGATACCCAGTGTGAAGCACCGCAGGTGGTGTTCCGCCTGACCAGAAGGTCGGGGCCCGGCTCCATCCCGTCCGCGTCCGGGCGAGGAGTTCCATGCCGTTGTCTCATGAAGGTCTGCTGCTGGGGCTGTTGCCGGGGCGGGGAACAGTCAGGGTTCGATACCGATCCCCTGTCCATCGGGTGAGATGTCCTCAGGCGGGTCGGACAGGTGTCCACAGTCGTGCAAGGCCCGTCCCAGGACGACACCGGCGGTGTTGTCGGCCGCCATCTGGTCACTGGCCTGCACCGTGCAGGCGAAGGTGTAGGTGGGCGGCTCCGGATCAGGGGTGAAGGTCTGGCTCTTCGCGTCGACCTTGGCCCCGTGCGTGGACAGTGACTCCTCGATTTGGACGATCGCCTCGTCCGACAAGTCCTGGGAGAACTCGAAACTGCTCTTGCCCGTGAACTCAGCCATCGCAACCGTACCGCCCTTCTAGGTAGATGCAGTCCTGGGGACGACAACCGCGCCTGCGGGACTGCACATGCAGGGACGGCGGGTGGGGTTGGTTCACAGGGCGTCGCGGACCTTGTCGACCATCGCGGCGAACGGCCCCGTCACCTTCTGCGCGGCCGGCGATCCGGCCGCGGAGGCATGCGGGTGGGTGGGAGCCGACTCTTCGGCCTTCAGCAGCCGCTTGCCCATCTTCTGCCGCTCCTCGACCGAGCACTGGGCCTGGACGGCGGGGAACTCCTCGCGTTCCTCGTGCTCGGCGTGCGCCAGGACCGCCTTCTCGAACTGCGCGAACTTCGAGGCGAACTCCTGGCCTGTGACATCGAGCTTCTCCAGCTCCGTCAGGACCTCGTTCGCCTCCTTCTCCTCCGCGTTGCGCGCGTCGGTGACCTGCTCTCCCGCGGCCTTGGCCGAGACCGGGCGCAGCACGACCTCCTCGCCGGTCTCGTGGGCTGCCAGCAGCTGCCGCAGCTCGTCGAACGCGGCCTGCTTCGCGTCGCCGGTGGCGGCGTCCACCTTCGCGCACAGGTCCTTGACCCGGGCGTGCTGCCCGAGCAGAACCAGGATCACGTCCGGGTCGGGGTCGGTGATTGCCGGGCTGAGGGTCCGGTCGCTCATGGTCGTACCTCCAAAAAGCGGACGATGTGATGCGTCTGGCGCGTACCCGCGACCGGCACGGCGATGCCACCCAGACAAGGAGTGCCGCTGCCGGGCAGCACGGGAGCGGCACCGGCACTGCCACCGGGGTGGCAGGATGTCGGCCCATTCGCATCACCGCCAGCCTCCCGCCCTACGCGCCCGTGAGCACGGGCAGTACCACCATCCGGGGCCGCGGCCTCGCCGCACTCAACGGTCGCCCACGCAAAAACGCTCGGCTGGGAAACCCCAGCCGAGCGTCTGCGTCACCTACTCGCGGCCTCACCAACACGACCACGTGCTGCAACGCCCCAGGGAAACCGCCGTGACGCGGCTATGCCTTGTGTTGCATCGAGCGGCGGGCGGGGTTGCCTTGCTGGTCGGCCTTGGGGTCCTTCTCCTCGGCCTTGGCGCGTACGCCGTCCTGGACGCGGCGACCGATGTCGGGGTCGATGTGTGTCCAGTACTCGAAGGAACGCTTCAGGACGGGCTCGGTGACCCCGTTCAGGAGGTGGCCGACCACGTTGTCGACGAGGCGGGTGCGGGCGTCGTCGTCCAGGATGTCGCGCACGAGAGTTCCGGCCTGGCCCCAGTCGTCGTCCTCGGAGTGATCGACGTAGGCCGTGCGCGTGATCTCTCCGCTCACCTGCCAGCTCGGCGGGGTGCCGAACCGGGCGGTGTCGGCGGCGGGGCCGCCCTTGGAGTTGGGTGCGTATACCGGGTCGGTGGTCTTTCGGTACGCCATCGCCCCGTCCTTGGAATAGGTGTGCACCGGGACGGTGGGCGCGTTGACGGGCAGTTGCTGGTAGTTCGCGCCGATGCGGTGTCGGTGGGCGTCGGCGTAGGCGAACAGCCGCGCCATCAGCATACGGTCGGGGCTGGGGCCGATACCGGGCACGAGGTTGTTGGGCTGGAAGGCTGCCTGTTCGATCTCGGCGTGGTGGTCGGTGGGGTTGCGGTCCAGCGTCAGGCGGCCGACCTCGATGAGCGGGTAGTCGCTGTGCGGCCATACCTTGGTCAGGTCGAACGGGTTGAACCGGTAGGCGGCGGCGTCCTCGTCCGGCATGACCTGGACGTACATCGTCCAACTGGGGGACTGGCCGTCACGGATGTGCTCGAACAGATCGCGTGTGTGGTAGTCGGTGTCAGCGGCCGCCATCTGGTCTGCTTCGTGCTGGGTGAAGTACTCGATTCCCTGGTCGGTCTTGAAGTGGTACTTGACCCAGGAGCGCCGGCCCTGCTCGTTGATCCACATGTAGGTGTGGGAGCTGTAGCCGTTCATGTGCCGCCACGTCCGGGGGATTCCCCGGTCTCCCATGAGCCAGGTCACCTGGTGGGCGGACTCGGGGGAGAGGGTCCAGAAGTCCCACTGCATATCGTGATCGCGCAGGTTGTTGTCGGCCCGGCGCTTCTGGGACCGGATGAAGTGCTGGAACTTCATCGGGTCCTTCACGAAGAACACCGGGGTGTTGTTGCCCACCATGTCGTAGTTGCCCTGCGAGGTGTAGAACTTCAGGGCGAAGCCGCGCGGGTCCCGCCAGGTGTCCGGGCTTCCGCGCTCGCCGGCCACTGTCGAGAAGCGGGCCAGCACTTCGGTGCGGACACCCGGCTGGAAGACGGCCGCTTTCGTGAAGGCGGACACGTCCGCTGTCACTTCGAAGTGGCCGAAGGCGCCGCTTCCCTTGGCATGGGGCTGCCGCTCCGGGATGCGTTCCCTGTTGAACTGGGCCATCTGCTCGATCAGGTAGCCGTCCTGCAGCAGTAGCGGGCCGTCCGGCCCTACTGTCAACGAGTGCTCATCGCTTTCGACGGGGGTGCCTGAATCGGTGGTGGTGGCCGGGGCGTCAGTCATACAATCCGCCTCCCAATGAGTGCGACGGGATGGCGTCGAGCCACCCCTACGACCG
>FSYA01000136.1_pt1 | contig 16747 bp, 9 predicted proteins | sample 1638301 | NCBI WGS metagenome assembly FSYA01 (sample SAMEA3914788, study PRJEB12502) | metagenome | biome: forest; material: soil | place: Canada | collected 2011-07-03 | depth 0.1 m | reverse complement strand
GCGTCGTGGTCGGCGAGGTGCACGACAACAACGAGGCGATGGCGGTCCCGGCCAAGGTGCCGCTGGGCCGGGTCCGGGTGAAGTTTCCGGGCATGTCCGACGCCTTCGTCAGCGACTGGGCGCCGTGCGCCGCCCCGATGGCCGGGCCGGGCCGGGGCTTCTTCGCGCTGCCGGAAAAGGGTGACCAGGTGCTGGTCGCCTTCGAGCACGGCGATCTCTCCCAGCCGTACGTCATCGGCAGCCTGTGGAACGCCGCCGCCCGCCCGCCCGCCACGAACGCGGACGGGACGAACAGCCAGCGCGTGATCAAGAGCCGGGCCGGCCATGTGATCACCTTCGACGACACGGCGGGCGCCGGGAAGCTGACCATCCAGGACAGCTCCGGGAGCTCGATCACGCTGAACGCGGCGGATGGCTCCATTACCATCGCGGCCCGGGGCGACCTCAGCATCACGTCCGGCGGCGACCTTGCGATCCAGGCGGCCGGCCAGGTCAGCCTCGGGGCGGCTGAGGGGGCGACCAAGATCACTATGACCGAGCAGCAGGTGGACGTCACATGACGGGCCGGGGGACAGGCCGATGAGCGATCAGGTGTACGGCAACGGGCTGGCGTACCCCTTGCAGCTGGGCGCCCAGGGGCTGGGCCAGGCCGCGGGCCGGGCCAGGATCGAGCAGTCGATCCGGATCATCCTCGGCACCCAGTACGGCGAGCGGGTGATGCGGCCGCGGTTCGGCGGCAACCTCAAATCCCTCGTGTTCGCGCCGAACAATGCGTCCACCGCCAACCTGGCCCGCTACTACGTGACCGACGCGCTGAACCAGTGGGAACCGCGCATCGACGTGCTCGGCGTCACGGTCACTAACGACAACCTGGCCCGGGTCCTGCTGATCGACATCCAGTACCAGCTGCGGGCCACAGGCGATGCGCACAACCTCGTCTACGTGCTCAACCTGGAGGGTTCGCTGTGACGTTCGAATCTAGCCGCGGGCGGATCATCCCGCCGGACCTGGACGACCGGACGTGGCAGGACCTCGTCGATGAGATGACGGGGCTCATCCCCAAGTACGCGCCGCAGTGGACCGACCGCAACCCCAGCGACATCGGCATCGCGCTGATCGAGTTGTTCGCCTGGCTCGCCGAGACCGTGATCTACCGGCTGAACCAGGTTCCCGACCTGAATTACATCAGGTTCCTGAACCTGCTCGGCATCACCCGGGACCCGGGCGCGCCCGCGTACACCTACCTGACGTTCACCTCCGGCGCCGGGACCGTGCTAGTGCCCGCGGGCACCCGGGCCCAGACCGCCGCCCAGCAGGGCCAGCCCGCGGTCGTGTTCGAGACCGACGACGACCTGACCGTGCTCGCAACCACGCTCCAGGCCGCCGTGGCTATCGGGCCCTACCCGGCCGGCGCGGCCGCCAGCCAGTACCAGAACGTCTCCGGCACCCTGATCGGCCCGCCGACGGGCAAGTACCTGATCGAGGTCCCCTCCGGCCAGACCGTGCTGATCGGCCTGGGCTTCGACCAGCCGGTCAGCGATCCGGTCCAGATCGGCCTGCAGCTCTACCTCCCAGCCGCCGATCCCAGCCAGGTGTCGCTGGCCTGGGTGTACTCTCGGGGCGCCGCGGAGCCGATGACATGGCCCGTGGTCCCGTCGGCGGACGACGGGACGGCCTCGCTGCAGCACGACGGGAGCGTGCGGCTGCCGCCGCCGCCCGGCTGGGCGGCCCAGCCCGCCGCGGGGCAGCCCCCCGCGGACGCGTGGACGACGGTCACGGCCAGCGATCCCGGCGCAGCGGTCGCCGGCTCGCTGTACTGGCTCGGCCTGCGGCTGACCAACCCGGCCGCCGACCCCGCCGCTCCGCCCCTGGCCATCGGCATCGACCGGCTGCTCTTCAACGCCACGCTGGCGCGGACCGCGCTGACGGTCCGCAATGAGGCCCTCGGGCCGAGCACCGGCACCCCGTTCCAGGTCTTCCAGCTGCAGAACCGGCCGCTGTTCCGCCGCCCGGGCAGCGGGCCGCCCTACGCCGACCTGGAGGTGCAGGTCGGCACCGGCAGCCCGGTGAGCTGGCAGGACTGGACGCTGGTCGACGACCTGCCCGCCACGGCCGGCGACTTCTACCTGGCCGATCCCGTCACCGGCGAGATCGTGTTCGGCAACTATGACGACCAGGCCAGCGGCCAGGCCGACGGCCTGGCCGCCGTGGGCCACGGTTCGATACCGCCCGCCGGCAGCCAGGTCCAGGCCGCCCGCTACCGGTACGTTTCCGCGGGCGCCGCCGGAAACGTGGCGCCCGCTCAGGTGACCGTGTTCGGGGTGCCGGTCCCCGGCATCACGAACGTGACGAACCTGGGGCCGGGGCTGGACGGAGCCGACGAGGAGCCGATCGAGGACACTCTCCGCCGCGCCCCGGAAGAGCTGAAGATCCGCGACCGGGCGGTCACCGCGGACGACTACGAGTTCCTGGCCCGCGAGGCCAGCAACGATGTTGCTGTCGTGCGCTGCCTCACCCCGCGCCTGCAGGCCGCCGACGCCCCGGGGCCGGCCCCGGCGGCCTGGCAGAAGGGGGACCCGTGGACGTTCGGCGGCATCATCCGGGCCCCCGGCAACGTCAACCTGATCATCGTGCCCGATCAGGGCGCATCCGTGGCCCAGCCGGTGCCCACCCAGGACCTCATCCGCGCGGTCAGCGCCTACCTGGAGCCCCGCCGGGAAGTCACGGCGCACCTGCAGGTCCTCGGCCCGAGGTATCTCCCGGTCATCGTGAGCGTCGCGCTGGTGCTGTGGCAGGAGGCGCTCCAGGCCGGCGCAGACCAGGCCAAGGTGGCGGCCGATACCCTGGGCCGGATCCAGGCCTTCCTGCATCCGACCCAGGGCGGCCCGGCCGGCGCCGGGTGGCAGGTCGGGCAGTCCGTGCTGACCTCCGACCTGTTCCAGGCGATCACGCCATCGGAAGACATCGGCTACATCTCCACGCTCCAGATCAGGCCCGACACTCCCGTCTACCATTTCCCGCCGCTCAATCCCACCGGGACCGCCGCCAACTGGAACGGCGCCGCCGAGCGGCCGTTCCCGCTCTCCGCGTTCGGGGCCTCGGTGCGGGTCGCCGACTACGAGCTGGTCTGCCCGCCCGCGGACGCGCTGCACCAGATCACGTTCACTGTGACGCCGATGTGAGCGCGCCGGACACGCCTTCGGAGGCGGGCAGCGGGACCGGGCCGAGCAGCTACCTGAAGTACCTGCCGCCGGTCCTGTGGCAGGACGAGCCGGCCGCACCGCAGTTCTCGCTCGGCGCCATGCTGCGCATCTTCGAGAAGATCCTCACGGGCATCCCGGATGACGTCAGCGCGCCGCACGACGCGATCACCGCCCAGATAGCCCGCATGGACCGGCTCCTCGGTCCCTGGACTACGCCGGGCGATTTCCTGCCCTGGCTGGCCTCGTGGGTCGCGCTAGAGTTCCCGGAGCTGCAGGGCAGCCAGCTCTGGGATGAGTACCAGCGGCGCAAGGTCACCGCGGAGATCGCCCGGATCTACCGGCAGCGCGGCACCAAGGCCGGGCTGGGCACCTACCTCAGCCTGTACGCGGTGGGCAGCACGCGTCCCCGCGTTGCCATCGACGAGGGTATCCGGCTGCTCCTCGTGGACCCGGCCGCCGGCGCCGTCGCGGCCGTGACCGGCCTGGTCTCGCAGGGCCCGGCGGTGCAGGGCAGCACGGTCAGCGTGCCGGGCATGGCCCGGCCGTGGTGCGTCGCGGTCAGCTCGGACGGCAGCCTCCTGGTCGGGGACACCGCGGTGCCGGCCGGCGCGCCGGTGCCGCTGACGAACTGCGTGTGGCACCTGGATCCGGTCGGCCGCTACGACCTGGCCGGGGCCCCGCCCCGCCCGCAGCCGGTCGCGGCGGGCACGCTCCCGCTCACCAGCGTCGTGGCCCTGGCCGTGCGGCCCGCGCAGGGGCCGGCGCCGGAAACGCTCTACGTGCTGGACCGCCCCGGCCGGCTCTACGCGGTCCCCGCCCCGTTCCCGGCCAGCCCGGCGGTGCAGGTCACCTCGCTGGCCACGCCGGGCGCGGCGCTGTGGCCCGTGGCCATGGCTGTCGACCCGGGCAACGGCGACCTGCTGGTCCTGGACCGCGGGCCGCAGCCGCCCGAGCCCGCCGCGCCCCAGGTAATCACGATTCGGCCGGCTCCGCTGACCGTGACGCGGACCGCGCTGCACACCGTCACCGAGCCGCTGTCGCTCCTGGCGCAGCCAGACGGCAGCCTGCTGATCGGCGACGGCGGCGACCAGGCTCCGGCCACCGCCGCCGGGTTCCCGGGCAACCTGGTGCGGGTTGACCGCGGGGCCGCGGCCTGGACCGAGACCGCGCTGCTGCCCGCGGGCAACCCGCTGGCCGCGCCGACGGGCATCGCCCGGGCGAGTGACGGGCAGCTGTACGTCCTCGACGCGGGGGTGAAACCGTTCTCCCCGTCCGACAACCCGTTCATCTGCGCGGTCGCCCAGGACGCGGGCATCTTCCGGGTCGACCTGGACGCCGCCCCGGCGGCGGCGCAGATCACCGGGCCCGCGCCGTTCGTCTACCCGACCGGCCTGGCGGCGGCCGGGGACCGCCTCGTGGTCTGCGATCCCGGCCAGCCGGAGGTGGCCGGCCTGCAGGCGTACTCCTCCCGGGTGCGGCCGTTCCAGTTCGATGTGGTCATCCACTTCGCTGACTCCCGCCTGCCGCCGGACCAGCCGGGCCGCCAGCTCGTGCTGAGCCAGGCCGTGGGCAACATCAGCAGCATCATCGAGGACCAGAAACCGGCCCATACGAAATGGAACCTGATTACCTCCATCTTCTAGCGGCCCCGGGCCTGGCCCGGGCTCAGCAGGCCGGGAACGGCCTGCGGTAAAGGAGCGCTCATGACTGACGGCGCGGTGATGCGCACGGAGTACTGGAACATCAGCACCGGAACCGTGCGCACCGGGCCCACCGGGCACGGCGAGAGCCTCACCGACATGGAGAACTACCTGCTGCCCATGGACCGGGCCCGCGGCTCCGGGCTGTATTCCTGGGGCGTCGCGGACGGGCTGGCCGTCCAGGGGACGGCCGGGGCGCCGGGCGTGACCGTAATGCCGGGCACCGCCCTGGATGCTTCTGGCCGGCTCATCATGCTGCCCGCGGGCGGCACGGTGATCGTCGACCCGACCGTGGACCCGGCGCAGGTTTCAGACGTGCCGACCGTGCCCGTCGGCGCGACCGGCGTCAGCCTGCCGACCGCGGGCGCGGCAGCCGACAGCCTGCTGACCCTGACCTGGCGTGAGGCCGAGGCCGACGGCAGCCTGGCCAACGCGCCGGTGCTGCTGCACGCCCCCTGGCTGCGGCTTATCCCGGCGGCCGGATTCGCGGACGACGGCGGCCAGGTCGTGCTCGCGGCCGTGCAGCTGGACGGGGCCGGCAATCTCGTGGGCCTGTCCGCCGGCTCCCGGCGCCCGGTCGGGATACCCGCCGGCCGCCTCGAGCTCCGGGTGCCCCGGCTGCAGGCCGCGGCCGCGCCGGCCGCCGGCCAGGCCGTCGCTGACCAGGCCGCGGCTGAGCTGACCGTGAGCCAGGACGGGAGCGTGGCGCTCTCCCTGCTGTCCCAGCCCGCGCCGGTCACGGCGCTGGCGATCGACGGGCAGGCCGGCGACGTCACGCTGTCCGGCTCGCTCACCACCGTCTCCGCGCTGCGGCTGCTGTCGGTCCTGGCGCTGCGGACCTATGAGATGTCCGCCGACCCGGGCGGCAGCTGGGCCGTCTCCGACACGACCGCGAACGCCGACCGCCTCGTGATCGACCCGACGGGGAATGTGGGCATCGGCGTCCCCGCCGGGCAGGCCAAGCGGATCGTCCATGTCGAGGGCACAGAAGTGCACAGCGGCGGCGCGGGCGCCGGGTTCTCGTTTGCCGACCGATCGGTCGGGAGCGTGGTGGACAACCCGGCCAACGGCGAACGGTGGATCTGGTACGCCCAGGACGGCACCGCGCGGCTGTGGTCCGGTTCCGACCAGCTCACCGTGTCCAGCGAGATTCCCGGCGACAATACCGGCCTCACCGTCGGCCGGCGGATGCGGGTCCAGCAGGGGTCGGACCCGGCGGACCCGTCCGCCGGGATCTGGTTCCAGCAGCGGGGATCGGGCGACATCGCGTTCGTCGGCATGCTGGATGACGAGCGCGTCGGCTTCTACGGCGCCAGCGGCGCCGGCTGGGGCCTGACCATGGATGCCATCACCGGAGAAGTGCAGTTCGATAACAACTTCGGTCAGCCCAACGGCTCGTCCACCCTGTCGCTGTTCGGCTCGCGGATCGGTGACACCGGCGGCGGCGTCCTGTTCATCCGCAGCGGCGGCGGCGTCGTGGCCTTCGACGGGGCAGACAGCGTCGGCATCAACACCCAGACGCCGCAGTCGTCGCTGGACGTGCTGGGCACCGGCACCGCCATCACGGGCCGGGCGGGCGGTGCCGTATCCACCATCGGCGTGCACGGGACCGGGTATATCGGGCTGCAGGGCGAGGGCCAGTTCGGCATGATCGCTACCGGCAGTGTCCAGGCCGGCACATTCAACGGGCGGGTCCAGGTCACGGCCGACCTGACCGTCGGCGGCAGCATCCGGAAGGGCGGCGGCGGCTTCCGGATCGACCATCCCGCCGACCCGGCCGGCAAGTACCTGTCGCATTCCTTCGTCGAGTCGCCCGACATGCTGAACGTCTACGCCGGCACCGCCGTCACCGGCGACGGCGGCACGGCCACCGTCGCCCTCCCGGACTTCTTCGAGACCCTCAACCGCGAGCACCGCTTCCAGCTCACCCCGGTGGGCGAGCTGGCGCTGGCCACGGTAGACGGCCCGGTGCAGGAGAACTGCTTCACGATCCGCACCGACCGGCCCGGGGTCACGGTGTGCTGGCAGGTGACCGGCGTGCGGCAGGACAAGTGGGCGCAAGCGCACCGGATCCCGGTCGAGGAGGACAAGCCGGACGACGAGCGGGGCCGCTTCCTGCACCCCGACCTGCACGGGCAGCCAGCGGACCGAGGTGTCCTGGGCGCTCCCGCCGAGATGACCGAATGCCCAGGAGGGTGATGGCTGTGATCGATCAGGTTCAGGCCCGGCTGGCCACGCTGCGGCAGGAGTACCAGGCCGGTGAGGAGCAGCTGCGTGACCTGGCCCGGCGCGAGCTGGCGCTCCGGGAGACGATGCTGCGCATCGCCGGCGCGATCCAGGTCCTGGAGGAAGTACTGAGCGCCGCGCCGGGAGCCGGGCCTGCCCCGGGCACGGCGGCCCCGGACGCGGCAGCGCCCGACGCGCCAGCCTCGGACACCGTGGCCCCTGGCCCGGCTGCGGCCGGGCCGGACCGCCGCGGCGCCGGCCAGCCCGGCGTGCTGACAGTGCCGTGACGCCGGCCGCCGGCACCTGATACCCCACCGCCCAGCCCCGGGAGTGCCCGTGAACAGCCTGCCCCTGATCCGCACCGAATACCGGAACACCAGCACCGGCACCGTCCGCACCGGCGACACGGCCCACGGCGAGAGCCTTACCGACGTGGAGAGCTATCTCCTGCCGCTGGCCCAGATGCAGGCCTCCGGCTTCTACACCTGGGGCGTCCTGGACGGGCTCACCGTCGGCGCGGTGACCGGCCAGGCTGGCCTCACGATCTCGCCGGGGCTGGCCCTGGACCAGACGGGCCATATCATCGCGCTCGCCGACGGCGGGTCCGCGGTGCTCGACCCCGCCCCCGACCTGACCCAGACCCAGAACATCACCGTCGTCCTGGTACCCGGCACCGGCGTGACCCTCAGCACGGCCGGCCAGAGCGGTGCCTGTCTGCTGACCCTGACCTGGCTGGAGGTGGTCCGGGACAGCGATGCGGGCAGCGCGCCGGTCTTCTTGCACGCCCCCTGGCTGCGGCTCGCGGCGGCGGCCGGCTTCCAGGACGACGGCAGCCAGGTGATCCTGGCCCAGGTCACCCTGGACGACAACGGGCTCGTCATCGCCCTGACCGCAGCGGGGCCGGCGGGCGCCCCGGCCGCGCCGGGGCGGCATGGTCCGTCCGCCCAGGCGGCCGGGGTCACGTTCAGCTCCGCCGGGCTGACCACCACGGCGGCCGGGCTGTCAGTCGGCGGGGCCACCGCCGGCCAGCTGACCGCCTCCGATGCGAGCACGCTCCGGCTGGCCGTGAGCGATCCGGCGGGGGTGCTCGAGCTGGCCGCGGGCCAGGGACCCGGCTCCGGCGTCAACGTGTCCGCCGACCGGCTGTCCGTGCAGGCCGCATCGGACGCCCAGGACAGCCGCGGCATCCAGCTGGATGCCACGACGTCCACGGTGACCGCGGGCACGCTGCAGCTCGGCGCGCAGTCCGGGGTGTCGCTGGGCACGGGGCCGGCCGCGGGGACGGCCGCGGTTACCGCAGACCGGCTGACCGTACGGGCCGGTGACGGCACCGACCGGATCAGCCTGGACGGCAGCACGTCGACCGTGAGCGCGGCCGCGGTCCAGTTCGGCGGCGCCGTCACCGTGACGGCGGGGGCCGCGGGCGTGCTGGCCCTGTCCGCGTCCGCGGGGCCAGCGCAGCTCGGCGTCGGCACGCTCACCCCGCGCAGCGCGCTGGGAATCCGGGGCACCAGCAGCTCCGAGGAGCTGATCAGCTTTGAGGACGCTGGCGGTGTCACCCGCTGGCATCTCAACCAGAATGCGGGCGGTCAGCCGGGCCTGAACTTCGCGGAGACAGGCGTCGCTGACGGGCGGCTTTTCCTGCAGCCGCACGGGAACGTCGGGATCGGCACCACCACGCCAGCATTCACGCTTGACGTGCACGGGACCGTGTGCGCCCAGCAGTTCTGCAACCCGTCGGACCTGCGGCTCAAAAGCGACGTCACGCCGCTCTCTGACGTCCTCGGCCGCCTCGCCGGGATCCGCGCCGTACGCTACCGGCCCGCCCGCGCGCTCGACGCCGGGCAGCGGCAGATCGGCGTGCTGGCCCAGGAAGTGCAGGAGGCCTTTCCTGAGCTTGTCCTGGAGACGGAACCGGACGGCTGGAAGGCCGTGGATTACGCGGGACTATCCGGGGTGCTGCTCGGAGCAGTCCACGAGCTGCTGGCCGCCAGCACTGCCCTGGCCGGCCGGCTGACCGAGCTGGAGCAGCAGATGGCGGCCGGCCCGTCCGCCGGGCCCGGGTCACGGCCATGACCCGCCCGGCTGAGTACCGCCCCGGGCCCGCGCCGTGGCCCGACAATCCCTGGCTGACCGAGCCCGACGAGTTCGATCTCGATGTCCGCTGGGGAGAGCTCGATCGGGGCGCTGCTGACTTCGGCTACCTGCCGACAGCGCGCGAGCAGCCCGGCGAGACCTGCGATACGCACGCGGCCACCTGCCCGGCCACCTGCCACGGCACCTGCCCGCCGACCTGCGCGGCCACCTGCGCCGCCACCTGCCACAGCACCTGTGCGGAGACTTGCCGCGCAACCTGCGCCGAGTTCGACACGTGCGGGCCGACGTGTGCCGGGACGCACTGCTTCACCTGCCGTTCCGGCTGCCGGACGCCGTGAGCCAGCCGGCGCCCGGCCGGCCGGGCGGAGAGGGCGCAGCCGCCGCGACGGCCGTCAGCACGGTGGCCGGGCAGATGGCCGGGCAGCTGGCCGACCCGCGGCTGCTGGCGCGCGCCCCCAGCCCCTCGCCGGCGGGCGGGCCGGGCTGGCGGCCCGGCAGCCTGGCTCAGGGTCATCCGGGCGCGGCCGTGCTCTGCGCCGCCTTGGACCAGGCCTTCCCCCAGTCGGGCTGGGACCGGGTCGGCCATCAGCACCTGGCCGCCGCGGCCGCTGCCGTCAGCCCGCACGACAGCTCGCTGTTCTCGGGAATGGCCGGGCTGGGCTTCGCCGCGGTCCTGCTGGCCGCTGGCCGCCCCCGGTACGAACGGGTCCTGCGGCAGGTAGATGAGGCCATCGAGGCACCGCTGGACCGGACGCTGCAGCGGCTGGCAGCACCCGGGTGCCGGGTCAGCGAGTTCGACCTGGTGTCCGGGCTGACCGGGACCGGCGTCTACCTGCTGGCCCGGCACCAGGCTCAGCTCGCCCAGCCAGGCGCCGCGGCGGGACAGCCGCACCGCGCGATGACCGGGGCGATGCTGGAACGGCTGCTCGGGGGGCTGGCCGGGCTGCTGGCGGCGCCCGGCCAGCCACGGCGCTGGCACACCCCGGCTGAGCTGACCTCTGGCCCGCTGCGGCAGAGCTTCCCGCGCGGCCTGCACAACTGCGGCCTGGCGCATGGCGCGCCCGGCCCCCTCGCCCTCCTGTCGGTGGCCCTGCTCGCCGGCATGCGGGTGCCCGGTGCGGCCGACGCGATCCACGCCACGGCCAGCTGGCTGGCCGCAAACCAGACGGGGACAGCCCGGGAACCGGACTGGCCAGACGGGGTCGCGCTCGAGGGCCGCCCGCCGCCGGCCGCCCCCGGCCCGGGCCGGGCGGCGTGGTGCTACGGCACGCCCGGGGTCGCCCGGAGCCTGTGGCTGGCCGGCCGGGCGGTGGCCGAGCGCCGCTGGCAGGACCTGGCGGCACGCGCGATCCGCGCGGTCGCGAGCCGCCCGCTGACCGGGTGGGGACTGAGCGGCCCGGGCTTCTGTCACGGCGAGGCCGGGCTCCTGCAGGTACTGCGCAGATTCGCGGCCGACCTGGGCGACCCGGCGATCGCCGCCGCGGCGGCCCGGCTGACCACGCGGCTGGCCTCCCGGTTCGACCCGGCCGCGCCGTTCGGCATCCGGGTCGCCGACCCCGATGGTGTCCTGACCGACCAGCCTGGCCTGCTGGACGGGGCCGCCGGCATCGCGCTCGCCCTGCATCCGCTGCCGGAGGCCGGCCCGGCATCGCTCCCGGCCTGGACGCCCTGGGACCGGGCGTTCCTGCTCGCATGACGCCAGCTGCCGCTTCGGCTGACCAGCGCCGTCCCGCGCCGCGGGACGGCAGGCAGGCGCGCGATCGCAGCCTGTACCGACCGCTGACCGGCCTGGTGGTCCGCGCCCCGCTGCTGCCCGCGGCAGACTACCGGCAGGCGGGCGACGCCGCGGCCGCCGCGGCCCGCGCATGGGCCGACCCGGCCGTCCGGTTCGCGGTGACCGTGGCCAGCCCCGACCTGGCGGCCGCGCTGTCACCGCCGGGCGGCATCGCCCGGTCATCCCCCCGGGCCCGCGCCGCCCTGCAGCGTTATCTCATCCGGGCGTGCCTGCGGCCGACTCCGTTCGGGGGCTTCGCCGCGGCCGCCGTCGGCCACTGGGCGGACCGCACCAGCCTGCGCATTGCGCCGGGTCCCTGGCCGGCCAGGATCCGACCGGACATGAGCTGGCTGACCGCCATTACCCAGCAGCTGGCGCAGGACCCGGCCTACCGGCCCGGGCTCCGGGTCTTCGCCAATACCTGCGCCTTCGAGAGAGACGGCCGGCTGTACCTGAGCGGCCTCGGCCCCGGCGGCAGGCATGACGCCGCTGACCTGTCGGTGCGGGCCACGCCCGTGGTCCGGCGCGTCCTCCTGCGCGCGCGGGCCGGCGCCCGGCTGGAGGAGCTGAAGCAGGACATGCTGACGTCGTGGGCGCGCGCAACTCCCGTCCAGGCCGACCGGCTGCTCGCCGAGCTCTGCGAGCATCAGCTCCTGGTGCCTGCCCTGCGCCCGTCACTCACCAGCGATCCGCTCGGCCACGTGATCGGCCAGCTGGACACCGTGCCCGCCGCAGCCCGCACCACCGCCCGGCTCAGCGTCATCGGCGCGGAATGCGCGCGGGTGGCCGCGGCCGGGCCGGCGACCACCGCGCTGACCACCCTGCGCAGCCAGATGCGCGAGCTGGCCGAGTCGCTGGGGGCCGGGCAGCCCGCCGGGCGCCGAGACACGCTCCAGGTGGACTCCGCCCTGCCGCTGCTAGCCGCCGGGGTAAGCCGGCAGATCGCCGAGGAGGCAGCGGGCGCCGTCGACATCCTGCTCCGGCTGCACCCGGCGCCTCATGCCGAGCGGCTCGCTGACTACCGGGCCGCGTTCCACCGCCGCTACGGCAACGACCGGCGGGTCCCGCTGCCCGAGCTGCTCGACCCCCGCTTCGGCCTCGGGCCGCCCGGCCACCGCACGGAGCACCCTCCAGCCCGAGGAGCTCGCCAGGCGCGGGCCGAGCTGCTGCAGCGGCTGGTCGCCGCGTCGATCCGGGACGGGTGCGCCGAGCTGCTACTCGGCCCCGACCTCATTGATGCGCTGGCCACCTGGAGCCCGGACCGGGGACGGATCACGCCGTCCCTGGAGCTGAGCGTCTTCGTGGCGGCGCCCAGCGCCGCCGCCGTTGACGGCGGGGACTACCGTCTGGTGATCGGGCCGAACCTGGGGGCCGAGGCGGCCGGCCGGGGGCTGGGCCGGTTCGCCGATCTGCTCGGCGCTCCTGCGCACGCCCTGCTGCAGGAGGCTGCCGATGCCGAGAGTGCCGGGCCGGGCCTGGTGGCCGAGCTTGTCTGCTGGCCGACCCAGGACCGGTCAGCCAACGTTGCGATCCGGCCGCTCGTCCGTCCCTACGAGGTCCCGGTCGGGGTAGCTCCCAGCCTCCCGGCTGACTCAGTGGTCCACGTCGACGAGCTGTCCGTGATGCTTCGCGACGGATGGCTACGGCTGTGCTGGGAGCGAGCCGGATCTGAACTGCGCCTCACCGCCGGGCACATGCTCAATCCCGCGGCTCACCCTCCGCTGGGCCGGCATCTCATCGAGCTGGCCTCGGACGGCGTGACCAGCCTGGCGCCCTTCGACTGGGGACCGCTGTCCTCGATGCCGTTTCTGCCCCGCGTGCGCACCGGGCGGGTAGTGCTATGCCCGGCCCAGTGGCGGCTGGACCTCACCGGGAGCCGCGACGCGAGCGCTGATCCTGCGCGGTTCGGGGACTGGCTGGCGGACTGGCGGTCGCGGTGGCAGGTGACCCGGCACGTGTACCTCACCTCAGCCGATAACAGGCTGCTGCTCGACCTGGACGAGGAGAGCCATCGCGAGCAGCTGCGGGCCACGCTGAACAGATCAGCCCAGCATGCGGCCGTCCTGCAGGAGGGCCTCCCCGGACCTGAGGACGCGTGGCTTCCGGGGCCTCGCGGTCTGCATATGGTCGAGCTGACTATTCCCCTGGTGCGGGAGGGGACCGCGGCGGGGCGCTCCGGCCCGGGTGCCGGCCACGGTCGTGACCCGGCTGTGCCGGAGCGCGGGCCGCGCCCTGCGGTGCCGCCGCACTGGAGCGGACAGGACCGGCTCCGTGCCCCAGGATCTGACTGGCTGTACGTGATCTTGAGCGGCCCCCGCGCAAACGAGGACGCCCTGCTCGCCGGATCTCTGGGTGCGCTGGCCGAGCGCTTCGTCGAGCAGGGCGATGCCGATGGCTGGTTCTTCGTCCGCTACAGCGATCCAGAGCCGCAGCTTCGGCTCCGGCTCCACGGCGACGGACTAGTACTCACCGGCCGCGTGCTGCCTGCGCTTGCTGGCTGGAGCGCCCGGTCCATCGCCGACGGCTCCCGCACGCGGCTGGCGCTCCAACCGTACGAGCGGGAACTGGAACGTTACGGCGGTCCGGCCACAACGGCGATATGCGAGCGCATTGCCTGTGCCGATAGCCGTGCCGTCCGGTCCCTGCTGATGCACGGCCACGGCCGTGGCGTATCTCCAGCGGGTGTGGACTGGAGGGAGCTGGCGGTGCTGAGCACCGCGGACCTGCTGGGATCGCTCGTCGGCGGTTCTGCCGGGCGGGCTCGCCTGGGCAAGAACATGGCCGGGCCCGCGGCGCAGTCTGGTGCCTCATTTCGCCAGCACCAGGCCAGCCTCCGCGCGCTGATGACTGCGCTTGAGTCTGGCGCTCCAGCACGCGGCGCGGACGGCAGGCCGCTGCCCGGCACGTACTGGCAGCATGTGCAGGACACGCTCGCCAGCCGGAGAGCGGCACTGGCACCGCTCGTAACCCAGCTTCACGACGAGTACCGTGCAGGTACTGGCCTGCTGCCCGTTGACCAGCTCGCGCCCAGCCTGGTTCACCTGCATGCGAACCGGCTCGGCTTGAACGGGGCAAACGAGCAGCTGATGCTGGGATGGCTTGACCGGACCCTGCGGTCACTGCGTGCATACCGTGACGGCGCCCAAGCAGATTCTTGACAGTGGCGGCCAAGTGGCCTCCGCGGAAGTGATGGCGGTTTTTCGACCAGCTCGCGACTGCCATCTAAACGACTGGTCCCCACGTCATCGCCAAATGCGCCGACCGGCTAATGCAACACTGCCGTGCAGCCTCCAGAGCTGTCGTGCCTCGCGTGCTCGATCAGGCGGAAGCTCGCCAGGCCACGGCTGCCCTCTGAGTACAGGGTCGCCGGCCGAAGCGAACGAAGTCACTTTCAGTATCTGGTCGCTTACCGTGCGCCGACATGTCGAGTCGGCCCGGTGGCAGGCTTCTGATACCTTCCACCGAATGGTCCTCCCGGCAGTTGCCAGTAGCTATAGCCCGCCATGGCCGGGACAGCATTTACTAGAGGGAGACGAAGACCCGGCGGTCAGCCAGCAGGCGGCACGTCCATCCGGTCAGAACAGACGCTAGCCCGCTGAGCGGCCTTCAACGGCGTCGCGCCCTTCCTCCTGCTATTCGAAGTCCAGTCGACATAGCCGAGTCAGCGCTGGACTGGCGCCAGCCGGGCCAGCCGGGACCAGGAACCCGGTTCGCGCCTTGTGTGCCTCTATGTGGGTATAGAGGCGATTAGGTGATAGGTGTACGCGCCGGGCGGGTGGCCGACACCCGCGGCGGCTGTGTTGTCGCCGGCCGGGGCGGTCGAGAGGTCCCTCGGGTACGCGTCCGGCGGTGTCTTAGTTCCGCCATTAACGTGTCGCGGAATGATGGCAATGCGATGGTAAAGAAGCTAATCTTCGGCTACTAAGATCAGCCCGCTGACAGTGGCCCCCGGCTGCCGCTCGTTCCGCTGGCGCTCTGCCGGGAGGTAGGCCGATGCAGCAGCTAGCCGACCCGGCACAAGGGCTCCCGGTGGCCGGGCTGCGACCCGAAAGGCTGGCTCCCAGCGGACTGGCCGGCCCGGACGTGTCACTGCTCGCGCTCCAGTACGCGGCGCGCTGGAGCGATGGTGATCCCGAGCAGACGAGGCGGCGGCTTTACCGGTTCAATTCCGTGCCGCAGAACCCGGTGCACCGGCGGCTTCTGGGCGATCCGGTTGCCGTCCGGCAGCAGCTCATCGCGGCTGCTGGCCTGGACCGGGGCGGGCTGGCCGGCGGGTACCGGCTGGCCGCCGGCGGGTCCGGCAGCTGGCTGAGCTGGCGGAGCCAGGGGGCGTCCGGCGGCAGTACCATTGCCGGCACCCGCAAGGTGTACGTCACGGTCGCCATTGATCAGCTCCCCGCCGTCCTGCGCGCGGTGATGACGGTAGCCCGCGACGCCGCTGTGCCCGTGCTGAAGTTCGGCGCCGACTATGCCAACCTTCGCCGGCCCGACCGGATCGTCATCTACGTACGGGATCAGGCGCACGCCACGGCCGTCGCTGACGCGCTCCGTCCGGTGCTGGACGGGATCCCGGCGACTGAGCTGCCATTCGCCGAGCGGCTGGCCCCGTCGGTCTACACCGGGCTTGATCCGCCGAGCGGCCGCGGCGCGGCAATGAGCTGGCGCGGCTGGGTGTGCCGGATGCTAGCCAGTGCCCTCGACTCCGCGGCGGAGCACGGCCCCGACATGGCCGTCGCGGCGGCGCTGCGGTGCTGCCGGGACCGCGGGATCGATCCGGCCCGCTGGTCCGTGCCCGACAGTTTCTTCGCCCATCAGCCCGCCGGGGACCTGGCCGATGCCCGCGGGAGCCGGTGATGCTGGGCGACGTGCGGGTGCAGCTGCGGCCGGGCGTGCAGATCGTGCCGCGGGCGCAGTGGCCGGCCGCCTTCGGCCGGCAGGACCCGGAGTGGACTGCGGCGATCAGCGCGCCCGGCCTGCGGGTGACCAGCCGCCTGATCGACGAGCCGACCCGTCGCTTCCTGGAGCTGCTGCGTGAGCCCACCGCGGTCACTGCTGCCGTTCTCCGCGCGGCCGAGCAGGACGGCGGCGACCCCATCGAGCTCCTCGAGTCGGCGGTGCCGCTGCTGGAATCCCTGCTTCGCTCCCAGCTGCTGACCTGCGTAGACGGCGCACTGCCGGGGGCGCCGGCGGCAGCGGGGGCTGCGCCCGGCACCATCATGCATGGTTACGAGGTGGTCGCGGCGCTGCATGTGCTGGCCGATACGCAGGTCTACCGGGCCGCCCGAGACGGCCGTGAGGTCGTGCTGAAAGTAGTCAGCCGGGAGGCCACCTGGCAGAAGGCGGCCCTGCGCAACGAGGCCGCGGCGCTGGCCCAGATCTCCCTCCCGGCCGTGCCGGTCCTCATCGGTGGCGATCCCGGCCTCGACGAGCCGTACCTGGTGCTGGAGTCCCGGGCCGGCCTGCACTGCACGTCCGCGGCCGGGCAGCTGCGCCAGCGGCCGATGCCGATGTCCCGGGTCAGCCTGCTCGAATTGCTGGCCCGGATCACGCAGGCCTACGCCGGGCTGCACGAGCTCGGCATCATCCACGGCGACGTCCAGCCCCGCAACGTCCTGGCCAGCCTGGATCCGCCGCAGGTCAGCATCCTCGACTTCGGCTTCGCCACGCGGGCCGCGGGCCGGACCGCCTTCGGGCCCGCGGGCGCCCCGCGCGGCGGTGTCGACTGCTACCGGGCGAGCGAGCTGTGG